>OBJO01000081.1_pt1 | contig 45244 bp, 39 predicted proteins | sample 1481741 | NCBI WGS metagenome assembly OBJO01 (sample SAMN06140803, study PRJEB22556) | human gut metagenome | host: Homo sapiens | place: China: Beijing | collected 2014 | reverse complement strand
CTGGCTCATTGACCTGACATAAAAGTGGGTTCGGGATTCGAAAAGACGAACAACAGCCGTTTGGCCGCGTTTTCGAGCTTGTGTATCATACCTCGCCTTACGCTCACATACGGTTGAACATGGCGTTCCTCTTCGACTTCTTCCCCATCCTGCTTTTCTTCCTCGCCTATCAGTGGAAGGGAATCTTCTTCGCGACCGGCGTCATCATCGTCGCGACATTGCTGCAGGTCGCAGTGCAGTGGGTGCGAACGCGCAGCGTGAAACCCATGCATCTCGTCACCGCCATCCTTGTTCTGGTGTTCGGCGGCATCACGCTGCTTCTCGGCGACGAGGAATGGATCAAATGGAAAGTCACGGTCGTGTACTGGCTGTTCGCCGCCGGTTTTCTGGCGGCTGCACTCATCGGTTCACGCAAGACCGTCGTCGAACGCATGCTGGGCAAGGAACTCACGTTGCCCGGATATGTCTGGCGGCGCCTGAATGCGATGTGGATCGCTTTCTTCGTCATGCTCGGCGCAGTGAACCTGTACGTGATGTATCACTACGACACGGACACCTGGGTGGATTTCAAATTCTACGGCGTGCTCGGCCTCATTCTTCTGTTCGCGCTCGTGCAGGGTTTCTATCTCGCGCGACACATCAATCAAGACGAAACGCCGGGAGACGCGTGATGCTGTACGCCATTATCGGCACGGATGTTCCCGACAGTCTTGCCAAGCGCCGCGATGCGCGTCCGAAACATCTCGCACGTCTTGAAGCGCTGCAACGTGACGGCCGGCTCGTGATGGCCGGACCGCATCCCGCAATCGATTCAACCGAAGCGGGTGAAGCGGGTTTCACCGGCAGCCTTATCGTTGCGGAATTCGATTCTCTTGAAGCCGCGCAAAGCTGGGCCGACGCGGATCCTTATATCGCGGCTGGTGTATACGCGAATGTTTCCGTAAAGCCTTTCATCAAGGTATTGCCGTGACGGAAGATCGCATCAGTCGCATGCGCGAAAAACTCGAAGCCGCACTCTCACCCGAAACGCTCGACATCGAGGACGAATCCCACAAGCACATCGGTCACGCCGGTGCGCGCGACGGACGCGGACACTTTGCCTGCACCATCGTCAGCAGTGCGTTCACGGACAAATCGCCGTTGGAACGCCATCGCATGATTTACGACGCGCTCGGCGATCTCATGCTCACCGATATTCATGCGCTCAGTATTCGCGCGCTCACACCTTTGCAGTCCGAAAGGAAACTCTGACTGCCCGTACCTACCGCAATCCAGGAGATCGATATGCGTACATTGTTATTCTGCGTTATGCCGGCGCTGTTGCTGGCCATGACCGGCTGTGACAGCAACAACACCACAAGCGGCGATGCGTCGACGAAACCGGTCGGCACCGTGGTTGCAAAAGTCAACGACAAGACAATCACTGAAGAACAGCTGAACAACTACGCGGAACGCCGTGCAGGAACCGATCCGGCAACGCTGGAACCGCAGATCAAGGCGCAGCTTCTCAATGAGCTGATCAACATCGAGCTTCTCGCGCAGGCCGCGCTTGCCGACAAGCTGCACGAACAGTCACCGCTCAAGGAACAGCTCGCCTTCCAACGCGAAACCGCGATGGCCGATGCCGCAATGACGCAGTACCTTGAGCAGAACCCGATCACCGATGAAGACGTGCGCGCGGAATATGAACAGCGCAAGAGCGAACTCGGCGGAACCGAATATAAGGCGCGACACATTCTCGTTGAAAGCGAGGAAACCGCGCGGAACCTGATTGCCGAGCTTGATCAAGGCGCGGACTTCGTGACGCTCGCCAAGGAAAATTCCACTGAACCCGGCGCCGACCAGAGCGGTGGCGATCTTGGCTGGTTCTCTCCCGCACAGATGGTGCCGCCGTTCGCCGCTGCCATTACTGCAATGCAGGCCGGCGAACGGAGTCAGGAACCGGTACAGACGCAGTACGGCTGGCATGTGATTGCGGTGGAAGATACGCGTGACGTGCCGCCACCGGCTTTCGAAGACGTGGCGCCGCAGATTCAGCGTTTTCTCACCAATCAGCGCATCCAGGCCTTCATCAACGAGTTGCGCGACAAGGCCGAAATCTCGGAGAACGGAGCGAGCGTGACGCCGGCGCCGTCCGAAAGCGCTGATCAGGAAGTGGAGCCGGAAGCAGAACCCGAAGCGTGAACAGCTTCACGGTCATGATCGGAGGATGTGGGTAGTTTTGCACTCGAGGTTGATCGCAGGGCGGTAACCGCAGCACCCTCGCAACTGCCCCTGGCATCGTCCTGTGAGACGCCTCAGTTCCTGCCTCACGCTACAGTGCTCCTTTGGTCGTTGAGGTAATTCGGCCGGCTCTTTGAGCCGGCCGATTTTTTTGGGAATCGTTTGATATCGCGCGCGGTAAATCGCGGATGCAGGTGTTCAGTTGCGAGTTCACACCGAAACTTTTTCTTGTCGGATTTTTTGTTCGTAAAGCGAAGCGTGTTTACGGAAGCTATGCGCGTGATCGCCAATCGCGGAGTTTTCCGCTTACGACGCAGTACCGTCTCGAACGACGCTACATCACAAGCTCAATAACGTCAGAAATGCTTTCTCGTCGAGCGTTGCAACACCCAGTGCTTCCGCTTTCGCGAGCTTCGAACCTGCTTCGGCGCCCACGACGACATAATCGGTTTTCTTCGAAACGCTGCCCGTAACCTTGCCGCCGAGCATCGTGATGCGATCCTTCGCGTCATCACGCGTCATGCTTTCCAGACTGCCGGTAAGAACAAATACCTTTCCTTCCAGCGGTTTCGGGCCGCTGCTCGCGCCCTGCATGCTCTCCCAACGCACACCGGCGCTTCGCAAATCCCGAATCACTTCCTGATTGTGCTTTTCATCAAAGAACTCGTGAATGCGTTTCGCAACCTTGGGACCGACATCCGGCACACTCTGCAACACTTCCTCGCTTGCTGACTGCAAGGCCTCAAGTTCGCCGAAATGTCTCGCCAATGTCTGCGACGTCGCCTCGCCGACTTCACGTATGCCGAGCGCGTAAAGAAAACGCGGCAAGGTCGTGTTCTTGCTCTTGTCGATGGCATCAAGAAGATTGTCGACCGACTTCTCGCCGAAACCCGGGAGCTCCAGCAGTACATCGCGGTGCTGGTGTAATCGGTAGATATCCGCAGCGGAATGCAGCAACTCCATGTCCACAAAAAGCTCAATCAGCTTGTCGCCCAGGCCGTCGATGTCCATCGCACGGCGGGAGGCGAAATGCTTCAGCGATTCGCGCCGCTGCGCGGAGCAGTACAGACCGCCGGTACACCGCGCTACGGCCTCGCCTTCTTCGCGCATCACGTCGCTTTTGCATACGGGACACTTGCGTGGCATGCGGATGGCTTTTGCATCCTTCGGCCGTTTCTTCTCGACGACTTGCACGATCTCAGGAATGACATCGCCGGCACGCCGAATGATGACGGTGTCGCCGATCTTCACGTCGAGACGCGCAATCTCGTCCATGTTATGAAGAGTTGCGTTGCTGACCGTGACACCGCCGACGAACACGGGCTCAAGTCGCGCAACAGGCGTTATCGCACCTGTGCGACCGACCTGGAACTCGACGTCGCGGAGCAGCGTCATTTCTTCCTGCGCGGGAAATTTATGCGCGATGGCCCAGCGTGGCGCGCGAGAGACGAAACCGAGTTCGCGTTGCTGATCGAGACGGTCCACCTTGTACACCACGCCATCGATGTCGTAGCCGAGTGAACCGCGTTTTGCGAGCATCTTTTCGTGATACCGCAGACAGCCATCGATGCCCGACACCGTCTCGATCTCGCGGTTCGTGCGTAGCCCCCACTCGCGCAACTTCTCGAATGTCTTGCCGTGACGATCAGGCAGCTTCCCGCCTTGCACGTCGCCGACTCCGTAGAAGTAGATCTCCAGCGGGCGCTGCGCGCTGACTTTTGCATTCAGTTGGCGAAGACTGCCGGCCGCGGCGTTGCGCGGATTCACGAACGTCTTCTCGCCGCGCGCGGCCGCTTCGCGATTCAATTTTTCGAAACCGGCGTGCGACATGAAGACTTCACCGCGCACTTCCAGCACGTCCGGCCAGCCCTTGCCCTGCAAACGCAACGGCACGCTTTGTATCGTGCGCACATTCGCCGTCACATCCTCACCGGTAGTGCCGTCGCCGCGCGTCGCGGCGCGAACAAGCACGCCGTTCTCGTAACGCAAGGAAACGGCGAGACCGTCGAGTTTCGGTTCGCAGGTGTAGTCGAGTGATTCGATGTCTTCGAGACGGTCGCGCGCGCGGCGGTCGAAATCGCATACGTCATCTTCGGAGAAGGCGTTGTCGAGCGACAGCATCGGGACCGCGTGTCGGACTGGCGTGAACGTGCTGCTCGCGGTGGCGCCCACGCGTTGTGTCGGCGAGTCAGGCGTTACCAGTTCGGGATGTTCCGCCTCAAGCGCTTTGAGTTCCTGCATGAGGCGGTCGTACTCCGCATCCGGAATTTCCGGATTATCGAGCACGTAATAAAGATGATTGTGACGCCGGATCGTATGGCGCAATTTCTGAATATGCTGCGCGGCCGTCTGCTTCGATGTCATGACGGTTCAACTTCCCGGTGGACGAGCGCGCGCGGGAAAAAGTTGCCGGCTGTGTTCGAACTCGATGATTTCTTCACGAATGTGATGCGCAGTCTGGCGTGTCAACGTACTGCGATTACGGTCCTTCACCTCGCCGCGAATCTGCTCCGCGATGCGTCGCGCGGTGGCAAGCATGTCGGCGAATGCATCGACGCCGCGAACCGGTCCCGGCAGTACCATGAACAGTGACAAGCCGCGAAAACTTTCGTCAGCCAAGCCGGTGATATCAAAGGAACCGGGTTCTGTCGCACTCACAACACTGAATACGCTCAACGGCCCTTCCGCGGTTTCCTTGATGCGATGAAAGACATCGTACTGCCCGTATTCCAGTCCGGCACGATCGAATACATCCAGAAGATCGGCGCCGACGAAGACCGTGCCCTCTTCAACAGGCAGGATATTCAGCACGATGATCTTTTCCGGCAGTTTTTCCGTTTCCGTCGGCTGTGCCGAAACAGTCCCGATATCGTTATCGATTCCGGAGTTCATCGTTTCGCGTGACCCAGCAATGTCAGCGGAATCCGCGACTTCCGTTGCACGCAACGGCGGCAGGTCATCCGGGAATTCGTCATCGATATCGTTCTGTGCACGCAAGCGCGGCTCGCGTTGCGCGAACCGCTCATCGCCATAGTCCGACTTGCTTGATGCGACACTGGAACGTCGCGAGTAAAGATAAACGCCGACAATCACGACGGCGCCGATCAGCAGAAGGATGAGCCGAAGTTCATCCATGCGTCACATCGCCGCCATCTTCGCGGCTTCCTCCACATCCACCGTCACGAGTCGCGACACGCCGGGTTCGTGCATGGTCACGCCCATCAACTGGTTCGCCATCTCCATCGTGATCTTGTTGTGAGTGATGTAGATGAACTGCACGCGCTCGGACATCTCCTTGACCATTTCGCAGAAGCGCCCGACGTTGGCATCATCAAGTGGCGCGTCCACCTCGTCGAGCATGCAGAACGGCGCGGGATTGAGTTCGAAAATCGAGAACACCAGCGCGACGGCGGTCAGCGCTTTCTCGCCGCCGGACAGCAGGTGAATCGTACTGTTCCGTTTGCCGGGCGGCCTTGCCATGATCGACACACCGGCGTCGAGCAGCTCCTCGCCGGTGAGTTCGAGATAAGCGTGTCCACCGCCGAAAAGTTTCGGGAAGTTCTTCTGCAGACCGGTATTGACACGATCGAAGGTTTCCTTGAAACGCGTACGTGTTTCGCGATCAATTTTCTTGATCGCGTTCTCCAGCGTTTCGAGCGCTTCCATCAAGTCTTCATGCTGAGCATCGAGATACTGCTTTCGCTCCGACTGCTGCTCGTACTCATCGATGGCGGCGAGGTTGATCGGACCAAGCCGCTCGATGCGTCGAACGACGTCATCGACTTTCTGTTGCCAGCTGTCGACAGCCGCATCCTCCGGCAAGGCTTCAAGCAGCGGCGCCGCTTCCAGCTCGAGTTCGTCAAGCTGTTCTTTGAGCGTTTGGCGGCGCACACGCATTTCCTGCGAATTCAGTTTGAGCTGATTCAATTCTTCGCGCAGCGAGCCGACGCGACGTTCTTTCGCAACACGTTCCTGTTCAAGATTACGCAGCTGCGTATCAAGCTCTTCGACAAGACGGCGCGCGGCGGTGAGCTCGGTTTCCACCTTGCCACGCTTTTCCAGCAGGCCGTTCAATTCTTCCTGCTGCCCGGTTACCGGCGCATTGCCTTCCTCGAGCGCGCCGCGCAGTTCCTCGCGACGCTGCGTCAACTGTTCGAGTTGCTGCTGCATGCGCTCGAGATTGCGCTGTGTGGATTCGCGCATGGAACGGCGCGACTCGACTTTCAGTGCAAGGTCGTGCGCCGCTTCGCGGTCAGCCTTCGCCTGCGCACGCGCCCCATCCAGTAACGCGCGCAATTCATCGCGCTTCGCCAGCAACTTGCCGTGATCGGCTTCGAATCCCTGCAAGCTCGACAACGTTTCGTCAAGCCGGCCGCGTGCGGCACGCACATTCATGTCGTGCTGTGCGAGTTCTTCATGTAGTTCGTTGAGTTCGGCGTTCACTTCCTCGCCGCGGCGACGCAACTGTTCCTGCCGCTCGCGTCGTGAGTCCAGCGTCGCTTTCGCATCGGCATACTGACGGTGTGCGCGATTCACTTCCGTCTGCAGTTCTTCGCGACGCAGTTCGGCATCTTTCAGACGTTCACGAATCGCTTCCTGCCGGCCGGACAACTCCGTCACTTCATTCGCAAAACCGTTCTGTTGTTCCTTGAGCGTCTTGATTTCCTGTTCGCGCGCAAGCACGCCTGCATGTTCATCCCGCTCGCGGTTGACGCGCACCCAGTTCGCACCCACCCACACGCCATCAGCGGTGATGACGGACTGACCGTCCTGCAGGCGTGAACGCATGTCGAGCGCGTGCTTTATATCGTTTGCAACGAATACACCGGCAAGCAACGAGGTCAACGGCTTGTCCGCCTTGACGTAACTGCCGAGCGGTTCGGAAGGACCGTTCGAATTTCCGCCCGCCGTCGCGTGCCCGTCAAGCAAAGTAACGGCGCCGTCACGCAACTCCGTCAAGGCCTGATCGAGGTCGTTGATTTCTTCGACGCACACGGCTTCGAGGTAATGACCGAGCACGGTTTCCACCGCACGTTCCCAGCCGTTTGTGACTTCAAGACGTTCGGCCAGACGCGGCAGGCTTTCCAGGCTGTTTCCCGCGAGCCATTCATTGACCGCTTCGCGGCTCTTGCCGAGCGCCGACTGCTGCAAGGCTTCCAGCGAGCTCAGGCGACCGCGACCGTCTTCGAGCCGCGAACGCTTGTCATGCAGCGTTTGCGTCAGTTGTCTGTCTTCATCACGCAGACGTGTGATTTCCTGCAAGCGCTCGTCAAGTTCCTGCTGCAGCTTTTCGCGCTGCTCGGTTGCGGACTGCTCCGCGGCGCGAAGGTTTTCAAGTTCCGCTTCCAGTGATTGCGGATCGAGTGTCTTCGCTTCTTCGTCGAGCCGGGCGATGCGACTGTTGATCTGCTGCACCTGGCGTTCCAGATGTTCGATCTGCGTACGATCCACCTGCGCGGATTGCGAGGCCTGACTGGAATCCTTGTTGAAAGCGTCCCAGGCGCTCTGCCAGGACTGCATGGACTCTTCCGCTTCCTGCATCGCCGCCGTCGTTGTCTGTTCCGCCGAACGCAGACGTTCCAGCCCCGGCTCCATTTCCGCAAGCGCGCGCGCGACGTCTTCAAGCTGTTCGCTGTCGCGTTCGATGTGGCCGCTTACTTCCTGCCACGCATGTTCGGCCTGCGAAAGTTCGCGCTCCTGACGCTGACGCAGTTCCTTGCCATGCTGAATAGCCTGTTCGATGCGCGCGATGTCGGCACCGACACTGTAGAAACGCCCTTGCACTTCGTTGAATGCATCGTTCGCTTCAACATGACGGTCGCGCGACTTTTCAATATCCAGCTCGACGTTGCGCTGATCGGCGACGCCCGCTTCCATCAGATTCTGCTTCTCGGCGATCTCGCGATCCTTCACACCGACGTCCGCATCCAGCGCCTGCCATTTCAGCGCGATCAGTTCCGCGCGCGACTGGCGTTCCTCGGCTTTCAACTCCTTGTAGCGTTCGGCGGTGCGCGCCTGACGCTGCAGGTGATTCAGCTGCTTCTCGATTTCACCGCGCAGGTCGTCAAGGCGCTCGATGTTCTCGCGCGTGTGCCGGATGCGGTTCTCAGTTTCGCGGCGGCGTTCCTTGTATTTGGAAATACCCGCGGCCTCCTCAAGAAACACGCGCAGTTCTTCCGGTTTCGCTTCGATCAGTCGCGAAATCATTCCCTGTTCAATGATCGCGTAACTGCGCGGGCCGAGACCGGTACCGAGGAAGATGTCCTGGATGTCCTTGCGACGGCAGCGCGTGCCATTGAGGAAATATTGCGAAGTGCCATCGCGCGACACCATGCGCTTGATCGAGATTTCGGAATAATTCGCGTACTGCCCGCCGACCGCGCCTTCCGCGTTGTCGAATATGAGTTCGATTCCCGCCGTACCGACGGGCTTGCGCGCGGACGAGCCGTTGAAGATGACATCGGCCATGGAATCGCCGCGCAGATGCTTCGCCGAAGACTCGCCCATGACCCAGCGCACAGCGTCGATCGTGTTCGACTTGCCGCAACCGTTCGGGCCGACGATGCCGACAAGATTGCTGGGAAGATTGATGGTGGTGGGATCGACGAAGGATTTGAATCCTGCCAGTTTGATCTTTCTGAGACGCATGACTGCCCTGTACGCAAGAGCCCGTCACGGGAACCGCGCGGACTGGTGTGATGTTAGAATGCTGGCCCTTTTGAATCCCCCCGCGGGCGTGCGCCGGCGGACTGCCAGGAATAGTTATATGAGTACCCGCCCGAGTAAAGAGCTCGAAAATTTCCCCAACCCGCGCGAGGGCCGGGATTATACCATCCGGATGGAGCTTCCCGAGTTCACTTGCCTGTGTCCGAAAACCGGACAGCCCGACTTCGCGGAATTCCAGCTCGAGTACGTGCCGGATCGCCTTTGCGTCGAGCTGAAATCGCTGAAACTCTATCTCTGGAGCTTCCGCGACGAGGGCCATTTCCATGAAGACGTCACCAACCGCATCCTCGACGACCTCGTCGGCATCACGCAGCCGAAGTTCATGCGCCTGACAGGCCGATTCAACGTCCGCGGCGGCATCTGGACGAACGTGATCGCCGAACACCGCAAGGAAGGCTGGCAGCCGCCCGCGCCGGTCGAACTGCCGTGAGTCGTCCAGCGGGCGGTGCAACAGACCTTTCGGTTTTCGGCTTCGCGGGGGGCGCGAGACAGCTTCTGCGCGGCTTTTCGCTGCTGCGCGAGCCGGGTATCCGGCGCTTCGTGATGATTCCGTTGGCGATCAATCTGATCGTTTTCACGGGACTTGTCTGGCTCGCCGTCGACCGTTTTGACGCCCTGGTCAACATGCTGACCCCGCAGCTCCCGCAGTGGCTGGCGTGGCTCGCCTGGCTGGCGTGGGTGCTGTTCGCGATACTCGCCGCGCTGCTGGTTTTCTACACCTTTACACTGCTCGCGAATCTCATCGGGGCGCCGTTCAACGGTTTCCTCGCCGAACACGTAGCCCGGCACCTGGGAGTGGAAAACCCTCAGCTGGCGGACCGGCCGATCAGCAGACAGATGCTTGAAGACATCGGGCAGGAATTCCGCAAGCTCGGTTATTTCCTGAGCCGCGCGGCAGGGCTTGCGCTCCTGAGTCTGGTGCTGGTGTTCATTCCGCTGCTCAATGCCGTGATACCGCTGCTGTGGTTCGCGTTCGGTGCCTGGATGCTGGCGCTGGAGTATTCCGATTTCCACCTCGCCAACCAGGGATATCGCTTTGCGTCAGAACGCGCGCTGCTGCGCAAGAATCTCTCGACCAGCCTGGGATTCGGCGCCGCGGCAGCACTCGCAACACTGATTCCGGTCGTGAATTTCCTCGTCATGCCGGCGGCCGTCGCCGGCGCCACGGCGCTGTGGTGCGAGCGTCTTGCGCAGGACAACAAAACCCCGTCAATACAGCCATGACCTGCCTTGCGGGCAGGTGGCCATTCGCGTATAAACTCCCGTTTTATTTGGATCGGTTGAGCGGAGAGCGCATCTCATGCCAGCAAAGAAGAAGGCTGCCGGAGCCAGGAAAGGCGCAACTGCCAAGAAGGCGGCGGTGAGCAAGAAACCCACGGCCCATAAGACTTCAGCCAGGAAGACTTCGGCCCAGAAGAAGACCGCGAGCAAAAAGACGGTGACAAAGAAGACGACATCCAAGGTAACGACCAAGGCGACGGCCAAAGCGACGACCAGGAAAGCCACACAGAAACCGGCACCGAAGAAAGCTGCCAAGCCCAAGGGCATGGCCGCCGCCAATGGCGCCGCCGCGGAAAACCTCGGCTTCACCCCCTACCAGACCGGCAAGGGCGAGGAGTACATGGGTGAGCCGATGAAGCAGCATTTCCGCGAGCTTCTGCGCGCATGGAAACGCGAGCTGATGGAAGAAGTGGATCGCACCGTGCATCACATGCAGGACGAAGCGGCGAACTTCCCGGACCCGAACGATCGCGCCACGCAGGAATCCGAGTTCAGCTTGGAACTTCGCACGCGTGACCGTGAGCGCAAGCTGATCAAGAAGATCGACGAGGCCATGGGCAACATCGACGCGGACGAGTACGGTTTCTGCGAAACCTGCGGTGTCGAAATCGGTGTACGCCGTCTCGAAGCGCGGCCGACGGCGTCCCAGTGCATCGACTGCAAGACGCTGGATGAGATACGCGAAAAGCAGATGATGAGCTGAGCGCTCAATGGAACCGAACGGGGCGCAAAGCGCCCCGTTTCATTTTACGATCCCGGCATGACGTCCATTTCCGATTCCGGAACCTTCTCGCCCTCCGCCGCCTATCGCGGCCGCTTCGCGCCGTCGCCGACCGGCGATCTTCATATGGGAAGTCTTGTTGCGGCCGTTGCGAGCTGTCTCGAAGCGCGAACGCGCGACGGCGAATGGCTTTTGCGCATTGAAGATCTCGATCCACCGCGCGAAGTAGCAGGCAGCGCCGATCGCATTCTGTTCGCGCTTGAGCAATTCGGCTTTCGCTGGGACGGCGCGGTGCTGTATCAATCCACGCGCAGCGATGCGTACGCGGATGCGATCCGGCGTCTGCGCGACGCCGGCGCGGCGTTTCCCTGTGCATGCAGTCGGGTGGAGATTGCAGAAAGCGCAAAACACATCGGTCCCGAAGGTCCGGTTTATCCCGGAACCTGTCGTGATGGTCTGGCAAACAACCGTGAGGAACGCGCGATTCGTCTGCGCGTGATCGATACGGAAATCTGTTTCGAGGATCGCCTGCAAGGTCGCGTTTGTCAGAACGTCGGCCGCGATATCGGCGATTTCGTGATCCGTCGCGCGGACGGTTACTTCGCGTATCAACTCGCCGTCGTGATTGATGACGCCTGGCAAGGTGTGACCGATGTCGTGCGCGGCGCCGATCTTCTGCTGTCGACACCTCGACAGATCCGGCTGCAACAGCAGCTCGACCTTCCGACACCAGGTTACCTGCATATTCCGCTGCTGCTGGATGAAGCCGGTCGCAAGCTCTCCAAGCAGGCGCGCAGCCTGCCGGTTGATCCCGCTCGACCGGTTCCTGCGCTGTTCGATGCGCTTTGCCTGCTTCAGCAATCACCACCACGCGCGCTTGCACGCGCCGGTGTCAATGAGGTGTGGGACTGGGCGATAAACCACTGGAATGTGGAGCGAATACGCGGTTTGAAGCGCCTGGAAATCTCGTGACTGGACTCGGATTTCGCGCTAGCGCCTTGCGTGATGCGATCTCCGTCGCAAAATCAGCCGTGTGAGTTCGTAGACAAACCCTAGGTAGGGATACCGGCTTGAGTCAGCGCGCCGGAACTACCACAATGATTACCAGTCTGAAATTCAAGTCCCTGGCTAGCCTGTGGGAATTACCGGAGCGAAGCCGCCATGCGTGAATCCCGCATAATTAAGAAGTATCCGAACCGCCGTCTTTATGACACGGAGGAAAGCCGCTACATCACGCTGAGTGAAATTCGCCAGCTGGTGCAGGAAGGCGTGCCTTTCCAGGTCATCGAACGCAAGACGCAGTCCGACATCACCACGCAGGTGCTGTTGCAGGTCATCGGCGAACTCGAAAACCGTGGTGACGGTCTGCTGTCCGCGGAACTTTTGTCCGCGCTGATCCGTCGTTACGGACGGCAGGAAGGCAACGGACACGGCGAATCACTGAATCGTCAGCTGCTCGACGCGCTGTCGGAATCGGAACGCCCGTCGGGCTCGGCAATGAACTAACGCGATTCTGCACGTATAATCGCGGGCTTCGTCCGCAATTCGAACAGTCACGTGATTATTACGTCCCGATTTTCGCCCGCGTGGTGGCTGCGCAACCGCCATCTGCAAACCATCGTTCCCAACACCTTCCGTCCTCTGCCGCGTCAGGAAATCCGTCGCGAGCGGATCGAATTGCCCGACGGCGATTTTGTGGACGCGGACTGGACGACCGGCATGGAAGGACCGATCGTCATTCTGCTGCACGGACTGGAAGGTTCGCGCAAATCGCGTTACGCGGCATGGACGCTGAAACGTTTGCATGATGCCGGTTATCGCGGCGTGCTGTTGCATTTCCGTGGATGCTCCGGCGAAGTGAATCGCAAAGCGAGCGGTTATCACTCGGGGCACACGGCTGACTTCGATTATTTTCTGCGACGGCTGCGTTCATATGAACCGCACGCGAGAATTGCCGCGGTAGGTTATTCGCTCGGCGGTAACGCATTGCTGAAGTGGCTGGGCGAACACCGCTCTGAACACCTGTTGCAAACCGCGGTCGCTGTCTCCGTTCCCTTTCGTCTCGAACAATGTGCGATGGCGATCAATCGCGGTTTCGCGCGCGTGTATCAAGCTCATCTTCTGCGACGCATGTTGCGTACCGCGCGCAAGAAACTTCATCTGTTTCACGACGCGGGACACAAACCTGATCTGGATGCGATTCGCTGCTTCAGTGATTTCGACGAAGCGTTGACGGCGCCGCTGCATGGTTTCAGGAACGCCAGTGACTATTACGCACGCGCGAGCAGCGCGCAGTTTCTGCGTCACATCACCACGCCGACGCTGATCATTCACGCCGTGGATGATCCCTTCATGACACCGGACACCGTGCCGCGCGAAGAAGAACTTTCTCCCGCCGTGACGCTGGAGCTGAGCGAACGCGGCGGTCACGTCGGTTTCGTCGCAGGTCGCCGGCCGTGGCGGCCGGAATACTGGCTGGAAGATCGTGTGATCGCGCACCTCAACGCGCAGTTCGCGGACAAGACAGCGCATGCCGCTGCAAATCGCGTCAGCGTCGAAACTGTCTGAACGACGGCCCGTTGATGGTGCCGATGCTGAGATAGAACGCGTCCTTGCCGTCCGTGTTGCGTCCGTAGGCAAGACTGATCGGACCGATGAACGTATCCACCGCGATGAAAACACCAGCGCCGTAGATCACATCATCCGCGGAAACGGCGTCGGAATCCTGCCAGACGTTACCCGCTTCCAGCGTCAGGCCCGTGTATATCGGCAGATCGATGAAACGATCCGGATCGGCGCCGAGATAGCGATAATAAACGGCGCGCAGCAAGCCTGAGTGCTTGCCGACCAGTTCGTCGCGCTCGAATCCCGACAGTCGTGTCACGCCGCCAAGCGCAACACCTTGCGCAAGAAAACGCTCGCCACTCAGCACGCTTTCAAATGTCGCGCCCAACAGGAGATTGTCGCGACCGTCACCCATCGCCGCGAGCACATCCACGCCGGCGTACTCGCCATCGTCCGGCGAACCGAGTTCATCCAGCGCCGCTTCCCAGCGGATATCCACGCGCATTCCTTCGGAAGGAAATGCGAATGAATCCATCGAATCGTGGCGGAACCGGAAAACCAGGTCGCCGACGTCGAACGCGCGGTCACCGGACAAGGGTTCGCTGCCTGGCTGCGTGAACGCCTGTTCGCTGCCGTAACGCACGCCCAGCCGCGCCGTACTCCACCGTCCGAGAGTGACACCGAAATCCACACCACCGACATTTTCACGCAAACGAAATTCGCCGACGTCCCCTGTGTCATCCCGGATCAGCAGTTCACCGATGGCATAGGTGTAATTCGCCGCCGTAAAAAATCTGCCCGAGTACGTGACGGGCTGGAAAAACTCCGTGCCGATTCCGGTCACCGTGCCAAGATCAATCTCCGTGCGCCATTCCGCACCCAGCGGATTGATTCCGGACTGGTTGATCGCGGCGCGCAACTGGAAAGCCGTGTTTCCTGAGAAGGTTTCCTGCAGTTCAAGTCCGCTTTCGAAACGCAGCGGACCCGTTTCTTTCGGCTGCGTGCGTATCACCAGCGCTTCTTCATCGTCGCTCGTGCGTTCCACGCCATAATTGACGGTATCGAACAATCCAAGACCGTAAAGCTCGCTGATGTCCGCATGCAATTGAACGACATCCAGCGGCGCGCCGATGGTCTGTTCAAGACGCGCGCGCACCAGCGCTTCGACGTCTTGTTCGCTATCAACCACCACTCGATCAATACGCGGTACAGCTGCGCGCCGCGATGCACGCGTCTTCAGGTAGTCGGCGTACGCCTGCTCGCTCACCGACAGTGCGCGCAGTTCCGCGGCGTGACGAGCGGCATGACGATATCCCTGTTCGATGATGGAAGGGATCTGATCGAAGTCAGCAGCGTCAACGCCTTCGATGGCCGGGTTGACCAGGATGTCTCCCGAACGCAATAGCTCCTGCATCGCGCGGCTCTGATTCAACATGACACCGTCCATGACTTGCGCTGTAACCGCAAACGGTGAATCGAGTTCTTCCACATCACGCAATGGCGTCGCAACGTCGACAGCTATCAGCGTATCGGCCCCGAGCGAATGCGCAACCGGCACGGGCAAGTTCTGCACGATGCCACCGTCAACCAGCCGCGTGCCGTGAAACTCGACGGCGCTGTAAACACCGGGAAACGACATGGAGGCACGAATGGCGCGCACGATATCACCGTTCTCGAAGACAACGGCGCGCGCGGTCGCGAGATCCGTCGCAACCGCGCGAAACGGCGTCGGCAGTTCGTCGAAATGCGCTGCGTTCCGAACTGGCAGGAACTGCTCGCGCAGCATCAGCATCATCCGCTGCCCTTCGATGAATCCTGTCGGGAATACCAGTTCGCCGTCACGCAGTCCGGCATCCACGTCCACCAGATAACGGTAACGCTGCAATTTTCTGCGAATGCCGAGTTCGGCCGGCAGCGCGCTGTCACTGAACATTTCGCTCCAGTCGAGCGACAGCACCAGCGCTTCGATTTCGCGCGCACTCATGCCGCTGGCATAGAGCCCGCCGATGATCGCACCGACGCTCGTACCCACGACGGAATCCACGGGAATGCGCTCTTCTTCGAGGTACTTCAGCACGCCGATATGCGCAGCACCGCGTGCGCCGCCGCCACTCAGAACGAGACTGACATGATTTGCCTCGGTGAACGCATTGATGTCCTCCGCGTTCGTCTTGATCGGCAAGACGAGAAAGCAGGCTAGAAGAAGATGAAATAAGCGGACGTGCATTTCCCCTCCCGATTCGCGCCCGAGTATAGCCGCGGTGAGCGGGAGCCGTTTCAACAGAAACAAAAAAGCCGGCCCGCGAAATCGCAGGGCCGGCATTGTTACAGCATTACACTGACTCAGGCGGCGTCGACCGCCTTCATGCTCAAGCGAATGCGGCCCTGCTTGTCGACTTCGAGGACCTTCACCTTGATCACGTCACCTTCCTTGAGCATGTCGCTGACTTTCTCGACGCGCTCGTCGGAGATCTGCGAGATATGCACGAGACCGTCACGGCCCGGCAGGATGGTGACGAACGCGCCGAAGTCCATCAGCTTCGCCACCTTGCCTTCATACACGCGGCCCACTTCGACGTCCGCCGTGATCTCTTCAATCTTCTTCTTCGCGGCTTCGCCGGCGCTGCGATCGACCGACGCGATCTTGATCGTGCCGTCATCCTGAATGTCGATTGTCGCGCCGGTTTCTTCCGTAAGCTGACGAATGACTGCGCCACCCTTGCCGATGACATCGCGGATCTTGTCCGTGTCGATCTTCATCGTGATGATGCGCGGCGCCCAGTCGGACATTTCCTTGCGCGGTTCGGTCATGACCTTGTTCATTTCGCCGAGGATGTGCAGACGCGCTTCCTGCGCCTGCGACAACGCGTCGTGCATGATCTCGGTGGTGATGCCTTCGATCTTGATGTCCATCTGCAACGCAGTGACGCCGTTCTGCGTACCGGCGACCTTGAAGTCCATGTCGCCGAGGTGATCTTCGTCACCCAGGATGTCGGTCAATACGGCATAACGGCTGCCTTCCTTCACAAGACCCATCGCCACGCCGGCAACCGGTTCCTTGATCGGCACGCCCGCGTCCATCAGCGACAGCGAAGTACCGCAAACCGAAGCCATGGAACTGGAACCGTTCGATTCGGTGATTTCCGAAACCACACGAACGACGTACGGGTAGGTGTTCATGTCCGGCATCACGGCCTGAATGCCACGCTTGGCAAGACGGCCGTGACCGATTTCGCGCCGCTTCGGTGAACCGACAAAACCGGTTTCGCCAACGCAATACGGCGGGAAGTTGTAATGCAGCATGAACGGCTCTTTGCGCTCGCCTTCGATCGCATCGATGATCTGCGCGTCACGACCGGTGCCCAGCGTCGTCACGACGATCGCCTGTGTTTCGCCACGCGTGAACAACGCCGATCCGTGCGCACGCGGCAGCACGCCCAGCTTGATGTCGATCGGGCGAACCGTGCGCGTGTCACGACCGTCGATGCGCGGCTTGCCGGACAGAATCCGTTCACGCACCGTGCTGTATTCAAGATCGTGTACCGCTTCGCTCACTGCCTTGGCATCGAACGCAGGCGCGTCGCCGCCGGCGAGTTCTTCCACAACACGATCCTTGATCGCGGAAATCGCGTCGCGGCGTTCCTGCTTGTCCGCAATCTGATAAGCATCGTCGAGCGCGGTTCCGCAAGCGGTCTTTACCGCATCAACCAGCGACTGATCAGCGGCTTCCGGCTGCCAGTCCCACGCCGGCTTGCCGACTTCCGCAGCCAGTTCCTTGATGGCGGTGATCGCAACCTGCATCTGTTCGTGACCGAACAGCACGGCGCCCAGCATGATGTCTTCAGACAGGTACCTGGCTTCCGACTCGACCATCAGCACGGCCTTTTCAGTGCCGGCGACAACGAGGTCAAGGTCTGACTCGCGTGTTTCCGTCTGCGACGGATTGAGCAGGTAATCGCCATCCTTGAAGCCGACGCGCGCAGCGCCGATCGGACCGCGGAACGGAATGCCCGACAACATCAAGGCGGCCGAAGTACCGATCATGGCCGGAATATCCGGATCGATTTCCGGATCGATCGACATCACTGTCGCGATGATCTGGACTTCGTTCATGAAGCCTTCGGGAAACAACGGGCGGATCGGACGATCGATCAGGCGCGAGGTCAGCGTTTCCTTCTCGGAAGGACGGCCTTCGCGCTTGAAGAAGCCACCGGGAATCTTGCCGGCCGAATAGGTCTTTTCCTGGTAATTGACCGTCAGCGGGAAGAACGCCTGTCCCGGCGTCGCTTTCTTGCGGCCAACGGCCGTGACCAGCACGACAGTATCGCCCATGCTGACAAGCACGGCGGCATCGGCCTGGCGCGCGACGTATCCGGTTTCGAGGGTGACGGTGTGATTTCCGAACTGGAAGCTTTTCTTGATGGCTTGCACGATTCTACTCTCTCTTTTCTCTCTGGTTTACCTGCACCTGCGTCGCAGCCCTCTGCGCGCCGGCAATATTCTCTATGATCAGAAACGCAAAAACGAAGAAACCGGGCTGTTGCAGTCCGGTTTCTTCATTTCATGCATCCGAGATCATGGCCTTTGGCAGCCGCCTTAGCGGCGCAGGCCCAACCGTTCGATCAGCTGCTGGTAACGGTCGCGATTCTTGCCCTTGAGATAGTCCAGCAGCTTGCGGCGCTGGTTGACCATCTTGAGCAGACCGCGGCGGGAGTGATGATCCGCCTTGTGCTGGTTGAAATGCTCGGTCAGCTCACTGATGCGGGCCGACAACAGGGCGACCTGGACTTCCGGGGAACCGGTATCGCCTTCAACCGTCTTGTACTGGTCGATGATTTCGCGTTTCTTGTCTACGTTAAGCGGCATTGATTGATCCTGTTCGTGTACCAGGGGCCCGACTGCGCAAAGCCCCGAGAATGGAGGCCGGTATTGTATAGATGCGCACCGGGCCTGCCAAGTCGGAAAATGTAACGAAAATCGGCAATCTGGCCTTTTCAACCGGCTGCTAGAAGCCTTTTCGGTGCAATTCGCCCGTCATCGGCCACTTCGCCGATGCCGAGAAACTCCCCGGCCTCGCTATAAAGCCGCACGCGGCCTTCGGTGGGCGAGCGCGGAACGAGCACCGACTGCCCGCGACGCACGTAAAAGCTCATGTCCGGATCCAGCCGGATCACCGGCCAGTCCGCGACGGCGCTGTCCACGGGTAACAGCAGCTCGTCGAGCGCGGCGTGTCCGCCGGCCTCGAATCGCGATTCGAGTTCCGCGAGCGCGAACATCGGCCGCTTTTCATAAGGTCCGACGCCAAGGCGACGCAGCGCGGTGACATGACCCAGCGTGCCCAGTGCGGCGGCGACATCCTCTACCAGCGTGCGCACATAGGTTCCCTTCGAGCAGCGCACATCCATCGTCAGGGAATCCGCGGTCATCGCTTCCAGCGTCAAGGCGAAAATTCTTACTTTTCGTGAAGCGCGCTCGACTTCCTCGCCGGCGCGGGCCAGTTCGTACAGACGACGGCCCTGGTGTTTCAACGCGGAATACATCGGCGGCACCTGCTCGATATCGCCGATAAAACGGGTCAATACTTCTCGCACGCCGGTTTCATCAAGCGCCGGCACGGTGGCGGTTTCCGTCACCTCGCCTTCCGCGTCCGCCGTCGCCGTCCGTATCCCCAGTTTGCAGACCACGCGGTAATGCTTGTCGGCGTCGAGCAGAAAGCCCGAGACCTTTGTCGCTTCGCCGAGACACACCGGCAACATTCCGGTTGCCAGCGGATCGAGACTGCCGGTGTGGCCTGCCTTCGCGGCGTCAAACAAACGCTTCACACGTTGCAGGGCGTGATTCGAGCTGAGCCCGGAATCCTTGTCGAGCAGCAGGACGCCGTCGATCGCGCGGCCTTTGCGCTTGCGTCTGCTCTCGTTCGGCGCCATCTACTCGATCTCTCCGCCGTCCTTGTCGTCGGCCCGCTCGTCATCGCCGCCATGCGATTCGCCGCCATGCGATTCGCCGCCTTGCTGACGATCCCGCTTGCGCGCGGCATCGATCAACGCGTCCATACGAACACCTTCGGCAACACTGCGGTCGTACACGAACTTCAGTTCCGGAACGTGTCGCATGCGCAAGATCTGGCTCAACTCACGTCGCAGGTAGCCGGCGGCGCGGTTCAACGCAATTTCCGTTTCCTTGATCTGCTCCGGCGCATCTTCAAGCTGACTGAAGTAAACACGTGCGTAGGAAACATCCTTGCTCACTTCCACGTCCGTGACCGTCGCGCCCTGCGCCCGCGGATCCTTCACGCCATGTCGAAGCAATTCGCTCAACTCGCGGCGAAGCTGTTCGGCGACACGGGTGCTGCGGGTAAATTCACGTGGCATGGTGAAAACTCCGGCAGGTGCCTGCGCAACCGCGATGTGCGTTATTCAATGCACGGCACGGCGAGTACATCGCGATTCTGTTGTGTGAAACAGCCGCAACAAAAATCTGCGAGAACGTACGATCCCGTCGAGCCGCGGCATTAACGTGATTCATACAACGCCCTGGAAGATCACAACGTCCGCTGGAATTCAATGCGTTCGTAGCACTCGATCTGGTCGCCGACCTTCACGTCGTTGTAGTCCTTCACGCCGATACCGCACTCCGTACCCGCGCGAACTTCGTTGACGTCATCCTTGAAGCGACGCAATGACTCCAGCTGTCCTTCGTAGATCACGACGTTATCGCGCAGCACACGAATCGGGTTGTTGCGCTTGACCGAACCTTCGATGACAAGACAGCCGGCGATCTGACCGATCTTCGGCGCCTTGAACACGTCGCGCACTTCCGCAAGTCCGACGATCTCTTCGCGAGTCTCCGGTGACAGCATGCCTGAAAGCGCTTTCTTCACTTCGTCGATCGCGTCGTAAATCACGGAGTAATAATGCACATCCACGCCGGCCTCATCGATCTGACGGCGCGCGGCACTGTCGGCGCGCACGTTGAAGCCGATGATGACAGCCTGCGATGCGGCCGCAAGATTGACGTCGGATTCGGTAATACCGCCGACGCCGGATGCGATGACCTTCACCTTCACTTCCGCGTCGCCCTGCTTGCTGAGCGAATCCGAGAGCGCTTCGACCGAACCCTGCACGTCCGCCTTGACGACCAGGTTGAGGACTTTCACTTCGCCCTCTTCCATCTGGTTGAACATGTTCTCGAGCTTGGCCGACTGCTGGCGCGCCAGTTTCACTTCGCGCAGCTTGCCTTGACGGTACAACGCGACTTCGCGCGCCTTGCGTTCGTCCGTCACGACAATCGCTTCGTCACCAGCTGAAGGAATGCCGGAAAGACCGAGCACCTGCGCAGGCATCGAAGGACCGACTGCGTCGATCTGCTTGCCGGCTTCGTCGAACATTGCGCGAATGCGGCCGTATTCCTGGCCTGCGAGAAGAATGTCGCCTTTCTTCAACGTGCCACGCTGCACGAGCACGGTTGCAACCGGACCACGACCTTTTTCCAGCGAGGATTCGACCACGACACCCGCCGCCGGACCTTCGGCAACGGCCTTCAGTTCCAGCACTTCGGACTGCACTAGAATCGAGTCGAGCAACTTGTCGACGCCTTCACCGGTCTTCGCGGAAACGGGCACGAAGATCGTGTCACCGCCCCACTCTTCGGAAATCACTTCATGTTGCGACAGCTCGTTCCTGACGCGATCCGGGTCCGCTTCCGGCTTGTCCATCTTGTTGACGGCAACCACGAGCGGAACACCGGCGGCCTTCGCGTGCTGAACGGCTTCGATCGTCTGCGGCATGACGCCGTCATCGGCGGCTACCACCAGCACGACGATGTCGGTGATCTGTGCACCACGCGCGCGCATCGCGGTAAACGCGGCGTGACCGGGCGTATCGAGAAAGCTCACCATGCCTTTCTCGGTTTCGACGTGATACGCGCCGATATGCTGCGTGATGCCGCCCGCTTCACCCGCGGCCACTTTCGTGCGGCGAATGTAATCGAGCAGTGACGTCTTGCCGTGATCGACGTGACCCATGATGGTCACGACCGGCGGACGCGTGACTTGTTCGCCCGCATTCGCGCCTTCCGCGATCACCTGTTCTTCGAGTTCGTTTTCGCGCAGCAGCTTCGGCGTATGACCCATTTCCTCGACCACGAGCTGCGCCGTTTCCTGATCGAGAACCTGATTGATCGTCGCCATCACACCAAGATTCATCATGGTGCGAATCAGCTCCGTCGCTTTCACCGCCATCTTGTTGGCGAGTTCACCGACAGTGACGGTTTCAGGAATGCTGACTTCACGCTTGACGGGCTGCGCGGGCTTCTCGAAACCGTGCTGCGTATCCATTGCAACACCACCGCGACGCGGTCGTGATGCTTTCTTGCCCGGACGCCGGCCGCTCTTGCCCGCTGTGACGTGCAGTTCCTGGCGGCCGTATTTCGTCGGCGCGCCACGCTGCTGCTTACGTTCATCTTCCGCTGCCTGCTTGCGCGCTTCTTCTTCCGCCTTGCGGCGCTCTTCGATTTCCTTGCGTTCGCGCTCGACCGCTTCGAGACGTTTTTTCTCGTCTTCCTCGGCTTTTTCCTTCAAAGCGCCTTCTTCGCGCTTGCGCAGTTCCTCTTCTTCACGCTGCTTGCGCGACGCTTCTTCTTCAACCTTCCGGCGTGCGGCCTCTTCGGCTTCCTGTTCGGCACGAACGGCAGCTTCCTGCGCGTCGATCTTCGCCTGTTCTTCCGCTTTGCGTGCAGCTTCCTGCTCTTCAAGCACGCTGCGCTTCACGTACGTACGTTTCTTGCGCACTTCAACGCTGACGGTCTTCGCCTTGCCTTGCGCGCCGGAAAGTTTCAATTCGCTCACGCTGCGACGGTTGAGCGTGATCTTGCGCGGCTCGGTACTGCCACCCGCGCCATCCTTGCCGTGTGCGCGACGTAAATGCGTGAGCAGCTGAAGTTTCTGTTCGTCATCGATTCTGTCGTCCGCCGACGCGACTTCGAGGCCTGCCTCGCCAAGTTGCGTCAACAGGCGTTCAACCGGCACGCCCAGTACATCGGCGAACTGTTTTACTGTGACTTCCGCCATCTGAATCCTCCCGGGGTCCGGTTTACTCTTCGGCAAACCACGGGGCGCGCGCGGTCATGATCAACCGTCCTGCGCGCTCCTCGTCCATGCCCTCGATTTCCATCATTTCATCCACGGACTGCTCGGCCAGATCTTCCATGGTGACCACGCCGCGGCCCGCAAGCGTGTAAGCGAGTTCACGATCCATGCCTTCCATGTTCAGCAGATCATCGGCCGGCTCGTTGTCACCGAGCTTTTCCTCCGATGCGATCGCCTGTGTGAGCAGTACGTCGCGTGCACGGCCACGCAATTCCTCGACGATGTCTTCGTCGAACTCTTCAATCTCGACCAGCTCCGACGCAGGCACGTAAGCGATTTCCTCGATGCTGGAAAAACCTTCCTGCACGAGAATGACGGCGACTTCCGCGTCGACATCAAGCTGATCCATGAACAGCTGTTGCAGTTCCTTGATTTCCTTTTCCGTTTTTTCTTCCGCCTGCGACTCGGTCATCACGTTGAGTTCCCAGCCGGCGAGTTCGGACGCAAGACGGATGTTCTGACCGCCACGACCGATGGCAAGCGACAGCTTGTCCTCTTCGACGGCGATATCCATGCTGTGCCTGTCTTCGTCGACGACAATCGATGTGACTTCCGCTGGCGACATCGCATTGATGACGAACTGCGCTGGGTTTTCGTTCCAGACGATGATGTCGATGCGTTCACCGGAAAGCTCGTTCGACACCGCCTGCACGCGCGAACCGCGCATGCCAACGCAAGCACCGACGGGATCGATGCGCTGGTCGTTCGATTTCACCGCGATCTTCGCGCGCTGACCCGGATCACGCGCCGCGCCCATGATTTCAATCAGACCCTGTCCGATCTCCGGCACTTCGATCGTGAACAGTTCTTCGAGGAAACGGCGGTCGGTGCGACTCAGGAAAAGCTGCGGACCGCGGATTTCCGTACGTACGTCCTTGAGGTACGCACGAATGCGGTCACCAGGACGAACCGCTTCGCGCGGAATCATGTCTTCGCGCGGAATGAAGGCTTCGGCGTTGCCGCCAAGATCAACAAAAACATTACCGCGCTCGACGCGCTTGACGATGCCCGTCACCAGATCGCCCTGACGATCCTTGTACTGTTCGACCACCTGGGCGCGTTCCGCTTCGCGCACTTTCTGCACGATGACCTGCTTCGCCGTCTGCGCGGCGATGCGACCGAAGGCGACTGATTCCATCGGCTCTTCAATGTAGCCGCCGACTTCGATGTTCGCGTCCTGCTTTTTCGCTTCGCTGATCGTGATTTCCTTTTCCGGAAATTCGATCTCGGCGTCGTCTTCAACCACCAGCCAGCGCCGGAAGGTTTCATAACCACCGGTCTGCCGATTGATCGCGACGCGCGCGTCAATGTCGCCGCTCTGCTTCTTGCGAGTGGCCGACGCCAGCGCCGCTTCGATGGCTTCGAAGATGACTTCCTTATCCACGCCTTTCTCATTCGAAACGGCGTCTGCGACCAGGAGAATTTCTTTGTTCATGACTGTCTGTTCCCGACGATCAAAATTCCGGTACGATCCGCGCGCGCTTCAGCGCCGCGATTTCCATCTGAACGGGCTCGCCGTCCACTTCCAGAGTCAGCCGGCCGTCCTCGACGGATACCAGCGTTCCCGTAAATCGCCAGCGGTTGTCCGCCAGCGGTAAATTCAATTCCAGCTTCACGCGTTTGCCGATCGCGTCGACAAAATGTTTTGGCGTGCGCAGCGGCCGGTCCATACCCGGCGACGAGACCTCAAGGCTGTAATAACCCGGCATCGGATCTTCAACATCCATCACTCCACTGACCTGGTGGCTTACCTGCTCGCAGTCGTCCAGCCCGACGCCGTCCGGTTTGTCGATGTACAACCGCACCAGGCCGTTATTGGCGCTGGGTCGGCATTCCAGTTCGACAAGCTCGTAGCCCATCGACTCGATGGTCGGTTCCAGCAGCGTGATCAGTTTTTCCCTGAGACTCATTCCTGGACTCGTGGCTCCGCCCATCGCAACAAATAAAAAATGGGCCCATGGCCCATCCTGAAAAACCTGTTTTAACAACAGGTTATGAAATATTCCTAAGACTGGATCATCACCATGATCAAAACAGCCATAAACGAAAAAGCCCCGAACATCGGGGCCTTAACTTCACTGTTCAATGTCGGACAGTGTTTTGGTAGCGGGGGCAGGATTTGAACCTGCGACCTTCGGGTTATGAGCCCGACGAGCTGCCAGACTGCTCCACCCCGCACCCGACGAGGCGGCATTCTATATGATCGATGCCCTGATTTTCAAGGAAGAATCCCAATTAAATGAACAGGATATTGTTGCGCGCGCCTGCGGACCCACGCAACGCGGGAAAGACGTGCGCATGCAGCTTCCACGTGACCCGATACGATTAACAACGCGGGATCGGAAAATGCTCAAGTTCCATATTCTGAAAGCGGCTTTGAAACAAACTGATCAACCGCCGATGGCGCGAATACAAACAGCCATCAATCCACCCGGGAAAATACCCAGAACCAGAATCAGAAGACCGTTCACGCTCATCACCAGCCGCGCATCCGCGCCAGCTTCAAGCGCGGGCACGTCGTCCGCCGGTTCATCGAAGTACATGATCTTCACCAGACGCAGGTAATAGAACGCGCTGATGACGGACAACACGACCGCTGCAACGGCGAGCCACGCAAAGCCCGCTTCCAGCGCCGCCCAGATCACCGCGAACTTCGCGTAGAAGCCCACGAACGGCGGCACGCCGGCCATGCCGAACATCACGAACATCATCATCGCCGCGAACCACGGGCTGCGACGATTGAGTCCGGCAAAGTCCGTCAATTGATCCGCTTCAAAACCGGTACGTGCGAGCAGCAGGATCATGCCGAAACCGGCGGCGGCCATGATGACGTAAGTAATCGTGTAGAACATCGCCGCCTGGTAGCCCTGCTCCGTTCCGGCGAGTATGCCCATCAGAAGAAAACCCACGTGCGAAATCGTGGAGTACGCGAGCATCCGTTTGAGACTGGTCTGCACGATGGCGACAAACGAACCGATGATCATCGACAGCAGCGCGAGCACGACGATGACCAGCTGCCAGATCGAATGCACCGCGCCGAGACCTTCCACCAGAAGGCGCATGAACAACGCGAACGCCGCGAGTTTCGGTACCGAGCCGAGGAACAAGGTCACAGCGGTCGGCGCACCTTCGTAAACGTCCGGAATCCACATGTGGAACGGCACGGCGCCAAGCTTGAACGCCATGCCGACGATCACGAACACGAGGCCGAGTAACAGTCCGGCGCTGAACTCCGTATTGGCCGCCCAGGCCGCCAGCTCGAGAATATCCAGCGTGCCGCTGATGCCGTAAAGAATCGACATGCCATAAAGCAGCAAGCCGGAGGCGATCGCGCCGAGCACGAAATATTTCATCGCGGCTTCGGATGCGACGCCGTTGTCGCGCTGCAGAGCGACCAGACCATAGGAAGACAGCGACAGCAGTTCGAGACCAAGATACAGGCTGACGAAGTTGAACCCCGAAATCATCACCATCACGCCCAGCAGCGCGCCGAGAATCAGCACATAGAACTCGCCCTGAAAGATCTGGCGGGATTTCAGATAGTCGCGCGCATACACAAGCACCGCTGCCGTCGTGGCACAGGCGATCAGCTTCAATACCGTGGACATCCCGTCCGCGACATACATCCCGCTGAACGTGATCGCGTCCGCATCATTCATCTGCGCGCCGAGAATCAGCGCGGTGCCGGCGAGCGTACCGAGCGACAGCCAGTGCGTGATCACGCGCTGCCTGTCGCTGAAAAACAGATCCGCGACGAGAATGATGCACGCCATGCCGAGCAGGAATATCTCCGGCAGCGCGGGCCACAGATCAGGTGTGATGAAAGTCGTTTCCATGTTCGAAACTTTTGCCCCGCTTATAATTTTGACTGCATGACGTGTTCGACGAGGTTCCGGACGGTGACATCCATCACTTCGATCAACGGCGCCGGCCAGAGGCCGAACAGCAGGACCGCGATCGCAAGCGCGGCGAGAAACACGAACTCGCGTGCATTGATGTCTTGCATCTTGCGGACGTTGTCATTGACCACATCGCCGAACACGACACGCTTCACCAACCACAGTGTGTATGCAGCACCGAGGATCAACGTCAGCGCGGCGAGGAACGCGATCCAGAAGTTCGCTTTGAACGAAGCGAGAATCACCATGAATTCGCCGACAAAACCCGAAGTGCCCGGCAGGCCGGTGTTCGCCAGCGCGAACAGCACCATGAAAGCCGCGAACTTCGGCATCGTGTTCGCCACGCCGCCATAAGCGGAAATCTCGCGACTGTGCACGCGGTCGTACATCACACCGACGCACAGGAACAGCGCGCCTGAAACAAATCCGTGCGAAATCATCTGCACCATGCCGCCTTCCATGCCGAGCACGGCACCTTGCAGCGATCCGCTGTTGGCTAGAATCATGAACGGCAGGAACAGACCAAGCGTGACAAAACCCATGTGCGCGATGGATGAATACGCGACAAGTTTCTTCATGTCCTGCTGTACGATCGCAACGAAGCCGATATAAACGACGGCGATCAACGAAAGCGTGATCACGAATGTGTCGAGCGCATTCGCCGCATCCGGCGTGACCGGCAACGAAAAACGCAGGAAGCCGTAACCACCCAGCTTCAGCATGATCGCGGCCAGGATAACGGAACCACCGGTCGGTGCTTCCACGTGAGCGTCCGGCAACCATGTGTGCGCCGGCCACATCGGAATCTTTACTGCGAATGCAGCGAAGAACGCGAGGAAGATCAGCATCTGCTCGTTCATGTCGAGCGGCAATGCATGCATGTCGAGAATGCTGAAACTGCCGTCCATCTGCATGTAGAGATAGATGAAGGCGACGAGCATCAGCACCGAGCCGAGGAACGTGTAAAGAAAGAATTTCAACGTCGCGTAAACGCGGCGCGGCCCGCCCCAGATGCCGATGATCAGGAACATCGGGATCAGCATCGCTTCCCAGAACACGTAGAACAGCATGCCGTCGAGCGCCGCGAACACGCCGTTCATCAAGCCTTCCATGACAAGGAATGCCGCAAAGTATTGTCCGGCTCGATCTCTGATCACTTCCCAGCCGGCAATCACGATCAGCACGGTCATGAACGTGGTCAGCAGAATCAACGGCATTGCGATACCGTCAACGCCGATATGGTAATTGACGTTCAGCGCTTCGATCCACGGCGCGAACTCGACGAACTGCATGTCCGCCGTCGTGAAATCGAAATTCGTGTACAGCGGAATGCTGATCAGGAAAGTCACGAGGGACACCGCGAGCGACAGCCAGCGCACGGCGTTGTCCCCTGCCTTGCCGGCAAGCATCACGGCGATGCCACCCAGGATCGGCACCCAGATCACGAGGCTCAGCAATGGAAGTTCACTAAACATCCGTCAGTCCTTAATTCTTTTTCATTCTCACGCCAGCAACAGCCAGCCAAGAAACGCGACCAGGCCGATGATCATTGCGAAAGCGTAGTGGTACAGATAGCCCGACTGGAGATGACGCATGACACCGGCGAGCGCACCGACCGTTTTCGCCGAGCCGTTCACCAACGTACCGTCGATGAGAAACACATCGCCGGCCTTCCAGAAAAACTGTCCCAGTTTGCGCGCGCCGGTTGCGAACACCGTGTTGTTGAAATCATCGAAGAAGTACTTGTTGACAAAGAGTTTGTAGAGCCAGCTGAACTTGTCCGCGACAATTCCCGGCCAGTGCGGTTTCCACCACCAGAACACCCACGCCGTGATGATGCCCGCGATCAGGAGATACACCGTCGGACCGGAAAAGGCATGAAGTATGAAAGCCCACGGACCGTGGTAATCCGCACCGAGACGTGCGAGCACGTCATGTGCCTCACTGACAACAATCGCACTGCCGAACCAGCCTTCGAACAGCAACGCGTCAATCGTGAACCAGCCGATGAAGATCGACGGAATCGCGAGCAGCACCAGCGGCACGGTCACGACCCATGGTGATTCATGCGGCGCATGTCCATGCTCATGGCCGTGATGCGGATCGTCGCTATGAACATGATGATCCACATGCGTGTCGAACCGCTCCTTGCCATGGAACACCATGAACAGAAGCCGGAAGCTGTACATCGCGGTCACGAAGACACCGAGCAGCACCGCCCAGTAGGCAATACCCGAACCCGGAATATCGGAGTGGTGGACGGCTTCGATCAACGCATCTTTCGAGAAGAAACCCGAGAAGCCTGGCACCGCGACAAGAGCCAGCGTACCGATCAACATGGTGAGATACGTGATCGGCATGTATTTGCGCAATCCACCCATCTTGCGCATATCCTGCTCGTGGTGCATGCCGATGATCACGGAACCTGCGGCAAGGAACAGCAACGCCTTGAAGAACGCGTGCGTCATCAGATGGAAAATGCTGGCGGCGTACGCGGACGCACCGAGCGCGACCGTCATGTACCCAAGCTGCGAGAGCGTCGAATAAGCGACAACGCGTTTGATGTCGTTCGCGACAATGCCGAGCAGTCCCATGAAGAAAGCGGTGACGGAACCGATCACGAGAATGAAGCTCAACGCCGTTTCGCTCAATTCATAGATCGGCGACATGCGCGCGACCATGAAAATGCCGGCGGTTACCATTGTCGCGGCGTGAATCAGCGCCGAGATTGGTGTCGGACCTTCCATGGAATCCGGCAACCATACATGCAGCGGAACCTGCGCGGACTTGCCCATCGCACCGACGAACAGCAGGATTCCGATCACGGAAAGCGCGGCCCACGTATGGCCGGAGAATATCTCCATCGTCTCGCCCTGCAATGCAGGCGCTGCCGCGAACACTTCCGCGTAATCGAGCGAGCCGGTGTAATAGACGATGCCCGCGATGCCGAGCAGGAACCCGAAGTCGCCGACGCGGTTGACGAGAAACGCTTTCATGTTCGCGAAGATCGCGGAGTCGCGCTTGAACCAGAAACCGATCAGCAGATAGGACACCACGCCGACCGCTTCCCAGCCGAAGAACAACTGCAGGAAGTTGTTCGACATCACCAGCATCAGCATCGAAAACGTGAACAGCGAGATGTAACTGAAGAAACGCTGGTAGCCGGGATCGTCATGCATGTACCCGATGGTATAGACGTGCACCATCAACGATACAAAGGTCACAACCGTCATCATGAGCACGGTCAGCCTGTCAATCAGAAAGCCGACCTCGAAACGGATTGCGTCACTCACCATCCAGGTGTAGACGGATTCGTTATAGATGGCACCGCCGTCAAGCGCGATGTGCTTGAACGCAATGCACGACAGCACGAACGAAACCGCAACGCCGATGATCGTCACCGAGTGCGCGCCGACGCGTCCGACCTGCTTGCCGAAAAGACCGGCGACAATCGCCGCGACAAGCGGCGCGAGCACGGTGGCGAGATAAATGTTTTCCATGTCCATCCGTCAGCCCTTCATTGAATCCATGTCCTCGACATTGATGCTGCTGCGATTACGGAACAGCACGACGAGGATCGCAAGACCGATCGCCGCCTCCGCGGCCGCGACGGTCAGGATGAAGAACACGAATACCTGACCTGCCACGTCGTCGAGGTAACGAGAGAAGGCGACGAAGTTCATGTTCACCGCCAGCAGCATCATTTCGATGCACATCAAAAGGACGATGACGTTCTTCCGGTTCAGGAAAATCCCCGCGACGGCGATACTGAACAGCACCGCGCCAAGGGTCAGATAGTGGTACAAGGAAATCATCGTATCCCCTGCTTCATTCAGTCGTTTTTCTCGGACGGCACTTTCACCACCCGAATGCGGTCTTCGCGGCGCACCTTCACCTGCTGCGCCGGATCCTGAGAGCGCGTACCACCACGGCGACGCATGGTCAGTGAAATGGCGACGATGATGCCCACGAGGAGAATGACGGACGCAATTTCGAACGGGTAAACGTACTCGGTGTACATCACCTGCCCGATCATTGCGGTATTGCTGTAGCTTTCCGGTCGCGGCTCCGGCTTCACGAACGCTTCGACGCCAAGCTGTTGTTGCCAGACAACCCATACCAGCAGCGCGGTCATGAGGATCGCGACAATGGCGGCGATCGGCGCGAAACGAATGAAGCCTTCCCTGACCACCGAGATGTTGATGTCCAGCATCATCACCACGAACAGGAACAGCACCATCACCGCGCCGACGTACACCAGCACCAGCGCGATACCGAGAAACTCCGCTTCCAGAAGCAGCCACAACACGGCGCTCGAAAAGAAACACACCACGAGAAACAGCGCGGCGTGCACGGGATTGCGCACGGTGATCACCGCCAGCGCCGCACCGAGCAGCATGACGGCCGCCGGCCAGAAAATCAGGGTCTCTGCAGATATGGGCATGTCGACGTCCTCGGCCAGCAATCAACAACAATCAACGGTAGCGTGCGTCGGCGGCACGATCCGCCGCGATCTGCGCTTCGTACTTGTCACCCACCGCCAGCAGTTTTTCCTTGGTCATGATCTGCTCGCCGCGCTTCTCAAAGTGAAAATCGGAAATACGCGTCTCGACAATGGCATCGACCGGACACGCCTCTTCACAAAAACCGCAGTAAATGCATTTGAAAAGATCGATGTCATAGCGCGTCGTGCGGCGCGTGCCGTCTTCGCGCATTTCGGAATCAATGGTAATGGCGAGCGCAGGACATACCGCTTCACAGAGCTTGCACGCGATGCACCGCTCCTCGCCGTTCGGATAACGGCGCTGTGCATGCAAGCCGCGGAAACGCGGTGACTTCGGCGTTCTTTCTTCCGGATAGAACACCGTGACCTTCGGTTTGAAGAAATAGCCGAGCGTAAGACGCAAGCCTGCCCAAAGCTCGGACAAAAACCAGGTCTTGATCCACGCATTCATTGCCTTCATGTCGTCACCGGACTTTTCACTGCAGTGAGTTTGCTCAGCAGGATCAGCAGTGCGCCGCCCGCAAGCACGACGTAACCAAGATGGATCCACGGCCAGTCCATGACGATGAATAGACCCATGACCATGAGCCACACGATGGTGACCGGGATGAACACTTTCCAGCCGAGGCGCATGATCTGGTCATAGCGGTAACGCGGGAACGTCGCGCGCAACCACAGGAAGGCGTACATGAAGAACGCCATCTTCGCGAGGAACCAGATGATGCCCGGCACCGCGGCCGTAAGTTGCTCCAGCCCGGGCACGCCGGCGAACGGATTCAGCCAGCCGCCGAAGAAGAAGATCGCGCACAGTCCGGCAATCAGGATCATGTTCGCGTATTCCGCAAGGAAGAACACCGCGAATGCCGTGCCGGAATATTCCACATGAAAACCGGCGACAATTTCCGATTCGCCTTCCGCGACGTCGAATGGCGCACGGTTGGTTTCCGCAACGCCGGAGATGAAATACACAAGGAACAGCGGAAACAACGGCAGCCAGAACCAGTTGAACAACGTACCGTCCTGCGCGCGCACGATGTCGCCGAGGTTCAGCGAACCCGCCGCCATGAGAATGCCGACAAGCGCAAAACCCATCGCGATTTCGTACGCGACGATTTGCGCCGCCGAACGCATGGCGCCGAGGAACGCGTACTTCGAATTCGATGCCCAACCGGCGATGATGACGCCGTAAACGCCCATCGATGTCAGCGCGAGAATATAAAGGAGCGCGGCGTCGATATCCGCGAGCACCCAGCCATCATCGAACGGCACAACGGCCCAGGCCGCAAACGCCGGCGCAAGCGAAATGATCGGCGCGATGAGGAAAAGAAAGCGACTCGCGCTGCTCGGCACGATGACTTCCTTGAGCACCAGCTTGAGCACGTCCGCGAGCCACTGGAACGTGCCGCGCATGCCGACGCGATTCGGTCCGACGCGTCCCTGGATGTAACCGATGACCTTGCGTTCCAGCAGCGTGTAGAAACCGACGGTGACGATCAACGGCACCATGATCACGACGACCCAGAACAATGACGTCAGAACGAGACGCGCCTCCGGCCAGAGGTTGTTCCAGAACTCGAGAACCCACTCGATCATTTCCGGTCCTCCGCCTTCGTGATTTCGACCGCACCCACGCGCGCACCGAGCGTTGCCGTTGCATAAACGCCGCTCGCAATGAACACCGTGCCGTTCACCACGGCAGCGTCGATGTGCACCGGCAGAATGGCGACATGTTCATCTTGGCGAACATTCACGTACATGCCGTCGCTCACGCCAAGACGCTCTGCGTCGGCAACACTGATGCTCACCGCCGCCTGACGCTTCGCATCCGCCGTCACCTGCAGCGAACCCGCGCGACGTACCAGTCCGTCCGTGCCATACAGTGCGGTTTCGGCAACGCGCATCAAACCTTGCGTTTCGTGCGCGCGCACATCATGCGTGTAGCTCGGCGTTTCCGCTGTCGGCTGGCCGATGGCATCACGCGCCGCGTTCGTGACATCGTCCGGCGCCATGTAATCGAAACCTGCGACCTCCAGCAGGTTGCCGAGCACCCGCAACACCTTCCAGCCCGGACGCACTTCGCCCAGTGGTTTGGAAGCACCGCCGAACGACTGCCACGTACCCTCTGCATTGATGTAACTGCCGGCCGTCTCGCCGAACGTGCCGATCGGCAACAGCACGTCCGCGTATTCTTTCATGGTGTCCGTAACGAAACTCGTCAACACCACGACCTTGTCAGCCCGCTTAAGCGACTTGAGTGTTTCCGCGCCGTCCCAGCAATCCATCTCGGGCTCGACGCCCATGGTCACGAATACCTTGCGCGGCTTCGCCAGCATTTCGCGCGCATTCAGGCCGCTTTCACTTTGCGCTCCGCCGAATGCGCGATGCGGAACCGCGCCGGCCAGCCAGCCACCCGCACTGTTTGCTCCGCCCGCCAACAAGCCGAACGTCGCGCCGGACAGATCCGCGATGACTGTCGCCAGTGCCTGCAGATCCGCGAACTGAGTATGCGCTTCGCTGAGGTCACCGAGAATCACCGCACTTTCCTTGCCATCCAGCAATTGCTGCGCGACGTTTTCCATCGCAACACTCGGCTTCACGCCTTCAGCAAATTTCCTGATATTCGCCGGCAATGACTTGCCGGATTTCTTCGCGAGCACCTGCGCGATCGCCGCGAGCGAAACCGCCATGTCGCCATAAGCGACGATGGATTCATTCGCGATCGGAAACAGGAAGTCATACTTGCGTGGATTCACGAACGAAATCTTCGCGCCCTTCATCGCGGCTTTGCGGATGCGGTGCGCGATAATGGGAACATCCTTGCGCAACGAAGAACCGATCACGAGCACGGCATCAAGATTCTCGAGACTCGCGATGCTGCGGCCCAGCGATGGAAACGCCGGCGCTTCCTTGTCCGCGCGGAAATCCGCCTGACGTACGCGATGATCGATATTGCGCACACCCAGATGATCCGCGATACGACGGAGAAGGAAGAATTCTTCCACCGTTGAAGACGGTGACGCGAGAATACCGATGTCATCGGCATCGACAGACCGCAATGCGTTTGCAGCGGCTTCCAGCGCGGTTTCCCAGCTTGCTTCCTGCCAGTTGCCGTTATTCTTCACCAACGGCTTGAGCAGACGCTCATCCGAATGAATGCCTTCGTATCCGAAACGATCGCGATCGGAAATCCAGGTTTCGTTGACCGCTTCGTTGGCGCGCGGCACGGTGCGCACGAACTTCCCGCGCAGCACATGTCCCGACAGACTGGAGCCGGCGCAGTCGTGCGGTGAAACCAGTCGATGGTTGATCATTTCCCATGCGCGGCCGCGCATGCGGAAAGGTTTCGAGTTCAATGCGCCGACCGGGCAAAGGTCAATGACATTGCCGGACAACTCATGGTCGACACTGCGCGCGATGAAAGTACGAATGCGCATGTTCTCGCCGCGACCGACCGCGCCGAGTTCCTGTATGCCTGCAACTTCAGTACCGAAACGCACGCAACGCGTGCAATGAATGCAGCGGGTCATGTCCGTCGAAATCAACGGACCGATATTGTCGTCTCTGACAACGCGCTTGCGCTCTGTGTAGCGCGACACATCGCTGCCGTAACCCATCGCGAGATCCTGCAACTCGCATTCGCCGCCCTGATCGCATACGGGACAATCCAGCGGGTGATTGATGAGCAGGAACTCCATCACCGATTTCTGTGCGGTCACCGCCTTCGGAGATTCCGTGAACACCTTCATGCCATCGGCGACAGGCGTCGCGCAGGCGGGTAACGGTTTCGGCGCCTTTTCGACTTCAACCAGACACATGCGGCAGTTGGCCGCGACAGACAACTTCTCGTGGTAACAGAAGCGCGGAATATAAATCCCCGCATCGTCGGCCACCTGGATGACCATCGCGCCCTTCTTCGCCTTGAGGGACTTGCCGTCAATTTCTATGGTAACCAGATCGTCACTCATGTCCGTCATTGCTTCCGTTTGAATTCCGTTGGCTTCAGTCGCTTCGTCGATCTGTCAGGCCGCGTTGTCCTGGCGCTTCTTCGCACCCGGACCGACCATGCAGCAGCCGTGCTCGATGTGATACGCAAACTCGTCGCGGAAATGCTTGATGAAACTGCGCACAGGCATCGCCGCCGCGTCGCCCAGCGCGCAGATCGTGTGACCTTCTATCTTGCTGGCAACATCATCAAGCATGCCGAGATCGTCGATGCTGCCCTGCCCGTTCTCGATGCGCGACACCACGCGATACAGCCAGCCCGTACCTTCACGACACGGCGTGCACTGACCGCAGGATTCCGAATAATAGAAACGCGAAATGCGCTGAAGCAGTTTCACCATGCAGGTATCTTCGTCGACGATCACAACCGCGCCGGAGCCGAGCATCGAGCCCGTCTTCTCGCGAATGGACTCGTAGTCCATGTTCACGTCTTTCATCATTTCCGCGGGCACCACGGGGACCGATGATCCGCCTGGAATCACGGCCTTCAGTTTTCTGCCTTTCCACACGCCGCCGGCCATTTCCAGCAGATCGCTGAACGGCATGCCCATGCGGATTTCGTAATTGCCCGGCTTCTCGACATGACCGGAAACGGAGAATATCTTGCTGCCGCCGCTTTTTTCCGTGCCGAGACCCGCAAACCATTTCGCACCTTTGCGCATGATGGTTGGAACGGATGCATATGTTTCGGTGTTATTGATCGTCGTCGGCTTGCCATAAAGACCGTAGTTCGCCGGGAACGGCGGCTTGAAACGCGGCATGCCTTTCTTGCCTTCCAGCGATTCCAGCAACGCGGTTTCTTCGCCGCAGATATATGCGCCAGCACCGAGGTGTCCGTGCAGATCGAACGTGACGCCCGAGCCCAGAATGTTCTCGCCGAGCAAACCGAGTTTGTAGGCTTCATCAAGCGCTGCGATGAAGCGTGTCCATGGTTCATCCATGAACTCGCCGCGCAGATAGTTGTATCCGGTCTTCGCGCCCATTGCGTAGCCGGCAATCGCCATGCCTTCGATGACCGAGTGCGGATTGAAACGCAGGATGTCGCGATCCTTGCAGGTGCCCGGTTCGGATTCATCCGAATTGCAGACGACGTACTTCACCATGTCGCCCTTCGGCATGAAGGACCATTTGAGTCCGGTCGGAAAACCTGCGCCGCCGCGACCGCGCAATCCGGACGCCTTGATCTCCTCGATCACCTGCTCGGGCGCGATCTTCTCTTTCAATATGCGCTTCCACGCCTCGTAACCGCCGATGCCGAGATAATTCTCGAGCGTCCACGGCTGCTTGAATTGCAGCGTCTCGTAAACGACGAATTCCTGCTGTGCCATCGCTGACCCCACGCTCACTCGAGACCGTCAAGAATCTCGTCCACCTTTTCGGGCGTGAGATTCTCGTAGTATTTGTGATTGACCATCATCATCGGACCACCGGCGCACGCCGCCAGGCATTCCTCCTCGCACTTGAGAAACACTTTTCCATCGGCCGTGGTCTCGCCCGTTTTGATGCCGAGCTTCGTCTCGACGTGCGCGACGATGTCATCCGCGCCGCGCAACATGCAGGAAATATTCGTGCACACCGAAATGCTGTTGCGCCCGACCGGCTTCATTTCATACATGGAGTAGAAGCTCGCTACCTCCTGAACCTTGATCGACTCAAGGCCCAGGTAATCCGCAACGGCGTCAATCATTTCCGGTGCGAGATAACCGTGTTCATGCTGCACGGCATGCAACGCCGCGAACACCGCGGAACGTTTCTGCTCCGCCGGATACCTCTTCACCGCCGCATCGATTTCCTCGCGGATATGCGCGGAAAGCACGGCGTTGTCGTTCATTTCCGGGTTCATCAGCGATCAATCTCCCCGAACACGATATCCTGCGTGCCGATTATCGACACGAGGTCGGCCAGCATGTGGCCCTGGCACATTTCGTTCAGCGACGCGAGATGCGGGAAACCGGCGGCACGAATCTTCACGCGGAACGGTTTGTTCGCGCCATCGGAAATCATGTAAATACCGAACTCGCCCTTGGGTTGTTCGACGGCGGCGTACACTTCGCCTTCCGGCACGCAGTAGCCTTCCGTGAACAGCTTGAAGTGATGGATCAGCGATTCCATGTCGTCCTTCAGCTCCACACGTCGCGGCGCCGTGACCTTGTGATCATCGAGCATCACCGGACCGGGATTTTCACGCAGCCACTTGATGCACTGCTTGACGATCTTTGCTGACTGGCGGAACTCCTCGATACGAACGAGATAGCGGTCGTAGCAATCGCCGTTCACGCCGATCGGAATATCGAAATCCATCTTGTCGTACATCGCGTACGGCTGCTTCTTGCGCAGATCCCACGCGATACCCGAACCGCGCAACATGGGTCCGGTGAAGCCGAGATTCACGGCGCGTTCCGGCGTTACCACACCGATGCCGACAGTGCGCTGCTTCCAGATGCGGTTATCGGTAAGCAGCGTTTCGTACTCATCGACCGCCTTCGGAAAGTTGTCGATGAATTCCTCGATGAAATCCAGCAGCGAGCCCGAACGCGCTTCGTTGATGCGCGACAGTTCCTTCTTGCTGCGGAACTTCGACGGCTGGTACTGCGGCATTTTCTCCGGAAGATCGCGGTGCACGCCACCGGGACGGTAGTACGTTGCGTGCATGCGCGCGCCAGACACCGCCTCGTACATGTCCATGATGTCTTCGCGTTCACGGAAGCAGTACAGAAACACCGTCATCGCGCCGATATCGAGGCCGTGCGCACCCAGCCACAGCAGGTGATTTGTAATGCGCGTGATCTCGTCGAACATCGTGCGGATATATAAGGCGCGCGGCGGCGGTGTGATGCCGAGCATTTTCTCGATCGCCATCACATACGCATGTTCGTTGACCATCATCGATACGTAGTCGAGACGATCCATGTAGCCGATGGACTGGCTGTACGGTTTGGATTCCGCAAGTTTCTCGGTCGCGCGATGCAGCAGGCCGATGTGCGGATCAATGCCGCGAATGACTTCGCCTTCCATCTCCAGCACGAGGCGCAACACACCATGCGCTGCCGGATGCTGCGGACCGAAGTTCATCGTGTAACTCTGGATCTCACGCATTGCCTGACTTCCCTCGCTCCGCGTTCGCCGCCTTGCTCGCCTTCTCGGTTTCCGTTCTGGGCGCGACATCCGTCTGATGGTCGAGCCGGTTCATGTAACGGTGATCCCGACGAATCACGCGTGGCACGAGCGTGCGATGCTCGATGGTAATCGGTTGATAGACGACGCGGCCTTTTTCCGGATCGAAACGCACTTCGACGTGTCCGGTCAGCGGAAAATCCTTGCGGAACGGATGCCCGACAAAACCGTAGTCGGTAAGGATTCGACGCATGTCGGGATGACCGTCGAACAGGATGCCGAACATGTCGAACGCTTCACGTTCGAACCAGTTCGCCGCCGCCCAGATACCGTTCACACTCGGAACGACCGGTGGATCATCGGTGCTGCAGAAAACCTTGAGACGAATGCGATGATTGAGCTCCAGCGACAGCAGGTGATACACGACCGCGAAACGCCGATCGTAGTTCGGCTCCTGATGCGGCAGCTCGCGATGCACACCGCGGCTGAAACCACGATCGGTAGCGTCTTCCGTCACCCATTCCGTTTCGCCATAACCGAGATAATCGACGCCGCAAACATCGATCAGTTGTTCGAAGCGGAAACCGTCGTCATCGCGCAACGCCGTGCATACCTCGAGCAGTCGCGCGGACGGCACTTCATAAGTGAGTTCGTACTTGAGCGAGGGAAGACGGGTGAGGCTGTCGCCGAAGCGCTCCTCAACCTTGCTCGCCAGCCGTTTGAGTTTCTCGGACATGCGTCGTTCTCTTGGCGAACCGTCAACAGATCATTGACGGGCCCGTTAACGGGCGATCGTGTTGGTGCGGCGGATTTTTTTCTGCAACTGGATGATGCCGAACAGAAGCTGTTCCGCCGTGGGCGGACAACCCGGCACGTAGACATCGACCGGTACGATACGATCGCAACCGCGCACGACGGAATACGAATAGTGATAGTAGCCACCACCGTTCGCGCAGGAACCCATGGAAATGACCCAGCGCGGTTCCGCCATCTGTTCGTAAACTTTCCGAAGCGGCGGCGCCATCTTGTTCACGAGCGTACCCGCAACAATCATTACGTCGGACTGCCGCGGACTGGGACGAAATATGACGCCGAAACGATCCATGTCATAGCGCGACGCGCCGGCATGCATCATCTCGACGGCGCAGCAGGCTAGACCGAACGTCATCGGCCACAGCGAACCGCTGCGCGCCCAGTTGACGACGTTATCGACACTGGTGACGACCCAACCTTTTTCGATGCCGTTGTTGATGGAGCCCTCTACTCCCATTCCAGCGCTCCTTTCTTCCATTCATAAATGAAGCCGATCACGAGCACGCCGAGGAAAATCGCCATCGCGACGAAACCGAACATGCCGACCTCGTCAAGCGCGACCGCCCACGGAAACAGGAATGCAATTTCGAGATCGAAAATGATGAAGAGAATGGCGACGAGGTAGTAACGCACGTCAAAGCGCATGCGCGCGTCTTCGAACGCCTCGAAGCCGCACTCGTAAGGAGAAACTTTTTCGGCATCCGCCTTGCCTTTCGACGCCCAGCGACCAAGCGTCAGACCGACAAGAATCAGGATGATACCGAGCGCCGTGGAAGCGCCGAGAAAGACGAGAATGGGGACGTAGTTTTGCAGCATTCCTGACGCACCACCCTGCTTCTGAACAGATAAAAGACAGGCATTTTAACGTAAAAGCGACGACCCTTCCCATGGTGTCTGCCGCGTTTTTGCACGCATCATGAAAGATGCGGACTGCTTCAAGCCGTAACAATCCTGGAATTTGGTGCGGATGGAGAGACTCGAACTCTCACGCCTTACGGCACCACCCCCTCAAGATGGCGTGTCTACCAATTCCACCACATCCGCACTGACTGATTGATCACCCCTGAGCGGGATAACCCCGGACGGTCAAGCCGCCCTTTTGACTCGATGAGCGTGCTCAGTTCGCGCCGCTTGTCGCTTCCGAAGAAGATGGCGGCGGTGCGTCATCTTCCTGCACATCTTCTGCGGCCTGCTCGTCCTCGACCGGCGCATCGACCGGTGGCAGATCGTCATCCACCTCAACAGCAGGCTCGGCCGGCTGCTCCATCACCGATTCCGCATCCATTACGCTCGGCGCCGGACCTTCCTGGCCGCGAGAAAGGTATGCAAGCGTGCCGCTCGTAATAAAGAAGAGTATCGCGAGCCACTTCGTGGCCCGGCTCATGAACGAGGCGGAACCTTGCGAACCGAAAACCGTGGACGAAGCGCCGCTGCCAAAGGCTGCGCCGGCGTCGGCACCCTTGCCGTGCTGCAGCAGGATAAGGCCGATGAGCGCAAGCGCCAGCAGCACATGAACAAGGAGAACTACTGTGGTGGTCATTCCGTCTTCATCTCTTCAGGAAATCCGGCGCGCTTACTGCGCAGCGCGGACAATACTCAGAAATTGCTCGGCATCCAGCGACGCACCGCCTACCAGACCGCCGTCGATATCCGGCATTGCAAACAGTTCCGCGGCATTCGATGCCTTGACGCTGCCGCCGTACAGGATGCGAACCAAGTCCGCGATTGTAGCATTTTCCGCCGCGAGAATATCGCGTATTTCACGATGCACTTCCTGCGCCTGCTCAGGTGACGCGGTCTTGCCCGTTCCGATCGCCCAGACCGGTTCGTATGCCACGACCACTTGCGTGAAGGCATCGATCCCGGCCGCATCCAGCACCGCGTTGATCTGGCGACGGATCACATCGCGCGTGATGCCCTGCTCGCGTTCTTCCAGCGTTTCGCCGACGCACAACACCGGTGTCAGTCCGTTCTTGATGGCAGCCATGAACTTGCGTGCTACCAGCGCGTCATCTTCCTGATAAAGCGCGCGGCGCTCCGAGTGACCGACCAGAACGTATTCGCAATCAAAATCCTGCAGCATCGTTGCGCCGATTTCGCCCGTGAACGCGCCCGACTCTTCCGCACAAAGCGATTGCGCACCAAGCTTGATGTCACTTCCGCGCAACAGGCGTTGTGCATCCGCGAAATAGACGAACGGCGGACAGACCAGAACCTCGACAGCGGATCCGTCCTCCAGCTCCCTCACGAGGGTGCCAAGCAGTTCGCCCGTGGAATCGCGACTGCCGTTCATTTTCCAGTTACCGGCGACTAAAGGCGTGCGCATCGGTACTCCTGAGCCTCGGAAAGCGCGCAAGGTTAACGGCAGGCTGCGGGAAAATCAATTTGGATTTGCGGCGGCGAAAAGCTTTCAGGCTGCGCGGGCAGCGTGTTCCACAGCACTACCGATACTCTCCGCCAGACGTGCCACAAGCTCCGCGTCCGCTCCTTCCACCATGACGCGGACAACCGGTTCCGTACCGGATGGACGCAAGAGAACACGGCCCGCGTCGCCGAGCGTTTTTTCGGCGTCGCGCACGGCCGATTCGATCAGCGGATGATCGAGCGGCGGACGTTGGGGCAGCCGAACGTTCACCAACTGCTGCGGGTACTTCTTCAGTCCTTCGAGACAATCGACAAGATTTCCGCCGCGCGTGTCGAGCACTTCCAGCACTTGAAGCGCGGCAACCAGACCGTCGCCGGTCGTTGATTTGTCGAGACAGATCAGATGTCCTGATCCTTCACCACCAAGCTCACCGCCATGCTGCTGCAGCATTTCCAATACGTAACGGTCGCCGACCTTGGCGCGGTAAAACGGAATGCCCGCCGTCTGCAAGGCCTGCTCGACGGCAAGGTTGGTCATCAGCGTGCCGACCACCGGTCCGTTCAGTTTTCCCTGTGCATGACGATGTCGCGCGATGACGTACAAAAGCTCGTCACCATCAAAAACGCGTCCTGTCGCATCCACCATCAGCAAGCGATCGCCATCACCGTCAAGCGCGACGCCGACGTTCGCATCAGACTCTTTCACAAGCGCGACCAGCGCTTCGATATGCGTTGAACCCACATTACGATTGATGTTCAGACCGTCCGGACTGACACCTGTCGTCACGACTGTCGCGCCCAACGATTCCAGCAAACGCGGTCCCACGACATAACCGGCGCCATTGGCGCCATCGAACGCGATCTTCATGCCAGAGAGATCGAGATCCGCCGGAACGGTTTCCCGGCAATACTTCACGTAACGGTCTGCCGCATCTTCGATACGTCGCGCTTTTCCGAGCACGGCGGAATCCACTGTCTCGAACGTGCGCGCGATCTGTTCTTCAATTTCCAGCTCGACACTGTCCGGCAGCTTGCGTCCTTCTGCAGAAAAAAATTTGATGCCGTTGTCGAAGTACGGGTTATGCGAGGCGCTGATCACAACGCCTGCCTGCGCGCCCAATTCACGCACCAGTCGCGCAACCGCGGGCGTCGGAACGGGGCCAAGCAATCCAACGTCCACTCCCGCCGCCGAAAACCCCGCTTCCAGCGCGGACTCGAACATGTAACCGGAGACACGCGTGTCCTTGCCGATCAACACGAGACCACGACCGCCGCCTTCTTCGGCAATCTTATGCGCTGCAAGCACACGTCCAGCCGCCCAGCCGAGACGCAGAACGAAGTCCGCCGTCATCGGCGTGTCACCCACGCGTCCGCGAATGCCATCCGTTCCGAAATACTTTCTGGTCAAGTCGCCCCCTCCGTTACGCTGCCGCCATCACGGCGCCGCAGACTTTCAACGCATCGCGCGTCGGTTTTACGTCATGCACGCGAATCACCGCCGCACCTTTCATTGCGGCAATTGCCGCGAGCGTCACGCTGCCGGACAAGCGATCGTCGACCGGCGTGTCGAGCAACGCGCCCACCATCGACTTGCGCGACATGCCAACCAGTACGGGATAGCCGGTCGCGGCGAATTCATCCAGCCGACGCAGCAGCGCGAGATTGTGCTCCAGTGTCTTGCCGAAACCGAAACCCGGATCGATGTAGATCTTCCCGCGATCGATACCGGCGGATTCCGCGACAACCGCGCGTTCGAGAAGAAAATCGCGCACTTCGGCAACGACATCGTCGTACTGCGGATTGAGTTGCATGCCGCGCGGCTCGCCCTTCATGTGCATGAGACAGACCGGCACGCCAAGCTCCGCCGCAATGTCGAGCGCGCCGGGAGAACGCAACGCGTTCACATCATTGATGAGTCCTGCACCCGCTCGCACGGCGGCACGCATCACAACGGGTTTGCTGGTATCAACGGAAATGGTTCGTGTGATGCGTCCGGACAACGCTTCAATCACCGGAACGACGCGGCGCAATTCTTCTTCAACGCTCACGGATTCCGCACCGGGCCGCGTGGACTCGCCACCAACGTCGATAATGTCCGCGCCTTCTTCAATCAGCCGTTGCGCCTGCGCGAGCGCCGCTTCGTGTTCAAGAAAACGTCCGCCGTCCGAGAAACTGTCCGGCGTGATATTCAGAACACCCATGATCTTCGGCTGCTGATGCACCTGAGTGTTTCCCCTCTGCAGAAACTGCTCGTCATTATGCCGCAAAAAGCAAAACGCCCGGACCGGGTGTAATACCCCATCCGGGCGCCTGTTTATTGTCTTGTGTCAGTGCTGGCTGGCAGGATCACCGATCGCGTCATCGTCTTTGCTGCCGCGTCCTTTGGCCTTTTCAGCGCCGGATGATGACTCGGCGCCCAGTCCTCCCGAACCGCCACTGGAATCCGTCCAGCCTTCAGGCGGACGCGGTTCGCGACCGGACATGATGTCGTTGATCTGCGTGGTGTCGATTGTTTCGTACTTGATCAACGCCTGCGCCATCAGGTGCAGCTTGTCCGCGTTGTCTTTCAGCACCTGCACGGCACGCTTGTAATTGCGATCAATGATGGCACGCACTTCGTCATCGATATCCCGTTGTGTCGCGCTGGAAATCTGCGAATGCTTTGTCACCGAATGACCGAGGAACACTTCGCCCTCATCCTCGCCGTATGCGAGCGGTCCCATCTTCTCAGACAGACCCCACTTCGTGACCATGTTCCGCGCGATCTGCGTGGCGCGTTCGATGTCATTCGACGCGCCGGTGGTAACAGCGTCAGCGCCGAAAATCTGTTCTTCCGCGATACGCCCACCGAACAGGGAACAGATGCTGCTTTCAAGACGGCGCTTGGAATAACTGTAACGATCCTCTTCTGGCAGGAACATGGTGACGCCGAGCGCGCGACCGCGCGGAATGATGCTCACCTTATATACGGGATCATGATCGGGCACTGACAGGCCGACGATGGCATGTCCGGCTTCATGAAACGCCGTCAATTTCTTTTCGTCCTCGGACATCACCATCGAGCGGCGTTCGGCGCCCATCATGATCTTGTCCTTGGCCTTTTCCAGCTCTTCCATGCTGACGGCCTTGCGATTCGCGCGCGCGGCGAACAACGCGGCCTCGTTCACGAGGTTGGCGAGATCAGCACCGGAAAATCCCGGCGTACCACGCGCAATCAACGACGGCTTCACATCATCCTGCGTCGGCACCTTGCGCAGATGGACTTTAAGAATCTGTTCGCGGCCACGGACATCAGGCAGCGGCACGACAACCTGGCGATCAAAACGTCCCGGACGCAGCAGCGCCGGATCAAGCACGTCAGGACGGTTGGTCGCGGCAATAATGATCACGCCTTCAGTGCCTTCGAAACCGTCCATCTCGACCAGCAACTGGTTCAAGGTCTGTTCACGTTCATCGTGACCGCCGCCAAGACCGGCGCCACGATGACGGCCGACGGCGTCGATTTCATCGATGAAAATGATGCACGGCGCGTGCTTCTTCGCCTGCTCGAACATGTCACGCACGCGCGACGCGCCGACGCCGACGAACATTTCAACGAAGTCCGAACCGGAAATGGTGAAGAACGGTACTTTCGCTTCGCCCGCAATCGCTCGGGCGAGCAGTGTCTTGCCGGTGCCGGGCTGACCGACCATCAACACGCCTTTCGGAATCTTGCCGCCCAACCGCTGGAACTTGCCCGGATCGCGCAGGAACTCGACCAGCTCGACGACTTCTTCCTTCGCCTCGTCACAACCGGCGACATCGTTGAACGTCACCTTCACCTGATCTTCGCCGAGCATGCGCGCGCGCGACTTGCCGAACGACATCGCGCCGCGGCCGCTGCCGCC
>OBJO01000080.1_pt1 | contig 45316 bp, 39 predicted proteins | sample 1481741 | NCBI WGS metagenome assembly OBJO01 (sample SAMN06140803, study PRJEB22556) | human gut metagenome | host: Homo sapiens | place: China: Beijing | collected 2014 | reverse complement strand
AATTATGACGCTAACGCACCTCCGAATAGGTAGATGTAATTATTAACACTACTTATTCTGGAGGTTTTATTATGTATAAAGATATTTTTGAATCTATCCGCAATGAAGCGGAAAAACGTAACCTGCGTGAAAGAACTATTCAACTGTATTGCTCTGATGTCAGTTACTTCCTTCGTTGGATTGGAAAAAACGTTTCTGATCTTACGCTTGAAGATGCGGAAAGTTTTCTTACAGCCAAACGTCTGGAAGGAAGGTCTCCTGAAACTCACAATCACTATCGGTCTGCAATAAAGTTCTTATATAAAAAGGTGCTGAAGACTGTCTGGGATGATGACACTGTTCCAGCTATGAAAAGAGAGCGCAATCTTCCTGCTGTTCTGTCCCGCGATGAAATAAATGCAATCATTGATGCCACTCCGAATCTGAAACATAAAGCGATTATTGCAACTATGTATTCTTCTGGATTACGTGTATCGGAGGTCGTTCATCTCCATTATGATGACATTTCCCGTACCAACATGACAATTCATGTTCGTGAAACCAAAGGCAGAATTGACAGGTATACGATTCTGTCTCAAAAAAATTTAGACCTTCTCACTGAGTATTGGTACAAATGTGGTCGCCCTAAAGATATCCTTTTTCCAAGTTCCTGGACCGGTGGATATCTTGATATAACCGGTTTTAACCAGTTCTTTAAGAAAAGTGCTAAACTCGCCGGCATTACCCGTCATGTTTCCTCTCATGCGTGCCGTCATAGTTTTGCCAGCCACTTATTCGAAAGTGGCACAGATATAAAATATATCCAGTCACTTCTGGGACATGTTGATCCCCGCTCTACAGATGTTTACCTTCATGTGAGCAACAAGACACTTCTTGGTATCCGCAGCCCGTTCGACAACCCGGAAGGTGGTGAATCATGAGTAAGGATTGTACGATTCAGGATGTTTTTCATCGTTTTTATTCATCTTTTGAATCCACACATAGTATTTCTCCCGCTCAGCGAAAGGCCGCTTATCACATCATGAATTGCAAAACCGGCGCCTTTGGTGTGAATGTAAGCGTATGCGAGGACTGCGGCTGCATATCAGTCCACTATAACTCCTGCCGTGACAGATGCTGTCCTATGTGTCAGGAGTTTCCAAAAGAAAAGTGGGTAGATGCACGGCGTGAGGATATCTTAGATGCTCCTTATTTCCATGTGGTTTTTACAGTTCCGGAAGAACTCAATCCCATTATCTACAGCAACCAGAAATTCTTATACGCTGCTCTTTATCATGCGGCTTCAGATACTCTCAGTGAACTTGCTGCTGACAGTAAATATCTTGGGACTGATATCGGCTATATTTGTATCCTCCATACATGGGGAAGTACCATGAATTTTCATCCTCATATCCATGCGATTGTTCTTGGTGGAGGGCTGGATGTGAAAAATCATTGGAAAGACAATGGGAAAGATTTTTTCCTTCCGATTAAGGTAATCTCAAAAACATTTCGTGGAAAATACATGGCTGAACTTAAGCAGCTCTGGGAAAATGACAGGCTTGAATTTCATGGATCGGCTGCACCTTACAAAAATCACTATACTTTCAAGGAATTGTTAAATACCTGCTATGCAAAGGAATGGATTCCTTATTGCAAGAAACCATTTGACGGTGCCGAATCTGTCATCAGATACCTTGGAAAATACACCCACCGGATTGCTATCAGCAACTACCGTATCAAAGACATGACAGAATCTACAGTTACATTTTCTGCTAAAGATTACAAAAACCAAGGGCTTTGGAAAGAGATCACCATATCCGGCGAGGAATTTATCCGTCGATTTTTAATGCATGTTCCTCCAAAACGTTTTGTACGTATCAGGCACTATGGTCTTCTTTCATCCAGAAATAAGAAGAAAAAGATTACCCTATGCAGAAACATCCTTGGTTGCAAAAAATATATTTCCAAGCTGAAAGATATGGATGCACCTGCCATTATCCGTCTTCTTTATAATAAAGATATATGCAAGTGCTCTTCCTGTGGTGGTAAGATTATTCCTCTGCCTACAGAACAACATTTTATAAAACCAAAACCACATATGCTCTGTTAACGTATCATAACTGTATATTTTTTTAGCTTCCTTAGGGAGGCTTATTTCTGGTGTCATAATACAGGACTGAATTATAAATTCTATGTGTTTCTATGTGTACATGCTATCCTATTATAAATAGAGTGTCAGAATTAAAAGTCCATATAGAGTTGACGCGCTTTGTTCAACCAGAAAAAATCGAAATTGATGCAAACGAAAGGGCAGTTAATGAAAAGTCTCAATACTGCTTTTTCGTTTGCACCACCTTCGATTCTTTTCTTAACGATTTGTTAGATTCATAAAACACTATTTTCCATAATTGTATCATAATCACATAATCCGGAAAAGTAATTATTTTTTTCTTTGCCAATCCTTTTACTATCTTATCAAAATATGCCTGCATGGACACAATAATCGAGAATCCCCTTGATATTCTCCTCAGTATTTTGGTGCTTTCTTTATAGATTCCGTCCCTGATACTGTATTGTTACTACATAAACGATTTTGCGTGGTTCGTCAATGCGATTCATTCTTGCAAATTTATCATACAGTTCACTGCTCATTGCAACCAAGTCGCTATATCCGTTTTTGGTGATAAAAATAGGCTCCTGTTCCTTATGTGCAATATTGGAAATCTCGGTTGTATTGCGTAAATCCTTAATAGGCATAATAAGTGGCATGATACTTCACTCCTTTCATTGACATAATTATGTCAATAAAAAGCAACCGCGAAATGCATATCTTCACAAAATAATATATGGACAAAATTGAAAAACTTATTACAAAAAATTAAAAATAATGGTTGACAGATACACCACTATCGTGTATTATATAACACGTGCCAAGCATAAGAGGGCACACAACTTAATACATGCGATAGTGGCGTAGTTGGTAACGCGCGACCTTGCCAAGGTCGAGACCGCGGGTTCGAGCCCCGTCTATCGCTCTTATAACGAAAAGAGATATCCTTCATGGATATCTCTTTTTCATTATAGAAGTGTAGCGGAGCCTCTCACCTGCGGTGCAGAACAATTTATCAATACAACCGTTTTATCTGGTATCGTCAAACTTTTTTAAAAAAATTTAAAATAACTGTTGACAGATGCTCCACTATCGTGTATTATATAACACGTGCTCGACACAAGAGAGCTCACAAACATAACAAATGCGATAGTGGCGTAGTTGGTAACGCGCGACCTTGCCAAGGTCGAGACCGCGGGTTCGAGCCCCGTCTATCGCTCTTATAACGAAAAAGAGATATCCTTTATGGATATCTCTTTTTCGTTATAGGAGTGTAGCGGAGCCACTCACCCGCGGTGCGGCTTCTTGTCTCCGTTCCACGTCTACACTCCGTTTCGGTCGTTTCAAAACCGGCATCCACCGGAAGCCGTGAAACGGTCGGCGCAGAACATAAAAGAGATATCCTTCATGGATATCTCTTTTTCGTTATAGGCAGGAATATCTGTCATATTTCCGCGTCCCCACACATATTATATATAAAACAACCACAGGAGGCGCATATGAGTGCAAAAACAAAAATCGTCGTTGTAAAAATGAAGCATGTCATTCTCACCGGAGTGCTCCTTGGCATACTGCTTCTTCTGATAATTTTCGCTGCTACATATTTCTTTTCAGGTGATGAGCCAAAGCCTGCAGTCGAAGAAACCGGCATGTATACACCGGGTGTGTACAATACATCTGTAGCGCTGGGTGGGGCAGCTATCGATGTGTCTGTGGCGGTGGACAGTAATAACATTAACTCCATAAGCCTTGAAAACATGACTGATTCGGTGGAAACCATGTATCCGCTTGTTGAGCCTGCGATGAACGAGCTCGTATCGCAGATTGTGCAAAATCAGTCCACCGATAATATTTCCTACGCAAACACAAGTCAGTACACCTCCAAAGTGCTGCTCGACGCAATTGATAACACACTCTCCAAAGCAAAAAACTCTGACAGCTCAAATACCGAAGAAAATGCAAAGACTGTATCTGAATCACAAAAAGAGCCCGGGGATTCTTCAAAAACTGAAAATACCTCGCAGTAACCTGCGAGGTATTTTAACTTAATCATATAAATCGTAAAATATATGTATGTATCAAAAATATAATCTACTTCTCACTGTCTGCAGATAATCCCTGTAGATAATCGCTGACAGCACTGATATCTGCGTAATAGCAGTTCACCGGACGACTCTTCTCATAGTACTGATATCCGGAGTAACCGCCCCAGCCTACCAATGCGACTACAGCTGCCGCTGCAACAATTCGCGCTATAACACGCTTTACTTTATTTCTGGCATTTGTCTTTTTACGATTTGCCTTTTCATTCTTATATTTATCAACCTTTGCCTGACTCATTGCTTTTCTCCTTTAACTCAATGCAATAATTCTACTACATTTTGCGGGAGATATCAAGGCATTTCATCATAGCTTCAAAAACACTGCTTCTCATGCCCTTTTCCTCAAGCACACGCACAGCCTGGATAGTGGTTCCGGCCGGTGAGCACACCATATCCTTGAGCTCGCCCGGATGCTTTCCTGTCTCGAGAACCATTTTTGCGCTTCCAAGCACTGCCTGGGCTGCAAATGTATATGCCTGGCTCCTTGGCATGCCGCCTGCTACAGCTGCATCTGCCATAGCCTCGATAAACATAAACACATATGCCGGTGAGCTTCCGCTGACCGCTGTCACTACATCCATAAGCTTCTCATCTATCACCTCAGCCTTTGAAAAGCCCGAGCACAAATCAAGCACTGTATCAAGCTCCTCCTGCGATACTCTTTCATTTGCACAGACTCCCATCATGCCCTCACCAACCATGGCAGGTGTATTTGGCATGGTACGTATAACCTTTAAGCTCTTTCCAAACATCTCGTCAAACCACGAAAGTGACTTGCCCGGTGCAATCGAAACAATGATTTCATCGTCACTAACAGTGTCCTTTATCTCTGCTATAACCTCCTCATAGTACTGTGGCTTTACTGCTAAAAACAGAATATCTGCAAACTCTGCTACGCTCTTATTGTCCGCTGTCAGCCTGATTCCAAGCTCTGCTGCATTCTTTTCTCTGGAGCTTTCGGTCTTTGCAGATGCAAGAATATCGCTTGCCTGTGCCTTGCCTGATGCAAGCACTCCGTGTATCATTGCCTTTCCCATGTTTCCACAACCTATGAAGCCTAATTTCTTACTCATATTATCCTCCTGCCGTAATCAATATATCTGACTATTCAAAGCATCCAAAATCATGTTTAACAGTCAGTATTTTTGCAAACTATTTTAGCACACTTCATTCAATCATGCAAAATATCTTTTGACTCTCATATCATCTTATGCATCAAAACCTGAATGTACAGGCAGGCCTCTGTGCTCAACAGGAGTGGAAAAAACTATCTGTGTACTTGTCTTGCCGAATTTCTGCAGAGTGTTGATAAAGTCATCAAGCTCCTCCGTATTCAAAAACTCCACCTCTATGAGCATAGAATACTCTCCTGTCACACAATTGCACTCTATGACATTCTCCACACTCTCAATAAACGGATAAAACTCTTCCTTTTGTACAGGCTCCAGATCCAGATTGACAAAGGCCTTTATCTTATAGCCCAGATTAACCGAATCTACAGCGGCATGATAGCCCTTTATGATTCCCTTGCTCTCCAATCTCTCTATTCTGGCTGTTACAGCCGGTGATGACAAAAACACCTGTGCCGCTATCTCCTTTATCGCTATACGTGCATTTTCCTGCAGCAGCTCTACTATTTTCTCATCAATCATATCCAATGCATTCTTAGTCAATGTACCGCCTCCTAATCTCTCTTTTGTAAATGTGATTTTTCCAACAAAAAAGAGGGCGCAGATAACCTAATATCTGAACGCCCTCGTTCGCTTTACTTTTTTAATTAATTACTCTAAAAAAATAATATCATTAATCAATATTACTTGTCAAGATTAAGATCTGTAATCTCCGTTAATTTTTACATAATCATATGTAAGATCACAGCCCCATGCCTTGGCTGACACATCTCCCTGGTGTAAATCTATGTCGATGTAAATCTCATCCTCATGCAGTATCTTTGCTGCCTCCTCCTCTGAGAAGTCAACTCCGGCACCGTTCTCGCACACCTTGATGCTTCCTGCTGTTGAGCGCAGGTGAAGCTCCACCTTGTCTATATCAAAATCAGCCTCCGCATAGCCTATAGCACAAAGGATTCGTCCCCAGTTGGCATCCTCGCCAAACATAGCACACTTTAAAAGTGGTGAACGGATAACGCTCTTTGCCACAATAATTGCTGTATCAAGATCAGGCGCACCTGCGCATGTGCACTCTAAAAGCTTTGAAGCACCCTCTCCATCCTTTGCAAGCATTCTTGTAAGATTTGAAAGCACCTCGTACAGTGCATCCTTAAAGGTCTGATAATCATCATTCTCTGTAGTAATAGGTGTGTTTCCTGCAAGGCCGTTTGCCATGATGCTTACCATATCATTGGTAGAGGTATCGCCGTCAATGCTTAAGCAGTTGTAGGTAACCTTTACAATCTCGCTCAGGGCCTTCTGGATGAGCTCCGATGAGATGGCAACATCTGATGTGATAAAGTTTAAGGTAGTAGCCATGTTCGGGTGAATCATGCCGCTTCCCTTTGCCATACCGCCTACTGTTCACTCACAGTCTCCAAGCATGAACTTTACCGCATACTGCTTTGGAACGGTATCTGTAGTCATGATAGCGTTTACAGCCTTGTCGTTGCCGTCTGCCGAAAGTCCCTTTGCAAGCTCCTTTATATGGCTCTCGATAGGCTCAATAGGAAGCACCTGGCCAATAACTCCTGTAGATGCCACGATAACCTCGTTTGGATCAATCGAAAGCTCTGCTGCTGCAAGCTCGCACATTCTCTGAGCCTTCTCTACTCCGTCAGCATTGCAGGTGTTGGCGTTTTTGCTGTTGACAATAACAGCCTTTGCCGTATGTCCTGATGCCTCAAGGTGTGCCTTTGTCACCTGAATAGGCGCGCCCTTCACCTTGTTTGTTGTGTAAGCAGCCGCTGCCTGACACTGTGTTTCTGAATAAACTAAGGCCAGGTCATTTTTGTTTTTGTCACTGTTTAATCCACAGTTTAATCCGTTTGCAACAAAGCCCTTTGCTGCACAGACGCCCTTTTTTACCTTTGTAAAACTCATTTGTATAATACCTCGATTCTTTTAAATATGTCTAATCCCCAACATATCGTATTTTTGATATATGAACGATAGACTGTAACATCCTCTCGTTACTCTATCTCTTTCATGACGCTCTTGTAAGCCGGACGGATAATCTTGTTCATGCCAACAATCTCCTCAAGCCTGTGGGCACTCCAGCCAACGATTCGCGCAATGGCAAAAAGAGGTGTGTAAAGCTCCATAGGAATACCAAGCATCTCATAAACAAAGCCGCTGTAGAAATCGACATTCGGAGAAACACCCTTAAAGATATGGCGCTTTTCAGCGATAATCTCAGGAGCCACCTTCTCTATTGTATTATAGAGATTCATCTCATTATCTCTATTCTTTGCCACCGAAAGCTTCTCCACATAGCCTCTGAATATACGCTCCCTCGGGTCAGAAAGTGAATACACCGCATGTCCCATTCCATAGATGAGTCCCTTGTGGTCAAACACCTCACCATCCATCATTTTTCTGAGGTATGCTCTCACCTCATCCTCATCATCCCAGTGCTTCACATGCGAACGGATGTCCCGCATCATCTCCATCACCTTGATATTGGCACCGCCGTGCTTTGGTCCCTTAAGGGATGACATGGCTGCCGCGATAGCAGAGTATGTATCTGTACCTGCCGATGTAACCACACGGGTGGTAAATGTAGAGTTGTTTCCACCGCCATGCTCCATATGAAGAATAAGTGCCATATCAAGCACCCTTGCTTCAAGCTCTGTATATTGATTGTCAGCTCTGAGCATCCTAAGGAAGTTTTCAGCTGTCGAAAGCTTTGGATCCGGCCTGTGAATATACATGCTCTGATCATTTTCATAATGATTATACGCATGATAACCGTAAACTGCAAGCATCGGGAATATTGCAACAAGTGATAAGCACTGTCTGATATTGTTGTCGATGCCCGCCTTTGCTACAAGAGGATCATATGAAGCCAGTGTCAGTATACTTCTCGTCATGGAATTCATGATATCCTTTGACGGAGCCTTCATGATGACATCCCTCGTAAAATTGGTAGGAAGGGTTCTGCTTCTTCCTAAAACCTCTGTAAACTCAGCCAATTCACTCTCCGATGGCAGCTGCCCGAAAAGCAGCAGATAAGCAATTTTTTCAAAACCAAACTCTCCGGGCTTGAGGTTATTTGTAAGTGTCTTTACATTGTAGCCTCTGTACCACAATTGTCCGTCACATGGCACGCTGCTGCCATCCTCGCCCGTCTTAAATGAAACAATCTCCGAAATATTCGTAAGACCTGTCAGAACTCCCTTTCCGTTTACATCCCTAAGTCCTCTGTTGACACCATATTCCCTGAAAAGACTATCTGAAATTGTGTCATTTTTAATACAGATATCCTGTTTTTTTGCAGCGTAATCCGCTAATAAATTATTGCTTTTTGTCATCCATTCACCCTTCCTTTTTATCTTTTAGAATATATTATATCCGTTTTCTTAGAAATTGGCAAACCCATTCATGAATCCGTAGCCAAAAATTTTATTTGGGTAGTCAGTTTTTTCTTTTCTGCGGCAGTTTCTTACCATGACATTTTTTATATCCACTCCGTTTGCGAGCAAAACATTGCCTCTCACTATCATCCACTCCATGATGAGAGCCGCCACCGCTGCAGTGATTGCAGCAGCCGCCGATGTGCCACTTAGTGCTATATACATTCCTCTTAGATTTGCCCCTGTGATATCCACAGCCGGTGCTACGAGATCCGGCTTTATTCCACCGTCTGCGTCAAAGCCCCTTCCCGACTCTAAAAGTATTGCATCATTTAGGGAATTATAGCCTCCCGCCGTTATCACAAGCTTAGCATCCGAAGGCATGGTCAGCGTGGTATCAGGCTCCGAGACAATAAAGCTCACATCAGCATCAAGAAGTCCTGTCATCGGGAGCCACATATTAAAAACACCTCCAATAGTACTAAGTGGAAATACCCTGATGGTCCACACTCCCTTCACCACCTTTTCAAAGCGGATAAATATAAGCAAATCCCTCGTCTGTCTGCCGGTCTGCCTGTAGTCAATAGTCACCTGTGTTCCTTCAAGCAGAAATGAGTATTCACCGCTGTCTATTCGCATTGGTACCCCTGCCGGATTCGACTGACCACTCGGTGATATGACAGAAAGCGTAAATAGCTCAGGTGAAAGTGCCCAGCATTCCAGATAAAACCCATCCATATCCTGCTCAACATTTATCTCAATATCATCGACTGTATCTGTTATGCGCCCTTTATAATGATGCCTGCTGTTCGCCTCATTGCCCGCTGCCGCAACCACGGCCCTGCCTCTTTTTGCCGTGATATAGTCCAGATACTCTGAAAGATCCTCAGCTCCCGTGTGGCTTCCGTTATTGCAGCCAAGCGCCATGCAAAAGACAGCCGGTGCTCCCTTTTGACCTGCAAACTCATCTGCAAAATGCACTGCTCTCATCACATCAACCTCCGAGTACACTATTTTACGATCCGGAATAAAGTAGAAATCATACAGCTTTTGAGGTGCCCTTTTCAGCTTCACGACAATAAGCTTAGCCTGTGGTGCCACACCTGCAAAATCATCCTGCGGTCTGTCATTGCCACATATCACGCTCGCCACAAACGTACCATGCCCATCCTCATCGCCCGGTATGCTCTCATATGGATTTTCCGATAAAATAGCAGCATTTATCTCATCCTCAGAATAAACCGTATCCGTATTCTGATCCCACAGCACTGCAATCTTCGTCTTACCCTCAGGTGTCATAAAAGCCTCCTGCGCATAATTCACACCTGTGTCAATAACCACCACATACACACCATTTCCGTATAGTCCCGGAACAAACTCCCTTTGAAGCCTGAACACACCGCTTTTTACAAGTCCCTGCGTGGATAAAGGAGCAAGACACTTTGGAATAGCCGAATACGAATAAACTCCCACCAAAAGTGGTGGGAGTCTTTCGTAATCCTCATATGTCCATATCTCGTAATCATCGCCCAATGTCTCTATGATATCAGGAGCTATTACCGGTGGAATGAACTCCTTTTTTGATACTATGAACTGCATATTTTACCTCATATGATATAATATTTAGATATGAGGGTCAAAAGATATTTTGACCCTCATATAATTATATTCTATAAATAAAAATATGCTACCATATTTATCAATTAATATAAACAAAGCTTCGACCAAAATTTACTCGCGGCTTCCATGACATGTAAAATAGATCACCTGGTAATCCTGCGAAAGCACCGCAAGCAGCCTTCTGCCTCGAGCAAGCTTCTCATCATCCAGATTCACAAACGGATCGTCAAGTATGAGGAACGGTTTCTCTCCCGGATACATCGCATCCACAAGCGCAAAACGCATACATATGCCTATCAGGTCCTTGTAGCCTGCCGACATGGTTCTCACATCGCGAAGCTGCCCCTGCTCCTTCATCCTTATTGAAATATTGGCATCCACCTGCCAGTCTCTGTCTGTATTTTCTGTCAGGATACCGAAGTACTTCTGGAAGCCATTGGAAATAGGCGCCATGTATCTGGCAGTAAACTGCTCCCTTGCCCTGGTCAGATAGTCTGATGTAAGCCCAAGTATCTCGTACTTATGCTTTTCCTCAGCCTGTATCTGCTTACAGTTGCGATACTCCTGCTCCTTTTCATCCCTCATATCAAGCTGCTCCTGCAGATCATCCATCTGTCTGCCGTACTGCACTAAGGATGCCCTGATTTCATCGAGGCTGCCTTCCACCTTTGAAATCATCTCATTGAGCTCATCAAGTGTATACGGACACTCATTTGGTGCAAGGAGCTTGTCCATATCGTTGTCATTCTCAAACTGCGTTTTCTTCTGAAGAGCACTGTCCATATTTTCCTTTGCAAAGCCGGCCTCTGCGAGCTGCTTTTTCATCTGTGAAAGTGTCTGTGTATATTCTGCAGCACTGTCATATCCATAGAGACTTAAATACTCATCAAGCGAAGCCTTTGCCTTCTCATAGTCAGCCTTTGTCTTGGCGCGCTTTCCTATCTGCTCGTTGAAACGGCTGTAGTCATGAGCCTTTGTGCGAAGCTCATAAAGCTTCTCCTGATACTGCGATTCATCTGCTTCAATCGAAAAGCTGTCAAAAAACTGCGATACCTCATGCTCCATTGATGTAATGCCGCTTTGAATCTGCTCAAGCTGCTCCTTTAATTCCTGAATCGGTATCTCCTTCTGCTTTATATTTTCCTCACGCTCAGCCATAAGCCTGATGTATGCTCTCTGCTTTTTGTTGTTCAGACGGATTCCATAGGCCATCATGACAACACCACAAAGCGCCATAGCGACTCCAGCTATGCCTACCACAAGAAACATGATTTCCTTCACATTGTACTTCTCATTCAGACTGAATACCGTGGCAACAGCCGCTGCCAAAAGACCGATAACCATAAGCACAATACCTGCAGGTACAAGCTTAGTCTTCTCAGGTGTCTCCGGCTCCTCCTCATCATCTGCCATCTTTGCAAGTGAGGTCATCTGCGAGAGCTTGAGCTCCATATGGCTGTACTCATTCTTGACGCTCTGGATGTTTGCTATCTTCTTTTGCATCTCATCAAGACCATCATCAGATGGCACACCATCCTTAAACATACCTGAAAGTGTATCTAAATACTGCTCCTCCTCAGGCGTAAAGCTCAGATTATCTTCCACAGCCTTTAAGCTTTCAAGCTCTCCGGCCTGCTTTGTCTTTTCCAAAAGCTCTGCCTCATCCGGTGCTTTTTCTCCAAAGACTGCCATTGCTGCATTGTAAATGCTCTCTTTCTCCTTTGCAACAGCACAAAGCTGCTCGTAGTTTTCACGAAGTGCCTGCTTTCTGCTGTCCTCAGATGCCACCTGAAGCGCCCTGCCGTACTCGGCTCTGATACCGGTAAGCTCCTTCTTCTGGGCAGTTTTCTCATCTATTTTCTCTGAAAGCTGTGCTGCCGCCTCATCCGCTGCCTGATACTTCTTAAGCTCCTGTTCCAAGGCTGTGAGTGTATTTACACGCTTTTTGATAGAGCCTGTGATACGGTTTGGGGACATCTTGTTCATCATGTCCTTAATGTCCGCTGTCGCCGACTCGAAGTTGTTGATGTCATTTGTATTTTCCGCCATATTGCCAAGCTTTGCGCTGATGCTGTCTGATGACGAAAACATGCAGTCTGCCTGCGCTATGTATATCGTTCTCTTGAACGAGCTGCGGTCGAGGTCAAAAAGCTCCTCTCCAAGCAGTGGTGAAAAATCATCACACTCAACCATGGTTGCAAGCCTGTACAAATGAAAATCATCCTGCTTTTCTGTGAGGCCAAATGTCCTTACAAGTCTGTACTCCACTCCATCGGCCTCAAAATCAAGCTCTCCACCATAAGTGCCGCCCTGCCATGGCTTATAGAGCTTTCTTTCCCTCTCAAAGGCGCCCGGCTCCTTTTTCGTATCAAAGCCGTAAAGCATAGCCTTCAAAAAAGCCGCAAGTGTACTCTTTCCCCAGCCGTTTGGCTGGTTTATGACATTGACTCCATCATTGAAATTGATATTAAGATCGGACAGCTTTCCGAAGTTGTTTATGTGACAAGCTATTAATTTCAATTTCTAAATCTCCTCCCCGCTAAGCGCCGATATACCACACCTGATGACCTCAGACTTCTGCTCCTCGGTCATATCTGAGCCAAGCACCATCCGTATGAACTCACCCTTAAGTGATGCATCCTTTTCGTATTCACTGTAATTGATGAGAAGTCTTGTCTCATCATACACCTTTTCATAATAGAAATATTCCTCGAACATATCCTTGAGGAAATCTGTGTTTATCTCACAATCCACGTCCACCTCACCTACAAGCACGAACTTTACCATGCTTCTCGATGAATATTCACTGTCCGAAATGGCCTTTTCCATCTTCACTGCCACATCCTGTGTGGTCATGGCTCCTGTCACATCCACATACAGCGTGTAGAGGCTCCTGTACGCAAACGGTACAAAGCTAAAGCCTGCCGTGAGCTTCTCATCATCTATATCAAGCACCACAAAGCCCTTTTGTCCACACTCATCAAAGCCTCTTCCCTCTAAACAGCCGCTGTAGCAGTACATGCCACGGTTGTCAAGCTGTCCGCTCTGATACTCATGCACATGACCGAGCGCGAGATAATCAATGCCCTTATTCTTAAGGTCGCCTGTGGAAATCTCATCACCGAGCTGTCCGTGGAGAGTGACAACGTTGTAATTGTCATTGTCGAGCACAAGAGAATTGTACATGGCAGCCTGGTTAGACTTGTCTATCTCAAGACCTGTTATTGTGATATTTCCATAGCTGTATGAGGTCCACTGATTAGAAAAAAGCTTAAGGTTGTCAGGGATTTCATCGAGCTTCGATATGAAATTGTCCGAGTCGTGATTACCCTTAAGATAATAGAAATCAATATCCGGATTTGACGTAATCGAATCCTTTACCAGATTTCTGGCAGTCGCTGACACATTTCTCGTGTCAAATAAATCGCCTGCTATGATAATCGCCTTTACATCATTATTTTTGGCGTACTCTATCATCCTTGAATATGTACGCAGTATTTCCATTTTTCTCTCTTTTGCCTGCTCCTTTGACAGATTCGAGGTCATCTTCGAATCCAGATGCAGGTCTGCACAGTGGATAATTTTCATTTTTGCCAATTCCTCTCTTACGAAATATGCGGTACCGCATATTTCTGTGCTGAATAGTTACAATCCTTTAACAATTAAACGTGCTGACTGTCTGCAAGCTCAGGTGTACCTCTCATCTGAATGAGCGGGCCACCCTTCTTCTCCACATAGTCCTTAGTGATTGTAACCGTGCCGATATTGTCATCCTTTGGTATCTCATACATGATATCGAGCATGAAATCCTCTATAATCGCACGAAGAGCTCTGGCTCCGACTTTCTTCTCCTTTGCCATCTTGGCGATGGCATAAAGCGCATCGTCATCAAACTCAAGCCTTACCTCATCCATCTCAAGGAGCTTCTGATACTGCTTGATAATGGCATTCTTTGGCTCCTTCAATATCTTTACAAGCATATCCTCAGTGAGCGCCTCAAGTGAGAACATGATTGGAAGTCGTCCGATAAACTCAGGAATCATTCCGAATTTGCGGATATCATCAACAGTTGCCTGCATGAGCAGGTTTTCATCCCCATCATACTTGTCCTTCAAATCAGCCTTGAAGCCTATAGAAGCCTCCTTGTTCAGGCGCTCCTTTATGATATCCTCAAGTCCCGGGAAAGCACCTCCGCATATAAAGAGAATATTTCTCGTGTCAACTGTGGTCATCGGAACCATGGCATTCTTGCTGCTGGCACCAACCGGCACCTCAACCTCTGATCCCTCTAAAAGCTTAAGCATACCCTGCTGCACTGACTCTCCGCTCACATCACGCTGGTTGGCATTTCTCTTCTTTGCAAGCTTGTCTATCTCATCTATAAAAATGATACCGTGCTCAGCTCTCTCCACGTCATTATCTGCAGCCGCAAGAAGCTTACTTACCACACTTTCGATATCGTCACCGATATATCCGGCCTCAGTAAGTGATGTGGCATCTGTTATGGCAAGTGGCACATCTAAAAGCTTTGCAAGAGTCTTTACGAGATATGTCTTTCCTGAACCTGTAGGTCCGATCATGAGCATATTTGATTTCTCAATCTCCACACCATCATATTTATTTGAAGCCTGCTTTGCAGTGGTGTTCTCTTCCTGCGCCTTATGCTTATTGTCAGCCATGACACGCTTGTAGTGGTTATATACTGCAACCGACATGACCTTCTTTGCATGCTCCTGACCTACCACATAGTCATCAAGACTTGCCTTGATCCTATGCGGTGCAGGAATTGAGTGAATGTCAAGAATCGGCTCGACCTTTTTCTCTTCCTTTGGTTTTTTCTTCTTAAGCTTCTGGCTGTTTGGTATGCCTCCTGTCAGATCTGACAAATTTATCATGCTGATATTGGGCATATTGCCAAAATCCATATTGCTTATATTTCCCAGATTTCCGAGGTTGCCAAAATTACCGTTGCTCATGGAGTCAAAGGTCTTTTGCATACAATCCTTGCAGATGCACAGGTTCGGCTGGATATGTATCATCTTTCCTGCCACGCTCTCCGGTCTGCGGCAGATATAGCAGACATCCTCGTAGTCGTTTGACTTGTTATCGTTTGTATTATCTATGTTATTTGTAGTTTCTCCATTATTATCCTGAATATTGTCAGGTACTTCCTTGAAATCATCATTATTCATAGGTGAATTACCGCCTTTGTATCATTTAGCTGCTTTATCAGCCATTTAACTATTATACACTACTGAATAAATGCGTGCAAGCAAGCTGAGGCGCTTTTGAAAAAAAAGAACCGACAGATCAAAAGACCTGCCGGATCCATTTTCTTAATATCTATTATAACAGCTCCATAAGAAGCTTATTGACAACAGCAGGATTTGCCTTGCCCTTTGTAGCCTTCATAGTCTGACCTACAAGTGCTCCGATAGCTTTCTTCTTGCCATTGTGATAATCCTCCACAGCCTGTGGATTTGCATCGATGACAGCCTGGATTGTGGCTTTAAGCTCACCCTCATCATTCATGCTCTTAAGACCGTTCTCCTCGACATACTGCTCAGGGTCGATATCATCCGAGAATATTTTCCCAAATACTTCCTTTGCAACAGATGAGTTGATTGTGCCTGCATCTACCAGATCTACAAGCTTTGCAAGGTTTACAGGTGAGAATTTTATCTCATCTGCATCCATATCATTATCCTTTAACAGTCGCATTGTCTCAACCATCAGCCAGTTTGAAACCTTCTTCGGCTTGCCGCAGAGCTTTGTGGCAGCCTCAAATATGTCTGCCATATGCTTTGACTCTGTGAGAATCTTTGCATCATACTCAGGGATGTCGTATTCCTTCTTGTAGCGTGCAAGCTTCTGTGGACGAAGCTCAGGCTGCTTTGCCTTTATCTGTGCGATCCATTCATCGGATACGACGATTGGCACGAGGTCAGGCTCAGGGAAATATCTGTAGTCCTGTGCATCCTCTTTTGAACGCATGGCATGTGATGATTCCTTGTTGTCATCCCATCTACGTGTCTCCTGTACTACCTTTCTGCCCATCTCAAGAAGCTCTATCTGACGCTCACGCTCACCTTCTATGGCATGTGCAATAGCCTTGAAGGAGTTAAGGTTTTTCATCTCCGTACGTGTACCAAACTTCTTTGCGCCCACCTCTCTGACTGAGATGTTGACATCGGCACGCATTGAGCCCTCATTCAATTTACAGTCAGATGCTCCGAGATACTGGATGGTCTGACGCAGAGTCTCAAGGTATGCGATAACCTCCTCAGCGGAGCGCATATCAGGCTCTGATACTATCTCTATAAGAGGTACTCCGGAACGGTTGTAATCTACGATAGATACGTCCTCCCACTCGTCATGTACGAGCTTTCCGGCATCCTCCTCCATGTGGATTTCATGGATTCTGACGTTTTTCTTTCCGTTTGCTGTCTCAATCTCCACTGAACCGTTGCGGCAGATTGGCAGATAAAGCTGTGATATCTGATAGTTCTGTGGGTTATCAGGATAAAAATAGTTCTTTCTGTCAAATTTGCTGTACTGTGTGATGGTACAGTTAGTGGCAAGTCCTACTGCCACTGCGTACTCTACAACCTGCTTGTTTAAAACAGGAAGTGAGCCCGGCTGTCCTGTGCAGACAGGACATGTATGTGTATTTGGTGCGCCTCCGAAAGCTGTGGAGCAGGCGCAAAAGATCTTTGTTTTTGTAGCTAACTCTACATGGACCTCAAGTCCGATGACTGTCTCATAGTTTTTCATATCCTTTTTGCCTCCTTCCTACTGTGCACCGGCAGTTTTATTGGTGTCTGCTGCATTTTTGTTACTGTATTCCTCCGCAATAGCGCTGCGCTTAAGCTCTCTTGTTTTTTCAAAGCTGTAGGCTGCGCGGATGATATTCTTCTCCTTAAAGCAGTCTCCGATGAGCTGTAATCCGATTGGAAGTCCGTTTTTGTCCATGCCGCACGGAAGCGATATTCCCGGAAGACCTGCAAGGTTTACAGATATGGTGTAGATATCACCGAGGTACATCTGGATTGGATCACTTAAGCTCTCTCCAAGCTTTGGAGCTGTGGTAGGTGCTGCAGGTCCAAGTATTACATCATATTTGGCGAATGCATCATCAAAGGCTTTTTTGATAAGTGCTTTTACCCTTAAGGCCTTTAAGTAATATGCATCATAATATCCTGATGAAAGCACGAAGGAGCCGAGCATGATTCTTCTCTTTACCTCAGGTCCAAAGCCCTCAGAACGCGATTTCTTGTACATGTTGTGAAGGTCTGTGTACTCCTTTGTACGGTATCCGTATTTGACACCGTCGAATCTGGCAAGGTTTGAGCTTGCCTCAGCACAGGCGATTACATAGTACGCAGGAATGGCATACTCTACAAGTCCGAGGTCAAATTCCTCCACAACAGCACCTTTTTTCTTTAATTCATCTGCCGCTGCAAGGATTGCCGATTTTACCTCCGGGTCAAGTCCATCTCCGAGATAATCCTTTGGAATACCAATCTTCATACCCTTTACGTCATCGACAAGCGCCTCTGTAAACTTCAAATCGTCTCTGTTTACTGATGTCGAATCCTTCGTATCATATGAAGCGATTGCCTCAAGTATAGTAGCACAGTCTGTGACATCCTTTGCGATAGGTCCAATCTGGTCAAGCGATGAGCCATAGGCAATGAGTCCATATCGTGAAACTGTGCCGTAGGTTGGCTTGATTCCTGTCACACCACAAAAGGAGCTTGGCTGTCTGATTGATCCGCCTGTATCTGAACCGAGTGCAAACGGTACCTCCTCTGCTGCAACTGCTGCACAGCTTCCACCTGATGAACCTCCCGGTACGTGCTCTGTATTCCATGGATTTTTGGTTGCTCCAAAGGCAGATGTCTCTGTTGTGCTTCCCATGGCAAACTCATCCATGTTGGTTTTTCCAACGATGACACAGCCTGCATCCTCAAGGCGCTTAACAGCCTCCGCTGTGTAGGTCGGGATGAAATTGTAGAGTATCTTTGATGAACATGTGGTGAGAAGCCCTTCTGTACACATGTTATCCTTTATGGCTACAGGCACACCCGCAAGCGCTCCTTTTAGCTCTCCCGCATCAATTTTTGCCTGAACCTCTGCTGCTTTTTTAAGTGCACCCTCTTCGTCTATTGTGACAAAGCTGTTTATCTTTTCTTCTTTTGCTTTTATAGAAGCAATGGCAGCCTTTACAGCCTCTTCCACTGTAACTTCCTTTGCCTGTATTTTCTTGCCGAGTTCCACGGCAGTTAAAGACATTAAATCCATTTTTCTCCTCCTTGCCGTTATTCGCCGATTGTCTTTGGTACCTTGAATCCGCCGTCCTTCTTGACCGGTGCATTGGCAAGTGTAGCTTCACTTCCGTCACCGTTTGTGACAACATCATCTCTGAATACATTGTTTACAGGGAATACATGGCTCATTGGCTCAATTCCCGAAGTATCAAGCTCCTCGAGCTTGTCGATATAATCAAGCATATCTGCCATATCCTTCTTGGCAGCCTCTGCCTCCTCCGGTGAAAGCTCAAGCTTTGCAAGGATTCCGACATACTCCATAGTCTCATCAGAGATTACGTTTCTCATGACTCCGTCCTCGCCCATCACCTTTGTGGTAACAGCCTGCTGCTCAGGAGTCTCATCCTCAGGCTCCTCTTCAAGTGCTGCACTTCTGACCTTTGCATATACCGCTTCATCGCATATACCCTGATTGTTGAAGCCTGCATGGCGTAAAGTACCCTCATAATCCATGCCTGCCGCAGCCATCACCTTGCCTGAATTTGGATTTTCAGTATCATGTCTGGCCCATACACGTCCGGCACCGACCTCATTGATGAAAAATCTGATGATAGCAGTGAGTGCCTCTGTCATATAACCGTTATTCCAAAAACGCTTTCCGATACAATAACCGATTTCAACCGACTCAACTCTCTCATCAGTTTTAATTGCACTTATAGTTCCGATAGGCTGCTCGAGATCATTAAGCTCAATAGCCCACTGATAAAAATCTTTTTCGTCATACTTAGATATCCATTCTTTTAAAATAGTCTCTGTAGTATCAACACTCTCATGCGCCGGCCATGTAAGATATTTTGTCACTTCCGGGTCATTCGCCCAGTTGTAAAACATGTTCTCGGCATCTTCTATTTCAAATCTTCGAAGAGTAAGCCGCTCTGTGGCGATTTCTCTTGTTCCTATATGATTCATACGATATCCTTTCTCTCTTTCCTGATATTTTAATTTCTACTTGGGATTATACACACATGCCACTTCTAAGCCTTAAAGCGCACCCGCCATAATTGAATCCTGCATATCTGGGACTGCCAAAACTTGCATCCGGGTGCGCATCAACACCCTGCAACGCATGGGTGCATATATATTGTGAAGACAAATTTTTAACAGTTCCGACTCTCACAGCCTGTAATACCTCTCAGCATACATCCTGACAATAACCTATCCGCAGGAAATGTCGGAACAAGCTTAAAAATTTTCTGAGCAAAATATATACACACATGCTACCACACAGCCTGCATGCGCACCCGCCACAACTCCAAAAGCTGTGACCTATGGCTCCAATCTGCTGAGATCACGAGGAAACAGTGTAGCCTCACGCACATTATCCTCTCCGATAAGCTGCATTGTAAGTCTCTCAAGTCCTATTCCAAGACCTCCATGTGGCGGCATGCCGTACTTAAAGGCTGAAAGATAGCTCTCCATACCCTCTGTCTCCATGCCACGCTTTGCGATTTTTTCCATAAGCTTGTTGTAGTCGTGGATTCGCTGGCCGCCTGTTGTGATTTCAAGGCCTCTGAAGAGCAGGTCAAAGCTTAAGGTGTATGTCTCGTCTGCCGGATCATCCATGGCATAGAACGGTCTCTTCTTTGAAGGATAATGTGTGACAAATACAAAATCACTGCCATACTCTTCCTTGAAGTACTGTCCGATAAGTACCTCCTCCTCCGGCTCTAAGTCGAATGGGTTTCTGAATTGTCTGTTATATTTTTCTGCGACACGCTGCTTTGCCTCGTCAAATCTGACTCTTGGTATGCTTGCCACATCAGGCAGCTTAATCTTTAAAAGCTCAAGCTCCTTGGCGTATGAGGTCTTTAAAAGCTCCATGGTGTACTGCAAAAAGCCGGTCTCCATCTCCATGATATCCTCGAAGCCGTCAATGTAGCCCATCTCGAAATCGAGTGATGTATACTCATTCAGATGTCTCTTTGTATTGTGCTTTTCTGCTCTGAAAACAGGTGCAGTCTCAAAGACCCTGTCAAAGACACCTACCATCATCTGCTTGTAAAACTGCGGGCTCTGCTGTAATATAGCCGGTCTGTGGAAATATTCAAGCTTGAAGAGGTTGGCTCCTCCCTCAGCTGACTTTGCACCAAGCTTTGGCGTATGAATCTCTGTAAATCCATTATTATAAAGGAAATCCCTAAAGCCCCTTGTGATACCCTCCTGTATACGGAACGTAGCACGCTCTCTTGGATTTCTGAGTGCCACTGCCCTGTTATTGAGCTTTGCCTCAAGCGAAGTATTCAGTTTCCATTTGTTGATCTGAAGCGGCATAGGCTCCGCCGGCTCAGATAAAATTGTGATAGTGTCAAGACGAAGCTCGAAGCCGTTTGGAGAACGGTCATCACTCTTGTATGTGCCGCATACCTCCACGGTATCTGCTTCCTTTAGATCATCGACGCTAAACCGGGATTTGCCAGGCTCGTATACACACTGTATAAGTCCGTCCCTGCGTCTTAAAACGATGAATGCAACCTCACCCATATCTCTTATGGTGTGAATCGCACCCTTTACTTTGATGTTTTTGCCCTCGTAGTCGCCTGCAAGAATTTCTGCGATACCGAGGTCTTCCTTTTGAACTGCTCCTGTTAAGAATTCCATATTTTTGTGCTCCTTTGATTTTTTAAGCGGGACGGAAAAAAAGCCCCGGAGCATATCAGATTAATGAAATGCTCCGGGGCGAAAATTCTAAAAATATTCCGCGGTACCACCCGCTTTGAGAAAAAGGACTGTTCCTGTTTCTCCACTCTTATCCGTAACGTGGATGAATCGTATCTGCCTACTTTTGATATATAAAAAGCTTAATTCACATACGATAAACCTATCTATGCAATAAACCATATCAATCGTTCAACAGATCTGCTCCGGTAGTGTTCCTGCAATCAGCTCTTCCAAACAGCGCTCTCAGTCGGTGACGCTGTATTCCTGTCGGTGTCTGGTGATCCAAGTCTCCTTCAACGCATTTATTGTTTTTTTGTTGTTTAACGTTATAACACAATAAACTTATTATTTCAACCCATCATAATCAAAACTTAAGAAAATAAAGTATAGGAATATATTATAGTTTTTCTTAATTGTGGTTATAACAGAGCCTTCTTTTGCAACAATTATTAAATAAATTTAGGCTATTCCCTATTGCCTTTATTGAATTCGTATTGTAGAGTATATTTGGTATATGTAATTAATAATAAGGCAGGTAACACTTATGAAAAAACTATTATTTTTTGATATAGACGGCACTCTCGTTGATTTCGGCAAGAGCACCATGAGCCCATCAACCGCTGATGCTCTAATAAACGCAAAACAAAACGGTCACATGATTTTTCTTTGCACAGGACGTAGTTACAATCAGATTTATCCATCATTAAAAGCCTTTGATTTTGACGGTGTGGTGGCTGCTGCCGGCGGCTATGTCACTGTAGGGGATAAGGTAATTGCACATCATGTCTATGGGCAGAATCTGTTACAGAAGGTTCTTGACACTGTTGGTGACAACAACACAGGACTTATCTTCCAGACAAAGGATAAAAGCATCACAAACCACAAGTGGGCCGACAAATTCATATCAGCATTCTCAAAGCAGTTTGACATGCATGTGATACAGGACAACCCGACATTTAAGGATATCGTGATTGATGATGAATTATCAAGCTTTTCTAATCGATACGCTGATGTTGAAAGCACCATCTACTGCAATTGCAACTACCACATTGATGATTTAAGAAAGCTCCTGGGCGATGAATTCGTAGTAACCCTGAGCAGCTTTAAAGAGCCTGAACCTTACAGCGGTGAGATTACATTGCGCGGTGTCAACAAGGCAACCGGCATACGTGATGTGGTAGAGTTTCTTCACATGAGTCAGGCTGATACAATAGGCTTTGGCGATGGCCAGAATGATTTTGATATGCTGCGCTACTGTGATGTCGGTGTTGCCATGGGCAATTCCAGCGATGAAGTCAAGGCTGTTGCCGATATAGTGACAGACGATATCAAAGAGGATGGGCTTAAAAATGCCATGGTGCATCTTGGACTTGTCTAAAAATGCACCATGGCATACTCTATGCCTCAATATTCATAAATCTGTCCCACTCGCACTCGTCTTTTGATGCCGATACAATCAAGGTGTACGAGCGCTCATCTGTTCCATCAAATACGAAGGTATAATTTTCATTCTCCTTCTCGATTAAATATGCGTATCCGTCAAGGAAATTGTTGAAGGTGTCGATATAATCTGCCTCATCTATCTCCTCGTCAGCCGTTGTGCTCTTTAGGTTGCCATCGGCATCATATGTCTTAAAGCCCTCGCGTATGAATGAAATAATATTTGCATCTGAAAGCTTTAATATAAGGCCGTTTGTCCTCATATCACGGATATCTCTGTTTTTAGAATTATCTGCCTTTATGATTACGTTGTCAAGGCATATTTTGAAGGTGCCAAAGCTCATCATGATATCGCTCACATGCACATCCGAAAATTTGAAATGTGTAAACTCGTTTTCTGTCCTGAATTTCATCTGTTATCCTCCGTATATACTCATGCCGATATTTTATCAGATAATTTTGCTTTGGGCAACTTGCATTTTATAACGTGCCGTACAGCTCAAGTGTATACCCCACACTGCCTCCGCATATAAAGTAATAGTCGCTTTGGGTGTCACCGTCTGCATAGATATACTGTCCGTACATCTTTATATTGCAAAAGAGTGCTGTGCGGCTTGATGCAGCAGCGATTCCATATCCCTTGTTTGACACGACAAGCGGCAGCCTCTGCTGTCTGCCTCCGAACGAAATATATCTGGCTTTGTTTGTCAAATCAGTAAGGTCTGTCGCAAGTATTCCCTTGGATTTGAGCTTTTCCGATTTGTCCCAGTCAAAAAATGTGTAGCACTCGCCATTATTTAAAAGCCTTGGCTCTGTGGCATTTTCACTTACAAGGAGATTTCTGTCGGCATCAAAATACTGTATGGCTCCGTTTTTCTTTTCTATCCTTAGTATCAGCTTCTCCGTTTGAATTTCAATAAGCGATTTGGATTCCTTTGCCACCCATTTGAAGACTGTATCGGCCTTTTGCTTCCAATAGGTTTTGTGCGGCTTCACTCCAATTCCTTTTACAAAGATTACACGTACTATCTCCGGTGTTATTGGTATCACATAAAGTGTGCCGTCCGCTGTGGAGATTTCAACATGCGACTTACCTTTTTTGAGCCATTTTACCGCAAACTTGCCCTTTGAATGTCCCTTTACATGAAGTATATCGTTGTCCGGGATTGAGCCGTATGCGTATGGGGAGGGATTGAGAGGGAGGCTGCTCTTTTTTGCAGCCTTACTTACTTCCCTAATCTTAATTTTATTTGCCATATCTGTAGCAGTACATTGTGTTTGATTTTCCCTGTCTTTTTTTACAAATGCAGATAAATCAAGCTTCTCATTTTCAGCCTTATTTGTCACCTGCTCAGGCTTTAATACAATGCGCGACGGACCAAAATACTCTCTTTCATCCATATCGCGTCTGCCATCAACACGCTTTTGCTCTTCTATTTCTTTTTCTGTCAGTTGCTGCTTTTCATATTCCTTTGCCTTAGTGAGCGGCTCTGCAGAAAACTCCTTCTGATGCCTGTTGGAAGGAGCAGGGTCTGCAATAAGCGGTGTCAGCCTGCCCCGGTGGAATACAGCAAGCTCATGAAGTGCACGGGTAGCCGCAACGTACAAAAGCTTCACATGACTATCATCAGCCGGATATTTTCTCTCTGATGGGTCAAACAGCAATACAGCATCAAACTCAAGTCCCTTTGTATACGCAACCGGAAGTACCATGACTCCTGCACCAAACTGTGCAGTTTCAATATCATCATCTGCTATTTCTATATGTTTTTTAAGCTCAGCAGACACCTTGAGAGCCTCTGCCTCATCACGGCACACGACAGCTATCGTCTCATAACCTTCACTCTGCCAGCCTTTTATCGTGTCAACCGATGCCGAAATCAGTGAGCGCACATTGGCATACTTCTCTATGCGCACTGCGTTTCCATGCCTGATAATAGGCTCCACCGGATAGATTGCAAAATCTCCATGGCGCAGTATCTCTGTTGCAAATTCTGAAATCTCAACAGTGTTTCTGTAGCTCTTTCGAAGCAGACCGAATGCATCATATGTGCCTGTGAGAATCAGCTTTTTCAAGTCCTCCCAGTCATTTAAGCCATACTCAAAATGTATATTCTGCGATGTATCGCCCATGATAGTGTATGTGCAGTTTCTGAGGCAGTAATGCAGACAGCAGTATGCCATCATGCCAAAATCCTGTGCCTCATCAATAACCACATGACTCGCCTCACGAACCGGATCTGTCTCCTTGATGCGCTTATAAATATACGCAAGTGCAGCCAGATCATACACATCAAATGAGTCCTTTGGAATATCTATATCATATTCCTTCTCCTTCTGACTAAGCAGAAAATCCCTGTAAAAATCATACACAGAGCCTTTCCAGTCATCCTTACCGAAATAGGTTTTGTATTTTTTATCAAGCTTGCTGCGCTCCTTTGCAGGGAACTTCACTTCCTTACCGAGAACCTCATTTTCATACTTCGAGTAAATTATCTCATTTAACATGAGGATTTTACTCTGCATGGAAAGAAGCGGATTATCATGCAGATAAGTGTCTATCAGCACCTTTCCCACAAGCAGATTGCCTGTTTTTTCCATGTAGACCTCATCTCTTGGAATAGACTTTTCCTCGTAATCTAAACAGAATTTTTCAAGAGCTTCAAACCATTCTTTACTGCCCTTTATGCTGTTTCTACTGTCATTTTTGCTGACTTCATGTATGCTGTACTTTTTGTCATCCCAATCCTCGTACAAAAGCCTTGTAAAAAGCTGCTCCATAGTCATCTGTTTTATGCCGTATACATCAAGCTCCGGAAGCACGCTTGTAATATAGTTCAACAAAATGTGGTTACTGCCTATAATGTAGAAATCCTCCGGTCTGAAATCATCAGCATAATTATATAAAATGTACGATATCCTGTGCATTGCAACCGTTGTCTTTCCTGAGCCTGCAACTCCCTGCACAATGATATTCGTCTTTGGCGAACGGCGGATAATAAGGTTTTGCTCCTTTTGGATTGTCGCGATAATCTCTCCGAGCACTGCCTTTTTATTCTTAGCCAGATACTTTGTCAGAAGCTCATCATTTGCTACGACATCTGAATCAAAAAAGTCGATGAGCTTATCATCTGCAATCTCATAGGTGCGCTTTCTGTTTAAATCAATCTCAAAAGTACCCTCTGAGCTCACCGTGTACTTACATGGTCCAAGACTGCTTTCATAATATACGGATGAAATCGGTGCTCTCCAGTCAATGACCACAGGCTCTGATGCATTCTTTGCAATACCGACTCTGCCTATATAGTAGGACTCCTGTGATTCCTGACGCGGATCCTTAAAATCTATTCTGCCAAAATACGGCTTTTTCCGCGCCTTTTCACATCTTACGATATTTCTCTCGTTCTCATGAAGCTGCGCTGTCGCATTGTTCCACAGGGCAAGTCCCTCCTTGTCCTGCGCCTCGTAGACATCTCTTAAATCCTCTAAATCATCTGTCAGCTTTTTTACCGATTCCTTTGCACGGTCCAGATTATCCTGTGCAATGCCTATGATATTCTGAAGCTGTCTCTGCTCGTCTTTTAATGAAATTCCCGGTAAATCATTTTCTGTGCCCATCATGCCTCCACGACTTATATATGCTGTGATTATACTATACTTTTAATCTCATCTATCCTGTCAACACAGGCAAAAAGCATCTTTTTCAGCTCCTCATCAGGCTGTGTCAAATCCGGCACCATGACAACCTTACAGCCTGCAGAATATGCACTTTTGACACCATTTGGCGAATCCTCTACCGCCATACACTCCTCAGGTGCCAACTTAAGCTCGCTGCATGCAAACTCATACACATCAGGTGCCGGCTTTCCATGCTCCACCATAGGTGCACAGATGATCTTGTCGAAATATCCGTAGAGCCCTATCTTTTTAAGATATTTCTCAGCTCTTTCTATATCATTCGCTGTGGAAATCGCTCTGTGAATGCCTTTTTCCTTCAAATATGTAAGTATCTCAATTGCACCGGGCTTAAGCTCAATACCCACCTTTTCCAGATGCTCCTCCATGATTTTTCTCCGATATGCCCTGATTTTATTATAATCCATATCCGGATTATGAAACATATCCTTAAGATGCTGCGGTGCATACGGCTGCCCGAGGCTTCGCATTGAAAGCGCCTGCTCATCTGTCATCTCGTAGCCGAATTGCTTAAGTGCCATCGGCCAGAAAATACGATAATATTTCTCCGTATCTATGAGTGTTCCGTCCATATCAAATATTACTGCTTTTACCATTGGTTCTCCTTACGTTCTGTCAGGCTTTACTATGCTTCACCTGTTAATTTTACCACGGTCATATCATGATGCATGGCCTTTATCACCGGGCCAAACATGTCCTTTGTCTTTATCCTGAGGCTGGAGGTATTTATGCATGGATGACATCCAACCCACTCACCTTTTAGCACATCCTCATCCACCAGAAGTCTGACCGCATTGTCATGGTCGTTCATCAGTCCCATCACACTGACTGAGCCCGGTGTGATATCCAGATATTTTTCCATATCCTGCGGACTTGCAAACGAAAGTCTCGCACTGCCTATCTGATGCGAGAGCTCTTTTGTCTTAAAGGTCTTGTCTCCCGGTATCATTAGCAGGTAAAAATCAGTTTTCTGGCGGTTGCACAGAAAAAGATTCTTGCAGATTGTTGCGCCGAGTGTCTTGTCAATCTCCTCACAAACCTCCATCGTAAATGCCGCTTCGTGGTCTATTCTCTGATATTCGATTCCCAGTTTGTCCAAAAAATCGTATGTACGAATTTCTTTATCCAGTCTGCCTGTGGTATCTGTCGGTCTTCCATTCTGTAATTGCATTTGTGCCTCCTGAAATTAATTATCGCAGCTGTGTTCAGCACCGTAACTGCTACTATTATTCTCTTTTAATTGCTATAGCTATAGATTATACACCTCTTTTATGTATTCTAACAAGCCCCGGCATCCACTAATTACATCATCAAAGGTCGCATCAAAATCACCTGTATACCATGGATCTGCAACATCGCGCGCTGCCGTAAGCTTATGATTTGTCCCGTAATCAGCAAATGACAGCATCTTAAATATCTTCTGCTGACTGTCACTGCCACCTGCAATCCTTGTCATATTCCTGATATTTGCAGTGTCCATTCCAATCAGAAGGTCATAGTACAAATAATCATCGCGTGTCATCTGTCTCGCGCGATGTGGAATTAGAGGAATATGCTCCTCGTATAGTTTGTTTTTGGTGCCGTAGTGCGGCGGATTGCCTATTTCCTCACGGCTGGTCGCAGCTGAATCTATCTCGAAAACAGCATCGAGGTGCTGTCTGTGGACCAGATGGGTGAAGATGCTTTGGGCCATGGTGCTGCGGCAGATGTTGCCGTGGCAAACAAATAGTACTTTTATCATTGTTTTGTTTCTCCTTGTTTTGCCCCGGAATGGCCTGTTTTGCAAGGGTTTCCGGGGTTATTGTGATATGCTCTGAAATTACAGATTGTGGCAAATCAGAGCAGAATTAGGCATGTTATTACTACCTGTTAGTAGTAAAATTGGTAGTAAAAGGGAAATGGTTACTACTAAGGATTTTCAAATACACATATCAAACTCTGTAATTGTCTTAACAAATTCTTGCAACTCTGTTAGTGTTGAAAATTTTCTGAATGACTTTTCTTCACTTCTTGGATGTTGCTGAAGAATCGCATCAAACAAAGTTTCCAAACTTACTCTAGGATTTCTCCACAACATCGTTTCTTCAAATTTATTACAATACAGAAACATTTTTACATCATAAAATTCAGACCATTTTTTTCTCTGTTCATCTTCATTTTTTGCCAAATTTATAATTGTAAATGGTGCAATATCCTTCATTTGGCTTAAATGGCTTGCTGATTTCATCAACTCCACCGCTTCAACATCTGTAACAGGAGCACCATAACCATATACTGTGATTCCTGCAGCCCTAGACAGCACAGATTTTGCCAAGTTCCATTCATTAACGATTATTGGCTTTCCATTATAGTCTTTCTTTCCTATAGGATATAACAATGGCATTTGCTCAAATTCTTTAAAACATTTAGGACAAAGACAATTTGCATATCCTTTTATTTTACAATCATAGCATAAGCCAACTCCAGCATTACCATGTGGAAATATTAATTCAGGCAAATTACCAACACATATATTTCTTTTATATGCTTGCATCAAAAATGGATCCCAATTAAATGATATTATTGCATCTTTTTCAGTCAGTGACAAAATCAAGTAATCATATAATGTTGGTTCATCTGGAATCTGCAATTTACTAAAATAATCACATACTTCATATTCTAATTTTTCCTGCAAATCTCTATATTCAGCTTTTCCATTTATATCAGAAAATAATTTTTCAAAATCCTTCATCTGTTCATCCGAAAAATTATATTTTTTCAATTCCGATGTAAGACCCAATATTTTATGAATGTCCTTTAGCAAAGGAACTTCTTTTCCATTTTTATCTATTTTACAAGCGGCTCTAGATGCACCTGCCCCTACAATTACCACATGTGGGTCTAGTAATCTTTTATTTTTATGATTAGGCAATCTATAAGGAACAATATTCTGTAATGACACTTAATCGCCTCCACTCTACTTTTACAATATATTTAATTTCTCAATCACCATTCTTTATATGGCTTGCCATTAAAGAGAGGAATTTTTCAATTTAACTAAATATTTTTACTTTATCATTAGTTAAATACTCTACAAAATCGAAATCATATTCATACCCCTCCTCCAAGAGAGCTTTAATAATAATTAGGAAATGTATTATATGCTTATATTTATCATCATAATTTATTTTTATAAAATTATTGCAACATTTATAAAATTCATCTTCTTCTGTATGATGAGGATAATTCCATATAACAGGATTCGCTTTAATATCTCCCCCCATATTAATAAAATGTTCCTTCTGTTTAGTTGGAAGTTCTGAAAAATTCAAGGTATATGTCAAAATTCCATCCTGTAGACTCAAAACCACATTGTGCCTACACTTAACATCAGATATTTCATTATACACTTCATCAAAATCAATTTTAGTTATATCAAACGATAATTTATTACATACTAAAAACGAAAAGATTTCACTATTTTCACTAAATCTCCTCTCTTCCGACTTCAATCTTCCCTTGCGTTCTTGGTATAACAATTTGTTTCTTGCAAGCTTAACTAACGCTTTCGTAAATTCAACCTTATTAAGTGTTGACTTTACTTCACCAATTCCTTTAACAATCTCGACCGGATAAAAATGTGCAATCCCATTATCTATTAATGGTATTGTATCTTTGTCGTACATTACTATATCACATTGTGTACTCACACTATTTTTTGATGTAATCAAAAAGCCATCCGATATTCCAACACTTTTGCTTGATACAAATGATAACAGTTCCTTGATGCATCTTTCTTTATACATTCCATACTCTAATGGATGAAATAGTTTTTTGTCGCGAGTAAAAATATTACTTGCATCTTCTCCAAATGTACCTGCAAAAATATCAATTTTTTGTTCTATTATTTTTTTTAATATATCACTTGCCATTACATCCATTCCTCATTTCTTGTTTTTATCTTTAATTTTATTTTATCACATCTATTAATCTCTGAAAATACAGCAAACTATATTACAAGATTCTCCAAAAATGAAATTTTAAATTCCACCACCACATTTGGTGGTGGAATTTACTCCCGCACAGTAAAGGTTTACTCTTTCATATAAAAATGGTAAGGTTATCTTTCTTTCTGACAGCAGTAGAAAGAAGGATATCCATGAGTAAATATATTCCAGGAAACCAGAAGCACCTTTCCCTTGAAGACCGTATCTATATCGAAAACGAACTGAACAAGGGAGAAACCTTTAAGAACATTGCCCGCTTTCTTTGCAAGGATCCAACAACCATTTCCAAAGAAGTAAGGGCTCACCGTCTATCCGACTGGTATCACAAAGGTACTTTCTATAATGCCCATAACTTTTGTATTCATCGCTTCCATTGCCGGAAAAACAATGTCTGCGGAAAAATCATTCTCTGCGATGTAAAATGCACTTCCTGCCCCACCTGTAATCAAACTTGCAAGGATTTTGTGAAGGAACAGTGCAAAAGACTGGATAAGGCGCCCTATGTCTGTAATGGCTGCACAAAAAAGATAAATCATTGCACCATCGCCCAGAAATACAGATACGATGCACGTTTTGCTGATAGAAAATACCGTGAAAAGCTTTCCGGTTCCAGAGCCGGTATAAACATGACAAAACATGAATTACGCAAAAAGGATGGCATTGTTTCTCCTTTAATCGAGCAGGGACAATCTCCATATCAAATCATTACCAATCATCCAGAACTGGATATGTCAGTCCGTTCCTTGTACACCTATCTGGATCAAGGTCTGTTTACAGCCAGAAACATTGATTTAAAACGTAAGCCCGGCTTCAAGCCACGAAAGTGCCATAAAACACAGATTACAAACAGAACCGTCTTCGAGAAAAGGTTATTCAGTGATTTTAGTGAGCTGCAGTTATCCTCTTTTGTAGAAATGGATACGGTACACTCATCCAGAGAATCCAACAAGACGTTACTGACCTTTTTCTTCACTAAGGAAAAGCTGTTCCTTGCCTTCCTCCTGAATCGTTGTACTAAAGGCGCTGTCCGGCTTATTTTTGACCGTTTAGAAAAACGTATGGGCACCTATGAGTTCTTATCTGTCTTTGAATATATCTTGACAGACAGAGGTTCAGAATTCGGAGATCCTGTCGCTCTTGAAACAGGACTGGATGAAATTCAGCGTACCAGCATCTACTATTGTGATCCCATGCGTAGCGGACAAAAAGGAGGTCTTGAGCAGGCTCACACCATGCTTCGCATGGTGCTTCCCAAAGGAACTAGTTTTGAATTTTTGACACAATGGGATGTGAATCTAATCGTGAATCACATCAACTCCACTCCAAGGGAAAGTCTTAATGGAAGCACGCCTTATGACGCCGCATTAGAGACACTCGGAAAAGAAACCCTAAACGCATTTCAGCTTAAGCGCATTGACCCTGATTTGGTCAATCTAACGCCTAAGCTGATTCGCTTCAACCATTAACAACCACTTAGAAATCTGCTGTCGGACTGGAAATTAAACTTTCACATTTTCCTCACATGACCGGTGGAATTTAGTCTCGCACACTACCTTCCAGTGGTCCGTTTGTCATACCATCAAATCAGTTTTTTCCAAGAAGTTACTCCTATTATAACAGAAATAAGCGTTTTGAGCTTATAAAACTCTTAGAAAATCAAGAACTTTTAAATGAGTGTGGAATTTACTTCTGCACTGGAATTTACTTTTTCAAGTTAGCCGATTCATTTTTGGCGAGTAATATTTTCCAGCTAAATACATTGATAAAATCGTACAAAATGAGTATAATAATAGTACGAAGAAAGGAAGTGGTGATATGTCAATTACAGCAACTGAATTGAAAAATAATCTTGGAAAATATTTATTATTATCTGCAAAAGAAGATGTTTTTATCACAAAGAACGGAAAGGTAGTGGCAAAACTGACAAATCCACATCAGGACAGAGTAGAAGTAGCAAAATCCCTGTTTGGAATCTTACCAAAGGATGCAGACCTGAATGAAGCAAAAGAAGAAAGGCTTGGTGCAAAATAGATGAGGATTCTTGCAGATACAAATGTGATAATAGATGCCCTGACTTCAAGAGAGCCATGGAATAAAAGTGCAGAAGAAATATTTCTTATGGCAGCAAATCATACAATCGAAATGTACATTACTGCAAGTTCAGCAACAGACATCTATTATCTTATAAGGAAACATTTGCATAACATAGAAGCAGCAAAGATGATAATGGGAAAGCTTTATTCATTGACTGGAATATTAGAGGTTACAGCGGATGACTGCATGGATGCACTTGCATCTGCAATCAGTGACTATGAGGATGCAGTTGTTGAAAAGGTGGCATCCAGAAAAGATATGGATTATATTGTCACAAGAAATATAAAAGATTATCAGGCAGGTGGAACAAAGATAATTCTGCCAGATGATTTTGTTAAACTTGTTGAAGAGGAATAATTTTTACCACCAAATCGTCAAATACCGATTTTGTGAAACTCTTTCTATGCTCCATCCTCTGCCTTATTGCAGTCGATTCGTAAAAGCATATTATCATTAGAACGTGAAACAAATTACAGCCTCCTGCCGCATTTTGGGCAGAATTCAAAGTCCTCTGTAGTTGTATATCCACAATTGCTGCATCTTTTTATTGTATTTCCACTTCCATTTTCAAAGCCATAACCATACTGCGGATTTACACGCTGCAAATGCTGTGGCAATATCTCCACGTCCTCGCCTCTTGCTATCCTGCGTCCTATTTCCGGATCAAGCTCGTAAAACGCATTACAGCATGTGGTCTGCACATAGTAGTGCCTGTTCCATTTAAAACACGGAATGAAAAACAGTGACAGCACCATGTATGTCATATACACCTGATACCTGCCATACCTGCCACATTCATCGCAGGTAATGACCTGATTGAAGTCAAAGTCCTTCCTGCCGTCCGTTATTCCCATCATAAAAAACATATATGATGCCTCCGTTTATCTGTGCCATAGTCCCCAGAAATCTCCAAGCGACTCTCTCGTATGAAATCCTCGCTCATCCTCAACCACCGGTATTGATTTGGCATCCATTTTCTCTATATTTACATAAGTACCCTGACCCACCATTGCAAATACCCTGTCTATCTGCTCCTCTGTGCCCTGTATTTCCATAAATACCGAACCGTCAGGGTCATTTCTCACCCAGCCTGTTGCACCAACACTTTCAGCCGCGTGCTCTGTTCTGTAGCGGAAACCTACTCCCTGCACCGAGCCGTACACTCTTATCTGCTTTCTGATGATTTTGCTGTCGTAATCACTCATATGCTCTCACTTCCCTGATACACATTATTTTCAGTCTACAATAGCCCTGCAAACAGCCGCATAATTGACTGCCCCAGCCTTCGTCTTGCACTTCTTCCGGTCCTGTACTTCTCCGTCACCTCCGCGGACTCAGTGAAAAGCCTGATAAAATCATCCCTGATTTCATGCACCACTTCACAATCCGCCATAAAACAGCCATTTTCAAAGTGATGATAAAGGCTTCTATAGTCAAGATTTATGGTACCGCAGGTTGCCATTATATCGTCTGCCACACTCATCTTTGCATGGCAAAAGCCCGGTGTCCACTCAAAAATCCTCACACCATGCTTCACAAGCTGGTTGTAGAAGGAGCGTGTCACGCTGTATATTGGTTTCTTATCAGGTATGCCCGGCGTGATGATGCGCACGTCAACTCCACGCTTGGCGGCAAGTGCCAGTGCATGACTCATCTCATCGGTAATAATAAGGTAAGGAGTGATAAACCAGCAATAACGCTGTGCCTTGTTTGCCATGCTGATATAGACATCCTCACCCACCTGCTCGTTATCGAGAGGGCTGTCTGCATATGGCTGGATATATCCACTCTGTTTTGCCTCATAATCATAGTGTAGCAGATATTGCGATACATCCACCTCGCGCGGTACCTTGCGCTCTGATGCATTCCACATCTCGAGAAATGCGATGGTAAACGACTTGACAGCATCTCCCTCGAGCCTGATTCCCGTATCCTTCCAGATTCCGTATGGGTGTGTCACATTGAAGTACTCATTTGCCAGATTATAGCCGCCGGTATATGCGATTTTTCCATCAATTACCGTGATTTTTCTATGGTCACGATTGTTTAAAAACATGTTAAAGGCAGGTGCAACCGGGTTGAACACCCTGCATTTGATGCCAAGCTTCTCCATCTTTTCCGAGAAATCCCTGTCTATGAAAAAGATTGAGCCCATATCATCATAAAACACCCTTACCTCGACTCCTGCCTGCACGCGCTCCGTGAGCACCTTCTGGATACGGTGCCACGATTCCTTGTCCTCTATGGCGTGATACTCCATGAAAATAAATTTCTTAGCCTTTGATAAATCGCTAAGCTGCGCTTCGAGTCCCTTTGACGCCTGATCATAATATGTCACATCCGTGTTCTGATATACCGGATATAGTGCATTTTTTGCCAGGTATGTTGAAATTCCCGCTGCCTGTGGCACCTTTTCATACATATCGGATAGTATGTCTGCGTTTTCAGGCAGACATGGAAGAAGCATGGAATCCACCTCTTCAAACCGTGCACGCATCTTATTCGGTGCGCCGTTTAGTCCGACTAACAGGTAAAGTGACACTCCCATTATCGGAAATGCCAGTATCAGTATAATCCACGGTGTAGTCATGGATGCGGTCTGCTCACGATTGTACAGTCCGAGCACAAGTATGATTGCCAGGACGCTTGTGGTCGTGTTTATTGCTGCCGCATATTCATTTAGCCTTGTAAACATATATACCATGAAAACTGCCTGCAATAATATCGCAAGCACTGAAAAAAACATTCTCTTTAAACCATTCTGTGTTTTTTTAGTTCCCTCGTAGGTTTTTTCCTTCATCTATTATGCCTCCATTATCTTACTGTCTGTAATACCAAACCTCTCCATACATTTTTAGCCACCTTCTTATTTAAGAAGCCATTCAATTTCCTCTTTATAAGGAGGAATAGTCTTCTTCGCAGAGCTCTCCTCACAAAGCCATGGTGTTTCCAGAATCTTTGGTACATTTGCAAAGGTCTCATCATGCACCAGGCGGTGCAGTGTGTCATAGCCGATGGTTCCCTTGCCTATATTTGCATGCCTGTCCTTGTGTGCTCCGAGAGGATTTAAGCTGTCATTCACATGAAATACCGCTATCTGCTCAAGTCCTATCACCCTGTCAAACTCCGCAAAAACATCATCATAATGGTTCACAATATCGTATCCTGCATCATTTACATGGCACGTATCAAAGCAGACACGCAGCCTTTCCTTCCTGTCCACTCCATCATAGATTGCCTTAAGCTCCTCAAAGGAACGGCCTATTTCACTGCCCTTTCCTGCCATCGTCTCAAGTGCGATAAACACATCGTCATCATTCTGATTGAGTACTGTGTTAAGTCCCTTTACAATCTGTGCGATTCCAGCCTGCTCACCGGCATTTACATGACTTCCCGGATGAAGCACCAGTATGCGGCTCTTCATTGCCGCGGTCCTTACTATCTCCTTTTCCAGAAACTCCACTGCCAGCTCGTACGTCTCAGGCTTTACGGTGTTTGCCAGATTTATGATGTATGGCGCGTGGACCACTATCTCATTTATCCCATGCTCATGTGCATATTCCCAGCCTGCGTCTATGTTGAGCTCAAAGATTTCCTTTCTTCTCGTGTTCTGTGGTGCCCCGGTGTAGAGCATAAACACATTCGCGCCATATGACGCTGCTTCCCTGGCTGATGCCAGAAACATATCTTTTCCTGCCATGCCTACGTGACAGCCTAATTTTATATCACTCATATTTTTCCTCTGTTTCATTGAATCTATATATCTATTATTTCTACTATAACACTACATCCCTGATAACTCTATCTAAATATTCTAAATTTTTACTAAACATGGCAAAAGTCATTGACATAGTATCAAAAACTACATATACTATCCTTTGCAACCACATATATTAATGGCATATAATTGCAAGATATGTGATGCATAACTACAGTTAACCAATTATTATGATTAAAGGGGCAAAATACCTTTTGACCATCATATCATTATTATAGAAATACGAGGGTAAATATGTTTGAAATAATTGTTGACTCTGCGGCAAACATTCCTGCAGAGCTATGTAAAAAATATAAAATCAAGGTGCTATCATTTGTAAACCTTGTCAACGGAAAGGAAATGACCTGCTTTGAGCCTGACCTCACACCGGAACAGGAGCGGGCAAAGGGTAAGGAATACTATGACGCGATAAGAGAAGGTGCCGAGGTAAAGACCGGACTTATCAGCAGCGGAATCTTTGAGGATACTTTTAGGGAAATCATTGAGGCTGACAAGGATATCCTGTATTTCTCCCTCAGTAAAAACATAAGCGGCAACTACAACTCAGCCCGTGTCGCAGCCGATGCTGTCCTTGATGATTGCAGTAACGGCAGAAAAATACGCCTGGTGGATTCATTAAATGCTTCCCTCGGACAGGGACTTCTCGCAATATACGCCAGCGAAATGCGTGAGAAGGGCATGAGCTTTGATGAGGTGGCTGACACGATAGAGACCTATCCTGCCAGATTAAACGGTGTGTTTACCGTGGGCAATTTAAAGTATATCGCAAGAACCGGCAGATTAAGCGGAACCACCGCTTTGGTTGGCAACATGCTAAGCATCAAGCCTATCCTAAGGGGCAGCAAGGACGGATATATTGTACAGTTCAGAAAATGTCGTGGCCGAAAAGCCGTATTAAATGAGCTTGTCAATCTGTTATGCGACAACATTACAGACCCTGAAAATCAGATTATCGGAGTGGCACATGCTGACGCATATGAAGATTCGCTCTATGTGATTGAACAGATTAAAAAGCGCATAAAGGTGCGCGATGTGATAAATACCACCTATGATTTCTGCACCGGAAGCCATGTTGGTCCGGAATCTTTAGCAGTATTTTTCATGGGAAAGGACAGAGAATTGGGAGCCTGATATCAGGCTCCCATTATATTTTACTTCTTTTATTCATCATACTCACATAAACTAAGAAGTCTCAGAACCCGCTTATTAGCGGATTCTGAGACTTCTGACTTCTATTAATAATTGCAACAACTTCTGTCTAAAAGATTAAGCTGCAGCTTTCTTGCTTTCTGATTTCTCACAGAGCTTCTTCACACCCTGAATTGCAACAAGCACACCAAGGATGAGCAGTAATACTGCGAATATAAGCTGTAATGAATTTCCAAGGTCAAGTCCTACAGAGAATAATGCCTTTGTAAGCTTGTAGATTGTCATGCCAAGTGCAGTAAATGTAACTGCCATCATGAATACCATTGGAATCCAAAGCATGCAGCCCTGACGCTTTGTCTTCTTTAAGAATACTGCGCAGGCAACAAGTGCAAGTACTGATAAGAGCTGGTTAGCTGAACCAAACAGTGGCCATATCTCTGCATAGCCTACCTTTGTAAGCAGGAATGCAAGTACCAGTGTGATGATTGTTGCAAAGTATTTGTTTGTCATCAGCTTGACAAATGGACTCATATTGTCATCATCTGTGTCTGAATCAAGCCAGAACTCCTGAAATGACAGACGTCCGACTCTGGCTACTGAATCAAGTGATGTCAGAGCGAAGGCTGATACAGCAAGGTTAATCAGTGTGAACACAAGTGAGTGTGGTAAACCGATTACTGACAGGAAGTTTGCGATAGCTCCTGCGAAAATCTGTGGCTGTGTTGTAAGTCCCTGAGCTGCTGCCTCTCCCTTACCGAATGATGCTACTGCGATAAGTGCAAGGATTGCAAGCATACTCTCCATAAGCATGGCGCCAAATGAAACAGGAAGCATGTTCTTCTCATTCTTTATCTGCTTAGAAGCAGTACCTGATGATACAAGTGAATGGAAACCTGAAACTGCACCACAGGCGATTGTTACGAATAAGATTGGGAACAGATACTGTGGGTTTCCGTTTGCATCAGGGATTGCAAATGCTGTGAAAGCATCAAGGTTACAAGCAGGATTTGCAACAAATACACCGATTACCGCACCTACGATCATGAAGATTAACAGGTAGCTGTTAAGGTAATCACGTGGCTGAAGCAGTGCCCATACAGGTGTAACACTGGCTATAAGAATATATGCAAATATAATTATGTGCCATACGCTAAGGTTTAAATACATTGGGAAATTGAGTCCCAGTACTATAGCTACTATAAGTAATGCGATTGCAACAAGTGTGTTAATCCATTTGTTGAACTTAGAGTATTTAAGGAAGAAGCCAAGTGCAACTGCCTCTATGATGAAAAGCATTGATGTAGTTGCAACTGCTCCGTTGGCTACAACCTTTGTAACCTCGCCTGCTTTATCAGCAGCAAAGCCATTAAAGGTTCCGGCTACGACATCTGCGAAGGCTGCAACAACAAGTATACAGAACAGCCAGCAGAATAACAGGAATAATTTCTTTCCTAATTTACCGATGTACTCCTCGATGATGTAACCGATTGTACGACCCTTGTTCTTAACTGAAGCGTACATAGATGCAAAGTCCTGAACAGCTCCAAAGAATACACCACCAATTAATATCCAAAGCAGAACCGGAAGCCATCCGAAAATAGCTGCCTGAATTGGTCCGTTGATTGGGCCTGCACCTGCTATAGATGCAAACTGATGTCCGAATACTACATTGGTATCGGCTGGTACATAGTCCACTCCGTCCTCCATCTCGTAGGCAGGAGTCTTGGCATTTGGATCAATGCCCCATTTGTTTTGCAGATAACGGCCATATAATAAGTATGCTCCACCGAGCACAACAATGGCTATTACCATCATTAAGATTCCACTCATATTATTACCTCTTTCTTTTGTTTATCTTAATTTTATTTGTATATTATATTTACTCTTTTTTTAGCAAATTTCAATAAATATTTTATACATAATTTATTTTTTATTTCTATAATTTTTGTTTAATTTACCAATCGGTTATAATAGGTATTCATTCTCTTTATGCTGTCTTTGTCTCAGCGGCTTCTTCTGCCTTTTTAGCAGCCATTTTGTCCTTTAATGCAAAGGCTCCGGCAAGCAGTGTGCCTGAGATTGAATGCCATGTACATGACACTGCACAGATGATGGCTGATTCAGGTGTTGAAGCAAACTGTGCTGTAGTGGTAGCAAGGTTTGTGGCAAGACCTGCATTCTGCATACCAACCTCGATAGAGATGGTTCTCTTCTTGGCTGTGTTCATGCCTACCAGCTTTCCTGCACCGTATCCAAGCAGATATCCAAGTCCGTTATGTAACAGAACTGCCGCAAAAATTACTACTCCTGATGTAAAGAACTTTGAGCCCTGTGATGATACAACACCACCTACAACGAATGCCAGGCCAAGCACCGCAATACCCGGCATGACCTTCTGAGCCTCGGCAAATGCCTTTTTCTTTCCAAGCAGGTAGTTGAGTAAAAATCCAACCGCTACAGGAAAGATTACAGTCTCAATGATTGACACAAACATCGGAAGCGCCTTGATTGAGACATGTGTTCCGCTTGCAAGAAATGATACCAGAAGCGGTGTCATAAATGGTGAGAGCAATGTGGAAACTGTTGTCATTCCAACTGAGAATGCCACATCACCACCGCAGAGGTATGACATAATGTTTGAAGAAACACCACCGGGACAGCAGCCTACGAGGATAAGTCCAAGTGCGATTCCGTCAGGCAGATTCAATGCCTTTGAGATACCAAATGCGAGAAACGGCATGATAAGATACTGTGCGATTGCACCTACACATATATCAAATGGTCTCTGTGCAAGTATCTTGAAATCCTGTGTCGTAAGTGTAAGTCCCATACTAAACATGATGATTCCGATAATGATTGACTGACATGTGAACTTGTTGGATACCGGATCCACAAACAGCATCTGATTTACCCAGGCCATCAGATTCGGAACCAGAAATGTGACTACGGCGATTGCTATGACAACTATCGATGTGTAGTCTGATAAAAATTTACTTACTTTTTGTAATGCTTTCATTGTAAGCCTCCTTAACATTTTTCTGCTCACTAAAACTCTTTTATGGAATTAAAAAATCCCTTTCCAGATTGACATAATCTGAAAAGGGACGAAATAATCCGCGTTACCACCCTGATTCCACAGTGTATTACTGTGACACTCTGCATACCAGCATATGCTTTCCATATAACGGTGGACACCGGCGAGGTTTACAGACACACTTAATGCTTTCAGCCCGCTTCTTAGAGAGGATATTCCAATCTGATCATTGCCTGTTCGCACCGCCCACAGGCTCTCTGAAAATAAATACAAATCGGACCTTGTTCTCATCAACGAATTTTGGTGAACATATTTATTTAAATCTTGTTTTGTATTATAGCCCTCTGACACTATATGTCAAGAGAATGATACAAATTTGTACTATAACATTTATTTATAGTTTTTATTCATGTGCTTTATTCTTATTATTTATTCGTAATCTTTGTTGTTATACTCATCATTCCATGACTGCTGTTGTGATGTACCGTAGGAATTTTGAGCATCCCCGCCCTGTGCTGTGCCATACGGATTCTGACCATACTGCTGGTTTGCCCCGTTTCCGTACATGTTCTGGCCGTACTGCTGATTTGTGCCATTTCCGTACATGTTCTGGCCATACTGCTGATTTGCCCCGTTTCCGTACATGTTCTGGCCGTACTGCTGGTTTGCTCCGTTTCCGTACATGTTCTGACCGTACTGCTGGTTTGCTCCGTTTCCGTACATGTTCTGACCATACTGCTGACCATATCCGTTTGAACCGTATGGATTATAGTAGTTATTATTACTATTGTATCCAGCTCCCACATAAACAATGTTTTTGTTGAAGGCAATAATACAGATAAAAATCACATTCAGGAATATAAGTCCGCAGGCAAATCCTGCTCCCTTGCCAAACGCATGTGCCAGTCCGACACAGCAGAGGATATTCATAACCAATGCCGCAATCATTGCTGCAATAATCAGAATAACCGCAAATATCAGCATGCCCATGTGAGCCCCGATGCGGTTTCCGGCATATCCATAGGTAGAATCATAATACGACCCCATATAACTGGATGTCATAACGGAAAGTCCTGAGGCAATAATCTCATACATCAATAAAATACATCCTGCTATACTTGCGATACTTGCCACAAGATATCCCCAGAACAGCTTCTGTTTCCCTGCAATCCTGAATTTTACATATGAGCTGTAAAACGGTACGATGGCCGCCCAGCCGTGCTCTCCTGCCTTTGCATACATAATCCATGATGCAATAATTGTCAGTACCATAACTGCCAGATTGATAAACGACTTAAAGCCGTCAATCATACTCATAATAGTATAATATGTGCTCATTTTTTCTCCCTTTCATAACCAAAGTTTGTTTGTTATTCAAAGTATACATCACCACAGGTCAGAGTGCAATAATTAAAAAGCTTTTGGAGCTTGTATAATTCACTCATTTTAAGATTCTAACAATACTCCTTTATATATTCACCAAAATATGGAAGCGCAAGCGAGATATAGCCCTGTCTGGTATTCAATATACCTCTTTTTATAAGACGATCTCTGTACATAGAATAGCTTCCTGACTTTTCTCCCATAAGCTTAAGCACCTCTTCACGCTTGTATTCTTCCTTTTCTGTCAAAAGTCCTGCAAGAAACCTGTCCATTTCAGTCATCTCTTCCCATATTTTTTCATAAGAATATGCAAACAATTCAGCCTTGAGTCCTGGTAAAATATCTTCCAGTGACTCATCCTCTTTCTTCTTAAAATACAACACGCCCAATTCCTGAAATGCATATGCGTATCCTTTCGTGATTTTCGCCATTTCACGAGCCTCATTACTGTCAATATCCAGCTTACTCTTATACATTTCAGTCATTCGTATCATATTAAGAGGCTCCGTTTTAACTGTTGCCGCTCTTCTGAAAAATGTAAGATTTTTGACATTGCTCAATTCCTGTATATTTTCATACAAGCCTGTACACACAAAATAAACCGGATACCCTGCTCTGAGCCATCTGCCATATTCAGACGCAAATTTTATCATCTCTTCGGACTTTGAAACCTCATCTATTCCTATAAGTATCTTCTTCCCCTTTTTCTGTGCAGCCTGTATCATTGTCTCAACTTCTACACCGATATCAAAGAAATTATTATTGTTTTCTGCCGTATAGCCGATTCCACCACCTGTTCCCATCACTGTTGCAGAGAGGTTTATCCCTGTTGTTTTCTTATCCTGTGAACCAAAACCGGCCTTTACAAGCATTGCCGCTATCTGTCCCAGTATATCTCTTGCAGGATTTACATCAAAAACAAGCCAGTTTATATATCTGCTTTCATTGGTTCTTAATTCTTCCTCCACCTTTGCAAGTATAACGGTTTTACCGGAGCCTCTGACACCGGTTATCTTATATACCGACTCCGACGGATTATCGTAAATAAAGTTTTCCAGTATCTCCTCTGTTTTCTCTGTATGGATATATGTGTATTCCGGAGTCTTACTGAAGGTTGTAGTAAATGGATTCTGCATAAATTCACCTCAATTTATTATATGAAATTCAAAACTATTTATATTTTTTTATACTTTCTATTGCTCTTTATAGTTTTTTATAAATCTTTATACTTTTTCTTTTATTTTATACTTTTTTATACTTTTTTGCAATAGTTCTTCCGACCTGTATATACCGTTAAAGGAATCACCGCTTTTTGCACCCTTGACAAACCCCTTCTTAAACGGCTATAATATCGTCAATTGAAGCATAATTACATTTCAACAGGCTTTGATGGGAACAAGTACATTTCTGCAATACTTACAGAGAGCTGCCGGCAGGTGAGAGGCACAAGGAAACAGATCTGGAATACATCCCGGAGCTTTGCACCGAACGTCATACCGGATGGTTAAATATCACCGGTTCGATTAATAAGCTGCAACGTATTGGCACACGTTATAGTGCCGGAGTGTTAGCAGAATCGGCTATTTTCACTATATAATATATGTCGAATAATGTGTGACAACTCACGGAGGCATTCCTGTGCGAGCAGGATGCAAATTAAGGTGGTAACGCGAGAAATCCCCCTCGTCCTTAAATGGATGAGGGGGATATTTTATTTTCAGAATACAAATTCAATCTATCAGGAGGAAAATCATGACAATTTATGACGAATTAGTTGCCCGCGGTCTTATCGCGCAGGTAACAGACGAAAAAGAAATCAAAGAGCTTATAAACAACGGAAAGGCTACCTTCTACATCGGCTTTGATCCTACAGCAGACAGCCTTCACGTTGGACATTTCATGGCTCTTTGCCTTATGAAGAGACTTCAGATGGCCGGAAACAAGCCTATCGTGCTTATCGGTGGAGGTACCGCACAGATTGGTGATCCATCAGGACGTACAGATATGCGCCAGATGATGACAACAGAGACTATCAACCACAACGTAGAGTGCTTCAAGAAACAGATGAGCCGCTTCATCGACTTTGGCGAGGGAAAGGCTATCATGGTAAACAACGCTGACTGGCTGATGGACTTAAACTACGTGGATGTGCTCCGCGAGGTTGGTGCTCATTTCTCAGTAAACCGTATGCTTACAGCTGAGTGCTACAAGCAGCGTATGGAAAAGGGTCTTTCCTTCCTTGAGTTTAACTACATGATCATGCAGAGCTACGATTTCTACACACTTTTCCAGAAATACGGCTGCAACATGGAGTTCGGTGGAGACGACCAGTGGAGCAACATGCTCGGTGGAACAGAGCTTATCAGACGTAAGCTTGGAAAAGACGCATACGCTATGACAATCAATCTGCTCCTAAACTCTGAGGGCAAGAAGATGGGCAAGACACAGTCCGGTGCAGTATGGCTTGATCCTAACAAGACAACACCTTTCGAGTTCTTCCAGTACTGGAGAAACGTTTCTGATGCCGATGTCCTTAAATGTATCAGAATGCTCACCTTCCTTCCTCTCGAGGAAATTGACAAGATGGAAAGCTGGGAGGGCGCACAGCTCAATGAAGCTAAAGAAATCCTGGCATTCGAGCTTACAAAGCTTGTTCACGGTGAGGAGGAAGCCACAAAGGCTAAAGAGGCAAGCCATGCACTTTTCGCAGGCGGAGCCAACAACGCAAATATGCCTACAGTTACCGTTACAGCTGAGGACTTCCCTGACGGAGAGCTTGATATCATCTCTGTTCTCGTAAAAGCAGGACTTTGCGATTCAAGAGGAGACGGCCGCAGAAATATCCAACAGGGCGGTGTTTCCGTTGCAGATGAGAAGGTAACTGATATCTCTACAAAATACACTCTCGACGATTTCAAGGGTGAGGGTCTCATTATCAGACGTGGTAAAAAGAAATTTGCCAAGGTTGTAGCTGAATAGACAGAGAATCCCCGGTAGTTACTACCGGGGATTTTTACTTTCAGCCATATTTTATTTTGAAAATTCATTTGCAGGAAATTCATATGGCACAAATTTACTGCTACATGTAACTGTATACTCTGTTTCTCCCGAAACAGTTTTTTGTTCTGTGCCAACACCCTCTCCACAAATCCAGTATGAACCATCATTTTTATTCTTTAGCATAATATCCCCACACTAAATTAGCATAGTGTACAATAGCCATATGTTGATAGCTGACAGGCCTTGGGTAGCTGTAATCCATAAAACTTCTAAAACAGCTCCCCAATCCAGTCCAAAAACTGGAAAAATTCTGGAAAAAAGTAGCTGAAACCGCTGAAATTTCTAAAACCGCTCCCCTAACCACAGCGAAATAGGATAAAGTCCATATAATGGTGTAAATTACAAATTTATATAAAAAAGAGCCGAGAG
>OBJO01000079.1_pt1 | contig 45565 bp, 35 predicted proteins | sample 1481741 | NCBI WGS metagenome assembly OBJO01 (sample SAMN06140803, study PRJEB22556) | human gut metagenome | host: Homo sapiens | place: China: Beijing | collected 2014 | reverse complement strand
ACGAATATGGGATATCTTGTCGATCGTATGAGTGTGAATCTGGAACTTCCTACGATTGACGGGCTTAAGAAGCTGGCTCCTCATAAGAATCCGAAGAAACTTGTTGCTCCAATTCGTCAGATTCAGAATGGAATCGTGGATCATCGGTTGATGATCGGAAAAGATGCCTCTATGGAACGTTCTCAAAGTAATAAGTATTTGAAGCATACGATCTTTCAAGAGAATCCTTATCAGCGGATTCAGACTGGTTCTTCCCCGTTAACACTTGCAGATCCTTCTCTTAAGAATACTTTACGTTTGCAAAATAATGGAAAACCAGCTTCTTTTGTTCCTGCCGGTCAAAGTACACAGATGATCATTGGCGCAACTGGGGAGAGTGATCTGCAGCTTTTATCGACAACGCAAAAATTATATCAGCAATATGACTTGAAACGTGTGTTTTATTCTGCTTATGTTCCTTTGAATGAGGATTCTAATCTGCCAGCTCTTGGAACCGCACCGCCGCTTCTTCGGGAACACCGCCTGTATCAGGCAGACTGGCTGCTACGGTTTTACGGATTTAAGGCAGATGAATTACTTTCTGTAGACCGGCCGAATTTTAATACGATGCTTGATCCAAAGTGTGACTGGGCGTTACGTCACCTTGATATTTATCCAGTTGAGATCAATCGTGCTTCTTATGATGTGTTGCTTCGTGTTCCTGGAATTGGGACAAAGTCTGCGTTTCGTATTGTGAAGGCACGCAAACATGGAACTCTTAATTTTGAACATTTGAAGAAAATGGGGGTTGTTCTAAAACGTGCGAAGTATTTTATTACTTGCAGCGGGAAGATGATGTACCGGATACCGATTGAGGAAGATTTTATTACCCGTCAGCTGATCGGTGAAGATAGAAAACAGAACTGGGAGATTGATCAATTCCATCGTATAAGTCGGACTCTTTACGATTCCAGAGCTTAAAAATAACCCTTCAATATAATTTCTTCGATAAAATTCCACAACAAGTGTACAGATCTCGTCCGGAGTAAATGTTGTACGAACCCTGTCATTACTTACTCGGTTTAGACAATACTTACAATCATAAATACATTCATTGCTAAGTAAGATCTTAAGCAAAGACACACAGCGCCCATCCGAAGAAAAACTATGACAGATTCCAGCAGCCTCTGTATTCCCGAGCATTCCTTTCTTTCCACGGTGGGAAGAACCACTGGAAGTACAGGCGACATCGTATTTTGCTGCATCAGCTAAAATCTTCAATTTTTCATTTAAAGATAAATCTTTTGATGAGATTTCCATATCAAACAGTTCCTTTCGAATATATGTTCTAGTTTAACATAAATAAACGTAATTTACAAATTATATTTTGATCTGATCATCATCACATATATTTGAAAAAAACCACCACATTAGTGACCATTAAGATCATAAATGTGATGGTTTTTTTCTAGCCAAGAATCTTCTTATTCGATACAGTTGCATCCTGATAAGAATATGACTTGGTTGTCAGAGATTCTAAAATCTGCTCAGGATGAACAATGGCATCTTCTAAAGATGTGACATAAAGCTTTTTATTACCGAAGCGGGAAGCTTCTTCGATCGCAACATCAGCAGCGATCACAATATAATCAGCTTTATCGATCTGTTCAGGGGAAAACTGATTTTGAATTCCCATAGCTCCCTGTGTTTCCACAGAAAGGTCAATGCCAAGTTTCTTACCTGCCTGTTCTAGTTTCTCTGCCGCAACATAGGTTTGAACCATTCCAGTCGGGCATTTTGTTACACACAAAATTTTCATGAAATCCTCCAATCGTATATTACTCCTTCTTGATAGTCAGTATAGCATGAGATAGTAGAAAAGGAAAAGCAGAATGATAGAAAAAATAGTTTTTGTTAAAAGTGCATAGAAATTAAGTGAAAATATTGTTAATATTGACCATAAACAACAACTTGTAAAGAGGACCGTACAAGCTTTAAAATAAGAACCATAAGGAAGGAGGATGTCAAACATGGGAAAGAACAAAGGAGAAATGAAATATCACACATTAAAGGAATTACTGAAGAATGATATTTTATCTGGTGTCTATCAACCGGGAGATAAGATGCCGTCAGAGAATCAACTAGTACAGGAATATGATCTTAGCCGCCATACCGTACGTAAGGCGCTGTCAATTCTGGAAGAAGAAGGTTATATCATTGCAGTTCATGGAAAGGGAACGTTTTGTACAGAACGGGCACTTCATAAAAAGGAATCGAAGAACATTGCAGTGGTTACAACCTATATTTCTGATTATATATTCCCTAGATTGATCCAGGGAATCAACAGTGTCCTTTCCAAAGATGGCTACAGCATTATTTTTAAGACAACAGAAAATAGCAGACGAGGAGAGACAGCATGTCTTGAAGATATTCTGACAAAAGATATTGATGGCTTGATCATTGAGCCAAGTAAAAGTGAGATTGTATGCAGACATCCAAAACTTTATTGAGAATCTTGATAAATATGAAATTCCCTACATTTTATTCACGGAGTCTATGAGGAGATGAAAGACAAACCCCACATTCTTATGGACGACTGTAAAGGAGGTTATCTGCTTACAAAATATCTGATCGATATGGGACATCAACATATCGTAGGAGTTTTTAAAGCAGATGATCATCAAGGAAGAGAACGACATAAAGGTTATGTGATGGCACTTCAGGAAGCAGGATATCAATATGATCCAGATATGGTTGTCTGGTTTCATACAGAAGATCGTCAGACGAAACCAGTAACATCGGTTGTTCAGATGATAAAGGATCAAAGAAAGATGGATGCAGTTGTCTGTTACAATGACCAGATCGCATTTTCAATCATTGGAGGATTGCATCAGATTGGTGTTTCAATTCCAGAAGATTTGTCGATTACAGGATATGATAATTCAATGCTTGCACATCAGCATCCACTTTCTTTAACGACTATTGCTCATCCACAGGAAAAACTTGGCGAGATGGCAGGACAGTTGTTGCTAGAAAAGATACAAGGTGGATCAGATAAAGACATGAAAACAGAGTATTTGATCGAACCGAAATTGGTGATCGGAAACTCATGTAAAAATAGGAATCAAGAATAGATATAAAACTGGGAGGCAAAAAATGGAACTTAAAAAAAATTACAAATTTTGGTTTGCAACAGGATCACAGGATTTATATGGAGATGAATGTTTAAGCCATGTGGCAAAACATGCACAGATCATTGTGCAGAATTTCAATGAAAGTGGTATCTTACCATTTGAAGTTGTATGGAAACCGACATTAATTGATAGTACTTCGATCAGAAGAACATTTGAAGAAGCAAATGCAGATGAAGAATGTGCCGGTGTCATCACATGGATGCACACATTCTCCCCAGCAAAATCATGGATCGCAGGATTACAGGCATTTAAGAAACCATTATTACATCTTCACACACAGTTTAATGAAGAAATCCCATATGACACGATTGATATGGATTTTATGAATGAAAACCAGTCAGCACATGGTGACAGGGAATTTGGACATATCGTAACAAGAATGGGAATCCCAAGAGAAGTTGTTGTTGGATATTATGAATCAAAAGAAGTGAAAGAAAAGATCGCATCTTGGATGAGAAGTGCAATCGGAATGGTGGAAAGTAAAAATATCCGTGTGGTAAGGATTGCGGATAATATGAGAAATGTTGCGGTTACAGAAGGTGATAAAGTCGAAGCACAGATTAAATTTGGATGGGAGATCGATGCATATCCAGTCAATGAAGTTGTAGATTATGTCAATGCAGTCAGCAAAGGTGATATTGATGCACTGACACAGTTATATTATGAAAAATACAATCTTTTATTGGAGGGCAGAGATCCGATCGAATTTAAGAAACATGTAGAGGTACAGGCAGGAATCGAGATCGGACTGGAAAAATTCTTAAAAGACCATGATTATCAGGCAGTTGTTACACACTTTGGCGATCTTGGTGGATTAAAACAGCTTCCAGGACTTGCGATTCAGAGATTAATGGAAAAAGGTTATGGATTTGGTGCAGAAGGTGACTGGAAGACAGCAGCAATGGTACGACTGATGAAAGTTATGACAGCAGGAAAGAAAGATGCCAAAGGAACATCATTTATGGAAGATTATACATACAATTTTGTTCCGGGAAAAGAGGGTATCTTAGAAGCTCATATGTTGGAAGTATGCCCAACGATCGCGGATGGTCCTGTTTCAATCAAAGTAAATCCATTATCTATGGGAGATCGTGAAGATCCTGCAAGACTTGTATTTACAGCAAAAGAAGGAGAAGGAATAGCCACTTCTTTGATCGATCTTGGACATCGTTTCCGCCTGATCATTAATAAAGTGGATTGTAAAAAGACAGAAAAACCAATGCCAGAGCTTCCAGTAGCGACGGCATTCTGGACACCAAAACCAGATCTTTATAAAGGAGCAGAGGCATGGATCTTAGCTGGTGGAGCACATCATACAGCATTTTCTTATGATCTTAGTGTAGATCAGATGGTTGCATGGGCAGAGGCTATGGGAATTGAGAGTGTTGTCATTGATGAGAATACAGATATCAGAATATTAAAGAATGAATTAAGATGGAATGAAGTAGTTTATCGTTAGAAAATGGAGGTAGTATCATGGAAACAAAGCAAATGATCGCAGATGGAAAAACAGCATTGGGAATCGAATTTGGATCAACAAGGATCAAAGTTGTACTGATCGACAAAGATCATCATCCGATCGCATCCGGAAGCCATGACTGGGAAAATCGTCTGGAGAATAATATATGGACTTATACATTAGAAGACATCTGGAGTGGACTACAAGACAGTTACCAAAACTTGGTAAACGACGTGAAAGAAAAATATGATATTACACTAACTAAGGTTGGAAGTATCGGATTTAGTGCGATGATGCATGGATATATGGCATTTGATAAAGATGGAGAATTGTTAGTGCCATTCCGAACATGGAGAAATACAATGACAGAAGAAGCTTCTGAGAAATTAACGGAAGCATTTTCTTATCACATTCCTCAAAGATGGAGTATCGCACATCTGTATCAGGCAATTTTAAAAGAAGAAGAACATGTAAAAGATATTGATTATCTGACAACACTGGCAGGATATGTCCATTGGAAATTAACAGGTGAAAAGGTGCTCGGTGTTGGAGAAGCGTCTGGAATGTTCCCAATCGATATCGAAACAAAAGATTATAACCAGACGATGATCAAGACATTTGACGACCTGATCAAAGATAAAAAATTTGGATGGAAATTAGAAAATATCTTACCAAAAGTTTTAATAGCTGGAGATAAAGCGGGTATCTTAAGCGAAGAAGGAGCAAAATTATTAGATCCATCTGGTAATCTGGAAGCTGGAATTCCTTTATGTCCTCCAGAAGGAGATGCAGGAACTGGAATGGTTGCGACAAACAGCGTGACAAGAAAAACAGGAAATGTATCTGCAGGAACAAGTGTTTTTGCAATGATCGTTTTAGAGAAAGAATTAAAGAAAGTTTATGATGAGATCGATCTTGTCACAACGCCATCAGGTGATCTTGTGGGTATGGTACATTGTAATAACTGTACATCAGATTTGAATGCATGGGTCAACTTATTTAAAGAATTTGCACAGAACTTTGGTGTGGAAGATGTAGATATGGATCAGCTTTATGGAACTCTTTACAATAAAGCATTAGAAGGTGACAAGGATTGTGGTGGATTACTTGCATACAACTATTTCTCAGGAGAACATATCACAGGATTTGAAGAAGGAAGGCCATTATTTGTAAGAAAACCAGATAGTAATTTTAATCTTGCAAACTTTATGAGAGTTCATCTATACACAGCACTTGGAGCTTTGAAGACGGGGCTTGATATCTTGATGAAAGAAGAAGATGTCAAAGTTGATAAAATGCTGGGACATGGTGGATTATTCAAAACAGAAGGTGTTGGACAAAAGATCATGGCAGCAGCTGTGAATGCACCAGTATCAGTTATGAAAACAGCTGGAGAAGGTGGTGCATGGGGAATGGCGATCCTTGCAGCCTATATGCTGGATAAAGCAGAAGATGAGACGCTTGATACCTATCTTTCTGACAAAGTATTTGCAGGGGAAGAAGGTACAACGATCGCTCCAGATGAAAAAGATGTGGAAGGATTTGATGAATTTATCAAACAATATCAAAAAGGTCTTGCACTTGAACGAGTTGCAATTGATGTCATGTAAAAAGGAGACGAAAAATGTTAGAACAATTAAAAAAAGAAGTCTATGAAGCAAATATGGAACTTCCTAAAAGAGGTCTGATCACATATACATGGGGAAATGTCAGTGGAATTGATAGAGAAAGTGGTTTATTTGTTATTAAACCAAGTGGTGTGGATTATGATAAACTTTCTCCAGAAGATATGGTTGTCATGGATCTTGATGGAAACAGAGTGGAAGGAGATTTAAATCCATCTTCTGATACACCAACGCATATTGAATTATATAAAGCATTCAAAGATTTAGGAGGAATTGTACATACACATTCCCCATGGGCAACATCATGGGCACAGGCGGGGAGAAGTATTCCATGCTATGGAACAACACATGCAGATTATTTCTATGGAGAAATTCCATGTGCAAGAAGCCTCACAAAAGAAGAAATTGAAGAAGCCTATGAGAAGAACACAGGTTTGGTGATCATTGAGACATTTAAAGATAAGGATCCAGTTCATGTTCCAGGAGTGCTTTGTACAAATCATGGACCATTTACATGGGGAGCTGATGCAGCCGAGGCAGTTCATAATGCCGTTGTCTTAGAAGAAGTCGCAAAGATGGCATACCGTTGCGAGCATTTAAATCCAGAAGCAAAGCCAGCACCACAATATCTGCAGGATAAACATTTCTTCAGAAAACATGGGGCAAATGCTTACTATGGCCAAGGCAAATAATGAAAATGGATCAATAAAGATATCAGATAAAATTTAAAAGAAAGTGTTGTAAAATAATGAAAGTAAAAATGATCGAAAAAAGACAAAATGGAGTCTGCTTATTTGAATTACAAAATGATGAGATAAAAGTGATCACGAGTAACCTTGGTTGTCATATTTTATCTGTGTTCACAAAAGACAGAGATGGAAATTATGGAGATGTCGTTCTTGGATATCAAGATGTGGAAGATTGTCATAAAGATGATAAATTTTTAGGATGTATCATCGGACGTGTTGCAAACAGAATTGCAAATGGAGAGTTTCAGTTGAATGGAAAGACCTATAAACTTGCAGTAAATTCCGGACCGAATACGATTCATGGAGGTATAAATGGATTTAATCAGAAGATTTTTAACTATGAGATTTTAGAAGATGGAATCCGTTTTATCTATCTTTCTCCAGATATGGAAGAAGGATTTCCAGGAAGTCTTTATTTAAAGATAGTATATCGTCTATCTGGAAATGAATTAAAGATGGAATATGAAGCAATGTCAGATCAAGACACACTGATCAATATAGCCAATCATTCCTTTTTTAATCTTTCAGCAAAAGACAGTAAGATCTATGATCATCAATTGATGATCAAATCAGATCAGATTGCATGTGCAGATGAGAATGGTCTTCCAACAGGTGAGTTTTTGGATGTAGAAAATACACCATTTGATTTTAAAAGTTTTCATGAGATTGGAGAACGGATTCATGATGATGATGAACAATTGAGATTTGTTGGAGGCTATGATCATTGTTTTATGTTAAAGGATGAGAAAGATCAGGCAGTCTTATATGATAAAGAAAGTGGACGAAAATTAACGATCACAACAACACTTCCATGTATGCAGTTATATGCAGGAAACTTTCTGGCAGGAGGAAGTGATGGTAAATTTGGAAAACCATATGAGAACAGAGATGGTGTTGCATTAGAATCACAATTCTTGCCTAATTCTATGAATATAGAGAAAAAGCCAAGAGTTATCTTAAGAAAAGGCGAAGAGTATGAAGCAGTGACAACATACCGATTTGAAACAGAATAATATAGATTGAAATTAAAAAATAAGAATCATATCCATACAATATCCCCTTCCCCTTTTTATTTGTATGGATATATTCTTGTTTATTTCTGGAATATAATTCTATAAGAGAGTATAATAATATTTTAGAAAAGAGGAAGGTAATATGATCAAAGTATTTTTAGTAGAAGATGAAAAGATCATTCGTAAGAGTATAAAGAATAACGTAAAATGGGAAGAAAATGGTTTTGAATTTGCGGGAGAAGCACCAGATGGTGAGATGGCTCTTCCAATGATCGAAAAACTACATCCAGATATCGTGATCACAGATATCAAGATGCCATTTATGGATGGACTTGAATTAAGTGATATCTTAAAGAAAAAAATGCCCAAAATACAGATCATCATACTTTCTGGATATGGGGAGTTTGACTATGCAAAAGAAGCGATCAAGATCGGTGTAACAGATTATCTGACCAAACCAGTAACTGGTGAGCAGTTATTAGAAGCACTAAATAAAGTAAAACAAAAGCTTGATAAGAAAAAAAGACAGGAAGAAGATATAAAAAAATTACAAAAAAATATAAAAACACAAATGAAAAATATGAGATATCAATTTTTCGGGAATCTGATCCGTGGAAAGATATCTGTATCTAAATTAATGGAACAAGGGAATGAACTTGGAATAGATCTTATGGCACCGGCATACAATTTTATGTTATTTAAAATATTTTCAAAGAATGAGAATGATACAGAGGCAGTATATGATCTTCGTACCAAAGAGGATACGATCGTAGAAGAAGTAAGTAGCCAGTTTGAAAATATGATTGTTTTTCACCGTGTAACAGAGGGCTATATTTTAATGATCAAGGCACAGAATAAAGAGGAAACCATACAAGTGGCAAAAGATTATGTTGCAGCATTGACAAAGCGTATGAAAAAAGAGAAAGAACTACAATGGTTTGCAGGGATTGGACGTGCAGTGGAACGATTACATAACCTTTCGGAATCTTACGATAGTGCAAGCAAGGCTTTTGCATACCAGTATCAGTCTTCTGGGAATGAAGCGGTGTTTTTTGATAAATTAGATAATGAAAAGATAGAAAGAGCAGAAGATCTGCAGCAAGTAGATTTTACCAAAGTAAATTCAGAATCGCTGGAAGAGTTTTTGAAAAATGGAAAAGAAGAAGCTGTACATTTATTTGTAGAGGATTATATCAAGACATTAGGAAAATCTAATATGGATTCCTTTATGTTTTGTCAGTATATGCTGATCAATATACAGGTAGGTGTTATGAAATTCGTTGAGAAAATGGGAGTTGAGAAAGCAAATATCGATCGCACGTTTAAGGATTACAAACAACAGATCGCTGCAGTTTCAACAGGAGAGAAAGCAGCGGAGTATATCGAAGAACTTATCAGACAAGCGATCAGAATGCGAAATGAAAGATTAGTGAAGAAACATTCTTCATTGATAACGGAGGCAAAAGAATTTATTGTGAAAAATTATCAAGAAGAAACATTATCGTTGAGTGATGTTGCAGATCAGGTTGGATTAAGCAGCAGTCATTTTAGTACAACGTTTAAACAAGAAACAGGGGAATCTTTTGTGGAATTTTTGACATCAGTCAGAATGGATAAAGCAAAAGAAATGCTTTGTTTTACAGATATGAAGGCATCACAGATCAGCTATGAAGTGGGATATAAGGATCCACATTACTTTAGCTACCTGTTTAAAAAAACGCAAGGATGTACTCCGAGTGAATATAGATCAAGGAGGATGTAATGAAAAAATATGTGAGAGAATCTATTGCTCGATTTCGGCAGTTCTCAATAGAAAAAAAACTAAAATGGTTAAGGATGGTCGTGATAATTCCTGCGTTAGTGGGGATTATCACGCTTCTTGTTATCATGATAAATTTTAATGAAAGCTATAATGAGGCGGTAAAAAACGTATCAGTAGCTAGCAAGTTTAATTTCTCATTTTCAGAAGATATGGATTATAAAATGTATCGTATTGTTATCGGTGCAGAGAGTTTTGATGCGATGAAACCATATGAGGAGATTAAGGAAGCGAAGGAGCTGGTAAAGGAACTGAATAAAAATGCTGTAACAGATGAAAGTAAATTAAGAACGAGACAGATAGGAAAACTGTTGGATAATCTGAAGATTTCCATTGAAGAAATTGAACACTCAGATCTAAAAAACGATTATATGGAAAATAATCAGAGATTAAGATTAAATGTGAATGTATTTACAGAGATCATTAAAGAAAAAGTATCCGAATACATTTACTATGAGATTGGGAATATGGAGAGTATGCGTGTAAAACTGGAAAAAGAAATCATGCATACGATCACGATCACATTGATCGCTGTGCTGTTTTTGTCTCTGATAACATGGAAATTATCGAAATTGATTTCGCAAAGCATTAGTTATCCAGTCAGACAATTATGTGAGATGACAAAGGAAGTGGCGCAGGGAAATTTTGATGTACATGGACCTCAAAATACAACAGAAGAGCTGCAGATCTTAACAAATAATTTCGAACATATGGCACAAAAGGTAGAGAGATTGATCGAAGATGTAAAAGTAGAACAACAAAATCTTCGAAAAAAAGAGCTGCAGTTACTACAAGAGCAGATTAATCCACATTTCCTTTATAATACATTGGACACGATCATGTGGCTTGCCATTGATCATCAGGATGACAAAGTGGTAGAAATGGTAGCTGCCTTGTCTGGCTTTTTCCGTACAAGTTTAAGTCATGGAGAAGATAAGATAACGATCAGGGAAGAATTAGAGCATGTTGAAAATTATTTAAAGATACAACAATTAAGATACGGGGATATTATGGAATATTCTATTGATGTCCCAGATGAGATCAAGAAAAATGATATTGTAAAGATCACTTTACAGCCATTAGTAGAAAATGCATTATATCATGGATTGAAAAAACAAAGAGAAAAAGGAATGATAAAGATTTCCAGTGTAGATGATGAAAATAATATATTCCTGATCGTTGAAGATAATGGAGTTGGTATGCAGCCTGAGCAGGTAGTTCAGATCAATAAAGAAATGTATGAAGATATATGGGTAAACAGGACAACAGGGTTTGGAATTGCAAATGTAAATCGGCGGATTAAATTATATTATGGAGAAGAATATGGGTTGATCCTTGAAAGTGAACCAGATATTGGAACTAAGGTGATCGTAGTTGTACCGAAGACTAGACAAGCAGAGAAAAAATAATCAAAAATCAAAAAAATTCAAACCATTATCAAAAAAAATCAAACTTTAAACAGACAAGATAAAAATTTCATAAAATAATCCACCAAATGCAAAAGAAATTGCATTGAAAGAAATACAATTTCAAGTAAAATATAACTTGTAATTAAGGAAAACGAAAAAATCAAAAAAGAAAAAGGAGGAAATCATAATGAGAAGAAGTATTAAGAAGGTGGCTGCAGGTTTACTTGCAACAATGATGATCGGAACAATGCTTACTGGTTGTGGTGGAGGAAACAAGAAAGACAGTGGTTCTTCAAAGAAGGAAACTTCAGAGATCAACATCGGATTTTCACAGGTTGGAGCTGAGAGTGATTGGCGTGTAGCGAATACAAAGTCTATGAAATCTGAATTAACAGCAAAGAACGGATTTAAATTATCATTTGCAGATGCTCAGCAGAAACAGGAAAATCAGACAAAAGCGGTCAGAGAATTTATCACACAGGGTGTTGATGTGATCGCAATCGCACCTGTAACAGAAACAGGTTGGGAAACAGTTTTAAAAGAAGCAAAGAAAGCTGACATTCCAGTTATCACAGTTGACCGTCAGATCAAAACTTCTGATGATTCACTGATTACAGCATGGGTTGGATCAGACTTCAAAAAAGAAGGTGTGAAAGCGGCTGAATGGTTAATTAAAGAAAAGGGAAAAGAAAAAGGTGACGTAAACATCGCTGTATTACAGGGAACGATTGGTTCTTCTGCAGAAATCGGACGTACAAAAGGATTTAAAGAAGGAATCAAAGATCAGAAAAACTTCAAGATCATTGCTTCTCAGACAGGAGAATTTACACAGGCAAAAGGTCAGGAAGTTATGGAATCTTTCTTAAAACAGAACAAAGACATTGATGTTGTAGTAGCACAGAATGATAACATGGCATTCGGAGCAATCGATGCATTAAAAGCAGCAGGAAAAACACCTGGTAAAGACGTAACGATCATTTCTTTCGATGCGATCAAAGCAGCATTAAAGAAAGTTCAGTCTGGAGAGATCAATGCTGAATTTGAATGTAACCCACTTCATGGACCTCGTGTAGCTGAATTAGCTAAGAAGATCATGAAAGGTGAAAAAGTAGATAAGATCCAGTATGTAGATGAGCAGGTATTTACAAAAGATAATACTACAAAAGAAGTTATTAACAAACGTGCATATTAATAAACATTGTTGAAAATCCCCTTAAGTACACACATGTAACTATTAACAATCGCACTACAAATAAAGATTGCAGGCTCTGGGTCAGGACAATCTGACTTATCCTGTAATTTTTATACCAAAAATCAGGGCATTTTCATTAAAATCGGCTCAAAAATCATGAAAAGAAAGGAGAATTGTCATGAGTGATGAAAAGAAGACAGTTCTATCCATGCGACATATTAATAAAACATTCCCGGGAGTGAAAGCACTGTCCGATGCACAGCTTACATTGAGAGAAGGAGAGATTCATGCCTTAATGGGAGAAAATGGTGCAGGAAAATCTACACTGATCAAAGTTCTTACAGGAGTTGAGGAATTTGAGACAGGTGAGATCATCATGGATGGAAAAAGTATTATTAACACATCCCCTCAAGAAGCGGGAAACAATGGAATCAGCACCGTTTATCAGGAAGTAAACCTGTGTCCGAATCTAACGGTAGCAGAAAATATCTTTATCGGAAGAGAACCAATGAAAATGGGGAGGATCGACTGGAAGACGATGAATACACAGGCACAGAAGATCCTTGATAATCTGGAATTAGAAATTGATGCCACACAGGAATTGGAAAACTATTCCGTAGCGATTCAGCAGATGGTGGCGATCGCAAGAGCAGTTGACATTCAGTCAAAAGTATTGATCCTTGATGAACCAACATCAAGTCTTGATGAAGGAGAAGTTGAGAAATTATTTAAGGTTATGAATATGCTAAAGAAACGCGGAACAGCGATCGTATTCGTAACACATTTTTTGGAACAGGTCTATGCAGTCTGTGACAGGATCACAGTACTTAGAAATGGACATTTTGTAGGCGAATATAAGACAGAAGAGCTTCCAAGATTTAAATTAGTTGCAACAATGATGGGAAAAGAATTTGATGATCTGGCAGACATCAAAGGAAGTGGAACATCATCAAAGAAACAAAGCGACGAAGTTGTGATCGAAGCAAAAGGTCTTTATCATAAAGGAACGATCAAACCATTTGACATTAAGATTCATAAAGGAGAAGTTGTTGGATTATCTGGATTATTAGGATCTGGACGTTCCGAACTTGTAAGAGCGATTTATGGAGCAGATAAACCAGATGGAGGAGAATTATATGTCAAAGGAGAAAAATTAGATGTCAAAGCACCAATTGATGCAATGCATAAAGGAATGGCATATTGTCCGGAAGATCGTAAAGTAGAAGGAATCATTGCAGATCTTTCTGTAAGAGAAAACATGATCTTGGCACTTCAGGCAAAACGAGGAATGTTCAAACTGATGAGCAGAAAAGAACAGGAAGAGTTGACAGATAAGTATATTAAGATGCTGCAGGTTAAGACAGCAAGCAGAGAAACACCGATCAAATCATTAAGTGGTGGTAATCAGCAGAAAGTAATCCTCGGAAGATGGCTGATGACAGAACCAGATTTCCTGATCCTTGATGAACCAACCAGAGGTATTGATGTTGGAACAAAGACAGAGATTCAGAAATTAGTCGTAAAACTTGCAAATGAAGGAATGTCTGTTGTATTTATTTCATCCGAAGTAGAAGAAATGCTTCGTACCGTAACTCACATGGGAATCTTACGAGATGGTGAGAAAGTCGGAGAATTGGAAGAAAGTGAATTATCACAGGAAAATGTAATGAAAGCAATCGCAGGAGGTGACAAATAATTATGGATAAATTAAAAAAGATGACATCATATCGCCTCTTCTGGCCAATTGTATGTCTGGCACTTGTATTATTATTTAACCTTATAAAATCTCCATCATTTTTTGAAATCTCAATTAAAAATGGTGTGTTATATGGATATCTGGTCGATATTTTCAACCGATCCAGTGAATTGATCATCTTAGCAGTTGGTATGACACTTTGTGTAGCATCCAGTGCAGGAACTGATATCTCTGTCGGAGCGATCATGGCATTATCAGGAGCTGTATCTGTTTATCTTCTTGGAAGTGGAGAAACATATGCAATTCCTTGGATCGCAGCAATCCTGATCGGGCTTGTGGTATCTGTATTATGTGGTATGTGGAACGGATTCTTAGTTGCGAATATGAAGATCCAGCCAATGGTAGCAACCTTGATCTTATTTACCGCAGGACGAGGAATGGCACAGTTGATCACAGGTGGAAATAACTTATATGTCAAGGTGGACAGCTTTAAGTATTTAGGAGGATTTCTGCCACATATTCCAGTTCCAACACCGATTCTGGTAGCGATCATCGTAGTCATTTTAGCAACATTATTCTTAAATAAGACAGCAACAAAATTGTATATTGAAAGTGTAGGTATCAACCCAAGAGCCAGTCGTTTGTTTGGACTGAATTCTACAAAGATCATCTTTATCACATATGCAGCCTGCGGACTTTGTGCAGGAATCGCAGGAATGATCGCAACATCAAGAATCACATCCATTGATGCAAATAACGTAGGAAACTTGATGGAATTAGATGCGATCTTAGCAGTAGCACTTGGAGGAAACTCTCTTGCAGGTGGTAAATTCTCAGTCGCAGGAAGTGTTATTGGAGCGATCACGATCCAGGCATTATCTACAACATTATATGCAATGAAAGTAACTGGAGATCAGCTTCCACTTTATAAAGCGATCGTGGTTATCATAATCGTGACATTACAGTCTCCAGAATTTAAGAAATACTTAAATCGTATTAAAGCAAAACGTGCAGCAAAAACTGCTGGAGAGAAGGTGGCATAATGGCAATGGTAGAGAAAATTAAAAATAAACTTAGAGGAAATGGATTTTTGCTTGCAGTTACGATCGTATTATTCTTCGTGCTCTATATTGCAGGTGCGATCCTTTACGGAGATCGAAACTTTACAAGCCCACAGGTGTTTTTAAACTTGTTCATTAGTAATGCTGGATTGATCATTGCAGCCGTTGGTATGACATTTGTACTGATCACAGGAGGAATCGATATTTCGATCGGTTCCGTCATCGGTGTTGTTTGTATGATGCTTGCATGGATGATGGAAGTGAAGCATATGAGCGCAGTCGTTGCAATTATTCTGGTATTAGCATTTGGTGTGATCTTCGGATTGGTTCAAGGATTTTTAGTAGCTTATTTAAAAATACAGCCATTCATCGTAACACTTGGAGGAATGTTCTTTGCCAGAGGTCTTACAGCATTGATCAGTTCCGATATGATCAGTATTGAAAATCCAACATTTTTAAGCCTTGCAAACTATCGAATTTATTTTGGATTTATTACATATTACAACAACCGAGGAGTTGCAATGCATCCTTATATCTACCTAAGTGTTGTCATTGCATTATTGGTTGTAGCGATTTCCTTTGTGATCCTTCGATACACAAAATTTGGACGTGCCGTATTTGCAGTAGGTGGAAATGAACAGTCTGCATTATTAATGGGATTAAATCCTAAAGTTACAAAATTAAAAGTTTATGTGTTAAATGGATTTTTAGCATCATTAGCTGGATTTGCTTTCTGCTTAAACTCTTGTGGTGGATTCGTAGAGCAGGCCAGAGGATTTGAGATGGATGCGATCGCAGCAGCAGTTATTGGTGGAACACTTTTAACAGGAGGTGTTGGAACTGTCGTAGGATCACTATTTGGATCACTGATCAAGGGTATCATTGAAACGATCATTACATTCCAGGGAACATTATCATCCTGGTGGACAAGAATCGTGATCGCATTACTTCTTTGCTTCTTCGTAATCTTACAGAGTGTATTTAAATCAATTCGTGAGAAGCGTCTTGCACAAGGTAATGAAAAGTAGATAGTTATATTTGGTTGATGTATTAAAGGAGGAAAACAATATGAATAATATGCCAAAAACAAAGATCGGGATCGTAGCAGTCAGTCGTGACTGCTTCCCAGAAAGTTTATCAGTTACAAGAAGAGAAGCATTGATAAAAGCATATAAAGAAAAATATGATCCTGAGGACATTTATGAATGTCCAGTCTGTATCGTGGAGAGTGAGATTCACATGGTACAGGCATTAGAAGATATTAAAAAAGCAGGATGTGATGCATTAGTTGTTTATCTTGGAAACTTTGGACCAGAAATCTCAGAAACACTTCTTGCAAAACACTTTGATGGACCAAAGATGTTTGTGGCAGCAGCTGAGGAAAGTGGTGATAACCTCTTAGATGGAAGAGGAGATGCATATTGTGGAATGTTAAATGCAAGTTATAATCTGAAATTAAGAAATATAAAAGCATATATTCCTGAATATCCAGTAGGAACAGCAGAAGAATGTGCAGATATGATCCATGAATTTTTGCCAATCGCAAGAACAGTAAAAGCATTAAGTGAATTGAAGATCATAAGTTTTGGACCAAGACCACTGAACTTCCTTGCATGTAATGCACCAATCAAACCATTATATGATCTTGGAATCGAAATTGAAGAAAACTCAGAATTAGATTTATTTGAAGCATTTAATCAGCATGAAGGGGATGAAAGAATTCCTGCAATCATAAAAGAAATGGAAGAAGAACTGGGTGCAGGAAATAAAAAACCAGAGATTCTTTCCAAGCTTGCGCAGTATGAACTGACATTAAAAGACTGGATCAGGGATCATAAAGGTTACAGAAAATATGTAACAATTGCCGGAAAATGCTGGCCAGCATTCCAGACTCAGTTTGGATTTGTACCATGTTATGTAAACAGTCGTTTGGCAGCACAGGGAATTCCAGTATCCTGTGAAGTAGATATCTATGGTGCATTAAGCGAATTTATTGGAACGGTTGTAAGTCAGGATGCTGTGACATTATTAGATATCAACAACTCCGTACCAGCAGATATGTATAATGAAGAAATTAAAGATAATTATGACTATACACAAAAAGATACATTTATGGGATTCCATTGTGGAAACACAGCAAAATCTAAATTATCTTTCTGTGAAATGAAATATCAGAAGATCATGGCAAGAACATTACCGGAAGAAGTGACACAGGGAACATTAGAAGGTGATATCGCACCAGGAGATATTACATTCTTCCGTTTACAAAGTACAGCAGATACAAAATTAAGAGCATACGTTGCACAAGGAGAAATCCTTCCAGTAGCAACAAGATCTTTCGGATCTATTGGTGTATTTGCTATCCCAGAAATGGGAAGATTTTACCGCCATGTACTGATCGAAAAGAATTTCCCACACCATGGAGCTGTTGCTTTTGGTCATTTTGGAAAAACTTTATATGAAGTATTCAAATACATTGGTGTTGATGTCGATGAGATTGGATTTAATCAGCCAAAGAATATGCTTTATAAGACTGAGAATCCATTTTCATAAATAAATTTTACCTATTAACTTTTTACTCCTTCTTGGGAAAAACTGCATGCGGTTAGCATGCAGTTTTTTTCTATGCTTAGAAAAAACAAGTAAAAATATTACTAAATATTATGACTGTTTGCGCGGAGCAGCACAAGAGTTACGGACAATAAGATTGCATGGAAGTGTCAAACGAATCGGAGTTTGCTGATTCAGAGAATCCTCTTTTGCCCGAAGTAAAATATAATGAGCAGCATATTCCCCCATAAATTCAGCTGGGGTATGAATTGTTGTCAGAGGCGGGTTTGAAAAACTTGCAACGCTGATATCATCAAAACCAATGATGGATATATCATCCGGAATTTTATAACCATTCTCATATAAAGCACGCATTGCACCAATCGCAAGAGGATCACTGGCAGAGAAAATAGCGGTTGGAAGATCACCGTCAGAGATCATCTGTTTTGTCATGTTATATCCAGATTCAGCAGAATAATCCCCCTCATAAATAAAAGATTCATGGTTAATGGAATGTTTCTGGCAGTAGTTGATGAAGGTATCTTTACGTTCTTCAAAATATACACTGTTATCAGCGAGAACTTCTTTTCCGCCAAGATAAGCAATCTTTCGATGGCCGAGGTCATACAAATAATCCAGCGCTTCAGTAACTGCCTGTTGGAAATCAAGATTGATCGTATCACAATATATCTTTGGTGTTTTCATATCAACAAAAATCGTATTAGGATTAAGTTTTTGAAAAGATTTGATCTGAGGTTTATTAAATTTACCAATACAGATCAGCCCCTGAAGATCCTTGAGAGTGTCAGGATAATTGCAATCGCTTTGGAAAGCACGAACAACATGAATGTTATGGTCTGCACAATATTTTTCAATACCGACACGGATTGCCTGATAATAAGGATCTTCCAGTTCCTGAAAGACAGAATACCATTGAAAGATACCGATAGAAATCGATTTTTCAACGGTGTTTTTTCGATGCTTTGTATAATTTAATTCCTGGGCAACCTTTAAAACGCGCTGTTTTGTTTCGTCGGTTACACTCAGGGTATCGTCTTGGTTTAAAATTCTTGATACAGTTGCTGCAGAAACAGATGCTTTCTGTGCAATATCTTTGATTGTTGCCATGGAGATAAAATCCTTTCTGAATAAATGTTAGTTTAGTTCATTATAGCAGAGAATAACACAAAAGTAAATTTAGTAAAATATTTAGTAAAAACATATTGACAATTTTACTAAAAAGATTTACTATATAAACATCAAAGACAGCTTATAAAAAACAGGAGGAAAGAAAAATGGGAACAACTAATGGAAAGGTTCCAGGCAGAGTAAAATATACTTTTGCATTTGGAGCATTGGGAAAAGATTTAATTTATGGAATGATGGCGACATTCGCTATGATCTACTTTACGGATGTGTTGAAAGTATCACCGGGTTTTGTAGGAATCGTTTTCTTCGTAGCAAAACTTTGGGATGCATTTAACGATCTGTTTATGGGAATGATCGTAGATAACACAAGATCACGCTTTGGAAAATTCGTACCATGGCTAGTGATCGGAACTTTAGTCAATTCCGTTGTGTTTGTCGTATTATTTACTGACTTTAAATTAACAGGAACTTCACTTTGCATCTTCGTTGCAGTGATCTATGTATTATGGGGAATGACTTATACGATCATGGATATTCCATACTGGTCCGTAATTCCAAACCTTACATCAGATCCACACGAACGAGAAGTTGTTTCCGTTTTACCTAGAATTTTCGCAAGTATTGGACAGTCATTAGTCATCGCAGGATTCGGTGTTCAGATCATTGCAGCCTTAGGTGGAGGATATATCGGATATCATCGTTTTGCTATGATTATTGCAGGAACATTTATTCTTACGATCGGAGTTGCAGTCTGCAACTTAAAAGTAAAAGAAAACAATGCACCAAGTGAGAAGATTTCTTTTAAAGATGTATTCTCAATCATTAAGAGAAATGACCAGTTACAGTCAGCAGTAGGACTGATCCTTCTATATAATGTAGGAATTCAGTTTATCATGGGTGTTGCAGTTTACTACTTTACATATGTATGTGGAAATGCCAACATGTTATCAGCTTTTATGATCAGTGCATCTATCGCAGAAGTTGTTGGGTTGATCATCTTCCCAGAAGTAGCAAAGAAATTATCAAGACATACATCATTTTTACTGGCATGTATTTTACCATTTATTGGTTTAGCATTATTATTAGTTGTTGGATTTGTATGCCCACAGAACATTGTATTAACAGCAATTTCAGGAGTGATCGTAAAGACAGGAACAGGATTAGAACTTGGATGTGCGACAGTATTCTTATCTGATGTTGTTGACTATGGTGAGTACAAACTGGGAACAAGAAATGAATCCGTTGTATTCTCTTTACAGACATTGATCGTAAAATTTACAGCGGCTTTAACATCACTTTTCATTGGATTTGCACTGGAACGTACAGGATATATTCCAAATCCAAACGCTGTACAGTCAGCACTGACATTGAATTCTATCAGATTTTTAATGTGTGCGATCCCAGCGGTGTCCATGCTTGTAGCCTATGTAGTTTATAAAAAAGCATATCATCTGGATGACAGTTTTATGAAGAAAGTTATTCAGACAATCGAAGAAAGGAGAGCAAACCGCAATGCCGAACAGTATTAAAAAATTAGAAGAAGCTTTTAAAGAAGGAAAATATGATCAGTTATTAAAAGATATCTATGTAGATGAAAGTGTTCTTGCATATCGGCAGGAACGCTACATCAAAGCATTAGAATCCTTTGAAAAGATTTATGGAGAAAAAGAAGTAGAAATCTATAGTGCTCCAGGAAGAAGTGAAGTTGGAGGAAACCATACAGATCATCAGTTTGGAAAAGTTCTTGCAACTTCCATTAACTTGGATGCGATCGCAATCGTTGCAAAAAGAGATGACGATGTGATCGATCTGAAATCAGAGGGATATGAAAGAATCATAGTTAGTCTTAGTTCTTTTGACCCAGCCAAAGCAGAAAAAGGAACATCACAGGCACTGATTCAGGGAGTTGCTTCTAAATTAAAAGAAGAAGGATATAAAATCGGTGGATTTGAAGCTTATGTAACAAGTGATGTATTAAATGGGGCTGGAATGTCATCTTCCGCTGCATTTGAAGTATTGATCGGAAATATTTTATCTGGGTTATATAACGATATGAAGATCAATCCTGTATTTTTGGCGCAGGCCGGACAGTATGCAGAGAATGTATACTTTGGAAAACCATGTGGATTGATGGATCAGATGGCATCTTCCATTGGAGGTCTGATCAATATTGATTTTGAAGATCCTCAAAGTCCAAAGATCAAAAAGGTTGAAGTGGATTTTGAAGAATATGGACACAGCTTATGCATTGTGGATACAAAAGGATCTCATGCAGATTTAACAGATGATTATGCAGCAATTCCATACGAAATGAAGAAAGTTGCCAATTACTTTAATCAGGAAGCATTAAGAGAAGTTGATAAAGATGATTTTTACTTAAATCTACCAAAGATCAGAGAAATCTTAGGAGATAGAGCAGTTCTTCGTGCAATGCATTTATTTGAGGAAAATAAACGTGTAGATCAGCAGGTAAAAGCTTTAGAAGAAGGAGATTTTGATACATTTAAGAAATTGATCAAAGAATCTGGTGATTCATCCTTTAAATATTTACAAAATGTATATTCAAGCCATGACCTGACAAATCAGAGTGTATCGATCGGATTGGCGATCAGTGATATTTCCTTAGGAGATAAAGGAGTCAGCCGAGTTCATGGTGGAGGATTTGCAGGAACGATTCAGGCATTTGTACCAAATGATATTGTTAGTATGTACAAAAAGAACATGGAACATGTATTTGGTGAAGGAGCATGTCATGTCTTAAAAGTACGCCCATACGGAGGAATGAAGGTATTATAAGATGATGAAAGTAAGAATGATAGAACAAAGAGATAACGGAGTCTGCTTATTCGAATTAAAAAATGATGAGATCAAGGTGATCACAAGTAATCTTGGATGTCATGTGTTATCTGTATTTACAAAAGACAGAGAAGGAAACTTTGGGGATGTTGTTCTTGGATTTGAGAATGTGGAAGATTGCTGGCATGGAGATGGAAGTTACATGGGAGCGATCGCCGGACGTGTTGCAAATCGTATCGGAGATGCAAAGTTTGAGTTAAATGGAAAAACATATGAATTGGCAGCAAACAATGGAAAGAATTCTCTCCATGGAGGAATCAAAGGATTTAATCAAAAGATATTTAAATATGAATTGTTGGAAGATGGAATCCGTTTTATCTATCTCTCACCAGATATGGAAGAGGGGTATCCGGGAAGTCTTTATCTTAAAGTTGTGTACCGCTTATGTGACAACACATTAAAAATGGAATATGAAGCAGTATCCGATCAGGATACACTGATCAATATCACAAATCATTCTTACTTTAACTTATCTGCTGGAAAAGATAAAATTTATCATCATCAGTTAAAGGTAAAAGCGGATGAGATTGCATGTGTTGATGAAAACTGTCTTGCCAATGGAACATTTTTAAAGATAGAAAATACACCATTTGACTTTAAAGAATTTCATGAGATCGGAGAACGGATCAACGATGATCATGAACAGTTAAAACTTGCCGGAGGTTATGATCATTCTTTCATGGTAAAAGATGAAGAAGATCAGTTGATCCTATATGACAAAGAAACTGGAAGAAAATTAACAATGACAACAACACTTCCTTGCATTCAGGTATACACAGGAAACTTTCTTTCTGGTGGATGTAATGGAAAAGGTGGAAAACCATACGAAAACAGAGATGGTGTTGCCTTAGAAGCCCAGTTCTTACCAAACTCCATACATATAGAAGAAGAACCAAAGGTAATTTTAAGAAAAGGCGAAGAATACGAAGCAGTAACAACATATCGATTTGAGGTGGAATAAGATGGATTTACAAAAAGATATCAAAAAACTTGTAACATATGGACTTGATAAAAAGCTGATCATGCCAGAAGATGAAATTTATACGATCAATCAATATCTGGAAGTGTTTCGATTAGATGAATATGAAGATTCTGATATTGAAGGAGAAGAAATCATCCTGCCAGAGATTTTAGATCGTCTGACAGATGCAGCTTATGATCGCTATATCATCAAAAGTGATGATATCGTGACAAGAGATTTATTTGACACAAAATTAATGGGAATCCTGACACCAAAACCAAGCCAGGTCATCAAAGAATTCCGTACCTATTACGAAGAGAGTCCAAAGAAAGCAACAGAATTTTTCTATGGATTCAGCCAGGATACAAACTATATCCGAAGAGACCGCGTCAAAAAAGATATGAAATGGAAAGTAAACAGTCCATACGGAGATATCGATATCACGATTAATCTTTCTAAACCAGAGAAAGATCCGAAAGCGATCGCAGCAGCGAAAAATGCAAAGCAAAGTTCTTATCCAAAGTGTCAGCTTTGTATGGAAAATGAAGGATATGCAGGAAGAATGAATCACCCTGCAAGACAGAATCACAGGATCATACCGCTTACGATCAATGATAGCAAATGGGGATTCCAGTATTCTCCATATGTATACTACAATGAGCATTGTATCGTATTTAATGGACAGCATGTACCAATGAAGATCGATCGGGCAGCATTTACAAAACTATTTGATTTTGTAAGACAGTTTCCTCATTATTTTCTTGGATCGAATGCCGATCTTCCGATTGTTGGAGGTTCTATCTTAACACACGATCATTTCCAAGGTGGTCATTATGAATTTGCTATGGAACGAGCAGAGATTGAAAAAGAATTTACAATCCCAGGATATGAAGATGTCAAAGCAGGAATCGTTCACTGGCCATTATCTGTGATCCGTATTCAGAGTAAAGATGAAAAACGCCTCATTGATCTTGCTGATCATATTTTGAAAAAATGGCGTGGATACACGGATGAAGAAGCATATATTTTTGCTGAGACAGAAGGAGAACCACATAATACGATCACACCGATCGCACGTAAAAAAGGTGATATGTATGAGCTGGATCTGACACTGCGTAATAATATCACAACTGAAGAATGCCCATTAGGACTTTACCATCCACACAATGAGTATCATCATATCAAGAAAGAAAATATTGGGCTGATCGAGGTTATGGGACTTGCTGTTCTGCCATCCAGATTAAAGGCAGAGATGGAACATTTAAGCCAGTGCCTGATCAAAGGAGAAGATATTGTTTCTAAGGAAGATTTAAAGAAGCATGCAGCATGGGCTGAAGAAATCAAAGAAAAATATACAGATATCAATGAAGGAAATGTCATGGATATCTTAAAAGAAGAAATCGGACAGGTATTTGTTAAAGTTCTTGAAGACGCCGGAGTTTATAAATATAATGAAGAAGGAAGAAAAGCATTCGACCGATTTATTGCAGTTTTATAATGACAAGGTCATAGAAAGGAAAGCAAGACAATGAAAATATTAGTATTAGGCGGAGCTGGATACATAGGTTCTCATACAGTATACGAACTGATCGATGCTGGAGAAGAAGTCGTGATCATCGATAATCTGGAAACAGGACATATCGAGGCTGTTCATCCAAAAGCAAAGTTTTATAAAGGTGACTTAAGAGATAAAGATTTTGTAGATAGTGTACTAGATCAGGAAAAAGATATCGATGCAGTCATTCATTTTGCAGCAAACTCCTTAGTTGGAGAAAGTATGGTAAATCCATTAAAATATTATGATAATAACCTTTGTGGAACAAAAACAATGGTACAGTCTTTGGTAGAACATGGTATCGATAAGATCGTATTTTCCTCAACAGCAGCAACTTATGGAGAACCAGAAAAGGTACCGATCGTAGAGACAGACCGTACAGAACCTACCAACACTTATGGAGAGACAAAACTTTCTATGGAAAAAATGTTTAAATGGGTTGGACGCGCTCACGGACTTCGTTATGTATCTTTAAGATACTTTAATGCCTGCGGAGCACATGTAAGCGGACAGATCGGAGAAGATCATAATCCAGAAACACATTTGATCCCATTGATCTTACAGGTGCCAAATGGCAAAAGAGAAGCAATCAGTATCTTTGGAACTGATTATGATACAAAAGATGGAACTTGTGTAAGAGACTATATTCATGTAACAGATCTTGCACAAGCACATATTCTGGCAGTGAAATACTTAATGGAAGGTAATGAAAGCAACATCTTCAATCTTGGAAATGGTGTTGGATTTACTGTAAAAGAAGTAATTGAGACAGCCAGAAAAGTGACAGGAAAGCCGATCAAGGCTGTGGAAGAAGGAAGAAGAGCTGGAGATCCGGCTGTCTTGATTGCTTCCAGTGAAAAAGCGAAGAATATCCTTGGCTGGAAGCCAGAACATGCAGATCTTGAAGAAATCATTGCATCCGCATGGAAATGGCACAGCAGCCACCCACAAGGATATTGTTCTGTTCAAAAGGAAGACAAATAACTCTTTTTGAACCATAAATCATCCCTGTACCGTTTAGAGCATGTTACCTGGCTCTAAGCGGTACTTTTTTGTTTTCGTAAAATATCTGGTACGATGTTCAAATAAAAAATAAAATGGTGTATACTAAAGAAAATAGTAAGATAAAAGAAGGAGTACGAATCGATGAAACGGTTACTAGGATATTTAAAGGAGCATCTTTGTGTTACGATCCTTGCACCATTATTTAAGATGCTGGAAGCTAGTTTTGAACTATTTGTACCATTGGTCGTTGCCAGCATGATCGATGTAGGAATCGGACATCACGATATTGGATATTTGTGGAAGATGGGAGGATTATTGATTTTACTTGGAATCATTGGATTTTCATTTTCTATCACAGCACAGTATTTTGCGGCAAGATCGGCTGTGTATACAGGAAAGTCAATGAGAAGTGATTTGTTTGCACATATGAATCAATTTTCTTATCAGGAGATCGATCAGGTTGGGACATCAACGTTGATCAACCGCATGAGTAATGATATCAATCAGGTGCAAAATGGAGTTAACATGTTCCTGCGTTTGTTTTTAAGGTCACCATTTGTTGTATTTGGTGCGATGTTCATGGCATTTACGGTGGATCATAAGGCAGCGATTTCCTTTGTATTTACGATCACAGCATTGGCAGTGGTTGTTGGACTGATCTTATGGATCACGATGCCAATGTATAAGAAAGTACAAAAACAGGTCGATGGAGTATTAAAAAGCACAAGGGAAAATCTTCTTGGAATTCGTGTGATCCGTGCATTTAACAGACAAAGAAGTGAGGAAGAGAATTTCAGATCACAAAGTGGACAGCTTTATAACAAACAGATCCACGTTGGAAAGATTTCAGCGTTACTAAATCCTCTGACTTACATGATCATTAATTTGGGGATCATTGCAATTCTATGGTCTGGTGGAAAACAGGTTGATCTGGGTTATTTAACACAAGGACAGATCATTGCCCTGATCAATTATATGTCACAGATCCTTGTAGAACTTGTAAAACTTGCGAATCTTTTGATCATCTTATCTAGAGCGTTTGCAAGTCTTGACCGTGTGGATCAGATTTTTGCATTAGAGTCATCCATGAAGGAAACTGGAAAAACAGATATAGAAGAGAAGAAAGATACACCTATTCTTGAGTTTAAAGACACATCGTTTGTCTATCATGGTGCAAGAAAAGAGACGATCCATCCATTTGATTTTGCGGTGAAAGAAGGCGAAACGATCGGGGTGATCGGAGGTACAGGGTCAGGAAAGAGTACTTTTGTATCTTTGATCGCAAGATTATATGATGTGACATCAGGAAGAATTCTATACCGTGGAGTTGATGAGAAAGAATTAAAACCAGAATTTATCCGAGGAAAGATCGGATTTGTTCCGCAGAAAGCATCTTTGTTTGAAGGAAGCCTAAGAGATAATATGAAATGGGGTAAAGAAGATGCCACAGATGAAGAAATCTATCAGGCATTGGATATCGCACAGGCAAGAGAATTTGTTGATCAGAAGGAACAGGGATTAGACTTTAGAATTGAACAAAATGGAGGAAACTTATCTGGCGGACAAAAACAGAGACTAACGATCGCAAGAGCATTAGTACGTAAACCTGAGATCTTAATTCTTGACGATAGTGCATCCGCACTTGATTTTGCAACAGATGCAAGACTTCGAAAAGCGATCAAAGAAAATACAGATAATATGACAGTATTTCTTGTATCCCAGAGAGTATCAACAATTCGTAATGCTGACCATATCTTAGTGTTGGATGATGGAAAGATTGCAGGAATCGGGAGTCATCTACAGCTATTAAAAGAGAATCAGGTATATAAAGAAATCTGCGCATCACAGATGGCAGGAGAGGAGGCATAAGATCATGAGGAAAGACAAAAAACAAAAGACATTACAAAGGATCATGGAATATATGAAGCCTTATCGATTTTTGATCTTTGCGTCTTTAGTGTTGGCGGTGATCAGTGTGGCACTGACACTTTATGTTCCGATTCTGACAGGACAAGGTGTGGATTGCATTATATCAAAAGGAAATGTTGATTTTGCAAGATTGATAAGTATTATAAAAACGATCATGGTCTGTATTATATTGACGGCAGCAGCACAGTGGCTGATGAACCATGTTAATAACCAGATTACATATAAGATTGGAAAAGATTTAAGGATTCAGGCATTTGAGCATTTGCAGAAACTGCCATTATCTTATGTAGATGCACACTCCTCAGGAGACTTGATCAGCCGGATCGTAACGGATATTGATCAGTTTACGGATGGATTGCTGCTTGGATTTACACAGTTATTTACTGGTGTGATCACGATCATTGGAACCATTTGTTTTATGTTAGGAATCAATCCATGGATCACATTAGTCGTTGTTATTTTAAGTCCGTTTTCGTTTTTTATCGCAAGTTTTATCTCAAAGCGAAGTTTTAATATGTTCCGGAAACAATCACAGACTAGAGGAAATATGACAGGATTTGTCAATGAAATGCTTGGAAATATTAAAGTAGTCAAAGTGTTTGATCATGGAGAAAAAGCACAGGAAGAGTTTGATCAGATCAATGATGATCTTGCATATTACTCCTTAAGAGCGACATTTTTCTCATCTATCACAAATCCGGCAACCAGATTTATGTATTCAGGAATCTATGCAGGGGTTGCGATCGCAGGATGTATGAGTGTTATTCGCGGAAGTATCAGTGTTGGTCAGTTATCAAGTTTTTTAAGTTATACAAACCAGTATACAAAGCCGTTTAATGAGATCACAGGGGTTATCACAGAATTTCAGAATTCTTTAGCTTCTGCGGCAAGAGTTTTTGAATTGTTAGATGAGGAGCCGATGATTCCTGATGCCAAAGATGCGAAGGCGTTACAGGATGTGAAAGGAAATGTCGAATTAGAGCATGTGGAGTTTTCTTATGTGAAAGAAGTACCTTTGATCCAGGATTTTAATCTGAAAGTGAAACCAGGACAGCGGATTGCGATCGTTGGACCGACAGGATGTGGGAAAACAACGTTGATCAATCTGTTAATGCGTTTTTATGATGTGAATGCAGGAATGATTAAGGTGGAAGGGAATGATATCCGGGATGTCACGAGAGAAAGCCTGCGATCCAGCTATGGAATGGTACTTCAGGAGACATGGTTGAAAGCCGGAACGATCCGTGAAAATATCTGCTATGGAAAACCAGATGCAACTGAGGAAGAGATGATCATGGCAGCAAAAGAAGCCAATGCACATGGATTTATCGAGCGAATGCCAGATGGGTATGACACGATCATCACAGAAGGTGGCGGAAATCTGTCACAGGGACAGAAACAGCTGCTTTGTATTGCAAGGATCATGTTAAGCCTTCCTCCAATGCTGATCTTAGATGAAGCGACATCATCCATTGATACGATGACAGAGATCCGAATTCAGAAGGCATTTGAAACGATGATGAGAGGAAGAACAAGTTTTATCGTAGCCCACCGACTTTCAACGATCCAGAATGCGGATGTGATACTTGTTATGGAAAATGGACATATTTTGGAGCAGGGAACACATGAAGAACTTTTAGCGAAAAATGGTGCGTATGCCAGATTATATAACAGCCAGTTTGCACCAGTATAAATGGTAAGATTTTTGACTGGAGATGTCATATGGAAGAAAAAGAAATGGAAAAAAAGAAAAAATTATTGCGGTTGTTTATAGAAACATTATATTTAAGTGCATTTACCTTTGGTGGCGGCTATATGATCGTATCTTTGATGCAGAAGAAGTTTGTGAATGAATATCATTGGATCGAAGAAGACGAGATGCTTGATCTGGTGGCGATCGCACAATCAGCCCCAGGAGCGATCGCAGTGAATGGAGCGATCGTTGTTGGATATAAATTAGCAGGTATCAGTGGTGTGATCGTAAGTGTATTTGGAGCTGTTCTACCGCCCTTTTTGATCATATCTGCAGTCTCTATTTTTTATGAAATATTTCGGGATAACAGGATTGTTGCAGCGATGCTTTCTGGTATGCAGACGGGTGTTGGCGCGGTGATCATCAGTGTTGTGTACGAGATGGCAAAAGGGCAAAGTAAGAAGGAAAACAGAATAGAACTTGCGATCATCATGGTTGTAGCATTTATGGCAAGTTATATCTTTGATATTAGTGTGATCTATATTATTCTTGCATGTATTGGAGTTGGAATCGTACAATATGGTATTTCAAGAAAGAAGACAGGAGGTAGAAAATGATCTATCTGCAATTATTTTTAAGTTTCTTAAAGATTGGAGCATTTAGTTTCGGAGGCGGATATGCAGCAATGCCAATGATACAGCAGCAGATGGTAGACGTATATCACTGGCTGTCTGTCTCTGAATTTGGAGATCTCGTAACGATTTCGCAGATGACACCGGGACCGATCGCAATTAATGCGGCGACTTTCGTGGGCATAAGAGTCGCAGGGTGGCAAGGAGCATTATGTGCAACGATGGGATGTGTATTCCCTGCGTGTGTGATCGTGACAGCAATTGCTTATTTTTATGTAAAATATCGTCATATGGAAGGACTACAAATGGTGTTAAATACTTTACGCCCTGCGGTGATCGCACTGATTTTAACTTCTGGAATTACGATCCTTACGCAGGCATTTTTTCAGGGAAGTCATATAGAGCTTCAACAGATCAACTGGATACAGGGTGGTATTTTTATCATTTGTATGTACCTTTTATTGAGAAAGAAAAAAGATCCGATCATTGTCATGCTGTTTGCGGGTGTGCTAAATGTGATTGGAAGTTTTTTGATGGGAATATAAATAAAACAATAGGAAGTGATAGATTTGAGTAAGATACAAGAAGCGAAGAAACTATTAAAACAATACTTTGGATATGATGAATTCCGCCAAGGTCAGGAACAATTGATCGAGGCAGCATTAAATGGGCAGGATGTCTTAGGAATCATGCCGACAGGAGCAGGAAAGTCTCTTTGTTTTCAGATTCCGGCGTTGATGATGGATGGGATCACACTCGTGATCTCACCACTGATCTCGCTGATGAAAGATCAGGTTGGGACACTGAATCAAGCCGGAATTCATGCGGCATTTTTAAATGGTTCTCTGACACAGGGACAGTATCATACCGCATTAAAATATGCGATGCAGGGAAGATACAAGATCATCTATGTGGCACCAGAACGCTTGGAAACAGAAGGTTTTATCAATTTTGCGCTAAATAGTGGAGTGAAGATATCAATGTTGGCAGTTGATGAGGCACATTGTGTGTCACAGTGGGGGCAGGATTTCAGACCAAGTTATCTGAAAATTCTGGAATTTTTAAAGAAACTTCCGTATCGTCCTGTACTGACTGCATATACAGCAACAGCGACAGCAGAAGTCAGGGATGATATTATGGATATTTTGAACCTGAGAGATCCATTTGTATTAACGACAGGGTTTGACCGGGAGAATCTTTACTATGCAGTAAAACGCCCACGGGATAAGTATAGAGAATTACTAAGTTATTTAAAAGAAAAAGAAGAAAAGATGCCAGGAAGCAGCGGGATCATTTACTGTTTATCTAGGAAAAATGTTGAGGAAGTCTGCTATCAGTTAAGAGAAGATGGATTCTCCGTGACAAGATACCATGCAGGATTATCGGATGAAGAACGAAAGGAAAATCAGGAAGATTTTATCTATGACAGAAAGCAGATCATGGTAGCGACAAATGCCTTTGGAATGGGAATCGACAAGCCGGATGTCCGTTTTGTTGTTCATTATAATATGCCGAAGAACATGGAAAGTTATTATCAGGAAGCAGGAAGAGCAGGACGTGATGGAGAACCTGCGGAATGTATCTTATATTATGCGCCGATTGATAACCGAACCAATCGTTTTCTGATTGAAAATGGAGAGGAGAATGAGGAATTAGATGCGATCACAAAGCAGATCGTGATGGAAAGAGACTGGGAAAGACTTCGTCAGATGACATTTTACTGTTATACGAAGGAATGTTTACGTCATTATATTTTAAATTATTTTGGAGAACAGACAAGCGGATACTGTGGAAACTGCTTAAACTGTCTGACCGAGTTTGAAACGGTTGATGCAACAATGGAAGCGAAAGCAATCATCCAATGTATTAGAGATTGTTACCGAGATTTCGGACTATCCACGATCGTTGATATTTTAAAAGGATCTAAGAACCAGAAAGTATTAAGCCGTCATTTAGATGAGAATTCACAATATGGAGTATTAGCAGCAGAAAGTATTGCAAGAATCCGACAGATCATCAATGAAATGTTAGTCTATGGATATCTGGAAATGACAGATGATGAATATCCGGTTTTAAGCGTTGCAGATATTACTAAGATCGATGATAACTGGAAATTTGAGATCAAGATTCCAAAAGAAGTCGAAAAAGAGAAAGAAGAACGTAAGATCCAGACGAAGAAACGTAAGAAAGCAGGGGCTGTGGCAGCACTTGCTGAGGGAGATACAGAATTGTTCGAAGCATTACGTGCACTTCGAAGAACGATCGCATCCGAACAGAAAATCCCGCCATATATGGTATTTTCCGATAAGACACTGGTACATATGAGTACGATGAAACCTTCTAATGATGAGGAAATGTTAGAAGTCAATGGAGTCGGAGAACATAAGCTTCAGAAATATGGCGAACGTTTTTTAAATGAAATTCAGAAATATAAATAAAATACATAGATAATAGGAAAAGGAATTCCGTATGAACTATTTTGAAACAAATTTAGAAGAAATATCAAGATCCATACAGTTGCTTGCGCAGATATTTGAATATCAGGTGTTTGAACTTCAAGTCGAAGAAAAAGATGGAAATCAAACAGGATATGTTCCATATATGATGAACGATGCAATTGAGTGTTATTTAAGTTTTCATGGACTTCGTATCTCTGGAAAATATGACAAAGACTATGAAGGAGAGATGTGGGCACAACTGGAAGAACGAGAAGGTCGTTATGGGTTGATCATTCATCAGGGAGAAGAAAGTGTTTTTACAATGTGGTTTGATGAGATCATGGAACATACGAACTGTTACCGGTATCATGAGATCGGACATTTCTGGAGAGATGGAGCTGAGCAGTGGCGTCAGCTAGTCTATATGATTGGAACGATCCGTGAGAAATATCGCTTTTTAGGGGAAGAAGTGTGTAATGATCAAGAGATGGAGATCATGTCACTGATCGAATTTGCACCATTTTATTACTATTTCCCGATCAATGAAGATCCAGAAGAATGGTATGACAAGACCGAAGAAGGATTAGAATGTATGAGAAATCTTGCTATGCGGGCAGGTGATAAAGATTATTTAAAATGGATTGATAAATATGAGAAGCACCCAACCAAACGAATGGAGATGACGCTTGCAAAGAAACTGCAAGATCCAAAGAGACAAGATTTATATGAATTGATCTGCGAGAAAGTCTGCAATGCTTCTGATCCATATCCAGCAAGGAATTATGGAGAAAGAATCAATCAGAAGATTCAACGATACAGGGAACAGGTTGATAAAAAACTGAAAGAACAAGGATTTACAGGAACTTATCCACAATATGAGAGCGAACATTTATCGGTTTGTGTAACAGAAGAACATCCATTTACGATCTTGGAATCTAAAGATTTTAAATTTAAGATTCAGTTGATGATCTCAGAATGCAGAGAAAAACATCCGAGAAAAAATGCTGGATTTTTTAAAGGATATCAAAGAAAAGGCAAAATAAAAAGACTCGATTTTTAATTATGAAAATCGAGTCTTTTCTTTCACTGATTTATTTATTCTTCAGCCGCTTCTTCGTCTTCATCTTCAGGAACAGCTTCAGGTTCTGCGATGTTAACGATCAGAGTATCTTCTGGTGTAACAAGAGAGATCTTGCTGTTAGCAGCTAATGGCAAGTCTTTGACATGGATCATATCACCAACATTGTACTGTGTTAAATCAAGCTCAACCTTTTCAACGATATCAGCTGGGAATGCTTTGTATTCGATTTCAGATAAGGACTGTTCAACGATACCATTCTGTACAGCATCTTCGTTTAATAATTCGATCGCAGCAGTTGTGTGGATCTTTTCGTCAGCAACTAATGCCTGGAAGTTAATAAACATTGTTTCGTTTTTCATGGCATTGTAGTCGATTTCTTTTACGATGGCGTCTACATTTTCTCCGTCAACAAGTAAAGTAATATGAGCTCCTTTTTTGTTATCCTTTAAGAATTTAGCGGCTTCACGGGAATCAACTTTCAATGGAATGGAATTTTCGATATCTCTGCCAAACAGATTTCCGATAACATAACCTTCTTTTCTTAATTTTTTAGCCTTTGTTTTCAAATCTCTTTTTTCTGCAGTTAATGTGTTCATAAAAAGTTCCTCCTTGAAAAAACATTAAGATATTATGCATGTTATGGTATAACACCGGAAGTACTTTGTGTATAAAATATATAAATACACAAAAAGAGCTCCCAGTGTAGTGGAAGCTCTTGCTGTATTGTAGGTGTTTCTATGCACTTGAGTTTATTATATCACTACTTTTTAATTTTTAAAGGGGTAAAATTGATGTATTTTTAAAAGAACAAAATGAATAAAAATCACATATATTAAATAGAAGAAAAAGAAAGGAAAAAAGACTGTGATTTATGATTTTGCCGTTATCGGCGGTGATATGAGACAGGTATATTTAGCCAACTATCTAAAAAATCAAAGATATCAGGTTATCACATATGCAACCAAAAAAGAAGGCTCAGAATGCAAGGAAGGTAAATCTTTTGAAAATGTCATAAGAGAAGCGAAGTGCATGATTGGACCCGTCGTTTTTTCAAAAAACGGGGAAATCACAGGAAGTTCTAGCAACAAAAAAATGTCAGTAGAAACACTGCTTCAAGAAATGACGAAAGAACAGATTTTATTTGGGGGATGTATCAATGAAGAAATTCGACATGAATGTGAACAAAAAGAAATCAAAGCATTTGACTTCATGAAAATGGATGATGTCGCTATCTACAATGCGATCGCAACTGCAGAAGGTGCGATCATGGAAGCGATCAAGATGCAGCCGATCAATCTTCACAAAAGTCGTTGTCTGGTCCTTGGCTATGGAAGATGTGCAAAAGTTCTTGCAGCGAAACTAAAAGGAATGGATGCTCAGGTAACAGTCTGTGCCAGAAATAAAACAGCAAGAAGTCTTGCAAAATCTTTTGGACTTGAGGTTATGGATTTTACGGAACTAAAACGGCGGATCTGTCAGTATGATCATATTTTTAATACTGTTCCAAAACAGATCCTAAAAGAAGATATCCTCAGGAAGATCTCCAAAGAATCCTGCATCATAGATATTGCTTCCTATCCTGGTGGAACAAACCATCAAATGGCGGAAAAACTAGGAATCTGTGCAAAACTATGCCCAAGTCTTCCAGGAATTTATTCCCCGAAATCTTCTGGGATCATGCTTGCAAAAAAAGTTTTAGAAATCAGTGGAGAGATCAAACATGGTATTGAAAAATAAAAGAATCGGAGTAGCAATGACAGGTTCCTTTTGCACTTACACAAAAGCCTTTGAACAGATCGATCGCTTACTAGAAGAAGGTGCAATCCTGCAGACGATCTTTTCTGACATATCCCAGCATATCAAATGCAGGTTTGGAAAAGGTGAGGAATTTGTAAAAAGAGCACACGATATGACAGGAAATGAACCGATGAAAACGATTGAAGAAGCAGAAATCATCGGTCCGACAGGGTGTCTGGATATCCTGATTTTAATGCCATGTACAGGAAATACCATGGCGAAACTTGCCAATGGAATTACAGATACCCCGGTTTTAATGGCAGCTAAAGCGCAGCTGCGGAATGAAAAACCAGTCGTTATTTCTATGGCGAGCAATGATGCCTTAGGTATGAATCTTAAGAATATCGGGAATCTTTTAAATCATAAGCATATTTATTTTGTACCATTCGGACAGGATGATCCGGTAAAGAAGCCAAACTCCATGATCGCGGATACAAGACTGCTCATTCCGACAATTTTGCAGGCATTAAAAGGCAGACAATACCAGCCGGTTCTCATTGATCATAAAAAATAAAAAGAGGTAGCGTGTATGTGTGGAATTGCAGGATTTCTAAATCCTAGAAATAATGATAAAAAAACAGAGAAAGAAATATATCAGATCTTAAAGAAAATGAATGAAGTTCAAAGACATCGAGGTCCAGATGATGAAGGGATATTTTTGGAAAATGGCTGTGCATTAGGGCATGTACGATTGTCAATCCTTGACCTTTACAGGGGACATCAGCCAATGTGTAAAAAGAAAGAAGGAAATACCTACGCAATCATCTTAAATGGCGAGATTTATAACATGAAAACATTAAAAGAGCAACTGATCAAAGAAGGAGAAATGTTTTCGACAACGAGTGACACGGAAGTTGTATTAACCGGGTATATCAGGTATGGGATTTCTTATATTGAAGAGTTGAATGGAATTTTTTCTATTGCTCTGTGGGATGGGAAACGGAAGAAATTATATTTGATTAGAGATCGTGTTGGTGTGAAGCCATTATTCTATACAAAACGGGGAGATACATTGATCTTTGCATCTGAGATCAAAGGCTTGTTTGCCTATCCAGGAGTCAAACCAGTGATCAACAGAGAAGGACTTTGTGAAATCTTTGGGTTGGGACCTGCAAAGTCATATGGAAAAGGAGTGTTCAAAGATATTTATGAAGTCCTTCCAGGGCATTTCTTAGAATATGATCGTGATGGATTGAAGGATCATGCATATTGGGAATTGAAAGCGAAAGAACACACGGACAGCGAAAAAGATACGATTGAGCATACAAGGTGGCTAGTAAAAGATGCCGTGGAAATGCAGATGTTATCCGATATTCCAATCAGTACATTTTTATCCGGTGGAGTTGACAGTAGTCTTGTCACAGCAATCTGTGCGAAAAAGCTTCAAAAAGAAGGGAAAAATTTAAACACATTTTCCTTTGATTTTGTAAATAATCATAAATATTTTAAATCAAACGCTTTCCAGCCAAGCGAAGACCGCCCATGGGTTGATAAGATGGTTGATCATGCAAAGACAGATCACAGATATTTGGAATGCGACAATGAAAATATGATCGAAAATCTATACAAAGCAGTTGATGCCAGAGATCTTCCATGTATGGCAGATGTGGAGTCTTCGATGCTATATTTTTGTTCGAAAGTTGTAAAATATAACAAAGTAACATTAACAGGGGAGTGTGCAGATGAAATTTTTGGCGGTTATCCATGGTTTCATAAAGAGGAATGCTTCAAGGCAGAGATCTTCCCATGGTCTATGGATATGCAGCCAAGGAAAATGCTGCTAAATGATGATATCATACAGAAAGTGGATTTAGAATCTTATGCAAGAACAGCTTATCAAAAGACGATCAATGAGACGCCAAAACTTTATGGAGAAGATCAGATCGAAGCTAGAAGAAGGCAGATTTCTTATCTGAATCTAAGATGGTTTATGGTAACCTTAATGGATCGCATGGATCGCACGAGCATGCATTGTGGGTTAGAAGCACGAGTGCCGTTTGCTGATCATAGGATCGTGGAATATCTTTATAATGTTCCGTGGGAGTTAAAATGTTTAAATGGTGTGGTAAAAGGATTGCTAAGAGCAGCAGGGGAAGGAATCCTGCCAGATGAGGTATTGTATCGAAGAAAAAGTCCATATCCAAAGACTTATGATCCAAACTATGAAAAAATCTTATCCAAAGAACTTCTGAAAGTTATGGCAAAAAAAGGAGCACCGATCAAAGAACTGATCGATGCGTATAAACTAAGCAGATTCTTAGATAGTCCGAAAGACTATGGTAAACCATGGTATGGACAGCTGATGGCAGGTCCTCAGATGATCGCTTACCTTCTGCAAGTCAATTACTGGCTGGAAAAATACCAGATCACATTGGATCTAAGTTAGCTAGATTAACATAAAATGTCTTAAAATATATAGCCATCCCGTAACTGTAAATGCACTAAACATCGTTGTTAACATGACAACACTGGAAGAAAGAGTTCCCTCATGTCCCATATTCTTCGCCATAACAAAACTACTTACTGTTGTTGCGGAACCAAGCATGATAAGGATGGCAACCAACTTATCGGTACGGAATCCAAGTTTCACTGCAATTGGCAGGAAAATGGCACAAAGACCAATAAGTTTCATAAAAGCAGCAATGGCAGATGGTTTGATCTTTCCAAAAGCTTTTTTGATATCGAAGGTAGCGCCCATCGCCATGAGTCCCATTGGAGTGGCGACATTTCCAATGCTTGAAATAACCTTTTTAGGGATTGCAGGCATTGGAATTTTTAATGCAGACCAGACAAGTCCAGCAACGATTCCGATAAGGATTGGGTTTGTCACGATTCCTTTGACCGTTTTTTTCACAACAGTATGGTCAAGCCCACTCTGTCCAGGTTTAAATACAGATAAGACAACAACAGCCATCATATTATATAATGGTACACTTCCAATGATCATCAAAGGAGCCATTCCGGCATTTCCATAAATGTTTTGGATAAATGCGATTCCAAGAAGAGCAGCACTGCTTCGGTAAGCTGCCTGAATAAATTCTCCACGGATCGTTTTATCACCTAGCAGACAAGAAATCAGAAAAGAAATCGTAATACTGATCAGGGTAACGATAAAACAAAACAGGACAAACTTAACATCCCAGACTTTTGAAAAATCAACCGTTGCAAGATCCTCAAATACCAAGACAGGCAAAGGGACCATAAAAACAAACTTATTCATTTTCGAAGCAAAAACGTCATCAATCCATCCAATCTTTTTAAAGACAAGTCCTAAGATCATCATCAAAAAGACAGGAACTGTAGCGTTTAAGCTAAAGATTAAATTTTCCATAATTACTCACTTTCTGTAGTATAAGCTGAACTTTTTTTTGGTGTGATCAGATAGTGATAGACAAAATGTTTCACTGCAACAAAATGTTTTCTCGTCCACACAAGACAAAAACCGCTGAAAACAGGCAGAAAACATACAAGAGAACCAGCATGTCCAAAGTTTTTGCAAGATAGATAAGAAACGATAACACCAAAATGGAAACAAAGCAAAACAGAAGCGAAAAATTTCCATTTTCTTAAGGCGTCGGGATCTTTACTGCAAAGATATTCTGTCATAGATGTTGTAAACTGACGCAGGTTATTCGTAGAAAAAATTGTAGAGCAGGTAAATCCATCCCCACCTTTAAAGGAACACCACTGAATTGCCATTGCAAAATACAACGGATAGAGGGCAATGAAATCATTCAGATCCGATGGAAGAAAAGCAACGATCAAGGCTGCCATTGCATCTATAAAAAGACTGACATAAGGAAGATGCAGTTTTGTAAATTTTGGTAAGATCACAGTCAGTGACAATGCAAACATATAAATAAAAACACCAATCAGACGCACGACAAAATTTGCATCCGGATGCCCTGCAAAGTCTGCAAATACAGAGATCAGGTTCGAAGTCTGCGCAGAACCGAAGAGTTCATGATGATTAAGAATTGCGAAACCACCAAGAAATCCCCCAACGATCGCCATATTAAAATGGATCCAACGATCCATATCTTTACTACACATGAAAAAACCAGCTTTCTTTAAAATATTTCCAAAATATTATATAACCATCTGGATGGATTGTAAAGGAAAATCAATTGTGGTATTTGGGGCATAGAATAAAAATCTTTCTAATGGTTCATTTTAAGGGTTGCGTGATCTTAAATGTTCTTTTGTAAATTCAATCTATGACCTTTTTAAGATTGTTTTTTTATATAAAATAGATATAATAAAGATACTTTTAAACGGAAGGAGAAAATCAAATGAAAAAAAATTTAGGAGCAGCACCAATGATGTTTCCGCAGCCAGTACTCATTATTGCAACATATGACGAAAATGGAAAGGCAAACGCTATGAATGCCGCATGGGGCGGAATTGTTGGAATGGATAAGATCATCATTGATCTGTCAAGCCACAAGACAACAGATAACATCATGGAGCGGAAAGCATTTACAGTCAGCATGGGAGATAAAGACCATATGTTAGCCTGCGATTATGTAGGAATCGTTTCCGCAAACAAAGAACCAGACAAGATGAAAAAAGCAGGATTCACAACAACAAAAAGTGAATTTGTAGATGCACCAGTCATCAATGAATTACCAGTTGCATTAGAATGTGAACTGATCAAAGTGATCGATGGAAACATGTATCTTGGAAAAATCGTAAATGTAGCAGCAGATGAGAGTGTCTTATCAGAAGAAGGAAAGATTACATTAAGTAAATTCAATCCAATTACTTTTGATACATCAGAAAATGGATATTACACACTTGGAGATCGTGTTGGAAATGCATTTAAGGATGGGAAGAAATTGGATATTTGAACATTCAAACTTCCAGTTATCAAATCCTAAATTAGAAACCAATACGTTCAACATACATACTCCGTAGACTTCGTGTAGATGATAAAAATTAAATAAAAAGGAGCGGATCAACGAGAAAAAAGCCGTTATGGAATTCGTGTTGATCCGCTCCTTTTTTATTTAATTTTTATCATCTACACCGTCTCTACTAGTGCGCGATCATTTCCATGATCTCATTACTGCGCTGAACAAATTTTGTCATTTCTTCAGGAGATAATGTTGTATGGCTTAACATCGCAAGATCATATAACTGTTCGCAAATGATCTTCGCATTGTCGGCATCCCCATGCTCAAACAGATATTTCACAAGTGTATTATTTGCATTTAGAGTCAGAACCTGTGCAGGAGCACCAAACATATTAGGATCCATACCAGGCATTGCATACATCTTCATCATATCCTGCATACGTCTGCTTTCTTCAGATAAAGTGATGATAGAAGAAATCTTTGCATCTTTTAATTTTTCAACGTGAACTTCAAGATTTTCTTTGTTTAAAGTCTTTCTAAACAGGTCAGTTAAAGAAGTCTTGATTTCATCTAATTCTTTTTCATCTACATCTTCTTTAAGGGCATCTTCGACATCCGCATCGATACGTTTAAATTTGATATGCTGATTCTGCTGTTCAATCTGTGTGATAAATGCAGAATCAATGTTATGATTTAAAATGACAGCATCCATATCCTGTTCTTTGAACATATTGATATACTGGCTTTGCTGAACTTCATCTGTGATGTAGTATAAAGTTGTCACATCATCATCGTTTGCAGGAGCTGGAACAAGGTCGCTTAATGTTACATATTTATGTTCCATATTCTTAAATAAGATGTAATCTTTGATCTTATCTGCGAATTTCTGGTCACGGATGAATCCAAATTTGATAAATGGACTGATATCATCCCAGTATTTTTCATAAGATTCACGGTCTGTCTTGCACATACCAGTTAACTTATCAGCAACTTTCTTTGTGATGTAATCAGAAATTTTCTTCACGAATCCATCGTTCTGAAGAGCACTTCTTGATACGTTCAGTGGAAGGTCAGGACAATCGATCACACCTTTTAATAACATTAAGAATTCAGGAATGACTTCTTTGATGTTATCTGCGATAAATACCTGATTGTTATACAATTTAATCGTTCCTTCGATAGAATCATATTCTGTATTGATCTGAGGGAAGTAAAGGATACCTTTTAAGTTAAATGGATAATCCATGTTCAGATGGATCCAGAATAATGGTTCTTTGAAGTCATGGAAGACTTTGTGGTAGAATTCTTTGTATTCTTCATCAGTACATTCATTTGGACGTTTATTCCAAAGAGGATGTGTATCACTTAAAGAAACAGGTCGTTTATTGATCTTAACAAGATCTTTTGCAGGGGAAACTTCTATAGTTTCTTTTGTACCGTCTTCGTTTTCTTTTTCTTCAGTTTTTGCATCTTCATGGATGTGTTCTACAACGACATCATCATCTTTTAACTGATCTTCAGGAATCGTTTCAAATTCCTGTTCAGCCCCTTCTACAGATAAGAAAATCTGTGTTGGCATGAAAGAGCAGTATTTCTCGATGATCTCTCTTGCACGGTATTCATTTGCGAATTCTGTGCTTTCTTCATTTAAGAATAAAGTAATCTCTGTACCGACAGTTTCTTTTGTACCTGTTGCCATTGTGTATTCTGTACCACCATCACAAGTCCAGTGAACAGGTTCAGCTCCTTCTTTATAAGAAAGAGTATCAATCGTAACTTCGTCCGCTACCATAAATGCAGAATAGAAACCAAGACCGAAATGTCCGATGATCTGGTCACCTTCTGTTTTATCTTTATACTGCTCTAAGAACTGAGTTGCACCAGAAAAAGCGATCTGAGTGATATATTTTTCAACTTCATCAGCAGTCATACCAAGACCAGTATCGATGAATTTTAAAGTTTTCTTCTCAGGATCAAGGATAACTTCAACTTTGTTTTTATGTCCTTCTGGGAAATTATATTCTCTCATCATATCTAATTTCTTTAATTTTGTGATGGCATCACATCCGTTAGAGATTAATTCACGGAAGAAAATATCGTGATCGGAATAAAGCCATTTCTTGATGATTGGGAAAATATTATCGCTGTTAATGGAAAGAGTTCCCTTTTTTTCTGCCATAATTTGTACACTCCTTTATCTAAAAATATTATGATCTTAATCAAGTGTTCTATGTCAAATAGAACTTTTACAAAGAGTATTGTAGAACCAAAGTTGATAAAAGTCAAGTGAAAATCAGCACTCATGAAAAAAGAGTGCTAACAATTAACTGCCGGTGTTTTCTTTTTATATAAATACTAGTATAATAGAAAGAAAACAGTAAAAAACAAAATCAGAAAGAGACAACCAATGAACAAAATAAACTACCAAAAACAATTAGATAAAGTAATCGAAAACTTAGGAGAAACCAAACCAACCCTATTACTCCACAGCTGCTGTGCTCCATGCAGCAGCTATGTCATGGAATATCTCTCCCAATATTTTGATATCACCATTGACTACTATAATCCAAATATCGACTCCAAAGAAGAGTATGAAAAAAGAGTCCACGAACAACAGCGTCTGGTCGGTGAAATGAATCTTCCTATTAAAGTGATCGATGCGGGATATGCCCCGCAGACTTTTTTTGATATGGCAAAGGGCTATGAACAGGAACCAGAAGGTGGTAAGAGATGTTATCGTTGTTACAAATTAAGATTGGATCAGGCGGCAAAACTTGCCCAAGAAGGTGGATATGATTATTTCACAACAACCCTTACGATTAGTCCATTAAAGAATGCTACATGGCTGAATGAACTTGGACAGAAAGCAGGAGAATTAGCAGGAGTCAGATTTCTTCCATCTGATTTTAAAAAGAAAGGTGGTTATCAGAGATCTATTCAATTATCGAAAGAATATAATTTGTATCGTCAGAATTTCTGCGGATGTGTTTTTTCTAAAAGAGAGAGTGAAGAGCGGATGCATAAAGAAAAAAACATATAAAAATACAAAAAAGTACTTGCAACGACAAAAAATATATGATAAAATTTTTACAATTTGTAGAGAAATATTTCTGAAATAAAAAATAACTTGGGTATTGGAAGGACAAGATCGCTGAATTTCCAATACTTAGCTTTGTAATTTTTATTTTAGGGTATTTCTTTTTTTTATATAAAATCAAGGGTTTTGGCAAAACTCTTATTTTATAAATAGGAAGTTAGTTCTTCCTGACAAAATACAACCCTATGAAAGAGACTTTTTAGGAGGAAAAATTACATGAACGCATTTTTGATATTGGAAGACGGACACGTATTTGAGGGAAAAAGTTTTGGAGCCCAAAAAGAAGTGATCTGTGAAGTCGTATTTAATACTTCCATGACAGGCTATTTAGAAGTATTAACAGATCCTTCCTATCAGGGACAGGGAGTCGTAATGACTTACCCACTGATTGGAAATTATGGAGTATGTCTAGAGGACATCGAATCTGAAAAACCTTGGCACTCAGCCTTTATCGTAAGAGAAATCTCAAGAACTTCAAGCAACTTCAGAAGAGAAGAAGACTTAGAAGATTATCTGAAAGAACATGACATCCCAGGTATTTGTGGTGTTGACACAAGAGCTATCACAAAGATCTTAAGAGAACATGGATGCATGGGTGGAATGATCACCACAAATCCTGATTTCAATTTAGATGAAATCCTTCCAAAATTAAAAGAATATACAGTAACAGATGCAGTAAAAACTGTTTCTAGAACAGAAAAAGAACATTTCGATGGAGATGGATTTAAAGTTGCATTATTAGACCTTGGAACAAAGAATAACATCATTCGTTCTTTAGAAAAACGTGGATGTGATGTTACAGTTTATCCAGCAGATACAACAGCAGAAGAGATCTTAGGAGATCAGCCAGACGGTATCATGTTATCAAACGGACCTGGAGATCCAAAAGAATGTGTACAGATCATCAAAGAGATCAAGAAGTTATATGACAGCGAGGTACCTATCTTTGCAATCTGTTTAGGACATCAGTTGATGGCACTTGCAACAGGTGCAGACACAGAAAAAATGCGCTGGGGACATCGTGGAGGAAATCATCCGGTGAAAGACTTAAAGAGCGGAAGAGTTTATATTTCTTCTCAGAACCACGGATATGTGATCAAGGAAGAAACAATTGATCCAGATGTTGCAGAAGTTTCCTTTATTAATGTAAATGATAAAACAATCGAAGGATTAGACTATAAAAATAAAAACATTCGAACAGTTCAGTTCCATCCAGAAGCATGCCCTGGACCACAGGATACAGCTTACTTATTTGATGAATTTATGGATAGAATGAAAGGAGCAAAAAATGCCTAAGAGAGAAGATATAAAGAAAGTACTTGTAATCGGATCAGGACCGATCGTTATTGGACAGGCAGCAGAATTTGACTATGCAGGAACACAGGCTTGTAGAGCACTTCAGGAAGAGGGAGTGGAAGTAGTCTTAGTAAACTCAAACCCTGCAACGATCATGACAGATAAAGACATTGCAGATAAAGTATATATCGAGCCATTAACAGCTTCTGTCATCGAAAAGATCATTGAAAAAGAAAAACCAGACAGCATCCTTCCAACACTTGGTGGACAGGCAGCCTTAAATCTGGCCATGGAATTAGTAGAGAGCGGATACCTTGAAAAATCCGGAGTGAAATTGATCGGTACATCTCCATCTACAATCAAAAAAGCAGAAGACCGTTTAGAATTCCAGCAGACAATGGAAAAGATCGGGGAACCGATCGCCGCAGGACAGGTTGTTAAAACAGTAGAAGATGGTGTGGAATTCGCTAAAGTGATCGGATATCCAGCAGTACTTCGTCCAGCATATACACTTGGAGGAAGTGGTGGAGGAATCGCCCATAACCAGGAAGAATTAGAGACGATCCTTGAGAATGGTCTTCGTCTAAGCCGTGTAGGTGAAGTATTAGTAGAACGTTACATCGGTGGATGGAAGGAAGTCGAATACGAAGTAATGCGTGATGAAAATGGAACATGTATTACAATCTGTAACATGGAAAACATCGACCCAGTTGGTGTTCATACAGGAGACAGTATCGTAGTAGCTCCATCTCAGACTTTAGGAGATAAAGAATACCAGATGCTTCGTACATCTGCATTAAACATCATCACAGAATTAGATGTTCATGGTGGATGTAACGTACAGTACGCATTGAATCCAGACAGCTTTGAATACTGTGTTATTGAGGTAAACCCTCGTGTCAGCCGTTCTTCAGCCTTAGCTTCCAAAGCAACAGGATACCCAATTGCGAAAGTAACAGCAAAGATCGCAATCGGATATACATTAGATGAGATTGAAAATGCAGTAACGAAGAAAACATATGCAAGTTTTGAGCCAATGCTTGACTACTGTGTTGTTAAAATGCCTAGACTTCCATTCGATAAGTTTATTCATGCAAAACGTACTCTGACAACTCAGATGAAAGCAACTGGAGAAGTTATGAGTATCGGAACAAACTTCGAAGGGGCATTAATGAAAGCAATCCGTTCCTTAGAGCAGCATGTGGACAGTTTGATCTTCGGTGATTACGATAAATTAACAGACGATGAGTTATTAAAAGAACTTGAAAAGATCGATGATCTTCGTATCTATGTGATCGCAGAAGCGATCCGTCGTGGATTTGATTACGATACGATCTTTAATATTACAAAGATCGATCGTTGGTTCTTAGATAAGATTGCAGTTTTAGTTGAGATGGAAAAGAAATTAGCCAAAGCTGATACATAAGAAGGTCTTACAAGAACTGGATATCCAAGTTTATGAGCAACTTCTAAT
>OBJO01000077.1_pt1 | contig 45914 bp, 67 predicted proteins | sample 1481741 | NCBI WGS metagenome assembly OBJO01 (sample SAMN06140803, study PRJEB22556) | human gut metagenome | host: Homo sapiens | place: China: Beijing | collected 2014 | reverse complement strand
TCATAATTTGGTTCCGGGACCTCTGCTTCTTCTGACTCATAATTTGGTTCCGGGATTTCTATATCTCTTGCGTCTGTATAAGCCGTATCTCCCGGATCGGTAAATCGCATATGCTCATATTCAGCTTGTCTTGCTTTGATTTCGAACGAAAATTTAAGTCCCGGAGTTCCTTTTACGATAAAATAATTTTGCTCTTTCTCAGCTATCCAGCAGTTGCCCTCTCCTTCTCTTTGCAAGAACACATAATATTTAATGCCGACATTTGCAGATTCCTGAAAGATATCATCTATGTCAATCATGCAAGTCCCGTCATCCGATATTACAGATTCACCGATATCTCCAAAGAATGGGGTTGGCATTTCATAGCAGTAAAAGAGCTGTTCATCATAGTCTACCGTCGAAACTGATCTTGATTTTGTCCCGTTTACTTTCAGCTTCCCTCTGATAGAAGCATCTGCAAGGTCTGTCCCCGTACCGATGCTATAGAAATGACCACTGGCTTCTACGTGTGTGCCTGCTTTAACTTTTCCTGATGCTGAAACACTGCTCGCTGAAATGCTGCTCGCCGAAACGCTAGTATCAAACGAGGCTGAGCTTGCGTGTACAGTTCCTGTATAAAGATTGATTCCTCTAATACGCGTTCCATACAATGTCCCGTACCCCGGTACATATATTCCTGTATTCGTCTCTGAATAGATCTCTCCAGTTGAAGCATCTAGCGTTACTTCTCCATACGCGCCACTTGCTGAAAGCTTTTTAATTCCAACTTTCCATCCTGCTAATTCACCTGTGTTAATATAATCGGCATTCATGTACACATTACCATTCGATAGATACAGACCTTTATTACTGCTGTTATCGCTTAACACATCAATAATCTCTTGTTTTGACATTTTCCCTATGTCGAGATCACTAAGTGCATTGTCTGTATAGCGATTCGCATTCGATAACGCTGTCGAAGCTTTATCTTCCGCAACACTATATATTGTGTCGCCGTTTGCTAACACGAATGTATTAGGTCTGAGCGTAACATTTCCGTAGTTATCAATCGCAAATGTTGATACTCCAGAACTGTTTGTAACGTTGATGTTCTTCAGATTAATCAAATCAGCTGAAATCTGTCCGGACTTAATATAGGAAGCATTTATATACAGATGTCCGTTCTGCATATAAATTCCCTCTTGCTTACCGTTATCCGTTAAAGCGTTAAAAACTCTTTCAAAATTGACAATTTTTTCAGCGTCCAGTTCCTGCCAAGCGCCAACAGTTCCAGAAAACATATATACCTGGCTTGTAGAGAAGTTCATGAAAATCGAGCCGTCATGTTTTTTATATTCTTCACTTTTCCACTCAGATGCCGGATAGTTCTGCAATGTTGGTACATACGTGCCATAATAGTTCGGGATAGTCACATTATTTTGAACTGTCCCATCCACAACATCCTTGGCGATCTGTTCAATAGTTCTACTTTTTAGCGTAAAGTTTTCAACTTCTAATGTGACAGTACCCGTGTCAGCATCTATTCTTAATGTCGTATTCCCGTTATTGTCTTTCGCTGTGAAGCCTCTTGTATTAATCCACTCTGATTGAATACCGATGGCATAGAGAATATTCAGAACGGCATCTCCATTACTATCAAAGCCGGCTTTCCATGTCTGACCCCCATCTACTGACAAAAAGAATCCATCGACACCTGTCTTATAAATTACTTTAGAATCAGCAAGTGTAGGTTTATCATGCCGGTACGTAATTACGGAATCATCTTCTTGTATTTCCTCTGTATAGAAGAAACCTAGCGTGTTTGCTGCAAGCTCGTTCATTTGTTTGAGCTTTACGTCATAGGCAGATAGTTTCTTTTCTATATCTTTTTTTGACTGCTCTACCGCTGTTTGCTGATCACCAATAAACTCGCTTGCATCTTCTTCAGCACTCTTTGCGCTACAACTCCATGATGTTGAACCGCCGAACACGAACTCTATATCTGTCACAAACGATCTAAAGACACGATTCTTTGTATCAATAAATTCAACTGGATCGCCAAAAGTGGCGTATCCGTTGGCAATTCCGTCACATGAGAAAGGACGCATTCGCAAACCGATTAATTGATTTCCAATAGCTTCGACTCCTGCCTGTGCATTGCCCGACAATAGCTGATTGTCAATAGTAATCACATAGCCGTCCTGACCTGACATATATTCGGTCTCATCTTCTACATATTTGACACCTGTTACAATAACATCGTCTACGTCATATTGTAGATTCTGAATTGAAAATAACGCGTGATAATCGTTATTGCTTAACGTACCACCATCAATCACAGTCCCCATTGTCCATGGATTAAGCGTGCCGCCATCCAGATCATCACCATTTGTCCAGTTCTTTACTGCTCCACCATCGTAAATAGTCGTATTGGTAAATGTCTTATCAAACGTAATAATCCTGAGTAAGTCATTTTCGTCGATTCTTGCATTTCCACCGGCTATCCCGGCACACATTCCGATTACTGTACGGTATGTCGCATTAGATGGCGCTTTCCGAATCTGAAAGTCCGCATTTGGAAACATTGCATCTCCAAGAGTGATTCCACATTGCTGGCAGCATTCTGAGAGCAGTTCCTTGACTGTACAAGGAAAAGACAGGTTAGAATCATATGTCTTATCAGCATTGTGCATTTTATCTAAGAGAGAAAGACTTATTTCGCTCGCCGTTGCAGGCTTTTTCGACACAATGTAAGTACCTCTCTTTATAGCTTCTATCCTGTCGGATAACTGCACATTGAGAAAGATAACAAACCTTGCGGCGTTAAAATTATATCCGTCAAAGCGCCCGTCATCATTTACCAATGATAAACTTGCCGTTTTTTCTATTGCTACACCCACCGGGAAGTCCCCAGAGTCTGCTGAATCTACGAGACTATTTCCAGACAGATAAAAGTCTTTTTTGCCTAGCTTAAGAGTTGTACCATTTGACAATGTAACATTTGCTGTCACGTAATAATTTCTGTTTGTAAGAGATTCTTTCTTCAACTGAGTAGATACATTTATCAAATCGGCTCAATCCTCCTTACATTAATAGACAAATCCGTCCACTTTTCTTCCCCGTCTTTCAAAGTTTGCGCAGCCATATTAAAATTTGATGCGTAGAATGTTCTGTCTATCCATCTTCCCGGAACAGTTGGGTCTTTGTGGTGGAATGTAAATTGACTTTTGTTAAGTACAGTATTTAGTATGGTTGCTATTTCAGCCCATGTAAGCTCGCCCCATTGCATGTCATACCCACCAATTGTTCCCATTGGTGTATTGTGCATAATCAAATCCTGACTTCTTTTAGAGTCTTCCGTAGAAGTGGTTGCGAACACCGGTTTGTAACTATCCGGTGCTCTTATAACAACGTTGTCTATTTTAAATTGTTCCTGCGGCATATTCTTCTCCTTACGCTAACTCAAATGGGTTCTTCCCATTCCGGTTTCTTCTCATTTCAGCTTCACTGATAATAATATCTAACAGTTTTCTGCCAGATGCATTAACTGTAACATTGTAGGTATTTCCGTCTCCCTGTCCCTTTCCTGATTCTTCCCGGACGATCTGACGTAACAGACTTTCCGGCGCTTCCAGGTTATTGCCTTTCTTCTGGTCACCTAATACCGCAAGGAATTCTGACCTTGGTGGAATAACTGCACCACTGGCCAGATATGGGATAGTTCCGATACGTGGAAATGTTGCATGAAATCCAATAGTCTTTGAACCAAACGGTGTTGGAACAGTCCAGGGTCCAAAGGAAAATGCAGATTCAATTCCACCAATTGCATTATTAATCATTCCAACTGCATTATTAACAATGCTGATTGCTTGATTGATCGGAGCTTTAATAAAATCCACAATGCCTTCAAACGCAGATCTGACTGCATCTCTGGCGGCATTAAACTTATTAGTGATAGCATTTTTTATCGCTTCTACTTTATTAGATACGAACGTAGCTACGCTTTCCCATGTTCGGGATGTCTTGTTCTTTACGCTGTCCCATACGCCTACAACTTTAGTTTTAATTGCATTAAATACTGTGCTGGCTGTGGATTTAAGAGAGTTCCAAAGGCCAGAAAGTGTCTTTTTGATTGCGTTCCAGATTGTTGAAGTCAATGCTTTAATCGCATTCCAAGCAGTGCTGATGATGCTCTTTATTATACTTAACGCGCCTTTTGTTACGGTTTTAATTATCTCCCACGCACCTGACACAACATCTTTGATAAAACTCCATGCTCCATCCGCAATCTCTTTTATTCCCTGCCAAGCCAGTTCCCAGTCTCCTGTGAAAACGCCTACAAGGAAATCAATGATTCCGCTCAGAGTGTCTGCTACATCACCAATTATTTTAATTAATGATTTCATAACTTTTATTGCTACGGTGCCTACAACGTTAATTATTTCTGCCACGACCGGAAGCAAATTCGCGATTATCCAGTTAATCAAAGGCACTAATACCGACTCCCACAGAAGTTTCAGAGAATCAATGAGTTTTCCGAGGAATGTTTCTATCTTTAAAATCGCATCCCCTAATGGTCCCTCTAATAGCCCTTTGAACTGTTCTGCCAGTCCTTGCAAAACTGGAAGAACATAGGTGTTGTATCCAGTTATCAGAGTCTCAAATATGCTTGATAATCCATTCGCTATAGAATCAAAGAACGGCTTTACGTGCTCATCGTATAGCCTCGATATTGCATCACTAAGGTTTTGAACAACTGTTAAGACCCCACTTGTTACAGTTTCTATTACTCCGAGGCTGCCCTCAATTGCTGACTTCAAAATGTCTTTGTTGTCGATAAAAGGCTGCGCAATCATGTTAAGGATGTCTCTGCCAAGTTTTGCGGCTGTTTCCGTAAGAACCATTCCAATTTCAGTAAAGATTCCGATTAAATTAGCAGTAATCTGCTGCGCAGTTTCTTCGCCGAAAACTGAGAAAACATCAGCAAAAGCAACTGCAAGGTTTCCGCCTATTTGTGCAATTTCAGAGCCGATATTGAACATATCTATCAGATAGTTCTTTATTCTTTGCGTGTTCTGCTTTAAAAACTTTTCGATTCCGCCTATAATGTTTTGCGCAATTGTTAATCCGATTCTGGCAAATGAGCCGGCAACTTGTCCAATTGCATATGCGAATGAATCGAAAAAATTATTTGCTGCTTTAGCAACTTCTGAATCAGTGAAGATATCCTTTAAAGATTTCCATATGGAATCGAGATCCTTTTTTATTCCGTCAAGAATTGGTTCGTAATCTCCTAATCCATCCCAGAATCCTTTTGCGATTAACTTAGCCAACTGTTTAAATCTGTCGATTATCTTTTTTAGCGGTTTTGACATTTTATCAAGAACTGTCTCACCCTCTGCCAATTTTCCATAATCAACATTTTGTACAGCATCTTTCATCTGATCTGCAAGTCCGCCGGTTGCGCCCGGTACTTTTGACGATGAATCTGTGCTTTTATCCGTTGAGTAATTATTTATTTCGTCAAGAGGACTAAGATATCCTTTTGCCGCCTTAGTAGCTTTCTTAGTTGCATCTGCTGTATCATTTGTCGCATCTGCCAGCTTTTCGGCATTGTTGGCAGCATCTCCATATTGGTCTGCCGTATCAGCTATTGCATCTGTCCCGGCAAGGCCTGCACCACTTGTGCCTGTCTGGCCAGATGATTTCTTTCCGGTGATTAACTCCGTAAATGACTTGAAAGCATTTGCCAGAGTTGCCAGTTTGCCCAGCAAAATATTAATAACTCTCAAAACAGGAGTGAAGAGATTGATTAATCCCTGTCCAACTGTCGCCTTGAGAGATTGCAGCTGTAACTGCATTACTCTTACCTGGTTCGCCCAGCTGTCTGAAGTACGGATAAAGTCACCAGATGCGGCAGACAACTGTTTCTGTACAAAAGCCAAGCGGAGAGCCACTTTCTCCTGTTCAGTCATGGCGGATGTGGTTTTACCATAGCCATTTGCCAGCGCGAACTGGTCAAGCGCCGACTGGGTCATTACCACACCGAGGTCCTTGAGTGTTTCCGTTTCACCTGTAAACACTGATTTCAGTTTGATATAGGCTAAGTCCTGACTGATATTATAAAATGATGCCACATCGCCAGTTAACTGTGTCAGAGCCGTTGACATGTCGTAAGCCTGCGCTTCTGAGAATCCGAACGACTTAGACATTGCTCCGAACGTTCCGACATACTGTTTCGCCATTGTTTCAGATAATCCGGCCGAGGTCATGGCATTCTTTGCAAATTCATTGACCTTATCCGACATTGTGGTAAATGTAACATCAACCACGTTCTGTACTTCTGCCAGATTAGAACCAAGTTCTACGCACTCTTTCCCAAACTGAGCCAGTTTCCTAATTGCGAATGCTCCGCCAATCAGTATGCCTATTTTTTTTACTACGCTGCCAAGTCCGTTAAAAGACTGCCTGATTGCTGATACGCCGTTTTGTACACCTGATGTGTCCATTCTGGTATCAATAATGACTGAGCCATCAGCAGCCATGTGTCCACCTCCTAACTATTTGAGGTTCAACATCTCATTCAGCTTATCTTTATAAGCTTGCTCCTCGTCGCTGAGACGTGTTTTTATGTCAATTGTGTTTTTATTCTCTTGATAGAATTTCTTTTCCCATTTATCGAGTTTTTCACCCTTTGCTTTTTTTGACCGGATTCCAACTACGGTGTTGAACAGGCACTCGCCAGATTCCATAAAGTATCCAAAAAACGTCCACCAGTGCATATAAGGTACTGATCTGATTTCTCTACCAGCAACCTTGTTCACAGCCGGAACGATCATATCTCCATCCTGTTCCCAGTCCATCAAACGGGGTTTGGGCTTGTTCGGGCTATCATCGAATTGACCACAATCAATAAACTCGCAAGCTTTCTGACAAGCTTCTGTAAGATGTTCCAGGGGTATGCTTTGCCAGTCCTCAAACAAAATCTGTAACATAACAACAGCTTTCGCCTGTTCGTCCAATTCTGGGTCATTCATGGCAACCAGAATATCAATAATTACTCGAAAATCCGTTCTGATAGAAAAATCCACCCCACTGATATTTAGTGAGGTGGGCAACTCATAGGCGGTCATTTTGTATACTTCTCCGTGTACTTATTGACTACTTCCTGCATTTTTTTCTTTCTCTTTTCAATTTCCGGAGTAAGTGCTTCATTGATTTTGTCCAGAACGATATAGGCAAACACCTGACCATTTCCAAAAACAGTTGTTGCGGTAATTGGTTCTTTGAATAAATCTTTAGATGCTTCGTACCCGAGCATATAATTGATTTTGTCCTCAATCTGCTTATTAATCTCCGCCATCTCTTTACTGGAAGAAACATTTTTAACAGATTCCTGAGCCTGTTCAAAGAAAGTTTCCAATTCTTCCGCTCTTGCCGCAATGTTAATGTCAGTAGGGTTCAGTTTAAATGAAGAGAACACTTCACCCTGTTTATTTGTAAATGTGAAAAGAAGAAATCCATCATCAATGTTTGTGTTAATTGTTTTTGCCATTTTCTATATCCTCCTAAAAATTATTCGCTGTCAGCTGTGAATGTACCGGAACTGATATCAAACTTTCCTTTTACACGTTCGCCGGTATAATTGACGGTAAATGGAATCTGATATCCGGATGTATCACCGCCATAGGAGGTCGGCACAACGTAGCAATCCTGCTGATACGCTTCATACTTACCTGCCGTAGCTTCTGTCCAGAGATGAACCTCAACTGCTTTTGTTTTGAGGTTGTCGTCTTTGAGGCGTCCATCTACAATCTTCTGTAATGCTGTGAACAGATCAGAAGTAGTGTCTGCATAGAATGGATCAGCGTCAGAAGAAACTTCATAGCCATTGTGTTTGAATGTGGATTCTCCAAGAATGTTTTTAGATGTTTCAGTATCTGGATTGAGTTCTACATTGTACTCTTCCAAATCCTTTCCAAGACGCTCATATTTCGGTGTTAGTCCTCCACAGAGGGAACCTGCATCAATGTAATGAGCCATATATTTACGGTCAATTTTGCCTGTAACTGCCATAGAAATGTCCTTTCTGCCTATAACTTTTAAAAGGCTGCGTAGGTTAGTGACTATCTCTAATTGATAGCCGGTTGTTACTTGTTATATTACTTCATAAGTATTTTCATAGCGTACTGACAATGGCAATAACCAATCCTGTACGCCGCTCTCCTGTGGTTCTAAACCATATGAGTTGTCGCGCATGATGCGTTTTATCGTTCGTCCCTGTGAAAGCTCTGGAAACGCATTCAAACGTGTCTCAACGCCATTTATGGCAACTGGTTCTCGACATATCCATTTACCGAGATTGTCAAGGAACTTCTGAACAGATAATTTCTGTCTTTCCTTGTCGGATGCTGTTCGGTATACCACATAAAATGGATACTGGCATACCTGATGCATTGTGCCGCAGACATCTTCTTTTTCCTTATAAACCAAAGCTCCATTATCCGCTGAGAACGCAATTCCCGATTCTTTGCCGAGTTCCTCAAATTTGATTGTTTCATTTTCGTACAGCCCCGGATACTGGTTCAGAAGTGCTTTCATGGCATCTGTCAGAATCTCGTATCCGGTTGCATCTTTACCAATAGGCTTATCTGCCATGTCTGCCACCTCCTGCCTGTGCTTTTACTTTACGAATCCATGTACTGCCGTATTGTCGTTTAGCGGCATCGAACCATTCAGCCTGTGCCCGTGGGTGAGCCTGTTTGGCGTATTCAAGATTTTCCTTTGCGGCTGTCTGACCAGAAAACTGACTGACAAGGACTTTCTTTGCTCCACGTCTTGCGTAGGGACTTCCGGTTGCTTCGTCGACCATTCCTCTTCCTTCGTACAGAAAACGCCCATAAGGAGCCGCCGCCGCGCATACTTTCCCAGTTCCTTGCAAGGATGTACTCTCAACTCTTGTTCGGTCAATAAAATCTCCTGAAATCATCGGCATAAACGGGACCATACTGTCCATGACCATTCCGTCAAGGAGATACTGAGCTTCTTGATACTGTCTGGAGAATCTGTCCATATTCAGCTTTATTTTCATATCTCCATCAACCACGGAGAAGCCTTTAAAATGATGAATCTTACTCATATTACTTACCCAGAATCTCAAAATGCGGAATCAGTGTATACGGACCGCCAACACTGGTAATCTTAAACACGTTATCCTTGTTCTCATTCATGTACTGATAAAATCCGCTCCGATAATCACTGTCAATTACCGTTCCACCAGTCCACTCATCCCCCCAGAAGAATGATTCGTCTGAGAATGTGATAGTATCTTCCAGAGCGTTGTTAATCTGCCTTTTCCATTCCTTAGGCGGTACCCATGGAAGAATCTTGCCGTCTTTGTCAGCAATGATTATGTCGCCGTTCTGGACAGTGTATCGAACGTGTAACTGTGCGTTGTCAGTTGCGTCTGGTCCATACTTTTTGAGGATTGCTCCCTTGTCCGTAATCAGGTCAACGCCGGATAAAACATGAGGATACCAGTACGCATCTCTAGTTGTGGCACTTTCGTAATAGTTGAAAAGTGTAATTTTAGACGAATACATGATACCCTCTCCTTAATTATTCTTTCTGCGTTGTCTGCTTAATAACCTGATTCACGCCAGTAGCCGATAATCCGTTAAACATACCGACCGCAACCGCTGTGATATAATCCGTTGCCGGGAAGTCCGGGATAACTCCCATCCCGACAGCTCCGAGAATGCCACCAATAACCGCCATGATTACTGGAATCCATTCATCAGAGATTCTTTTTGATGCTTTACAGCCCATTCCTACAATGTAGCAAATCATAACGATTGCTATACATGAGCCTAATGTTGAAATGTCCATCATTTATCACCCCTTAACGCCTGAACAGCATTCATAAAATTAGCTGTATTTTTAGCCATTTTCTCAATATTTTCAGGCTTTTTAAGTTCTTCAATGGTTTCGTGGAACGCCTGCTTTATTTCTGAGTTTTCTCTGAATATCTTTTTCATGTTTTCTCTTGAACACTCAAGACAAATGTCGGTACTCCAATGCGATTTAAGCTCTTTTCCACACTGTCTGCATTTCATGCTCACACCCCCGCATAAAGAATTGGTATTCCATCATCTGTCCTTACTCCCATCAGAAGCGGTAAAGCTGTCTTTAAGAGCAAGTCGTTCGTTTTCTGCGCATCTCCGGCGGCGGCATATACTGCGCTCCATTCTTTTGCACTCGCCCCAATCTGTTGAGGTGTTGCGTAAGAGATGGATTCACTGCCAGAAGATACAGATGTTACAATGCCTGTTGAGATGTTCCCGACATTTATGTCGGTTACATTTGCCGATGCCTGATTGATAGCATTCTTTTCAGCAAGCTCAATCTGATACATTAATTCAGCCAATGAACAGACCGCCTTTTTGATGCGCTTCTGTGAGCGTTCATTTTCTGGCAGTCCATCCACCAACCTGTCAAATGTCATTGTGTCCACAAAATCACTGGCTCTTTCTGCCAGCCGTGGAAAGTCGGATTCTGGCACGACATTGCCGAATGATTCTGTATAGAATTTATAATCTGCATAAGCCATGCCAGTTACCTCCTACATTTATGATTTCGCTGTTACGCTTGCACTTCCGGCGTTCAGTGCTTTGTATGTTCCATCACACTCAACCACTGTAATCTTCTGTCCGGTTGCTGCCTTAATATCAGCTTTTCCGTCCCATGTAGTCCAGTTTCTGAGATTCTGTCCATATCCAACAGTTACTGCGTCTGTTGCAACTTTGTATTTATATACGTTGTTGGTATTTTCTTTAGCCGGATTTACAGTGATTTTTGTATCGCCACTTGCTGTTCCAGCCACGGAATTTACTGTCAGAGTGCCAAGTGTTGGCGTCTCATCAATGGTGATTACTGCGATTGCATCAATGTACTCCGCAAAAAGAGTAAGTCCCATTACTGCAAACGCTTCAGACACTGCTGTGTGGTAGTTACCCTGAGTGTGGAATCCGATCAGGTTTGTCTCGCCAGATACAGTGTATACAAGACCTGCTCTTGCAAAGTCAGATTCGTTCGGGTCAACATAGTACATAACGATGTTCTCAACAGGTGTCGCAATAACCTGTCCTCTTGGAATCTCACTGTCAGATAACAGGAAGATTGTGTTGAATCCCATGAAATCTTTCATATACTGGAAACCGAACTGATTCTGAATAGTAATCTCAGCCGCGCCGAGGTATTCATATACGTCCAGAATATTGACAAATCCAGCGACGCCAGTCACATTTCTGTGCATTTGCTTGAATTTGTTCTCAACACGACCTTTAGCCATTGCCAGAGCCATCTGGAATGTAGTTTCTGTGGAAGTAAGTGTACCGGTTTTCAGATAGTCATAGAATCTGCCGGTAACATCAGTCTGAAGCTGGAAAAGGAACTCGTCGTCAGTCATCTGAACAGCGTTCTCATAACCGTGATCCTTGATTGCTTCGATAGATACAGCTTTTGCGTACTTCTCAATAGTCATTTCCGCATAGTTCTTTTCTTTTACAGTAAACTTGCTGTAAGGGATTTCCTCACCCTCACCAACATTTCCGCTCTGCAAAGTACCCTCTGCGTATTTGGACTTGAGTACAGCACCCGGCTGTTTTTTGATAGGTCTCATGATGCCCAGAATATCACGTAAGTGCTGCCAGTTTCTTTCGAATCTGGTTACAAAGTCAATCTCACGCGCTGTGACCTGAATATCATTACTCATAATAAGATTAGCTTTTGCTGCCATAAAAAATCCTTTCTACCCATAATTGTTAAGGTATTGAGTTAGCGGCTATACTCTGGCGTATAGTCGGTGTAAAAAATCACTGGAATAACTGGATATTCTGAGCGATTGCAGCCTGTCTCTCGGACGGGTCTTTGATCGCTTCGATATCTTTCTTGGTCATGCTTCCCGGTGTCTGCTGCTGTCCAACATGAGTTGTAAATCTTGCCTGATTCTGCTGAGCCTGCTGCTGAGATTCATCTACAAAAGCGGATGCGTCAGACTGCTTCATCTGTTCGATCAGGTCATTTAATCCGAGAATTTTACCGTCTTTCAGTTTTAATCCGGCTTCTTTGATGTCCACCATAACAGACTTCTTTGCCGCCTCACTGGAAAACTTAACATCATCAAGTGCCGCTTTCAGAGCATCTGAGAAATCACGGTCGTAGATTTTTGCATTGAATTCTTTCTCTGCATCTGCCGCTTTCTGTTTCCAAGTCTCTAACTCGGTCTTAACATTTGCCGGGTCGATACCGTCAAAACTTTTTAAGGTTTCTTCTGCTGTCTCGGCACGTTCTTTCCAGTTATCTCGTTCTCCCTCGACTTTTAACAGGGTTTTTGCTACTTCCTTTGCATTCTTGTAATGCTCAGAGAGCGCCTTTTTCACATCTGCCTGTTTATCCTCCGGGATTTCAATTCCAAACGATTTTAATGTGTCAATAAGTTTCTGCATAACATCCTCCTGGTCGTGTTTATTGACCTGCCGCCGCAGGTAAATGGATTAAGCCAGTTAGACCACTGGCGAGGTAATCGGAAAGGCAGGATTCGAACCTGCGACGTCAAGAGCTATGCGCTCTCCGCTCTTCCACCTGAGCTACATTCCGCGCCGCCTTTAACGGCCAGTTGACAGCGCAACTGAGCTGATTTTCACCATAAGGCCTCGGTATGCTTTTTAGGTTTGTCACCTTTAGGATTTTTACAGCAATAACCTTTTTTCAGCATCATGATGTTGCGATTCAGCCAAATCATAGACCGCCTGCAAGCAAACAGCATAATTCTAACCGAATCAAAGCGGAATGCCCGGAATCGAACCGGAGACTAGAGTGCGACTCTGTCAGTTTTCCACTAGCGTACATTCCACATAACCCGGATTCCCGGGTTAGCAAGGTGTTTAACGTGTCATGCCTGCCACGAGTTGTTTCGGATATTTATTTCTTTTTTAAAAGAAAAGTATGAATAACAAAAACCTTAATCAAGGAGGTGAGCCATCTTGCGTGCCAGATGGCAAATACGCACGACAGGATTCGAACCTGTTCAACTTTCCGTTAAAGCGTGCGTACCAGCTACTAAATTAAAGAAAGGAGGATTAAAACGAAAATGTCAAAAACAACCGTTTTACTTGTGCTTCCTGCTGCACAATTACATTATAACAGATTTCTTTTAACTACCTCTCTACCACTTTTGTGTTTTTAGAGCATATCACGGAGTTTTTCTACGTATCTCTTGACAAGATCACGTTCTTCCCGGCACTCTGCATCCTTGGACATATCACTCATTTCTGTTGTAAGTTCGTCCAGATGTTCTTCCAATGCGGCGAGCATCTTTCTTTTGCAGTCTTCAGACTTGCCGGAACGATAGCTCTGTTTCTGCGTCATGTAATCGTCATAAGCATCTCGCCCATCAGAGCGGCTGTAATGTCCTCTAACATAATGCTCACCCCTTCTGGCATAAGAATTACCCCTGTCGTAATCCGGCATCATTCTGCCATCATTTGAGCTGTATCTCCCCATGCTGTCACGCTTTCTTCCACGTTCACTGTAATCGTCATTGTATCCGCCACGCATCTCATCAAGGACAGTGTTGTAGTACTCTACTTTCTTATCCCAGTACTGCGTATTCTTGATATCTTTGTACATATCAATCAGTTTGTATGTCATTTCCAAGTTCCCAGTGGTCAGCCCATTATCAGCAATTTTGGACAGCTCGTCTTCGATTCTTGCACATAAGTCTTTAATATCTCTCATAATCACACCTCCTACGCTTCTCTGGTCACAACAATGTTCGCGTTCGCAACAGAAATAGCCTGATCGCTTGTGTTTTCTACCGCGATATTAACGCAGCATCCGCGAGGCACATCAATATAGATGCCAGAGGACACATTATTGTACTGATTTACTGCTGCCGGTGTGGAAATCATCTGGGAAGAAAGAACCGGCTCACCAGAGATTGCAATTGCCAGAGAAATAGCTCCGACAGTACCGCCTGTTGGAATTGCGATATTACCAGAAAAATCCACGAAGAATCTCGCTTTACACTGGTTAGTCAGTCCTCTTAGAGTGATGATTCCGCTTCCCTCTCTGTGCTGAATGCAGTTAGAACCCTTAACTGCTGTATTTGAAAATACTACGTTTCCATTTGCTGCTACAGTCTGAGCAGCTACACTTGTAAATTCTGCCATAATTTTTACCCCTTTCATATCACAAAAGGACAGGTCTCAGCCTGCCCCTCTGTGTAATAACGGCATAAGCCGACATCCGAAATCAATCGAAAGATACTCTCGATATGAAGTTATCAGCAATTGCATCCGGTGTTGCATCCGCATCCACATCCGTAATATGTGTTCGGGTTAGGAACCTGATATGCCGGAATCGGTGCTGGATTGATTGCATTAATGAGCTGCTGTGTCTGAGAAGCCATTGCAGTTGTGAGAAGTGCGCTCTGGCGATCCTGAGATGCAGCACGTCTGAGATCATTATTCTCAGCCTGCAGACTAGAAATCTTTTCATTGCAAAGATAGTCAAGAATGGCTCTTGTTCCTGCATTCTGACTGTCAATAATGTCTCTTGTGTTACTGTTCATTGTGTTCTGCAATGCGCAGGTATTCTGTGCCATATTGTAGTTTACGCCCTGGATAGCTTCCCTGGTTTCACAACAGCAGTTCGCAAGCTGTGCCTGTAAAGCGTTGGCGTTCTGCATATTCGCTACAGTATCAGCATTGATTGCCTGCTGGATTCCAAAGCCGGTCTGCATGATGTTTGTGTTGATTCCATTAAAACCGGTAAGCATACCGTTGTTCACTGCGTAAAATCCATCACAGAGACCGTTATTGATTCCATCAAGCTTGCTGATTACTGCGGAATTGTCAAATCCTCTCTGAATGTCTGCCTGAGTAGCTGCTGTGGCTATATATCCGCCGCCGTTGCCATTATTACCCCAGCCGTTGTTCCCCCATCCGAAGAAAGCAAAAATGAATAAAACAATAATCCACCAGCTGCCATCTCCACCAAACATGCCGTCGTTATTTCTACCGTTTCCAGTAGCAGCGGCAATATCTGCTAAGCTATAATTTCCATCCATAGTTATAATCTCCTTTATTGTGTATTTACATCAATCTGGCCAGATTGTAATGTACTATTTCATATTCTTCAGCAGATTCTGAAACTGCCCTGCCATCTGCTGAACCTGATTAAGTTGCTGCTGGGAAATCTTTCCAGACTGTAGCATCTTCTGGACTTCTTCCTTTGGGTCTCCCTTAAAATTCTGTTTGAACTGCATAAACTGCTGTATCATTTGCATCGGACCGTTACCCTGCGGCATTCCACCACCAAGTGCGTTGAATAATGGATTACTCATCTGCGTTTCCTCCCTTGACCGCTGATTCCTGCACGGTATTAGCTCTAACAGGTTCAGAAAAAGAATTTAATCGGTTTATGATAGCTTCGTATTTGCCCTTTAAATCATCATATTCCTGTCTGGTGACGTATTTACTGTCCATGTTCTGAACAGGCTGTTTAGGTGGCATCTGAGTGCCTACTTCATGATACTCAAACGTCCGTAATGGCTGTGGCATACCGGAAACGTCCGTGGATTTTATGTAGAACTTTTCGCTCTCACTGTCCATCAGTAAAACACTTGTTCCGGGTGCTACCAGATAAGATTTTGCGCCGACTTCTCCAGACACCCACAGGATGCCATTGTTATTCTGCTGGGGTTGCTGTACTGGTTGAGCCGGCATCTGGACAGGCTGCTGCTGAAACTGATTCATCTGTCCCGGAACACCAAAACTGTATTGATAAGGATTGTTATATAATGCCATCTTATGCACCGCCTTTCTGATTATATTTTTGCACAGAAGTATTAATCTAAGAAGTTCAAAAAAGTATCAAAAAAGTATTGACATATCACCCACTGAGTGGTATGATAATATCAGAAACAAGGAAGAACAAAAATCAAGGAGGAAACAGAAATGAAAAAATTCGAATTGAAACAGGTAGCCCGGAACAATTCCGAAAACTTCGGATGTGCCAAAGTCACAGCAGATTGGCTGTGTGGCGCAGAATCCCAGAAAGATGATTTTATAAAATCTCTGGGAAAGGACTGGGTGAGAATCCCGGCGGAACTTGTTGACGAGACCGCCGAGCAGAATTTTATTTCGTATGCTCGGGCGTATTAAGAGGTAAAACAATATGAACATCAAAGAAATTAGATTAATTTCTGGATTAAGTCAGCAGGCTTTTTCCGATAAGTACAAAATTCCCAAAAGGACAATTGAAAACTGGGAGGGTGGTAAAAGAAATCCGCCTGATTATGTTGTTGCTTTGTTAGAAAGAGTTGTGTTAGAAGATTGCGAAGTAAAATAGGAGGCGTGTAAAATGATTAAGAGAGTAAAACTTGAAACCATTTACAAAATGGCTAAAGAAGATAACGAGAAAATAGAAGAATGCAAAACTTTCCCAGGCGGATGGGATGAAAAAGTCTACGATTATTATAACAAATTGTCGAAAGAATCTTCTGACGTTGAAATGTTCATGGAATTTCTGGGCGGCGAAGATTCACCGTTAGAAATGGCGTACGCATACAGGAGAAACATGTATATCATGCTGTACACAATGAATGCAACAGATACGTTGGCATTTGCGGATAGCGAATACGATATATTTTACATCGTATCAAAAGACGGTGATGAGTATAATAGTTGGGAATGGTGCTTTACAAACAATATTGACCCGATCAAATACAGGGGTGACGATGGAGACGAACCGGTACCGGAGTGGCTCATAAAAAAATATGAAGAACAGATAAGGGAGGAAAAGAAAAAATAAGGTACAGTAGGATAAAATTTAACTTTCAAATCACTTTTATATGTGGTATAATATAGTAGAGTTTAGTAGTCCCATATTGGAATGTAAAAAGTATTATAAAATTTTACATTATTTAAAGTAGAACCATATTGGAACGTAAAAATAAGGAGGATTACAGCAAGCTCACAACTGTTTTGGAAAGACGCAAAATAAGCCCCTGAGAGATAACCCCGGGGGCTTTTATTGTCGTCTTAACACACTTTGATTATTTTATTATTTACCCTTCGGCTTAACCGCTTTGCTGTTGATATGCTTACATTCATCTGTTCAGCACAGTATTCGAGCGTGCGCTCCTGGCATCTCAGCCGGAACAATCTTTCTTCGTCCGGTGTGAAATTACACTCTATCAAGAACCTGTCTATATCTTTTTTCGTGAACACATATAATTTCATGAGCATACCCCTTACTAATGCTAACGTTGATTCTGCGCAAGATAATTTGTAAGCTTCTGTTTTGTTTTTTTTAATTCCTCGACGTTATTTCCACTGATCTGACTGTCCAACATTGTTGACAATACTTCCAGAATTAATGAATCTCGTTCCGCGATTCTTTGAAGGCTCTCGTAATCTCGTTTGTCATGCTCTTCCAGCGTCTCTACTCGCTTATTGAGTCGAAACGCCGGAGTAATCCATTTAAAAATTACGGCTGCCGCGCCTCCGACAATAGACACCCCTCCACAGATAGAGAGGAAAATCTGTACAAATTCTGATATGCTCATTTATTCTCCTTTTCCCAGTAATATACCGGAATCTCATTACCGGAATCCCATGTGTCAAAATATTTGCCATCTTGTACCGTCACTACATGACCGTCTATGCAGAGGATGTATGTGCCTGTCGGATGGTCTGCGCAAAAGTCGTTGACTGTATAGATATATCGTTCTGACTGTTCAATTAGCTTACGTCTGTACCCACGTTTATAGAGATACGCGCCCCAAACGTAATTAGCTGATGGCATATCCGACAGAGCACACGCCTGTATCATTAATCCGGCGAATACTGTTTCCCAGTCGAACCCGGTTGCTTTACATATTGCCCGGACAGCACAATCTCCGACTCGATTCCCGGCAGGATTCGGATTGTAATATTCCCATCTATCCATTAGTCAATCCCCTTTGCTGTCTTATATCTCTTTGCCGCTCCTCTGGCTTTTGCGGCGTTCTGGCGGTTCCACTTAGCAATCATAAGTCGGTCTTGCAGTTCCCTCAGGTCATTCTGCTTGCAATAATCTTTGTATGCAGCATTTTGTTTCTGTAAAAGATAAGACTTCCGGTCAAGGTCTTGCTGAAGTGCAAATCTTGTCTGTTCGTCATTACAGTTATCAACCGCCGCTTGCATTCCAAGAACTTCACGCTTCGTTTTGCGGATTCTTCGCTCATAAGTGCGTTGCCGCTGTTCTTTTTCGTACTGTTTGCCTTTGTCAACTTTGTCCTGTGCCGATAGTTCTGCATAAGGATTAAATTCCCCATCACTGGCTCCAAAACTATGCCGACAGTTGACTCCTGACAGTCCGCTTGCCGTTCCATATCCAGTCAATGAGAATGGTGGAAATTTCTTACTCTTGCCAGAACGAGAGTATATCTTGCCTTGCCAAAACGAGTGATTTCCCGGATTCTCGCCGCCGTCACCTGTTCTGGCTCCTATGTGTGCACTGACCAGAACTAAATCCCAGTCCATTTCTTCCATGCGTTTGAGAGATATATCTCCCGTAGCCTGAGCCACACCAGTTCTGACAGAACGTGCAACTGCGGTTTCGATTGTGTCTTTTCTGCCAGATGGATATGTGACGGTAATACCATCGCTCACAACGTTATTAACTGCCTCTTTGATGGCTTGCGTATACCCGACCGCCCCTGTCATCACATGGTTATATGCAAGGTCGCATTGCTCAATATAGAGTCTCTGAGCGGCACTTGCGGTTGTTCTTGTAAAGTTCTTCCATTCGCCCATAGTCGCAAGCATATTCCGTTCCATGAGCCTTATCATAGCCGGAGACTGTTCGAGCGGTACAGGACTTAATCCTGCCGCCTTGTACACCTTGTCATCATAGTTCATTGCAGTGATTCCGGCATCTTCAAACGCTTCAAGAAGTTCCTGCTGTTCACGTTTAGTGTATCTGGATAATTCCGCTAGAATGTCCTCTAGCAGTTCGCCGGATTCCTGTAGTGTTCTGATTCTCCACGCATCGGCATTGGTCAGAATATAATCCTCGCCTCTGCCAATCCTTGCCATCATTCTCGACACGATCTCAGAGATGATATACTGATGCAGTTCCTCGGCGATTTGTTCGCTGCCCTCTGTGATTTGCCGTAAATATTCAGGACTAAGCATAGTATATCACCTCTTTCGTCAAAAGTCGTGGTACATGTTTTGGTTTTTTGTTAGTTAATTAAATGGTTGATTGTTTCGGTATTACTGGTATATCTTAGTGTGTATTAGCCCTCTTTAAATTGGTTCATTTCAAAAAAGGTATCCTACAGGATGCCAAACTTTTCTTTTAACTTCTCACAATTTTCGACTTTTTCTAAATATTCTTTCCCATCACGCACATACCACGGTTCTGTTTGCTTTTTTATTGTCGCTGGGCTTCCTACAATTAAAACATTGTCGACTTCTATATTTTTATTAACAACAGAATTTACAGAAGCTGAAACATTCTTACCTATAACTATATCATTAATAACCTTTGTCCCTGCGCTACAATAAAAAGCATCGCCAATTTCCTTTTTACCAGCAGTAATACAAGTAGATGTATGCAATACAGAATAATTGCCTATGTGATTTCCATACCCCACTACAATTGTCCCCCAATGGGGAATCACAACTCCATACCCTAATACATTGGGAGCAATTGAAAAGCCTAATTTTAACTGAATCCGCTTATTTTTTAGTTTCCAATAAAAACGTTTTATACTTCCTACATTTGTATAGTACTCGTAATAACGAAGTGATTTCATAAAATTCAATATATCGTTTGGAACAATAATCCGCTTAATTCTTTCAATAAATGAATACTCAAACTTACCTATATTCATCATAGAATCTGCCATTAGATAAAATTTTAATTCTCTTTTGCTTGTAATCATAACCCGCCTCTTTAATTATTTCCAAAATTCACATTTATAGGATTATACTATGCTATTTAAAGTATTTCAAGATTACTCTATTCAAAAATATTCTATAAAATGATTATCATTTTTCGAATAAACTTTTACTTTTGGTTATACGACGAATTCGCATCAGCTATTTTAATTGATTTGATGATATTGGTTTTTTTATCGGAATCTAAAAATACCGCATATTCGCTTTTTGAACATGAATACTTTTTATTTTTAATTAACTTTAGCACTCATTTAATATTTTTTCTTTTTAAATAGTTGACTGCCCTACATAAACATTATTTTGAATCTCTTCCAAATCAATATCCGGAGCATCTGGATCAATTGTATCATTACCATATGCTTTAGATATATAATCTGCGCTGTATATATTTCCACAAATTTCAACAATATGCCTTTTTTTGTTAGTAACATATAATATTCCTTCTGGATTTTTAAGATGCACTTTTGAACTTCTCATAATAAATCGATTTGTATAATTCAGTGGATAGAAATACGATACATATGATTCTCCTTCGATATTACAATCGGTTATAATAATATCTCCAATTGCATCTATAGTATCATTTAAAATACCTTTACCTCCTATAATATCGCATTTATCCACATTTATATGCAAATATTCTTGAGAGCCTTGTTCTGAAAATGCCCCTTCGATAGCACGTCCGTAAGGATTTGATATTATACATCCTCTCATTGTAATATTCTGATGAGCATGTGTTGTACTTGATAATTTTAATGCACTATTCATCAAATCTGTCGGTTGCCCGTCATATTCTATCTTTGTAGCGTTAATATCCATATACAATTTGCCAGTCCCTGTATGATTGGTTGCAATTATTATTGTTTTTTTGGTAGAATTGTTATTTATAAACCCTCCATGATTTATAAATACGCAAGATTCAATTGTAGAATAAAGATTTGATGCTCCCATATTTTGAATTGAATATAATTCATCACAAGAATCTGTAATTAATGAGCAATTCGCCATGAAAGATGTAATATCTTTTAAATCATTTATCATTCTAATAGCGATTACACCACCTGCATTGCCAGCACATTTATTTTCAAAATTTGAGTTTGTAATAGAAACACGTTCATCACAAGCCCCATCAACCCATAGTATAGCTCTATTTCCAGTATCAGACGTGACTACCCAATTGCAGTTGTCAATTAAAATAGTTTTTGCGTTTTTTATTCTAAAAGTGGGACAAGAACGTTCATCTTCAGCTATACGTTCACCGTATAATATTCCATTTGTCTTAATATCAATATCTAAATTTTTCACAATAAATTCTGTTAGATTTTTTGCGTTGACTTGGAATTGGAAGAATCCATAGCAAGTATTCTGAACATATGAAAATGTGTCGTCTGCTGTAATCTTTGCACCATGTCCATCAATATGAATCTTAGTTGCATTTGGTAAAATCGCGCGACAGATCTTATAAATAGCTCCATCTTTCATGATTATATTTTTATTACTACTTAACGTTTGTTCAATTGCGTCACTATCATCCGTTACGCCATCCCCAACAGCACCGAACATCTCTGGCGTAACATAAGAATCGCTAAAATATTTGACATCCTCTTTCAGTGAAGCAATGTCCGTCTTATTCTGCTCGATCTGCTGTGCCTGTTCTGTGGTGGCTCCGGGCTTGACCAGATTCTTTTCAAGGTACTCATTCACTGCATTCTTGATTTCTTCCGGCGAGATTTCCCCGCCTATTCCTTTTAAACACAATTCGTACAAATACTTCTCTTTTCTTGTGATTGGCTTCGGGATTTCGCCCGTGTAATCGCCTGTCAAGTACGCAAGATATTTCTCTTCCCTTGTTACTGGTTTATCTGCCATCTTTTTACTCCTCTCCGAATAGTTTTGGCTCGTCTGGCTGGGCTTCTTCAACCATTGCTTTCGCTTCTTCCTCAGTCATTCCCTCAAATTTCACAAAATACAGCCATGCCGGAACCTTGCCAGTGGTCACATACTGCCACCACCTTGCACGGTCATTTTCCCTGACGTAGAGAATGTCTCCGAAATCATAATTAACTTCATAGGCTCCGACAGGTGCAAGTCCGTACAGGTCAGCGTAAACGTTCAGTGCGTAGATAACATCATCAAGGCAACTTTCCAGTTTGTCTCGAACATCTTTAATGAACTGCACTGTCCTCTGCTGTTCTGCTTCCACTCCCGTAGCTGTCTGAATGCCACTAGATTCGTTGAAAACAAAGTAGCCGTTGGAGAATCCAATCTTGTACCCTAACTGGCTTAAAAGGGCATTTATGCCGCTTATACGAGTATCTGTGTTGAGTTGTGGATTGATTTCTTGATAAAACTCTTTCTCGACCTGTCCGAATACATTCTTGACAAAGTGCGGTAAACTCATCTCGTTTCGTCTGTTCTCCATGCCCTGTGGTGACATGGCTGCTACAGGTGTACCGCTTGGCATCAGCAGCCTATCATCTGCCAGAACAATCTTCTGCGAATCAAAAATCTCTCCGGCGTTTCTGCTGTATGCAATATCGAGGTCTTTTAACTCTTCGATAGCTTCGGCAAATATTGGCAAACCCAATGGTGCGTTAATATCCACGTTATTTGCCTGCGGTGTCCGCAGTACTCCGTACAGAGGTCCGTCTAGCTTCTCACCGTTCGCTTTGAGAATTGGCGGTGTATCTGCCATGAGGTCGGCCCATTTGGTCTGTTTAAGGTCGATTTTATCGCCGATTGACTGGGGGGATTTTGATACATAGGCTCTGTTAGAAACATAGTACGGATAAGTTGTCGCTCCATCTATTGTAATCTCAACAAACCTGTGATATTCAAGCCGTGTATAGTATTTCCGTCCAACAGTATAAGAATCCTTGAATATGATTCCCTTAATTTCCTGATTATCATAGTCCACGATCATCACATCTGCCGGAGTAAATACGTCAATGCTTTCACCATTTGGCTTAATAAATACTGTTCCATAAGCACAGCCATATTCTACCCAGTGACGGATTTGAAAATATGCCTTGTCGATCTGTTCCTGTAGCCACGTAGCCCTTGCAGAACCGTCTATCTGAATGCCGATCGCCAATGTTGCAAGTCTGGCAGTCTCAGAACACACAGATTTAGCAAAATTAATCGTCTTGATGTTATTCTTATCATCTAGCCATTCCGGAACTCCCCTGTAAATGTTCGCGCACCGGTTAATCAGTGATTCCATTTCTGGAAATTCCGCCGCCTGGATGTTAAAGTCCTCTTCGGCTTGTTTTTTGAATATCATGTTAAACCACCTTTTTAGTGTTGTTATAAGTCCCATTTAGTCACCATTTTTCTTTTAGCTGATTTATTGGTGTTCCGGCAACTCCGGCACTCTCTCCGCTATCTGTTGCTTTGAAAAATGCATTCGGAATCTGTGGATACATAAATTCAAACATGAGATAATTTGCTGCATCGCAAAGGTATTCTGTGTTTCCAGTTTCTTTATATCTTTTAATGCACATATCATGTGATTCAAGTGCATCTACTAATTTCATTCCAAAGTTGTCTGCTGCTGTGCCATATTTATAAAAGCTGACTTCTACTCGATTCTGGCGTAATTTGTCAAATCTGTCCGAATACTCTTTCGGTAGTTCTATTCCTATTTTACTCATTATGCGCTGTACCCCCTTCTGTTAAACAACGGCTCATAAGCATACCTGAGTGCTGAAATTGCATGATCGTTTCCATCAGGATAACCGCTTATTACATTTCCCTCTTTGTCCCGATCATACTCATACTCCGTAATTTCCTTGTATGCGTTCGGTGTTCGCTTCGGGTCAATGACAAGTGTCTTAGTCTGTAAGAACTTAAAACCATACTCGATACTTCCCGGCCCTTTGATTGCTCCTCTGGCAGGAAGTCCGGCGTCCCGGAAATCATTCACGGACTTGGGTTCCGCGGAATCACATATCATCGTATAATCGTCATAGCCTTTTTTCTTGATCCAATCAGCGGTCTTGGAGTTGCTCCATTTATTTACATACAATTCGTCGATCAGATATATCTTCTCTCTGGCAGAGTCATAATAAGTTCGGAGATAGCAGAAGGCATCCGGGTACCATCCATAATCTACGCCAGCGAAAATACGATCCATGTGACTAATTTCTTCATCTGTAATATCTCTAATCTCCAGATATTCAAATACGTTTCCGCCGTCGCCATTCGGGACACCCAGATATTCATGCTCATAGGCTTCTGGATTGATTTCTTTCAGATGTGCTGCATCGTCAATAAACTTCTGCCCGAGCCACTCCGCCGGGGCTTCCAGATAACTCGAATGATGAATAACTCTTTTCGGGTTAGGCATGAGCTTAATCCTGTTTACCCAGTTTGATTTTGATTTTGGTGGGTTATACGATGAAAAATCATAGGACTCGTCACCACCACGAAGCACTGACTGATTAACAGAACGTTCCTGAGCATCTCCCTTCATTTGATCTTTTTCCTCTTTCCAGAGGATTCCAATATATCCAAACTCCGGCTTAATGGATTTCAGTTTGGTTTCATCGTCCAGACCACGGAAGTATATTGTCTGTCCAGTCTTAATATACTTGATCTCAAGTGGCGAAACCTTGCATTCAAATTCTTCCATCAGTCCCAGTTCGTTGATAGCCCATTTCATGTTAGCGTATACAGAATCTTTCAGAGTACCGGCCACCTGTCTTGTAATGCAGGCGTGCATCTGAGGATTATTCTTGATAAGCTCAATAATTTTAAAAGCTACGAATGAGGATTTTAGGCCACCTCGACCGCCCTCGAATACATATTCGATATTAGGCTTAATCTGTCGGTTAATATCCACGAATGCCTTGCCGAGCACTCTGGCAGGAAGTTCATATTTGCTTTCGTCTGATTTTGATGCAGCTACCAACTGTTCCCATTTGTCTACTGCCTGCATATTTCCTTTGATAGCTTTATCATATACGGCAGCTACAATACAGGCATTATTATTTGCATCCTCATCAGATATTCCCATTTTTGTGAGTTTCTTCTTTGCAGCAGTCGGGGCAGGATTCTCAGCTATCATTTTTGCTAATTCAGAAAGGGTCTTTTTTTGACGGCGCACTTCTCCCGACTTAATACCGCCTTTTTTTGCTATTTCTCGGAGCTCACTCGGAGTTCGTTCAGAATTCGGTATTAAATTTTTCTCATTTGCCATCCTATCAACATCCAATCATATCCTTTCTGAATTAAAACACCCTAGCACAGTTATAGTTATATATACTATAATACCATACTAGGGCGTACATAGCTCTCTACCACTTTTATAAATTTTTAAGTTTTTTTAAAGTCTTCCAATCAATTTTGCCAGATGATAATATTCCGCCATGACCTTGCGTTTGTAGCCATAGAAGTCATTCTCCGTTGCAGGAACCGTTCTGATCTTTTCCATTGTTCGATAGCCGATGCTGTTCACGATGCTGTCATAGATTTGTGATTCGATTCCGGGTGCATATTTGATAGATACCTGCAGCAGATTGTATTTATCGCTTTCGCTAAGATTCCGCAAGTGGCTTTGTAGTATAGGTATATCATCAGGCGGTACTCCGTAGTCAATCAGCGTTGCATTTCTCAGTTTCATTTATTTCATCTCCCAAATTTAATTCTTTACTTACATCTGCCGTCTGCCGAATTCTGTTTTATTGCTGTATCTTTTGAAGCTGCATTATGGCCCACATAAGGTTTTTACCTGCTTCTTCCATTTCTTCTGGGGTCGTATCCTCTTTTTCTTCTAATTCCGCGCAAATTGCTGCCTTGTCTGCTACTTCTCTGCATACCTTTTCAATTTCTCTAAATTTGCTCATTATTATTCATCCTTTCTTTTTTGCTTTTTTTGTACTGGAAGATGATGCATATACTTTACACTTTTTTAAGTATTTCTGTCCATCTATCCATTGTACTCAGCTACTCTCTGTCCACACCGGTAACTACATGTCCTGTGCCATCAATATTTTTTTCTATTTTTGTAAGTCTTTCCATTTTTTTCATCTCCTCCAACTTCTTCTCAGCTTCCGCACGGGTTAGGAATAAAAATTTTCCAAATTCATTGTCAAAATATCTGCAACAACGTCCCCTTTGTGCAACTGGCTCTGCAAAGTAACATATATTTCCAAATATGCTTGGACAGATTTCTATTTTTTTAATTTGGCATTTTGTATAATGACCGTCCCCTGGAAAATAGCAAAAAACTTCTGTTCCGACCTTACACGGCAATCTCACAAGCAATCCCTGTTCTTCTAAGTCTTCATAAACAGCAAGTTTCGTAAGAATTTTATCCGCAAACGGTTTTAATAATCCATCCGTAATTTCTTCTTTTGCAACTCCTGTACCATCAACATTTCTTTCTCTTTCTGTTAATCTCTCCATCTACTTCACCTCTTATCGCTTGCTTTTTATCGCTCATTTTCATCGCTTGTTTTTGTAATTTCTCTCAAGCAGGCATTCCAACCGTCGGCAAATAAGTTTTTCTGCACTTCGTAATTGCTCACGGGTGCAGTTGTACTTTTCTTCTCTGGTAACAGCTTCAATGGACACCAATCAGGTCTTGATTTGCTTTCGTAATCATAATGTTCTTCTGTCATCAGAATTACATCATAATCTAAACAATCGGCTAATTCACAGTATCCCTCATATTCAAGTTCGCCGCAGTATGAAGTTCCGAACGGGCAATCATAGCAATTCTCTGGTGTATCAATCACTAATACTGATTTACTCATAATTCCTCCTTAAGACAACAATACACTATTGGATAGCCAGTATCACAATCACAATTGTTGTAATCAATGTCTTCCAATGCTTTACTTTTTGCTATTTTCTCAGCTTCTTCTTTTGTATCGGCTTCAATATCGTCATAATCAATTGATAAGCTCATTCCGACACTTACATGCCATTTGCTCATTCAACTCCACCGCCTTTCACGATTTCTACCGCCCTGCTCAGTCCAGCATTGTATCCTTGATGTACATCAGATAAGATACATTCGGATTCGATGAATTTATCTCTTTTCAATTCGTTGATAACCTTGTCCACATCAAAAACTGTCGGCTGTTCGTCAATAACTGCACCTATTGCAAAATCCATATCCGAACCTCCAAGAGAATCAATTATTTCGTCTGCATCAATTAACCTCATTTATTTTTCCTCCCACACTCCCAATAACCGCATCCGCTCATACAGTACAGCAACGGTCTTGCGTCTGTATCCGTAAAAGTCTTTCGGATTCATCGGGATATATCTTTCTTTGCTGATTTTCCTGTAACTTTTCCGGTGCAGGATATTGTCAATAACCATATCCGCTATCACCGTATTTTTCGGGCAAGCTGACAAGGCGGCACTGGTAAGCAGGTATCCGTACTCTGCCGGGAAGTCTTTCAGCATCGCATTCAGTTTTTCTATGTCTTCTGCTGGAATACCGTAGTCTTTCAGCTTTTTATTCCTTGTCAGCATACCGTTCTCCTTTCTATTCGTCTGGGTGGTGTTTGTCGTACATAATCGCTACGCATACAAGACCAGCCACTCCGAATATGGTTCCAAGGGTGAATCCTAATAAGAATGTAATCATCCTTCCACCTCACTATCCTCTGGCATTTGAAAGACCATTTTGTTCGTAAGTACTTTTCCAATAGCTTCAGCCAAAAGTTCATTTTCTTTCGACGCTGGCGCTTCTTGGAACATCTTTCCAATATTCGGAACTGTCATTGGAATTAACTCTGCGTCCGCATATGCTTCCTGAATCATATCCAGTACCTTTATGGCTTTTGCTTTGGTGGAATATTCTCCGAGCAAGCAACACCATCCTATATCTCTTCTTACGCTTATTACTCCACCCGAAACTTCGATATCGGGTAAAAATTCAAATGCAACTAAAACTTCCTTATTCTGACTTCTGATTAACATTTCGTGTCCTCCTTGTTTGCTCTTTTGTTCCATATTTCAACAGCTTCCTTCCAATCCCATGTGTCCGTGCAAAATGTTAATCCACATTCACAGTGAATGGCTATTGGATTTTCCCCACTGTCAGGATCGTAAAAAGACGGTGCCCAGTCTCTTTCTGGAATGTATACATTTTTCTCTGTATCTATCTCTTTTCCGCAAAACGGACAAGGTTTTAATTTATTCATTGTGTCCTCACTTTCCATATCTTTTTAAAATCTCAGCAACTGCATTGATATGTTCTGACAGTGTATCTAAATCTTCGTCTTTAATTACTCTCAGCCCACGGCTCGACTTAAAATCTTCAATGGCATATACACCATCTTTGATTTCCTTAAATTTCTTTGCCATTTCGCTTTCTTTTATGGCTTCGGAATCGTATTTGTATAACACTTCATGTTTATCGCATTCTCCAATGTCGGTTTCAATTTTGGTTCGTTTAGGAGTTATGCGTACAATCTTTGCCGGATACACCATGAAGTGCCTAAAACTTGCTCCCCATCCGCACCGTATTTCTCTTGCAATTCCAACCACATCTCCGACTTTTAAATCATCTTTATTTATCGGGTTTAATTTTCCTATTACCATCCTCTTGTCATCCTCACTTTCCCCATGTAAGTACCTGCCCGTTATTCTGTAAATAAATCACCGGCGCAGCTTTACGCTCCATATCTCTCAATCAGCTCCTTATAATCATCACAAATCTGAATGTGATGCTTCTTTTCCAAATCATCAACCATTTCAGACAATGATGTTTTCCCAGAATTAATATCATTGATGTAGTTATTAATTCTTTTTACGGACTTCATGTAGCGTTTCCATCCCCATCCATGCAATTCGTGCATTACATAGAACAAAATCACAAAATTCAGCACGTCAGACCAGTTCTTTCCATCCTCGAACCCATCATCAAAGGCTTTCATCTCCATCTCTTTTAATTCTTTCTGGCAGTTCTGGATAGACTGCGCAAACATATGAGCCTGCTGATTCGTATACGGAATGAATGCTTTCTTTTTCTGCTTGATTTTTAACTTTCCCATCCAACAGCCCTCCTTATGTTTTCTGTTAAAGCATCAAACTGTTTTAACATCTTCCGACATCCGTTTCTGGTCACCTGCATATCTTCGGCAGAGTCATCTATCCAATATTTGCCGTCAATCAGATAGCTGTTATCCAAGAATGTACGGAATCTGTATTTTGCAAGTCCGAATTTATTCATAATTTCTCTTTGCGTCAAGGGCTCTACAAATTCACCATCTGCTGTAACAATGTCATAAAGTTTCATTTTATCTCCTTGTTTATCTTTCTTATTCCGTACCCAACTGGAGTATATGCCCTGTCGGTACTGGGGTGGTTCGTTTTGAGCAGGTCATCATCAATCAACTGATTGACATGCTTCCAGACCGTAGCTCTCCCGGCATCCACTCTTTCAGAAATCTCTGTAATCGACGGTGCATATCCAACCAGTTTGATATAACTGACGATATACATATATATTTCTTTTCTGAGAGCCTGTCCCTGCTCGTATCTATTCTTTGTGTTGTACGGCATTTTGATTCTCCTTTTCCAATTCTTTTGCCTTATTAAACATCTTGGAAAGATAATTCGAATAAGCAACAAGCATGTGATCTACAAATCCATTTTTGTTATATTTTTCAGATACAACATGGATCTGTTCAACTACCTGCTGCCAGTATTCATCTTTTGCCTCAATTCCGGCAGTCTGGAGGACCAGTGCCGGAAAGTCAATCTGTAAAAACTTTATGGTGTTCGGTATCTGCTCATGCGTCACTCTCATACTTACGCACCTTCTTCTACCTCAAAACTCTGTTCAAGAAGTCGCTCGTTATCCTTGCTAAACGCCTTTATATAGCTCTGTTTTATCGGTCTGATAAAATGTATGCCGTTAGCTGATTTAGCCCGGGAAACAGCCACATAGAACTGTCCAGGATCCCAACAGCAAGGGTCAATGTTGATTTTTTCAAATGTCTGTCCCTGTGATTTATGAATGCTGATTGCCCAGGCAAGTTTTACCGGGAACTGAGAGAAAGAGCCTACTTTCTTACGGACAATCTTCTCTTTCACGATCTTCCGACCATCCTTTTCTTGTTCGGATTCCTCAATAACCTGTTTCTCAATGTCTTTATTGTATCTATATAAGCTAACTGTTTTGCCCTTATCAGTTTTGATAACCAGATAAGATTCTTCAAATTCTCCGTTTTCCACAATTTTCTGAATGATGCCAATCGTTCCATTAACGTAGTTTCCAGACAAATCATTGACTGTAATCATCACTTTTGCACCGATGTTAAGAATTAAGTCCTCTCTGGCAAATGCAATGTTCTTAATATCGGCAGATGTTAGCTCGCCGTCAACTGCTGCATGAAACACTTTTTCGGTCTTTTTATCCAACTTGCCAAGGAAAGTATTGTTAATTCTGTCAGCTTCTGCATTAGTGCCAACCAAGAACGGCGCTTCCGGTATAACTTTGTCTGATTCGTTGTTCTCCAGATATGCAATGGATTTTCTAATATTGTTGCCATATTTAATATCATTCAGCACATACTTAAATCCCTCATCATTCTGCCTGCATACCTCATCAAGTTTGATATATTCAAATCCCATTTCTTTCCAGTATTCAGACATGAAAGCATATCCATGTTCATACTTTCCACCCTTTCCATAATCAGATCCATACATCCGACAGAGAATTTTTCGATCGTCTGTCGTAATAACTGGCGGAAGCTGGTAGAAATCACCTATCACGATTAACTGAATGTCTTCTTTGTCCTCTCCAAACAGAAGTCTGTCAACTGCTCTCTCTTCATTCTCCGTGATGATCGTCTTTGCAATCATATTGAACAAATCGAACCGGCACATGCTGATTTCATCAATGATAAGAACATCTGCTTCTTTCAGAAGTTCAGCTCTGGATTTCACCTTTTTCTTATAGTCCTCAAATTTAATTGAAATATTCAATGCTCGGTGTACGGTAGTTGCCCCATATCCGATATTATCCGCTGCAATTCCAGTAGTGGCGGATACCAGAATATTTTTACCAGCTTTTTCCGCCTCATCGATGAACGTTTGGATAACCGTTGTCTTGCCTGTTCCTGCGTCACCTGTCAGAAAAACATTACTGCCAGACAGCATTGTATCTAATGCATATCTTTGCTTTTTATTGAGATCGTCTTTTTTCATTTTGTAACCACTCCTTGTAATAATTATGTTAACTGAATATTTTTGCAATATTCAGTTAATTTTGTTATAATAAATCTAATTGCATATACTTTTTAATTTTGTAACCCGTGTGTAACCGGCTTTTTTAATCCACTGGTTACGCCACAAACCCTTATTTTATGTGGGCTTCAGAGGTGTGTAACCGTGTAACCAATGTAACCAAGGTTTTTATATAGGAGAATCACTAGAGTATATGTTTTTTATACACTCTCAAACTTTCTCCTATAGGATGTTTTTTTTCGTGTTACAACGGTTACATGGTTACAAATTACGAAAACGGAACATTTGTTTCGGCATCAGCTGGCAGAAAACCAGTTTCAATAACCTCATTTTCTTGCTCGTTTTCAAGACTTTTTATATCAACAATCTTTACCGCAATAAGCCTCATTACACTTCCACCGTCTCTTTTTAGTACCGTATCTCTTTTTCCTGTGTGCTTGATTAACTCTCGATTAATCGCCCAGGCCGAAAAGGCTTTTCTGGAGAATCCATTGTTCTTCAAAAGGTTTTCAAGAGGTTTCGGATAAAAATATACATATACATCTCCATATTCATCTGGCGTTTCCTTGAATCCCCACTGATCACAGCTAAATTGCGCATCAAAGTGCTGTCCGTACACTGAGAGACTTTCAAGAATGAATTCATAGCATCTCTGACCTTCTGATACATCTTTCTTGCGTGTAGGTATGTCTACAACGTCCTCGACCGTCAGCTCACGTCCATCCTTAAATATGAAATCTGTAGCTAATTTGTCAGCCAGCAGAAGTGTAGATATTGCCATTACCTGCTTTGCTGGAAAGTCATATCCGTCAAAACCTTTCTCAATTTCGGCTTTCATTTCTTTCAGATCATCCGATGTGAACTGTTTGAGATTTCCAACGAACACTCTTCCAGCAAAGCCGTAGTTCTTCACGACAATGCCGTTAATCTCTGCTGGATTCTCGTAAATATCCTCACAACATTCAATTTCAATAATTCTGTTGATAGCTCCGCCGGAATCTGCAAATTCCGAAATAGGGTTCTCACCGTTGCAAATAGTCACATTACTCCATGTATTTTCCTTAGCTGCTCCGAGGTCCTTATTTGAACGTGCTTTTCCTTTGCCAGAACAGAGATTGTAAATCAATGTTTCGTAGTTATCCCGGATATACTGAGAAGCATTCTTCGAGTCGTCCAGAATCATCGGAAAGTTATTGAGCATATCTGCCCTTGTCTCCAATGATGTATCTGTTGAACGAAAATTCCCAACGTAGGCTCCCGGTGCCGGATTCCCCCAAACCGATGCCGCTATATTGATTGTTACCGTCTTTCCGCCTCCTGTCTGCCCATAGAAATCTACGATGAACGGTAGCGCATCAAGCGGCTGTATAAGAACACTCGCAAAAGATGCTGCCAGTGCTATTCGCGGTTCCAATCGTCCGCATGATCGTAGCTGCTTAGCCAGAGTCACCCACTTGAAGTAGTCTCCACTTTCCTGTATACTTTGGAATAGCGTTTTAAAGCGGTATTCACCGTCAAAAACGATTGAAAGGTCGTAAGGGACAAATGTATTACCATGCCACCCCAGTTTGCTTGTAGAGTGCTGTATGTCGATCATATCGGCATTGTACATTTCAACATCCGCCAGATACTTTACGAGAAGCCTTGCATTCTCTGAGTTGACCTGCACCCCGAACCTTGCAAGATTAGTTATTGCCCTGGAAGTCACAATGTCAATTTTTGGAACAGTTATTTCTGTCCAATATCCATCCCTTTTAAAAGCCACCGTGATCTGTTCCTCTCCTGTCTCGATGTTTTTTAGACGACGTATCGGCATGATCGGGTGGTGACATACAAGTTCTCTTGCCTTAGATGTTTCAGAGGAAAATATTCCGTTCTCTGTAGCTATCCAGCTACCACAAGCCATGTTAGGATATTCCTTATCAACAGAATCAGGATAAAAGTTTGTGATGTTTTCAACTAACTGCATAGAACGATTTACTTTTTCTTCTTTTTCCTTTTCCTGTTCTGCTTTCTGGAATTCCTTTATGAACTCTTCTGCTATATGCTTCGCTTTCACACTTTTTGCCCGGTCCATCAGCTTAAACTTGATTTCTGAGCGGTCAATTTTACTTTTTACTGAAAAAAGCTCTTCATACAACTGCTTTTCCATAAAGTCTTGTGCCTGTAAGTTTTCAATATTTTCAAGAATTTTTCTCACCTCCTGACTTAGCTGATAACATTTCGTATCTGCTTTTTTCTTTCTCAAGATTAAACTGGCACATATACCACTCTTCTGAATCAGGAGGGAACGTTTTTAGTGCTGTTTCGTACATAAGTATGTTCTTTTCTACCTGCTCAATCTCATTAGGATCCTGAACAGGGTTGTGTTTTTTTGATTTAATATCTCGCATTTCATGTCTGATCTGGTTGCGGCTTTTACCTTTTTTTGATATATAAGTGCCACCCAGCTCAATAAACGCCGTACTAAAAGGGACGGATTCGTATTGCATCACAAAATCAAACACATCACCGCCAGTTCCACAGCCGAAACAGTAAAAGGAATCATCGTAGATTTTGCAGGACGCTGACTTTTCCTTGTGAAAAGGGCAACATATAAATCCTGCTCTATTCGGCCTTAGCCCGTACCTGGAGAGAATTTCTGGCATTTTTACTGACTGTTTGATTTCTTCCTTAGTCATGACAGCAGCTCCACGATCTGCCGCCCGGTTTCTTCTTTTGTACAGAATTTAAATCGGACTCCGTATCTATCTCTGATTGTGCAGAGAGATTTATACAACTGGCAGCCATCAACAGCCTTGTCAGAGATTACAGTCTTTACTCTCTTACCGTTTACCGTCTTCCAGATAACTTTATGTTTTCGTGGATTCTCCCAGAAATATACATCACCAACTGATTTAATATCTGGTCCATGCTCACATAGGATAATCAACTGAATACCTGCTTCACGCGCCCTAATCAGCTCTGCTTTGAACCTTTCATGCTGTTGGCAGACATTTCCACAAAGCTCCTGCAAATCTTTTTTACGGTCAATACAGAGTTTTGCATTATCCAGCGATTGATAATCGCCGCAATACAATTTAGAGCGAAAATACTGCACTCCAAGGCTATCAAACTGACTCTGAATCCGTTCCCATTCTGATTTATGTTCCCTTGTGTCCACTTGTATAACCATTAAAAACACATCCTTTTAATTAAATGGAAGTTCTTCCTGTACACTATCCGGAATACTCATAAAGTCCGTACCTGCCGGACTTGCTCCCATGATAGCTTCTTCCTTCAGATGATCGTCATAGGCCTTTGTGGTACGCTCTTCCGGAATATCTGCATCTTTGATTCCTTCCACGCTGCGGAACCATGCAAGTTTGTGACGTTTTACTTCTTTATTGTCGTACCAGTCTCTCTCCAGACGGAAGATGCCGCCGATCAGTTTTCCCTTAAACTGCTGCCCGAAATTATCGCCCCACTTAACGGCAAATCCCGGATTTGACTTTTCTACGCATGTGATAAAAGTTTTAAGATTACGGACGCCATACTCTACACTCTCGTCAATGACCATATAGTTAGTGCCGGCATTCGGATATTTCTTGTCTGGACGGATATCATTTTCAAACTGCTTCATAAAGTACCCCGCCTGTTCGTCTCCTTCTGCAAAATCAAACAAGATAACGAGCATATCAAGTCCACCCTGTGTTTTTTTCTCTAATACCTGCTTAATTACCATTTTGTGCCCGCCAAGAGCAATCGGTTCAAATTCTCCTGCTGCCTGTGTAGTATCGTAATTATTTGGTTTCTGCATTGTCTGTTCCTCCTAATTCATAATAATCTCTGATAACCTTGTCAACTTCTGCAAGGTCGTTATCAATAGTTAAACTGTCAAACATCCCGATCGGGGACTTACTTACCGCTCCCTGACTGGACTGAGTGACAAATAAGTGCTTTCCACTCTCTTCGATGCATCGAAGAACGATGGTAAACATGCCCTCGATGCAAACTTTTTCGTCCAGAAGCTTACCAATTGTCTTAGGCTTTACTTCCCCGGAGTCATCTTTTTCCTCATGCATCATAAGGTAAACAATTTTATTCTGCGGTACTTTTGTTACAATGAACTGGATAAGATTCCAGAAATAGTCTCCAATATCATTGTACAGAGCGAACACTGCATTGCCTTTTCCGGCAGAAGCGTGTCCCTTCATAAAATGATTCGTGATAAGATACCCTGCATCATCAATTACGATAGACTCTGCTTTTGATGCGATCAGGCACTTCATTACCTGCTGGTAATCATCTGTAAACCATCCGTCAATCTTTCCTTTAAACGGAAGCGGTTTATTCAATACTCTAATAAGATTCCAGTGTTCATTCTGGCAGTTCCTAAGACTGGTACTCTTGCCAGAACCAGATTTTCCAATAATTAATACGGGTGTTGCCATTGCTATTCCTCCTTGTCATAAACTACATGTTTACTGCCCTCGATAATCAGCAAACTTGCAATATCTTTCATTGATAAGGTTGATTCGTTATAAATTTCAACCAGTGCATTGTAAGCGTCTGTTGAAACTTTCACGACAGGGTTATCCTTATCAGTTGCCGGTTGTTTCTTTCTCGCCGGAATACGGATTTCAAATTCACTCACTGATACTTTCCTCCTTATATGATTTCTGAGCCGTTAAAATCCCATTTAGAGCCTGTACGTAGCTCGCCAATGTTCTTGCCTTGTATGATTCTTCAATGGGGTTATCTGGGACTGTGGCAAGCTGTATATCAATCAGTCTCAGGACCTCATTAATCCTCTCGTCCATGTTCACACCGCCTTGAAAAAGCAATACAGGTTATCTGATACATCTCCGAACTTCTCTCCATCGATATCTTCGGCTTTGTGGTATTCCACATGATCCAGAGACATGTCACAGTTCTCATAATCCAGAACGTAATCCCCTCTGGACTGAAGTTCTCTGAGTAGTTCATTAATACATCCTGCTATCTCCAGACTGGGAAGAAGTTTCATAATTGCTATCTGTTTACTCATTTGGACACTTCCCATCTATCAGAAGTTCCAGTAAGAATGCTTTGATTACTTTGAGGCTTTCGCGACTTTCTTTCTCATAAAATGGGTTAAAAGATACGTTTTGGTACAAATCCCACTTAAACACGCCTTTAGGAAGTCTGACGTCTTCTTTTCTTTTAAGCCCTCTTACATCTAAGCCGTAGCCTGAGAAATCAAAGGTGATATTTGCTGTCGGAACTTCGTTCACAACTCTTTTGCATAATCCATATATTTCATCAATCTCTTTCTCGAACATCTTCTTATCCTCCTTATTTCCTACTGCCAGTCTGCTTCCATCTGGCGTACCGCCCATGCTGCCGAGATACCGAAAAAGATGTTTAGCCAGATAGGTATATCCACATATTTCCCGGCGAGCATGCATACGGCGATCAACATATATTCTTTCATTTTATTTCATTTCTCCTGCAATCCACGCAAGGTTGCTTGCCACCAGTGCGGCAGCCGTCACAACCCATGCTGTGAACCATCTTTTTGACTTTTTCTTGCTTTCTTCGACAATTTCAGTCGCAAGTGCTACTTCGATGTCAGCCCATGTTAGCTGATTTTCATTTCTAATTTCACTCATATCTTGCTAATTTCTCCTTATTTTTTCTTATTTGTCTTTACAATTAGCAGATAGAGAACTATAATGTATCTATCCACTAAGGTGTTTTAGTGGTGCAAAGCTCCGGGGCGGAGGCCCAATCTCCCTCCGGGGCACTCACTTATTAAGAGCAGCCTTACCTTTCCAGACATGTCCAGTCACTTCATAGACTTTCCTAGGGCTTATGATGTATGTAATTCGTCCACCGGAAAGGCTTTTTGCTGGCTTGTTATTCTGCACAGCCACTCCAATTGGCAACCATCCGTACACAATCCCTGCCCGGATTGCTGTTACAGGAAGTCCGATCAATTGGCTCGCGTCGGCTACGGTCAGAATTTCTGACGAGAATTCCGGCATCTGTGGAATGCCTGATATGATTCTTGCAACCTCTGCAGCGAACTGATGGACTTCTGCATTTTCTTTGATGTAAGTATCAACCTCGCTCATTTCATACTCCTTTCTTATTTTTTTTAGAAAAATCTTTCGTCTTCCCATCAACCTATTGTATTTCCTTTCCCCTCTACCTATAATGCATTTACAGGCACCGACATGCTGAGTATAACGAAAGGGGAATTATATGGTTGAAACAATTACACGGATGTATCATTGCCACAAGATTCATAAGCATGTGACTGTTTATGAAGAGTATGAGGTTTCTGATAACGGTCGCCGCCTACTGCGGTGCTCATGTCCATATCATCAATACACGGAAATGAAGCCGCACTGTGATGGGTATAATGACCATGGTTTTCAATGTGGTTATGCAAAAAATCAATAACCAGGCTCACTAACTCATCTGGTCGCTCACTTGGCGATAGGTAACAGTAAAGCCGAAGGTCACATTTGCAACAGTCTCCACCAGATTCTTTGCAGTGCTGACTGACGGCTTTATTAAATTGTAATGCGTCCATTTATGCTCCTTTCTAATTCAATTTAATTGAAGTTATTTGGCACAAAAATAAAGTCCATAGGAATTCCAGAAAGCTCACTCATTTTTCTGAGCTGTGATAATGTCGGCTCTGTTTTTCCTTTTTCCCAATTAACTACAGTTGCATTGGAAATACCGAATATTTCAGCCCATTCTTTCTGATTACATCCTGCGTTTACTCGAACAGCTTCTAATGAAATTTTTGGCATTTGCTCATCTCCTTTCTTAACTTCTGAGCTTATTATAATTCAACTGTATTGAATTGTCAACACCAAAATTCAAAATAATTGAATTAACTATTGAATTTTTTATAAATATGATGTACAATACAAAATGTAAGGAGGAAAAGAATCATGACAACCATGACAACTGAAGAACAGAAAAAGATCTTCTCGAATAACCTTAATAAGTACATTTCAAGAAGTGGGAAACAGCAAAAGGAAATCGCTGAAGCCATTGGAACAAACGCATCTACATTTAATATGTGGTGCAAAGGTAATTCGATGCCAGGAACCGGAAAGATTAGAGCCTTAGCCGATTATTTCCGAATAAGAATGTCAGATTTGACAGATTTAAAAGAGAATCAAGACCCTGATATTGAATTTGGAGATGTAGTTACAAAAATCGAGCAGTCAGACCCTCGTTTCAAAAGAATAATTCTTGAATACGATAACCTGCCGCCCGATAAAAAAGATTTGTTATGTGATTTTTTTGAGAAGTTTATTTTCTAAAACACAAGGGTAGGAATCATTTTCCTGCCCTTTCTTCCTTATAAGCCCTTTTTACGCATCCGTAAATAAATTTTATCATTGATTCATTATGTATTTTCTGTATCATCTCAATAATCTCTTTCTTATAATCCATAAATAACCCTCCCTGTCACAACTACCACCTACACTACAGTATATGTCCGGCTTGTGGGAAATAGAACCGAACATTAGTTCGCTTTTGCTATTATACCACCTATTCCGACTCTTGGCAACTGCCAAATATACACATGGACTTTTGTTATTTCGTAGGCAAACTTTACAATCTCAAAGAAAATTATGCTTTTGCAGAGGAAAAATGCGAGATCACAAACTTTTCCACCGCCGTTGTTTGTATGTGGATACTTCTGGACAGAATGCTCCTGATATACCATATACGAATGAACTATCTGCATATCTTTCTGATTATTATTGGAAATTATCTTTTGTGGGGTATGTACAAGACTAAATACCTTATAGATCAGCAAGAGAAGTACAAAGCACTTAAAACATTTCTTTTTCATCTAAATCACTCTATTTCGTTCTAAATCTTTACAATATGCTCTTAAAATGATAAAATAAAAATACCACGAATAACCGTACTTTACATAATATTGCAAAATCAGCGGTACAAAATACATAATCCGCATAAAAAAGTGCGAAGCGTGGCGAAAACATATTAGGAGGGTGTTTATCATGGATGAAAAGAAAAAATATTGTAAGCACTGCGGAGAACTTATTGACGACGACTGTATAGTATGCCCTAAGTGTGGAAAACAAGTAGAGCAGTTGACTTCTAGCAACAGAGACATCATCATTAACAATTCTGCATCTTCCTCTGCGTCCTCAGCGGCAAGTTCAGGCGCGCCGTATATAAAACGGAAAATGCCATGGTATTTAAGTTGGTTTTGGATTTTTATTTTAGGAATCTTCACTGGTGGAATTTATTGGATTGTAGGAATTGTAATGAGAGTAAATTGGAAATCACATAATTAAATAAAAAACCGCCCCGGTATTGGCGTACCGGGACGGCGTTTATACATCTCCGAAGAAATGTAATATTCTGGCAAACATATTGTATCATCTTCGGAGCAGTCGAACAAGACAGAAAATTTGTTCGGCTGTTATTTTTATACCTAAAAGCAGCTACATAAAGAAAAGAGGAATAAAAATGGCGAAGAAAAGAAAGAAATATCCAAAATTGCCGAATAACTTCGGCTCTATCCGGTATCTTGGCAAGAATCGGAGAAACTGCTTCGCAGTGCATCCACCAGCTACACCGGGCGATAATGGTAAACTAAAACGTCCGCCGGCAATCTGCTACGTAGATGACTGGATAAAAGGCTTCACCGTCCTGACAGCATACAAAGCCGGCACGTATCAACCCGGCATGGAACGAACTCTTGAGGTATCCCCTACAACCGACATAGATGCTCTTATAAGCCGTTTGATTGCCGACTACAATACAATTAAGGGCGTAGAGGATAAATACCCGGAAATCAAGAAATTGACGTTCTCAGAGGTATATAAACAGTTTTATGCGTGGAAGTTCCCAAATGGGACAAAACTGTCATACAGTTCAAAGGAAGCATATCGGACGGCTTACACGAACTGTACTGTTCTGCACAATCGCATATTCGAAGATTTAAAGGCTCCTGATATGCAAAAGGTTATTGATGATTGTAAGCTGAAAAAGCAAAGCCAGATGGCTATTTTGACTCTGTTCAAGCAGATGTACAAATATGCAGTTTACTCAGAAATTGTAACGGAAAATAAGGCATTATATGTCCATGTCAACGCTGATAACGACACCGAACATGGAACGCCATTTTCTGATCAGGAACTACAAACTTTATGGGATAATGCCAACGATCCAGAAGTGCAGCTCATTCTTATTATGTGCTATTCTGGTTGGAGAATCGGTGAAGTGTTAAAACTTACAACCAACCTGGAAGAGAAATATTTTCAAGGTGGAATCAAAACAAAAGCGGGTAAAAACAGAATCGTCCCGATACATCCTGCCGTATATCATTTTGTCGAACAGAAAGTACTGGCACAAGATGGAAAATTATGTGTATATACTCAGCAACACCATAGAAAAGCATTGTTCTATCCTACACTGGAACGATTAAAAATAGTCGGCAATCCGAAACACACGCCACACGATTGCAGGCACACCTTTTCTGCGCTGTGCGAAAAATACGGCGTCCGGGAGAATGACCGAAAACGAATGCTTGGCCATTCTTTTGGTGGGGATGTTACAAATGCGGTATATGGGCACAGGACGCTGGAAGAACTCCGAACAGAAATAGAAAAGATAAAAGTTCCATTTGTGACTAACTGTGACTAACGGAACCCATTTTAATCTTTCTAAGACAACCGAAATATCATTATCGAAATGCCGGAAACCCTATTAAAATCAATGTTTCTAGCGATTTTGTAAGGATTTCCCTCATTTCATTTTCATTATTCTAATTTTATTGATTGTGACTAATAAATGAAATTTAGAAGAATGTGCAAATGCCTGTAAATACAGTATTTTGGGCACTATTATATTAGGAAACAATATTTTTGTTTGTGACTAACGTGTGACTAACGATAACAGTCTAAAACTTCCGAAGTGATGCTAAATATGTTTAAAGATAAAACTCCCGGGGTTAATTCCCCGGGACAATCATTTAGAAATTCCTGTGATTCTGGTGAATGTTCCTTTTGGAACAAATTCAAAAACAAACCCTTCTGTCGGATGCGGGATCCGGATGAAGTACCATTTCAACCCTGAACTGTCGGTTTCTGTGTACTTCATTACCTCTACAACTGCACCTTTTTTCAGTTTTGGGAACATCTTTGACGGGCTGTTTTTGTTTGATTTTGTATAACATTTTGTGTCTTTTTTAATCTGCGCAATGTAGGCTCTAGTGTTCTGCTTTTTGGCCGTATCTGAAACTGGTGTTGCATTCTTCACTAAGTTATAGTTTGGAGTGCAGAATTTTGTTCCGGGAAGGTTGCTGTTATAGTAACTTTTTTGGCATACACCACCGCCATTTGCGATAATTGCAGAGCTACTAGAAGTGTTTCCTTCGACTGTCCAGAACCGATCTCCTGATACCTTTATTACGATTCCAGTGTGTGTAAATGTGCCATTTCGATAAAAAATAACAATATCTCCAACTTTTGGATTGCTGTTCAAAGTAAACAAATCTGCCATTGTCGGGCAGTAAACGTATGGCCAGTGTTTTAAAAGCTTCTTTGCTGTGTCTAAGCCGAATGCTTTCATCATGCACCACGAAACAAACGCTGCGCACCATGGCTGTCCTTGGTAATCCGGTTTAATATCTCGCCAGTATTTTGTGTAATTATTTTCTCCGGCATTTGCTGTCTTACTATCAAGCTGACTATTACTTGCCTTTTCAAGATATCCGGTTTCATTCTTTGCGATCTGGATTAATTTATCAATTGCGTTCATGCCTGTTTCCTCGCTTTCTGGAAAATATGTCTTTAATGCGTTATAAACAAATCTCTGCCTGTCCTTATATGTTCCTACCTGATTCCCTGTGTCCGTCTGGCAGGCTGTATAGAGATTATCGAGCGTATATGGTTTCTGAGTCTTTGCCAAAATTCTCGTTACCGCCCCTTGTCCGCCTTGGTGCCTAAAGTTCACACACATAGCTTGCGCTCTAGCATCCGTAACGCCCTGCTTAAGGGCTTCGTCTGCGTAGGTGGCTAATTGTTCATCCATAAGGCTATCTTGGCATTTAACGCCTAAATCGGACGAAATAAGAGCAACTATAGCATCTGCGAGCTGTGATACCCTGGAAATATTAAAACATTCCCAGTTTGCGGTCTGGACCTGCTCCAAAAGTCTGACCTTGTCTATCTTCTCCCACTGTTCCGGGTCAGCATCGTAAATTCGTTCCAGAAGTGTTTTTGCTTCGATTCCGTACCACTGACCTGCCCCGATTGTAATTGCGTGTTCTTCAGAAGAATTGGTGTAGGCTTCCGTAAAGTCCGAATAATCCTGCTGTCCATAAACCTGTCCACCGGTTTCAACTGCGTAAATAATCTTCCTAAGAACTACTTTTTGATTATTTGTCATACGAAAACCCTCCTAAATTTTGCCTGCACATATTGCGTTTACTGTGGTAAACTTGCTCTTTCCACTGTCCCATCTTCATTCAGTACGTAGCCATCCTTTTGAAGTCTTTCAATTACCTTCTTATTCCACAGCTCAGGAACATCTGTCCATTTTTTCAGCCCATTGATTACTCGTTCTTCGAAAAATTTAACCATTATTCTTACCTCCGATTGTTGCAACTAATGTAGCAAGTTCGTCAAGTGCCGAATCATGCGTTGATACAAGTTCAGCCAGACCGTCAATGCCATCACCATTAATTAGAATTTTACGATTAGATTCCGCATTAAGCATCTGCATCACAATGTCTAACTTTTCAGACATCTCATTCAGCCTGTTTGAAACTCGATTGATGGCTTTGTAGATGTTCACAATTTCTTTTTTATCCACAATTATCATCTCCTTTGATTAAAAATAGTACCGCAAATCCTTTTAACTGTCTTACGGCGGTAGATGGGATTTGCTAGGATTTTAGATACATAAGCAGGGGACAATGCCATAAGAGTTGCTGACGTCGTTGTAGTGCGAGTTTCCGCTTACGTCCACATGACAGAATTTTCTTTCACTGCCGGAGTAAGGCGAACGTTCCCAATAGTGGCCAGATACAAGGCTATCGTCAAAACGTGGTTTTTTATATCTATTAGCAGTCGCATTCTTAAAATACTGATATTGCTTTCCTTCGCCTGCGTAAGAATACGTTGCACTGCCAAAAATTTCAATTTCAGACAGTAAAAACGCATAATCATTTGAGATTTTAATCGTACTGCTTCGACTTCCTGCAGATGTCAACTTCTCGACCTGCTTCATCATATTTTGAATATAAGTAGGCAAACATTTCTTGTACACATTATTGCACCACGTACGTCTTACACAGCCTTCCCAACCACCACTATTTGTACTTGAACCGTTTATATAACCACATTCATGTGATGCATTATAGGAGGCGTTATATTCTGTCGTAGTGTCTAAATACAACATACGTTCTGTCTGAATTGTAATAGCAGCTTTAGTCTTGCCATTGATAGCAGTCACTAAGTCATCATGTTCGATTCCGATAATTACATAGGCATAATCATTCGCTCTGTGTGACTCACTTACGCCAGTTGCATCCATGGCATTGTGATGGATGGTTCTCTTGTCGCCGACCGCCCAATAGTCGCTAATGTTGATTTTGCCTGCGTAGTGCGCTTCAATCATCTTTTCAATCTCTGCGTCTGTTCCGTCGGCAAATGCGACAATCTTCAAATCCTCTGGTTCCCCAATCAGTCTGTTACCTGCATCGTAGTTATATATGCCATCGGTGTTGTATGGGAACAGTGTAAAGTAATATTGTTTGCCGTTTGTCAGCCCTGTAACTGTATAACCTGTGGTTTTGTATTTATCACGAACTGTGTTATCAACCACAAGTGTTCCATCATCTGGATTTGCGGGATAGCCCGTTTCTTTCATTACAAGTTTTGTACCAGCCCATGTAGAGAATGTTGAACCACTGATTACCGTGTTTTCTGGGTCTTGCCATTTAATTATAACCGATGCATTTGCATTCTCGATTGTTGGGTTGTTTACGGGTTTTGGGGTAACGGTTGCGCCACCGCCTTTTGCGTGGAGCGTTCCGTCTTCATCTATGAATGTTGTCTTGCCGTCAGGCTTAACCTTACCAAGAATTTCGATTGTAGCAATTGGGACAGTCGCATCACTTCCCTTGTCTCCTTTTGGCCCTTTAATGTTTACTGTTTCGGGATTGGCGATTCCATCTGTGTTGCTCCAGCTTATGTTTCCATCAGCGTCCACACTTGGGATGAATGTAGTGCCTTTGTCTCCTTTAGGTCCGGCATCCCCAACCTCTCCCTTTTCTCCTTGCGGTCCAGTATCTCCTTTTGCGCCCATATCGCCTTGTGGCCCGGTAATATTTACTGTCTGGGGGTTTTCAAGCCCTCCGTCATTACTCCAACTTATATTCCCTTTGCTGTCTACAACAGGAGTGAATGTGATTCCTCGCGCACCAGTATCTCCTTGCTCGCCTTTTGGACCAACTGGGCCTTGCTCGCCTTGCGGCCCGGTATCGCCTTTTAGACCTTGTGCCCCCTGCTCTCCTTTTTTTCCAGGGTCTCCTTTTACGCCTTGCGGTCCCGGGTCACCCTTTGGGCCTTGTGGACCAATTGGTCCCTGCGGTCCTTGTGGCCCTTGAATCTTGCCGGCATTGTTCCAATTTGTGCCGTCAAAAACCCACATTTCTCCATTTATTAAATACGCGTCGTTCTTCTCTGCGCTCAAGGGGAGGTCTGCCTCAGATTCTTTTGTACCAAGAATATTGAGAGATGTTCCGTCATTTCCTTGTTCGCCCTTTTCTCCTTGTGGACCTTGCGGACCAACTGGGCCAACATCTCCTTTTTCACCTTGTGGTCCCTGCGGACCTTGAGGCCCTATAATATTACCAACATTTTCACTATCACCATCTGAAAATGTTATTGTCAAATTTCCATCTGTGTCGATACTGACCGCTGTGATAGAGATACCCCTTAGTGATTCTTTCTGCTCGGGTGTCAGCGATTCAAATGCTACGGTGCCATCCGCACCCTTTTCTCCCGGATCACCTTTATCTCCTTTTTCACCCCTTGGACCCTGCGGGCCAGCAGGACCCTCTGCGCCTTTCTCTCCTTTATCTCCTTTTTCACCTTTGGGACCCTGCGGACCAACAAATTCTCCGGCATTAACCATCTCTGAAATATCCTCAATGGAGCACAACCGCCTTACATCATTAGCCGCAAATGCAATGTATAAGGCTTTGCCAGATGGAACGGACGGGTCATTGCCAAGAATCGCAACAGGCTCTCCGGGGCGAATTTTCGACGTATCAAAATCGGCGTACATACCGCGCCGGAATTGTATTGTATATGTATCGGCCATATTAGACTTACCTCCTTATGAAAGGAAATTATTTTTTATGTAATCCTTTACGGAATCAAGATTTTTTTGCACATTGTCATCCATTACAAGGAAATTGCCCTTATTGTTCTGGCTAATGATACTTCCTGTGTTTTCGTCTACTTCTGAATAGGTATAAGCAATTCGACTTCCTTCTCCAGTGCTAAGATTCATAAAACTTGTTAAAATCTTCTTCATGATATTACCTCCATTTGATTGATAATGTTTAATCTGTCGTTAATAAGCTCTGATTCATAATCTGGTTCCGAGACCTCTGCTTCTTCTGACTCATAATTTGGTTCCGGGACCTCTGCTTCTTCTGAC
>OBJO01000071.1_pt1 | contig 47576 bp, 40 predicted proteins | sample 1481741 | NCBI WGS metagenome assembly OBJO01 (sample SAMN06140803, study PRJEB22556) | human gut metagenome | host: Homo sapiens | place: China: Beijing | collected 2014 | reverse complement strand
CAGATGAAGTAAGAGATGGAGGAATGAATCTGTTAGGAAAAGTAGATGTGTGGGATAATCTGATAAGAATTAAATCAGAAAGTGTTGCACAGGAATTGATGGGAATGATACTGAAAGAATTTTGTGACAATGACTTGACATCCTCGGGTGGACTCTGCGTAGAAAAAAGTCTTCCTTAAAAGTAAAAAATTACTCCAAGAGGAAAGAACAAAATCCGAAAAATAGAATCAATATTGGATTCTATTTTTCGGATTTTTTCTTTGGCAAGCTTTTTGCCGTCTTTTAATGAATGTTCAAATTCAAATTGTCGAATCACCCATCTTCTTGAACTTCCGTTCAAGAAGCATCCCTCGCTCTGCTCGGTCAATTAAGATTTTCAGCAACCGCAAGTTGCTTTCTCATCTGACTTCATTCTGTTATGATAATAACAACGAATAACGGAGGTGGATACGATGGAAGTAAAGGATATTATTTATGGGCTTCGGGTGAAAAAGGGCTTATCTCAGGATGCACTGGCGAGAAAAGTAATGGTTACCAGGCAGGCGGTGTCCCGTTGGGAGAATGGTGAGACAGTTCCTAATACAGAAACTCTGAAACTTTTATCAAAGGAGTTTGATGTTTCTATTAATACACTTTTAGGTACACCAAGAAAGCTTATTTGCCAGTGTTGTGGAATGCCACTGGAAGATGACGAGATGATAGGACGTGACAAGGATGGATCGATCAATGAGGATTATTGTAAGTGGTGTTATGCGGATGGCACATATACTTACAGTGATATGGAGGATTTGATCAATGTCTGCGTTAAAAATATGGTAACGGATAATTTTACAGAAGAACAGGCTCGCTCTTATATGAGGGAACTGCTTCCAAAGCTGGATTATTGGAAGAGATATGATGAACTCAGTGATCATGGAGAATTTGAAAAATTTAAGAAAAAGTTACTGAAGGAAATTAACGCTCTCCATGTAGAAGGTCTGCCTGAGATCACGAGGTTAAATGCACTTGTCGGAAAGTATGTGAATCTTGAATATACTCTGCCAAATGGAAGAAATGTGAAATTTCTGGATGATCAGACCACTTATTTAGGTACTCAGTCAGAATCAGAATTTGAAGGAGACAGGTATTTTGGTGTTCTTGCAGGTATGGATTTCATCCTTATTTGCACATATGAAGCCGATAGAACCAGCCCGGAGCTGGTTCTATACAAAAAACGATAAGATACGATCATTTCCCACTGAGAATCTGCCGGATTTCTTCCAGGTTCTCAGCAAAAAAGATTCCTTCCTGCCGTTCTTCAGAAGACAGTCCCTTTTCGATCATAAGAGCGAGAAGAGCTTTCAGGTGATCGTAGTAACCGTTCAGGTTATAGAGGATACAGGGGGCATCAAGCTGTTTTAAGGATACCTTTGAAATGATCTCTGCAATTTCTTCCAATGTTCCTGTTCCACCGGGAAATGCAATAAAAGCATCCCCAAGTTCGATCATTTTCGCTTTTCGCTCTTCCATATCTTGTGTGACAATGAGCCTGGTTAATCCATCGTGCTGGAGTTCACTGTCTATAAAAAATTGTGGCTCTACACCGATCACTTCCCCTCCGGCAAGAAGGGTGCTTTCTGCGATCAAGCCCATAAGACCGGATTTTGAACCGCCATAGATGAGTGCATTGTGGCTTTTGCCGATCCAGGTGCCGAGTTCTTTTACTGCAAGTTCAAAGGAAGGATCATTTCCGGGAAAAGCTCCGAGATAAACGGTAATATTTATAATTAATATCCTTTCATGTTATAAAAAGACTATCTGAGAATCTCTTCAATTGTGGAAACAGTACTGAAAGTTCCCTTATTTTCAGAGATAATTGTCTTTACTTTCTGAAGTTCAAAGTAATTTACATAGCAGATCAGAGTTTTATTTTCTCCGGCAATGACACCGGAAGAATTGATGATCGTACAGGTCTTATTGAGGTCTTCTTTGATCTGCCGGATAATTCTGTCAGGGTCTTTGGTGATGATCGTGATCTGCTTGATGGCTTCGAAATGATCTGTAAAATGATCGATAATTGCTGTGGCAATAATGTATACCAGAAGACTCAGCATGGCGGAATCCCGGCTGATGAGTACGAAGACTGCAAGGTATACAATGAGATTAAATCCGATCAATATGTAGGAAATACTGTAGTCTTTTCCGGTTTTGTTGTAAATCTGATGAACAACAATATTGGCGAAGATTTCAGAGCCGTCAATACAGCCTCCGTTCCTTAGAATAAGGGAAAGCCCAATACCAAGGATCGCACCTCCAAATGCGACTGCAAGAAAATGTTCTGTATTTAATTCAAACGGGATTTTTTCAAAATAGGCAAGCCCAAGTGTATAGACTGCAAATCCGATCAATGCCTTGGCAAAAAAATATTTTCCCAGCATGATAATGCCGGCGATCAGAAAAGGAAGAAAGACAAAAAGAACGCAAAGAGAAAGTGAATAACCGGTCATTTTGCTGATAAGAATTGCAATACCGGCAGTCCCATAGTCAATGGCATCATTGGGGAGCAGAATACAGGCAACAGAAAAACTGGCCATCAATGCTCCGAGGACAATTGCGAGGTACGAGAGTAATACTTTCAATTTTTTATTCAATCTGTCTTTCCCTCCTGTAAAAAAAATATGTGTTATCCTATCATAAATCAAGGAAAAAGTCCAGTGATCAGATACTGTGGAATCCTTTTCCGATGATCTCACTTGTATTGGAAATAAGGATAAATGCTGTCGGTTCATTCTGACGGATAAAGTTTCGCAACTGCACTGCTTGGGCACGGTTCAATGCTGTCAAAATAATATATTTATCCTGACCTGAATAAGCTCCTCTGGCATGGCATACACTGGCACTTCGGTTTAATGTATGTACAATAAAATCGCAGATTACTTCCGGGTGATCGCAGACAACGTTAAAATATTTGGAAAGATTCAGACTTTCTATAAAGCTGTCGACCATAAAAGACCGGACCGTCAGACCTAGCAGAGAATACAGACCGGTCTTAATGTCGAAGACGAAGAAACCTGCAATCGTGATCAGGATATCGGATGCAAGCAGAGCATGACCAATATCAAAGCTGGAGTATTTTTTCAGGATCATGGCAATAATGTCGGTTCCACCACTGGACGAACCAATATTAAAAAGAACGGCAGATCCAAGTGCGGGAAGTGCGATCGCAAAGCATAATTCAAGCATAGGCTGATCCGTCAGCGGCTGGGTCATGGGACAGATCCGTTCCAGAAGAGAGAGCGTGACGGAAAGCAGGATGCTGCAATAAGCAGTTTCTGCGGCAAATTTTCTGCCAAGTATGATCATTCCGATGAGCAGAAGGATCATACTTGCGATCAGGTTGAAATCACCGGCGGACATTACACCGGTTTTAGCAATAAGGACTGCCAGACCGGTGATTCCGCCAAATGTAAAGTTATTGGTAAATTTGAAAAAATAAGTACCGACAGCCATGAGTAATGTGCTGCCCGTCAGAAGAAGGAAATGAGTTCCTTTTTCTTTTAAATCTTTTGTAGACATAAATCAGCCTCCGTTGATCAGAAATATAGAGCCTTTGTTAAATGGCGAGCAGATTTTTGATTGCTTCCATATAAATAAGAACAGCTTCTTCCATTTCCGGGACAAGAAGAAATTCATCTGCTCCGTGGATATGATAATCCATCCCCGGTTTTTCAGGACCGAATGCAATGATATTTTTGAGCGATTTTGCGTAAGTTCCTCCACCGATGACGAGTGGTTCATTTGCTGTATCTCCGGTTACATCGGTATAGGCTTTGTATAATGCTTCAACCAAAGGAGATTCTCTTGGGAAGAATAATGGTTCAGTCAGAGTCTGGATTTCGATGTATCCATCCGAGTCTTCCAGTCTGTTCTGACACATGGTACAGATCTGCTCTGTGCTTAATGTGACAGGAAAGCGGATGTCGATAGTGCAGGAAATTTCTCCATTTTCTGTCTTGACAATACCATTGCATAATGTGAGATCTCCATAAGCATCCTGGAATTTCAGGTCAAGTCCGGAGCCATCACAGGCAGTTCCAATATGAGAGTTATAAAATCTGACAAAATCATCTTCAAACCCGGCTTTTGCAAGGCAGGCAAAGGTAACTCCGGCTGCATTGACACCAAGAGCAGGCATACTGGCATGAGCAGATACTCCCTTTGCGTCGATCTGGATGAGACCATCGGATTCGTGAAGATGATATTGTATAAGTCCTGATTCAGAGAATGCTGCTTCCAGTTTTTCCTTTAATCCATCTTCGGCAGGAATAACCGTTGTGCAAAAATCACATACTGCATTAAAGACGAATCCTCCATTCATAGAGATGATCCGGGTATTTTTGGAATGAGCTGTCATGGTCACCTGTCCTTTTTCTCCGTGAATGCAGGGGAAATTGGCATCCGGTGTAAATCCACAGGATAATTCTTCGGCTACTTTATTATAATGCTGCATACATCTTGAACCAGTTTCTTCATTGCAGCCCATGATCAGGCGAACTCTTTTATTGAGTCTGATACCGGAATCCCGAAGCAGTTTCATGGCATAGAGTGCTTCGAGAACAGGGCCTTTGTCATCGGTCGTTCCACGGCCATATACATAATCTCCCTTGCGGGTAAGGGCAAATGGATCATAAGTCCAGTCACCTCCGGCAGGAACAATGTCGAGATGTCCGGCAATACCGACGATATCATCTCCTTCCCCCATTTCGGCATAACCGCAGTAATGATCAAGATTAACCGTTTTAAAACCAAGCTCTCTGGCGATGCTGAGAGCCTCATCTAAGGCCTTTGCCGGTCCTGGACCGAACGGCATCCCTTCAGCCGGTGTACCGAGCTGCGAATTGATTACAACAAGACGTTCAATATTTTTGAGCAGATCCTCTGATAATGAATGAATTTTCTCCTTTATGTCCATTGTAGTAAAATCCTCCTAGTAATGATATTTTTGATAATATGATGTTGGGGTCAAAAGCCCCCAACAATGATGCCAACGGATTGTTTCGTGCTACGCACTCCCACAATCCTACCCGCTATTCGCATATCATGGTGCTTACGCCCCACTTTTATGCTCATATCAGGGAGGGGCTCAAGGTCATTCTACCACCAGTGTGCAAGCACACGTGGTTTCAGATCTTTTGACCCTGACATTATAATATTATAACACTTCTTGTAAAAAATAGTTAAAAAATAAGTGCGAAATATGGTAAATCCATGCCTTGTAAAAAAAATAAATTGATGTTACAATACGTTCAATGAGGATTATGGGGAAAATTATTCTTACATTATAAGAGGACATCTTTAGAGTATTACGTACATGAAGTGAGGAAAATTAGCTATGAGACAGATTATTTATGACAAAGTTAGGAATATTTCAGAAAAATATAAAGGATATATCGATACAGAAGATCTGATGAAAGAGGGATTGACGAATCGACAGATCGGTCTGTTGACGGCAGAGGAAAAGCTTGAAAAGATCGCACATGGTCATTACTGGGTGAACAGTGATGCGTATGGTAAGCCGGAAGATTATAAGGCGGTAGAGGTAGCCCGCGTGAATGAAAATGCAGTGATCTGTGCAGACAGTGCCTGTTATTATATGGGACTCATTGATGTGGAACCGCAGGTTTTATCGATCGCGACGAAGAGAAGCGACCGTCACAAGATGAAGATGAATTTTGATGTATGCAGACATTATTTTTCAGAGAAAGCATTTGAGGAAGATCAGAAAGTTTTCAATACGGAATATGGCAGTTATAAGGTATATGATATTGACAGAAGTGTGTGTGATTGTGTAAGATTTAAGAATGATATACCAAAAGAAATTTTTGATCTGATCATTGAAAAGTATAAGAAGTATGATAAGCGTTCTACGGAACGTCTGATGGCATATGCAAAAGCGATGCGGATCAGCAGACAGGTTGAACAGATCGGGCTTGAATAAAGCCCGATTTTTTCTGTTTCCCGGTATATACTAAGAGGGAGAAAAATGCAGGTTCTCGGAAAGGGTGGAGAGAAAAAAGGATGAAATCGTTACTTGTACATTTGAAAGATTATAAGAAGGAGTCAGTACTGGCTCCGTTGTTCAAGATGCTGGAGGCGTCGTTTGAACTTTTTGTGCCGCTGGTTATGGCAGCAGTGATCGATGTGGGAATCGCACAGAAAGACAGACCTTATATTGTAAAGATGTGTTTTGTGTTGATCGCACTGGGAATCATCGGGCTGGTCTGCTCTATCACAGCACAGTATTTTGCGGCAAAGGCAGCCTCTGGATTTGCGACAGGTGTGCGGCATGCATTATTTGAACATATCCAGAAGTTTACATTTACAGAGATGGATACATTGGGAACATCGACATTGATCACAAGGATGACCAGTGATATCAATCAGGTGCAGTCAGGTGTGAATCTGGTACTGCGTCTGTTTCTCCGGTCTCCTTTTATTGTATTTGGTGCAATGATTATGGCATTTACGGTAGATACAAAGGCCGCACTGGTCTTTGTAGTCACAATTCCGCTTTTATCAGTCGTGGTATTTGGAATCATGCTGGTCACGATGCCATTATATAAGAAGGTACAGTCAAATTTGGACAGCGTGCTTCTTACGACCAGAGAGAATCTTACAGGGGCGAGAGTAATCCGTGCGTTTAATAAAGAAGAGGATGAGATTCAGCGTTATGAGGAAGAAAATCAGACGCTGACCGACGCACAAAAGTTTGTTGGACGGATTTCAGGCCTGATGAATCCACTTACCTATATGATCGTCAATGGTGCGATCATTGTCCTGATCTATATCGGAGCGATGAGAGTCAATATCGGAGATCTGACCCAGGGACAGGTTGTGGCTCTTCTGAACTATATGTCACAGATCCTGATTGAGCTGGTCAAACTGGCAAATCTGATCATTTCTGTCACAAAGGCAGTTGCCTGCGGAAACCGGATTGAAAGCATTCTTGATGAAAAACCATCCATGGAAAGTGGAAAACTTCTGTGGAATGATGGTGTCAATGTGGATAACCCGGCTGTTCCGGCAGTGGAATTTGATCATGTATCCCTGACCTACAAAGGGGCAGCAGGAGAATCACTTTCAGATATTACCTTCTCTGCAAAAGCAGGACAGACGATTGGTATCATCGGAGGAACGGGATCAGGAAAGTCTTCACTGGTGAATATGATACCGAGATGTTATGACGCAACAAAAGGGGAGATAAAGATCTTTGGTAAAAATATCAAAGAATATGATACCGGGAATTTAAGGGATCATATTGGTATGGTTCTTCAGAAAGCAGTTCTTTTTAAAGGAACGATTGCAGATAATCTGCGTTGGGGAAAAGAAGATGCAACGGAAGAGGAGATGGACGAAGCACTGATGATCTCTCAGGCAAAAGAATTTGTTGATAATAAAGTGGGAAGACTTGAATTTGGAATCGAGCAGGGGGGAAGAAATCTTTCCGGTGGACAGAAGCAGAGGCTTACGATTGCGAGAGCATTGGTACGCCGGCCGGAAATCCTGATTTTAGATGACAGTGCATCGGCACTTGATTTCGCGACAGATGCGGCATTGCGGATGGCGATCCATGACATGAAAGAAAATCCGACTGTCTTTATCGTGTCCCAGCGAGCTTCTTCCATTCAGTATGCAGATCAGATCATTGTACTGGATGACGGTGCAGTTGCAGGAATCGGTACGCATGAAGAATTACTTGCGGGATGTCCGGTTTATCAGGAAATCTATTACTCACAGTTCCCGAAGGAGGAAGTAGCAAATGGCTGATCGATCAGGAAATAATAAGAAAAAAGTAAATCAGGGGGCAACTCTGAAAAAAGTATTTGAACGGTTAGGAAAATACAGAATTTTTCTGATTTTCTCCATTTTACTTGCAACGGTATCAGTTGCTCTGACCCTGTATATCCCAAAGCTGACAGGTCATGCAGTTGACTTTATCGTCAGCAGAGGAAATGTAGATTTTCCGGGGGTATTGCGTGTGATGGTTCAGATCGGGATCTGTACGCTTGTAACGGCACTGGCACAGTGGCTGATGAATGTATGCAACAATAAAATGACATATCAGATCGTAAGAGATATCAGAAATGAAGCATTTCATAAAATTGAGATCCTTCCATTGAAATATATTGACGGACATGCATATGGAGAAGTTGTCAGCCGTGTGATTGCAGATGTGGATCAGTTTTCAGATGGATTGCTGATGGGATTTACGCAGTTATTTACCGGCGTGGCAACGATCCTTGGAACGTTCTGTTTCATGCTTTCGGTTAATGTAAAGATTACGGTAGTTGTTGTACTGATTACTCCACTGTCATTTTTCGTGGCGAATTTTATCGCAAAGAGAACCTTCAGTATGTTTAAGATCCAGTCTGAAACCAGAGGAGAACAGACAGGGCTGATCGATGAAATGATCGGAAATCAGAAAGTAGTTCAGGTATTTGGCAGAGGGGAAGACGTAACAGAACGGTTTGATGAGATTAATGAAAGACTGAACAGAGCATCGTTAAGAGCAACGTTCTTTTCCTCAATCACGAATCCTTCCACCCGGTTCATCAACAGTCTTGTGTATACGGGAGTCGGGATTACCGGAGCATTTGCGGTGGTGAGAGGATCACTGACAGTAGGACAGTTGTCGAGTTTCTTAAGTTATGCGAACCAGTATACGAAGCCATTCAATGAAATTTCAGGTGTCGTAACGGAATTTCAGAATGCGATCGCATGTGCTCAGAGAGTGTTTGAACTGATCGAGGAAGAACCACAGATCCCGGAACCGGAGCAGGCAGTGGTTCTGAAAGACATTGATGGAAATGTCAAGATCGAAGATGTATCATTTTCTTATGTTCCTGAGCAGAAGCTGATCGAAGATTTTAATCTGGATGTGAAGCCGGGACAAAAGATCGCGATCGTCGGGCCGACAGGCTGCGGCAAGACGACTCTGATCAATCTTCTGATGCGGTTCTATGATGTGACGGGAGGTCAGATCAAAGTAGAAAATATTGACATTCGGGAAGTGACGAGAAAAAGTCTTCGTGCAGGATATGGTATGGTCCTTCAGGATACGTGGCTTAAGACAGGGACAATCCGGGAGAATATTACGATGGGAAGACCGGACGCGACAGAGGAAGAGATCATTGGGGCTGCAAAAGCATCTCACATCCACAGTTATATTTCCAGACTTCCAAAGGGATACGATACATGGATCACAGAAGACGGTGGTGGTCTGTCACAGGGACAGAAGCAGTTGTTATGTATTGCGAGAGTCATGCTGTGCCGTCCGCCAATGTTGATTCTGGATGAAGCAACTTCATCTATTGATACAAGAACTGAGCTGAAAATTCAGCAGGCATTTGCTAAATTAATGGAAGGAAGAACCACGTTTATTGTTGCTCATCGTCTGTCTACGATTCGGGAGGCAGATGTGATCCTTGTCATGAAAGATGGAAAGGTGATCGAACAGGGAAATCATGAAAGTCTGCTTGAACAGGGGGGCTTCTACCGACATCTTTATGAGAGTCAGTTTGCACATTAGAAGCGAGAGTCAAGGAGCATGAGTCAAGAAGCATGAGTCAAAGCTACGGGGCTGCCAGGATATGACCTGACCTGTTGTTATCAGAAAATGAGAAATGCAAAAAGAGGATCTGTCGGTTGACAGATCCTCTTTTATAGTAGTTCGGTTCAAAAATCCATGTAGAAAGATTATTGAATTAGTCCGAGATCAGCCATGGCTTTTCTGAGGACTTCTTTATGTGCATCTTCCATTTCTGTCAATGGGGCACGAAGCGTTCCGACTTCTTTTCCCATCATGTTCAGGGCAGCCTTTACAGGAATCGGATTCACTTCACAGAATAATGCATCAATGAGTGGAAGTGCATCCAACTGCATCTTGCAGCTTCCTGCGATATCTCCTGAGAAGAATTTATAGCACATCTCGTGGACATAAGTCGGAGCTACATTGGAAAGTACGGAGATGACCCCAAGTCCGCCTAAGGAAAGAAGCGGTACGACCTGATCGTCATTTCCTGAGTACAGATCGATCTTTCCGTCGCATAAGTGCATGATCTGTGCTACATTGCTGATATTTCCTGAAGCTTCCTTGACACCGACGATATTTTCTACATTTTTTACCAGTGTTGCAATTGTCTGTGGCTGCAATCCACATCCTGTACGGCTTGGTACATTGTAGAGGATGGCAGGAATCTTAACCTCATTACAGATTGCAGTATAGTGGTTGATGAGACCATTCTGGGTTGCTTTATTATAGTAAGGGGTTACAAGAAGAAGTCCGTCAGCACCGTCTTTTTCTGCTTCTTTGGAAAGCTCAATGGCAGTACGTGTGCAATTAGAACCAGTTCCTGCAATAACCGGAATACGGTGGTTGACGCGTTCCACAGCAAAGCGGATCGTCTCAGCATGTTCAGCTTCTGTCATGGTAGCGGATTCACCGGTTGTTCCACAGATGATGATCGCATCAGTTCCGCCGGCGATCTGCTCTTCCAGCATCTCATCCAGTTTGTCAAAATTAATTTCCAGATTTTCTTTCATTGGTGTAGCAATCGCTACGCCTGCGCCTTTAAAAATTGCCATTCTTTTTTATCCTCCTTTAAAATGGTGAAACAATAAAAGAAACGGCAAGATGCGCCGTTCCAAAATATACGTCATTGTATAAATCAGATAGCTCTCCATCTTGCGATGACAGTCATGCCACTCTTAATGTCATGCCCAAGAATGAGCCTTCAGGAGCTCTCATCCTTTCGGCATCTTTCCCTTTCTGATGAGTTCCTCTGTTCCTGACACATCCGTCATCCTACTTATGAAAAATGCAACCTCTACCTACGTTTCTGATGTTCAAAGAAATCATAACACCGGGGCATAGGGATGTCAACTGATTTGGGTATTATTTTGACTTTTCATTTACATGATGTCGGGGTCAAAAGCCGCCGACTTTGATGCCTGCGGATTGCTCCGTGCTACGCACTCCCACCATCCTACCCAATATTCGCATATCGTGGGATTATCATCCCACTTTTATGCTCATATCGGGGCGGGTCCTAAGGTCTTTCACCCACCTATGAGCAAGCTTATGTAGGCTTAGACCTTTTGAATTTGGCATCTTTACATTATAATATGAAAAAATATTAGCGGCGTGAGTGAGAGAAAATAAGGATCAACAGGTAAAAAATTGAAAAAATAAAAAAAGTAGTTGAAATCAGAAAAAAAACAGGTTATAATGATTGAAGTTGTCAGAAGTGGCAATTCGTGCTGGAATGGCTCAGTTGGTAGAGCACTTCACTCGTAATGAAGGGGTCGTCGGTTCAAGTCCGATTTCCAGCTTAAAAGAAGAATCCCGCAGGATGCGTACGAAAGGGTATGCGTTCTGTGGGATTTTTTATATAAAGAATGTGCCAGAGGCTTTGAGGGCATGGCACATTTTGCTCTGCGTTTGTCCTGTATTATACTGATGCCAGGGTCCTAAGGTCTTTCACCCACCTATGAGCAAGCTCATGTGGGCTTAGACCTTTTGCCCCTGGCATCTTATACTTTCTGGTAGGCAATTCTTTCACTTCCATTTTCAAGATAGACAACTCCACAATATTTAAATCCATTCTTGTCAAGCAGATGCTGCATGACGATATTATCACGATGCGTGTCAATCTTCAGATTTCCACATTTGTTAAAAGCCCAGTTCAGGCAGAAGGAAGCAGCACCGCGGATCGTGCCGTCGGAAGTGATCCGGTGTACGACTCCGTACGGAGCCTCATTGAGCCATTGCCCTTCATAGATCCGGACATAAGTATCATCAATTCCTTCTTTATAATAAAAAGTAGCAATGATCTTATCATGCTCCACACAGACATAGCTGTTCCCGGAGGAAATATCGTCCATCAGGATCTGTGGTGCAGGATAGGTGTTCCCCCATTGCAGAGGGTTTCCGTGACTTGCCATAAATATACGTGCATTCTCATACATACGAATGAGAATATTCAGTTCTTCAGGTTTGGTTTTTCTAATTTCCATAATCGTCCTCTCATTTGATTGATATGAACCTAATTATAGCAAAGCAGGGCTGATTGCTCAATTTACAAATGTACTGAAATGCAGTAAAAAAGACAGAAAATCTTCGAGGAAAGTACCTATAAAACTGGAAGAAAACGCCCATTTTTGTACAAAATCAAATACAAGAGCCTTCATGAAAAGTATTCTCAGAATAACGCTTGTCTTTTATTTAACGTGGTGTTATACTATGCCCGTAAAACAAATACAAAACTATTATTGGAGAGAAAAAAGGAGGATTTTTTCGATGGCTAATTTTGAACAGTGGGCTGGCTTCGAAGGAAGAAACTGGAAAAGTTCTGTAGATGTACGTGATTTCATCCAGGAGAACTATACACCATATGAAGGTGATGAGTCATTCCTTGAAGGACCTACAGAAGCAACAGACAAGTTATGGGGCAAATTACAGGAACTTCAGAAAGAAGAAAGAGCTAAAGGCGGAGTTCTTGACATGGAGACAGAAGTTGTTTCCGGTCTTACGGCTTATGGTCCTGGATATATAGATGAGAGCATGAAAGATCTGGAGCAGGTCGTTGGTCTTCAGACAGATAAACCGCTGAAGAGAGCATTCATGCCTTATGGTGGAATCAAGATGGCTGAGCAGGCTTGTACAACATACGGATATCAGCCAAGCGAGAAGCTGCATGAGATCTTTACAAAATATCATAAGACTCATAACCAGGGAGTATTCGACATCTACACACCAGAGATGAAGAAAGCCCGCCACAACAAGATCATTACAGGACTTCCGGATACATACGGACGTGGACGTATCGTAGGTGACTACCGTCGTGTTGCACTGTATGGTATCGACTTCCTGATCGAGAGAAAGCAGTATGACTTTGAGCGTTATGCAAGACATGGCATGAAAGGTGAGGATTTCCGTCTTCGTGAAGAGCTTGCTGATCAGATCAAAGCTCTGAAAGAAATGAAAGAAATGGCAGCAGCTTACGGATTTGATATTTCTCAGCCGGCTAAGAATGCTCATGAAGCAGCTCAGTGGCTGTACTTCGGATATCTTGCAGCAATCAAGACTCAGAATGGAGCAGCTATGTCTGTAGGACGTATCTCTACATTCCTTGATATCTATATCGAGAGAGATCTGAAGGCTGGAACACTTACAGAGAAAGAGGCTCAGGAGATCATTGACCACATGGTAATGAAATTCCGTATGGTTAAGTTCGCAAGAATCCCATCATACAACCAGTTATTCTCAGGAGACCCGACATGGGCAACACTTGAAGTAGCAGGTCTGGGACAGGATGGACGTTCTATGGTAACAAAGAACGACTATCGTTTCCTTCATACACTGAATAACATGGGACCTTCACCAGAGCCGAACCTGACAGTTCTTTATTCTTCAAGACTGCCGGAGAACTTCAAGAAGTTCGCTTCTCTGATTTCTGTAACAACAAGTTCTATCCAGTATGAGAACGATGATGTTATGCGTCCGGTATGGGGCGATGACTACAGCATCTGCTGCTGTGTATCTGCTACAGAGACAGGTAAAGAGATGCAGTTCTTCGGAGCTCGTGCAAACCTTGCTAAGTGTCTTCTTTACGCTATCAACGGTGGTGTTGATGAGAAGACAAAAGTTCAGGTAGGACCGGCTTATCAGCCGATCACATCTGAGTACCTTGACTTCGATGAAGTTATGGAAAAATATGATGAGATGATGGAGTGGCTGTCCAAGCTGTATGTTGATACACTGAACATGATCCACTACATGCATGATAAATATTACTATGAAGCTGCACAGATGTCCCTGATCGACACAGACGTTAAGCGTTCATTTGCAACAGGTATCGCAGGATTCTCTCACGTAGTAGACTCCTTAAGTGCTATCAAGTATGCAAAGGTTAAAGCAATCCGTGACGAAGACGGTATCACAACAGACTTCGAGATTGAGGGAGACTTCCCAAGATACGGTAATGATGATGATCGTGCAGATGAGATCGCAATCTGGCTGCTGAAGAAATTCATGCACAAACTGAATAAGTGCCATACTTACAGACATTCTGTACCGACAACATCTATCCTTACAATTACATCTAACGTTGTATATGGTAAGGCTACAGGATCTCTTCCGGATGGAAGAAAGGGTGGAGAACCACTGTCACCAGGAGCTAACCCGTCTTACGGTGCAGAGAAGAGCGGACTTCTTGCTTCTCTTAACTCTGTTGCTAAGCTTCCTTACGAGCTTGCACTTGACGGAATCTCTAATACACAGACAATCAGCCCGAATGCTCTTGGACATACAGATGATGAGCGTAAAGAGAACCTTGCTCATGTACTGGATGGATACTTCGATCAGGGAGCACATCACCTGAACGTAAATGTATTCGGTGTTGAGAAACTGAAAGATGCTATGGAGCATCCGGAGAAACCTGAGTATGCTAACTTCACGATCCGTGTATCAGGATACGCTGTTAAATTCATCGACCTGACTCGTGAGCAGCAGCTCGACGTTATCGCAAGAACATGCCACGAGACTATGTAATCAGCGATACAAATGAGATTCGAGGATGTTAAGAATAGTATGATCAGATATTGAAAAACTAATCTGTATCATCTAAGAAGAATCAGACTTAGATCAGGACGCAGCCATTTTATAAGCTGCGTCCTTTTTAACAAGTCGGAATACAGAAAATGATATTGGAGAAACTTTATTGAAAAGTTGCGGGAGGTGAAGTTATGTCAGAAGTGAAAGGTTATATCCATTCAACGGAGAGCTTTGGGTCAGTTGACGGACCGGGAGTACGTTTTATTATTTTTGTAAATGGATGTCCAATGCGTTGCCAGTTCTGCCATAATCCGGATACATGGAAGATGCAGGACGGAGAAGAGAGGACGACAGATGAACTGCTGAAAACAGCACTTCGTTACCGGTCTTACTGGAAAAAAGAAGGTGGGATCACAGTAAGTGGAGGAGAACCGCTGATGCAGATGGATTTTATGATCGATCTGTTCAAAAAGGCAAAAGCAGAAGGGGTTCATACGAATATTGATACCTGCGGAGCTGTATTTACAAGAGAAGAGCCTTTTTTCAGTAAACTGGAAGAACTGATGAAATATACAGATATGCTTATGCTGGATATCAAGCATATAGATGACGAGCAGCATAAGATTCTGACAGGTCATTCCAATAAGAATATTTTGGAATTTGCACGTTATCTGTCTGATATCAAAAAGCCGATCTGGATTCGTCACGTACTTGTCCCGGAGAGAAGCGATTATGATGAATATCTTGAGAGACTTCATGATTTTATTGAAACGCTGGATAATGTCGAGAAAGTGGAAGTCCTTCCTTACCATACGCTTGGAGAATACAAGTGGAAAGAACTGGGATACGATTATCCGCTTGCAGGGATTGATCCACCTACAAAAGAACGTGTGGAAAATGCAAATCGTATTTTAGAGACAGCGAAATATCTGAAAAAATAAATAGGGAACTGTTAAAGTAAAAGATGTCGGGGTCAAAAGCCCCCCGACTATGATACCTACGGATTGTTACGCACTACGTGCTCCCACAATCCTACCCAACATTCGCATATCGTGGTGCTTACGCCCCACTTTTATGCTCATATTGGGGCGGGTCACAAGGTCATTCTACCACTAGTGTGCGAGCACACGTGGTGTCAGACCTTTTGACCCTGGTATCATAAAAATATAAAATACAGCAAAAAGCAGCTACAGTCTTCCAGACCATTCAGTCAGGAAAAACTGTAGCTGCTTTTGCCTTCAGGCATGATTTACAATATGCATGGTATTTTTAGCCGCATCAAGCCATTTGGATTTTTCAGTCTCAAATCGATCCCAAAGCCATGCAATAGCATCGTCCATGCCCTCATCGGAAAGAGGAAAAGATTTTTTCTCCTTTTCTTCTTCAGGAGTCTCTTCAAAGCACCATGGTTCAGGATAAATATATACGGTGAAAGTGGTACTGCTTTTTCCGTCATCTCCCTGAAAGAAATACCGCATTCCATGATGAGACCCTGAAAAGGGTTCTTTTTTTAATCCGCTGTAGGGAATCAGTTTTTTGTCGATCATAAGTGGCAGGATCTCCTTTCATAACGCTTCTTTTTCATTATAACAGATCAAGATGCCAGGGTCAAAAGGTCTAAGCCCACATGAGCTTGCTCATAGGTGGGTGAAAGACCTTAGGACCCGCCCCGATATGAGCATCAAAGTCGGGGGATTTTGACCCCGACATCATATCAAGAGAGTTGACGCATAAAGAAGTGGTTTGAAAAAACTGATTACTTTTTTATTTCTTTAAAGCTTCTTTTGCAAATTCTGTAGTGACAAGAGATTCATACGGAGTGCGGGAATCCAGTTCACCGGCACTTTCAAGAATATCCTGGAGAAGTTCAAAGCTGTCTTTTTCGAAAATCAGGTCTTCTTTCCAGGTCTTCTGATCATAATAGCGGGTGACAATGGTTGTGATCGTATTTAGATCTGTTTCAGGAAATTGTGGAGCGATGACAGCGGCGATTTCTTCAGGGGTGTGATTCTGAACAAAATCCATACCTTTCTGCAATGCATTGGTAAAAGACTGGATGACATCAGGGTTTTTGTCAAGATAACTCTTTTTGGCACTGTATGCAGTGTACGGTACATAGCCACTGTCCGTACCGAGTGATGCTACGACATGCCCTTTTCCCTCACTTTCAAGGGCGGTGGCACTTGGCTCAAATTCTACTGTAAAGTCTCCACTGCCTTCTGAAAATGCAGCAGCAGTTGAACCAAAGTCGATGCCCTGGTTGATGTTCAGATCCGTCCGTGGGTCGATGCCATTTTGTTTTAAGATATACTCAAATACCATTTCCGGCATACCACCTTTTCGACCGCCAAGAACATCCTTGCCTTTCAGATCAGTCCATTTAAAGTCCTTCATTTCTTCTCTTGCAACAAGAAAGTTTCCGGCACGCTGGGTTAGCTGTGCAAAGTTGATAACATAATCATTGGCTCCTTCATTGTACGTATAAATAGAAGATTCAGATCCCATGAAACCAATATCTGCTTCACCGGAAATAACAGCAGTCATAGTTTTGTCTGCCCCAAAACCGGTAACGAGCGTGAGATCAATTCCTTCCTCGTCAAAGTACCCATTTTCAATCGCAGCGTACATCGGAGCGTAGAAAATAGAATGAGCCACTTCATTCAATGTCACAGAGACGGGAGCAGAATCGGAATCTGTCCTGGATATGTCAGAGACAGTTTCTGTTGTGTTTGTTTTAGAATTTTTAGTGTTGTCATCAGTGTGAGCAGAACCGCAGGCAGACAACAGCCCGACAGTCATGACAGAAGTGAGAAGTATGGATATCAATTTCTTTTTCATAAGTCCTCCCAGATAAGAATAGATTCTCATTTAAAGTATGCAGGAGAAACGGAACAGGTGAAATCTCAGGCAGGCTTTTAATTTGTCCAAATTGTTTTGTTCCGAAAAACTGAGCGAGAAGTTTTAAATGGGTTTATCAGGTATCCAGACTGAAGAATATCTTTGCGGGAATATGATAGGGCGTTTGCTATAACTTGAAACTATAGTTAACATGTTCTTTTATGTATTATACAAATTGCACAGACAGAACTATAATGACTTCCATAAAATAGATAACAAATTTGGAGGTAATGATTTATGCAGACATCAGTAATAGGTTTTCCAAGAATCGGTACATTAAGAGAATTAAAATTTGCTTCTGAGAAGTACTTTAAGAAGGAAATAGAAGCCGGAGAATTATTGCAGAAAGCACAGGAACTGAGGAAGACACACTGGTTGACACAGAAGAATGCAGGGATTACTTATATTTCAAGTAATGATTTTTCATTTTATGATATGGTATTGGATACGGCGGCACTGCTTGGCATTGTTCCAAAACGATATAAAGAACCGAATCTGTCAGAACTGGATACATATTTTGCAATGGCTCGTGGGTATCAGGGAACTTTTGGGGATGTAAAGGCACTTGCCATGAAAAAATGGTTCAATACGAATTATCATTACATTGTTCCGGAACTGGAAGATGATACAGAGATCAAAATTTCGGGAGATAAATTATGGTCAGAATATGCGGAAGCAAAGAGCCTTGGAATAGAGACAAAACCGGTTGTAACCGGGGCATATACCATATTAAAGCTTTGCAGATGTACAGGAAATAAGACAGCAGCAGATTATGTGGATGAGATTGTAAATGCATATAAAGATCTGATCGAGAAGTGTGAAAAAGAGCAGATCGCATGGATCCAGTTTGATGAACCGGCACTGGTGCAGGATATGGAAAAAGAAGACATCGAACTTTTCCACAGACTTTATGATGCGATTCTGACAGCAGTAAAAGATTGTAAGGTACTTTTACAGACATATTTCGGGGATGTAAGAGATATTTACCAGGATCTGATTGAGATGCCGTTTGATGGAATCGGTCTTGATTTTCTGGAAGGGAAAGAGACACTTCAATTAATTGAATCATATGGGTTTCCAAAGGAAAAGAAACTTTTTGCGGGACTTGTTAATGGAAAAAATATCTGGAAAAATCATTATGAAAAAACTTTAAAGATCTTAGAAAAATTACAGGAAAAAGAAATCCAGACGGTATTATCTACTTCCTGTTCACTGCTTCACGTACCATATACATTAAAGCATGAGACAAAGCTTTCCAAAGAATATCTGGCTTATTTTGCTTTTGCTGAGGAAAAATTGACAGAACTTAAGGAACTGGGTGATCTTGCGGAAGATAAGAAATATTTCGATAGAGAAGCTTACAAGAAAAACCATGATCTTTTTGCGGCAGACAGAAAATGTGAAAATGTTGCAGTGAAAAACAGACTATCACATGTAACGGAAGCGGATTATATCAGAGAGCCAAAGAGAAGTGAACGTCAGAAACTGCAGAAAGAGGCTTTTGGACTTCCGGAGCTCCCGACAACGACGATTGGATCTTTCCCACAGACGAAAGATGTAAAGGCAAACCGGTCTGCCTTTAGAAAGGGAGAGATTACCAGACAGGAATATGTGGATTTCAACAAGAAGAAGATCGCGGAATGTGTGGCATGGCAGGAAGAAATCGGACTTGATGTACTGGTACACGGAGAATATGAAAGAAATGATATGGTGGAGTATTTTGGCGAAGCACTGGGAGGATTCCTTTTTACAGAAAAAGCCTGGGTACAGTCTTACGGAACCAGATGCGTAAAACCACCGATCATCTGGGGCGATGTATATCGTGAAAAGTCGATTACGGTAGATTGGTCCGTATATGCACAGTCACTTACGAATAAGATCATGAAAGGAATGCTGACAGGCCCGGTTACGATATTGAACTGGTCATTCCCAAGAGAAGACATTTCCATTAAGGAATCCATCTCGCAGATTGCACTTGCAATCAGAGATGAAGTACTGGATCTTGAAGCAAATGGAATCCGGATGATACAGATCGACGAAGCTGCCTTGAGAGAAAAACTGCCGCTCAGAAGATCAGACTGGTATACAGAATATCTGGATTTTGCAATCCCGGCTTTCCGTCTGACACATAGTGGAGTGAAAGCAGATACACAGATTCATACGCATATGTGTTACAGTGAATTTACAGATATTATCCCAGCCATTGATGATATGGATGCAGATGTGATTACATTTGAAGCATCACGTTCAGATCTGCAGATTCTGGATTCGCTGAGAGAAAATCATTTTGAGACAGAAGTTGGTCCTGGAGTTTATGATATTCATTCTCCTAGAGTACCATCAGTTGAAGAAATTGTGTTGGCACTGAAAGTTATGCTTACTAAGATCAGTCGTGAAAAATTATGGGTAAACCCGGACTGTGGATTAAAGACAAGAGGTGTTCCGGAAACGGATGCAAGTCTTAGAAATATGGTTGAGGCTGCAAAAGAAATCCGGAAGAACTAGAGGATTCATCAGACTGCGTCTAAAAGCCAGTAATTTTCGCTTTTTTTGTTCATTTGGTTTGCCTTCTTTTCATAAAAAAAGTCAAGAGTTTGTATAAAAATATTGTTGCACCCGTCAACCGTTGGTATATTGCGATTGGAAACATTCTTTTCGCTGCACTGATAGCAGCACTTCAGGGATTATTTATGCAGTTGCAACTGCCGGTTGACAGAATTTCAGCCTGATTTGGTAGTCTGCAACTGGAAAATCCGATATAATAAGATCATGATGTCGGGGGCAAAAGCCCCCGACTTTGATGCCTACGGATTGCTCCGTGCTACGCACTCCCACAATCCTACCCAATATTCGCATATCGTGGGATTATCATCCCACTTTTATGCTCATATCGGAGCGGGTCCTAAGGTCTTTCATCCACCTATGAGCAAGCTCATGTGGGCTTAGACCTTTTGACCCTGGCATCAGATCATAAAATATAGATGAAAACCTGAAAAGAGGAGGAAAATGGATATGATCTTATCGGAAAAAATCGCAGAAGAGCGAAAGAAAAATGGATGGTCACAGGAAGAACTGGCAGAAAAGCTGTCTGTATCACGGCAGGCTGTTTCTAAATGGGAGAGTGCATCGTCTGTACCGGATTTGCAGAAATTACTCCGCATGGCAAAAATTTTTGAGGTCAGTACAGATTATCTGTTAAAGGATGAAATGGGAAAAGAAGAGGTTGAGAAAATATCAGACTATAGGACAGAAGATACAGTCTACAGGAATGTATCTATGGAAGAGGCAAATCATTTTCTGGAATGGAAGAGAAAAAATGCAGTCATACTGGCAGGGGCAGTTGCTCTTTGCATCATGAGTCCGTCACTGCTCATTTTTCTGACAGGTCTTTCCAGTGCAACGGGTGGAAATCTGAGTGAAAATACTGCGGTGGGGATTGGAGTTTCGGTGGTACTGGTGATGGTTTCCCTTGCAGTTGCTATTTTTATTTCTTATGGGATTCGCGGAAAAGCATATGAGTATCTGAAAAAGGAACTGATTGAAACTGCTTATGGAGTAAAAGGACTGGTAAAAGAAAAGAAGCAGAATTATGAAGGTACTTATACAAGAGGGATTATCCTGGGAGTTGTTTTCTGCATTCTGGCGGTTATTCCTCTTTTGATCGGAATTGCGATGGAACAACCGGAGTATATGATTACAAGTGATGTGTCAATTCTCCTTTTGCTTGTTGCAGTGGGTGTGTTTTTAATTGTACGTGTCAGTACGATCAATGGAAGTTACGATATGTTGCTTCAGGAGGGAGAATATTCCCAAAAGGAAAAGGCTGTAAAGAAAAAGTTTGAAATCTATTCAACTGCTTATTGGTGTATTGCTACAGCAATCTATCTTGGATGGAGTTTCCTGAGTGTGCGGTGGGATTATACCTGGATTCTGTGGCCGGTAGCGGGTGTATTATTTGGTGCAGTGTCAGTAGTTGCAAGAGGGATTTGGGGAACACAGGATTCGACCAGGATATAATCATGTTTGCGGATACTTGTAAAAAGAAAATACTGGTGCTATAGTATCCCTAAAAGGAGGGAGTGCTATGAAGATGATCCGCAGAATTTCAAATTTAGTCAGTTTATGTATGTTACTTGCATATGTTATTGTTCTTGTATGTATCTGGAGCAGGATCCCCGGAACAGTTCCGACTCATTTTAACGCTGCAGGAATAGCAGATAGTTATGGGGGCAAAGGAATTCTTTGGATTGAGGTGATTGCGGCAACAGTCATTTTGCTTTTGCTCTCTCTGATTGAAAAAGTTCCGTCTATATGGAACTTCCCGGTAGCTGTCACAGAGGAGAATAAAGAAAGGCTGTATAAAATAGCACTGGTAATGCTGGGAGCAATAAAGATTCTTACTACGGGATTATTTATCGATGTAGGAGTCAGCAGCCTGGTAACGAGATTCCCTGTCTGGCCTATGTACATCATGCTGGGTGCGATGGTGATCGTGATTGTAGTGGCAGTAGTACAGATGATCCGGGCAAAGTAAAAAGATGTCGGGGTCAAAAGCCCCCGACTTTGATGCCTACAGATTGCTCCGTGCTACGCACTCCCACAATCCCTGGCATCATAAAAATAATATATCAAAGGCAGTGAAAGAAGCAGGCTGACCTTAAGAAGAAAGACGAGGATGAAAAATGGACGAGTTATATCAGATCATCGAGCAGAAAATAAAAGCTTCCGGCTATCCGAGAGAGATTTCAGGAGCAAAGGTATATAATGATATTTGTGACCAGATCGAAGGAAAAGAAAATGGAGAGTATCTTCTGCTGTCAAAATTTGAGGATGATGTAGTTTTTGAATACCATATTACGGTGAAAGATGAAGAGTTTAATCTTGGAATTCTGACTATGAAAGCACCGGAAGGTGTATTTGAAGCAGATTTTGATGCAGAGTAAAATTTTGCTTATATTTCAGAAAAAAATGTGATACAATAAGCATCGTGCAAAAATGAAATAGCGAAATAATAACGACATTAAATATTATTGCGGCCCATGTCTGATAGCTGCGATGTATTTGATGTCGTTTTTATATGTCAAGAAAGCGTACTTTTTTGATATATAAGATATTCCAGGCTATTCATACAAGTAAAGGAGAGAAGAAAATGCCAAAAACTAAAATTCAAAGTATTGTATTTACCGCAATGAGGGTATTCTGCATGTTTATGTTTCCCGACAGCACTTTTACTGCAAATATTTTGGGTAGGTCCATTTGTACGTCTGATGTTCAGAAATGCATCCAATGGAGACGTGATGGCGTGCCGGAGAGTGACGGACAGCAGGATTGCCAATATATTTGAGGACAGACTGGCGGATGTATGGGTCTGTCAGATGGAAAAATACAGAGAATATGACCGATTTATAAAATGTAGTAAATGCGAGCTGAAAGCGTGGTGCAGAGGTTGTCCGGCAGTAGCAAATGGAACGAATGGTGATTTTTACGGGGCAGATCCTCAGTGCTGGAAGATAAAAAATGAAAGAACGGGGGAGCGATTATCATGTTGATGGATCTGATAAAAAAATCTTTCATATAAAAAGCTCTCTCATATAAAAAATCCATCAATCGGACTATCTGCCGGATTGATGGATTTTTGTCGGGGATATTCCCCGATCATCATTCTGTAATTTATTTGAACTCAACGATCTGAGTAAGATCAGTTATCATGTTCGTCTTCGAAAGGATCTTCATAATCCTCGTCCTCGTCGTCATCTTCATAGTAATAATCTCCGCCTCTGGAGGCAATACCAAGAATCAGTGAGATGACTGCGAAAGCAGCACTTACACCGGCAACAATCAGCAGTTCCAGTTCGCTTCCGCGTTTCAGGAATGCAAATCCGGCACTTGCCAGATAGAACAGCATTGGTGCAAGGAATGCAAAGATCGTATAACGATTCACCATGATGAAATACAGCAGAGCTGAAACCAGCATGCAGAGTGCCAGAATCACATAAACCATACCGGAAGTAGCAGAACCGTCTGAAGAGGTGCTGCTCAGTCCAAGTGTAAATCCTCTGTACATCAGATATCCGAAACCGAGAAGTGAGAGGATACCAAGGATGATACGGGCAGGTCTGAATCTTGGTACATCATCATATTCGTACTCATCATCATCATACTCATCGTCGTACTGCTCTTTTTTCTTTGTATCTTTTACTTTCTTCTCATCAGGATCTTCGTTCTTTTTCTTCTTTTTTGTAAATTTGCTGTCAGGATCTGTCGCAAGCATCTCTTCATATCCTTTGCGTACTGCCTTTTCACGCTTTGTACGAACCTGCTCTGCAGGAATATTTCCATATTTCTGCTCATCAGAAGCTTTATTAGTATCAGAAGCTTCTTCAGGATGACGCTTCTTGACCGGTTTCTTTGCGGACGCCTTTTTCTCCCCTGGCGTCTTTGTGGAAAGCGGTTCTTCTGTAGAAGCAGGTCTGACTTTCTTTTTGACTGGTCTTTTTTCCGGTTTCTCGGAAATTTCAGCAGTTTCATCATTACTGATCGGTCTTGAAGCCTTCGGACGTACAGGTTTTCCTTCTGCGTCTGTCGGTCTGCGTCTTTTCGCAGGTTTTGCTTCGGCTTTCTTTTCGGCTTCCTTTACTTTTTCAGCGTCAGAGCCGGCAGCAGGTCTTTTGACTGGAGGCTTTTTGGCAGCCGGGTTTTCTTCTGCTGCACCCTTCTTGGATACGGATGATTCAGCAGGTCTGACAGCGACTTTGCTTTCAGCTTTATCGACTGGCTTTGCTTCTGCCTGTTCAGCCTCTTTTTTTGCAGCTATTTTCCTGGCACGCTGCCTGTCGAGATTCCACTGCTTCTTACAGTCACGGCAGACTGCATATTCGTTGAAGATCGGATCTCCGGATTCCGTTGTGCCGACTTGTCTTTTCATACGCTCAAGTTCTTTACCACATGATGGACACTTCATATTAATTATGTACTCCTCTCCTTGTCAATGACAAAATTAATAACAGAAGTATTATAGCATTTTGTGTCAGTTTGGACAATGGAAAAATCAAAGATATAGATGGAAACTGTCGAGGAATGGAAAAAATAAAGTAGTAGACTTTACAAATTTAGTGTGCTAAAATGTAACAGTAATTAAACGAGGGTGAAAAGGAGATTGGTTTCATGAGCAAGAAAATAAGGACTGAGGCGGTTGATTATCTTTTTAATGCCATTTTAAGCCTTGAAAATAAAGAAGAATGTTATACTTTTTTTGAAGATATCTGTACGATCAACGAACTGCTTTCGCTTTCCCAGCGTTTTGAAGTGGCAAGGATGCTCAGAGAGCAAAAGACATATCTTGAGATAGCAGAGAAGACCGGAGCGTCTACAGCAACGATCAGCAGAGTCAACCGTTCACTGAACTACGGAAATGACGGATATGATATGGTCTTTGAGAGAATCGGACTTACAGAAAAGGAAGAAGATTCATCAACTGCAGAAGAATAGAAAGTGGAAAGATAGTTCGGAAAAAAGTATGAGCGGATCTTTGGCCGGGGATCTTCGGACGCAGAATACAAAAGACACGAACCTGTGGCTGCAACCATTGGAACGTGTCTTTTTTTAAATATCAGTCCTTCTTATTCTTAGAAGAAGGAGCTGCGATATCATCAATAATCCGTTCGATCATCATCTTTTTCAGATATACGTCGAAACTGAGATTACAGATAAAAGCAAACTTCTGGAGAGTATCCCTGTCTTCTCCGTCAGGAAGTTGGTCAAAAGCTTCTCCTGCCTTATCATAAGCGGAAGATACGCTGTCTTTCAGCGAGTCGAGCCGTTCTTTTTCCATGTGGCAGAGTTCTTCATAAATAGAGGAAAGTTCCATTGTATCATTTCCGGAGAAATATTTTTCCGTCAATGGCTTTAGTACCGTTTCGATATCTTTGATCGACAAAATACTTTTAAAATAGTAGATAAAAATGAGAAGCAGCATATGCTCCCGGGAATACTTCTTCTTCACAGGCGGCGGAAGAAGATTGTTCTTTGTATAATTGTTGATCATGGTCTTAGTAAGGATCTTATCCTCTTTATATCGCTTGGTAGAAGCGAGCTGTTCATCCATAAAAGTAGTGACTTGATCCATATAAAGATCAATATTCGGGATGTCACCCGGATGCACATATTGAAGATGGGAAAGTTCATTTAAAATGCTGTTAAGCATATCATTCATATCTATAGTCATGTTATCACCTCGACAGACTCATTATATAGTATTTAAAACTATATGGCAAGTAAAAACTCAGAATAATGCAGAGGAACAGTAACAGGATGATCTCGACGAAATTAAGAATAACATAGACTTGACAATCAAGAATGTATGTTCGATAATGGAAGATACAAATGATGGGTATGCAGAGGCATAATCAGTAGATAGGAGAGCAGTTTTATGAGTATTTATGATAAATTGAACGAACCCCAGAGAGAGGCGGTATATCATACAGATGGACCTCTGTTGATCCTGGCGGGTGCAGGTTCGGGAAAGACCCGGGTACTGACGCACAGGATCGCATATCTGATCGAAGAGCGGAATGTGAATCCGTGGAATATCCTGGCGATCACGTTTACGAACAAGGCAGCAGGAGAGATGAGAGAAAGGGTGGATTCCCTGGTGGGCTTTGGCTCGGAAAGCATCTGGGTAAGCACTTTTCATTCGATGTGTGTGCGGATTTTAAGAAGATTTATAGACCGGCTTGGGTATGATAACCGTTTTACGATCTACGATACAGACGATCAGAAGACTCTGATGAAAGAAGTCTGTAAAAAGGTCGCCATTGATACAAAGGTTTTTAAAGAGAGAAGCCTTATGTCGGCGATTTCTTCTGCCAAGAATGAACTGATCCTTCCGGATGAGTTTGAACTGAATGTAGGAGGAGATTTTGCAAAGCTGAAGATTGCAAAAGTATACCGTGAGTATGAGGCACAACTGAAGGCGAATAACGCACTGGATTTTGATGATCTGCTGGTGAAGACGGTTCAGCTTCTGCAGACGCAGCCGGATGTGCTGGAGAATTATCAGGAGCGGTTTCGCTATATTATGGTCGATGAGTATCAGGATACGAATACAGTGCAGTTCCAGCTTGTAAGACTGCTTGCCGGAAAGTATCGGAATCTGTGCGTGGTGGGAGATGATGACCAGTCGATCTACAAGTTTCGTGGAGCGAATATCCGCAATATTCTGGATTTTGAACATGAATTTTCAGATGCCTGTGTCATAAAGCTGGAGCAGAATTACCGCTCCACGGGCAATATCCTGAATGCAGCGAACCGGGTAATCGCCAATAATAAAGGCAGGAAAGAAAAGACTTTATGGACTGCCAACGGGGAGGGAGAGCTGGTTCATTTAAGGCAGTTTGATACAGGATATGATGAGGCGGATTTTATTGCAGAAGATATAAAAAAGGAAGTAAGGGCAGGAGCATCATATAATGACCACGCGGTGCTTTACAGAACGAATGCACAGTCCCGTCTTTTGGAAGAAAAATTTGTTGCGATGAATGTCCCGTACAAGATTGTGGGCGGTGTCAACTTTTATGCCCGCCGGGAGATCAAAGATCTGCTTGCGTATTTAAAGACGATTGATAATGGAATGGATGATATTGCGGTACGAAGAATCATTAATGTGCCAAAAAGGGGCATTGGTCTGACTACGATCAACCGGATCCAGGAGTCTGCTGCAGAACGTGGGCTTGGATTTTATGAGACGCTGATGGCTCCCGAGTTGATCCCTGGAATCGGAAGAAGTGCAGCAAAGCTGGATTCTTTTGCAGCTCTGATCGAATATTTTAAAGGGCTTACCGGACAGATGAGCATTACGGATCTGCTGCGGGAAGTGATCGAAAAGACGGGATATATGGAGAGTCTGGATTCCGAGGATAAAGAGGATGCACAGGCGAGAAAGGAAAATATTGATGAACTGATCAATAAGGCAGCCGCATACGAAGAGGCAGCAGAAGATAGAGATGAACCGGCTACATTGAGTGCTTTTCTGGAAGAAGTGGCGTTGGTTGCGGATATTGACAGTCTGGATGAAGAACAGGATTATGTTGTCCTTATGACACTGCACAGTGCCAAAGGGCTGGAGTTCCCTCATGTATATCTGGCAGGAATGGAAGATGGCTTGTTTCCAAGTTATATGACGATCACATCAGACGACAGAGATGATCTTGAAGAAGAAAGACGGCTTTGTTATGTGGGGATTACAAGAGCAGAGCAGGAGCTGACGCTTACCTGTGCAAGAAGAAGGATGGTCAGAGGCGAGACCCAGTATAATAAGATTTCACGTTTTATTAAGGAAATTCCGGCAGAACTTCTGGATACAGGAAGCCGCAGGATTGAACCAGAGACGGAAGTGCCGGTACAGCAGAATACATATGCACATGCAAGAGAAGCATTCCGGGCAAGGGCTTTCGGTGCGGCTTATAGCAACGGGGCAGGAAAAAGCAGCGGAGTTTCTTCGGGTAAGAGCAGCCAGGGACTGGCATCTCTTCAAAAAGGCAGCCAGCTTGCAGCAGGATCAGGTGGCAGTCCTGATTATGCAGAAGGAGACCGGGTGCGTCATGTGAAGTTTGGGGAGGGAACCGTTCTTGAGATTCGGTCCGGTGGCAGAGATTATGAAGTAACGGTGGATTTTGACAGTGCAGGAGTCAGGAAGATGTTTGCAAAGTTCGCAAAACTGGTAAAGATTTCATAGGTTTGTGGACTGTCAGCCGATCAGAAAAGATGATTATGATGTGAGAACCGGGACAGAGTTTTTAGGAAAAATCTCCGAAAGCGGTAGTAATAACAGAGCTTAAGTGTTATAATATACAAAAATCAGTCGTAACCTGTGAGAGGTTAGAAAGGATGTGCAGATATGAATAAAAAATTAGAGGATATGATCGCTGAATCAAAATTAAAAGAAATCCTGCATAAGAACGAGGCAGAGAAGCAGAAGAATGCGGTTGTATGGGTACTTGCAATTATTGGTGCGATTGCAGGAATCGCAGCCATTGCATATGCGGTATTCCGTTTTGTGACACCGGATTATCTGGAAGATTTTGAAGATGATTTTGATGACGATTTTGACGATTATTTCGATGAGGATGATCAGGTATAAGTTCAGGATGGTAATAGCACAGTAAGAAGAATACAGACAGGATGTGACGGTTGGAGTACACCCTGTCTGTTTTGTTTGTTGGGAGGAAATAATGAAAAAAGGACAGATCTATGAAGGCATAATCGAGAGAGTGGATTTCCCGAATAAGGGAATGATTTATATTCCGGAGGAAGAAAAATATGTCACGGTGAAAAATGGTATCCCGGGTCAGAAAGTCCGCTTTATGATCAATAAATTTAAGCGGGGAAATGGAGAAGGAAGACTTCTGGAAGTGCTGGAAAAATCACCGCTGGAGACCAGGGAGCCGGTCTGTAGTATTTTCCCGGCCTGTGGTGGATGCATGTACCAGACTATGTCCTATGAAGAACAGGTAAAGATGAAAGAGGGACAGATCCATCGGATCATGGATCCTGTCGTAAAGGGCGATTATATTTTTGAGAGTGTAAAAGAAAGTCCAAAAGAGTTTCATTATCGTAATAAAATGGAGTTTTCTTTTGGAGATGAATATAAGGACGGTCCGCTTTCTCTCGGACTGCATAAAAAAGGAAGCACATATGATGTCCTGACAGCAGCAGACTGCCAACTGGTCCATCGGGATATGAATCAGATCCTTTCCTGTGTTCTTGCATATTTCAGGAAGTGGAATGTAAGCTATTATAAGAAAATGCAGCATACCGGATATCTGCGGCATTTACTTCTGAGACGGGGGGATACGACCGGAGAGATTCTGGTGAACCTTGTAACGACTACGCAGGAAGAGCATGACCTGACAGAATTAAAAGAACAGTTACTGGAGCTTCCTTTGGAAGGAAAGATCGTAGGAATCCTTCATATCCTGAATGATTCACTTTCAGATGTTGTAAAAAGTGATGAGACAAGAATCCTTTATGGTCAGGATTTCTTTTATGAAAAGCTGCTCGGACTGCAGTTTAAGATCACCCCGTTTTCTTTCTTCCAGCCAAATTCCAGGGGAGCAGAGGTATTGTATGAGACTGTCCGGGAATACATCGGAGATATTGAGAATAAGACAGTTTTTGATCTGTTCAGTGGAACCGGAACGATCGGTCAGGTGCTGGCTCCGGTTGCAAAGAAAGTGATTGGTGTGGAGATCATCGAGGAGGCAGTAGAAGCTGCAAAAGAAAATGCTCTCCGCAATGGACTTTCTAATTGTAAATTCATAGCAGGCGATGTATTTAAGGTGCTGGACGAGATCGAGGAGAAGCCGGATGTGATCGTCCTTGATCCGCCGAGAGATGGTATCCATCCGAAAGCACTGCCTAAGATTCTTGAGTATGGAGTGGACAGGATCGTTTATATTTCCTGCAAGATGACCAGTCTTGCACGGGATCTTGAGATGATGCAGATGGCGGGATACCGGGTGGAGAAGATGACGGCAGTCGATCAGTTCTGTGAGACCGTGCATGTGGAGACGGTAGTACTGATGTCACGCACAAGTAAATAAAGGGCGAAAATGCCCATAAATAAAGGGATTTCCACTATCCTGATAACCAAATGCCGGACGGCTGTTCTGCTTATTGAACATTATAGGAAACAAATCCAATCTCATAATTTGGTCAGGTTGAGTATACAGATTAACTTTTATTAGGTTGAGAATACAGATTAACTGTTTTGAATATAAAGGTTGAGAATACAGATTAGCTGTTAAAACGAAAGAAAAGATTACGAAAGAAGGGATACGAAATGGCGGGATGCACTTGCGAAAACTGGAGTCTACAGGATTTATCGAGTGCTTTACAGGATATGCATAAGGACAATAAAAGAATCGTAGTGCCAATGTTCCAAAGAGGAAAACGTTGGAAAAAGGCACAGGAGCAGAAATTTATCGATTCTTTGATTAAAGGCTATCCTGTCGGTACGATGCTGTTCTATGAAACATACGAAGATAACAAGCGTACATACATCTTGGTAGATGGATTGCAGCGTGGTAATAGTATAAAAAAATACATGACAAATCCAACAGAATTCTTTTATGATGACAGCATTTCGGATGAATTCTGCTGTAGTGTATTAAAATTGGTTCATCAATCCGATGAGAAAGAACTATATACCAAAATTCGTGGAATTCTGACTGCTTTCATCAAAGAGCAGAAAACTTTCAAGAATCTACAGTACTTCTCTGTCGCAAAGCAGATTGCAGATGAGTTCTCCGCTGGGTTTGAACCTATTGAGCAGCTTATCGAGGTAATTAAAATATTCTTTGAAGAACGTCAGGATTTGTATGATAGAATCGCCAGCACCATTATTCCAGTTATTGTATATACTGGAGATGAAAATAACCTTCCTGAAATTTTTGATAGAATCAATTCGCAAGGTACGCCGCTTGACCAGTATGAGGTATATGCGGCTGCTTGGCCTGTTAAGCAGAAGTTCGCCATAAAAAATGCTGACATTGTAGAACACGTAGTTCGCAAGTATGATACTTTTGAAGAGGACGATTTCAAGATTCATGGGTACAATCGCGAGGAAATGCGTACACAGAAAACAGTGAATGCTTTTGAGTATCTCTTTGGACTAAGTAAGTACCTTGTTGAAAAATATGATATTCTTGCTTTCAATAAAAATTTAGCAGAGGATACCGTAAATCCATTAGCGTTTGAACTGGTTAATGCCTGTCTCAATGATACAGACAGAATAAAAACCTTGTATCAGAATTTATATGCCTTGGATGTGAATGCTTTTGAGACGGCTTTATACAAATCCATAGAGTTTGTACGTGATTCCATTTTGGTTATTACAAAATTCAAAGGCAATTCTCGTAACGCAAATAAGATCTTTCACTCCAAGTACCAGATTCTTTCGATGATTTCCACAACCTTTAAGGAAATGTATGCCGGAGTAGATTTTACTCAATTCTCCGACACTTGGCAGGAACGAAGGCAGAAAATCGCAAGAAACCTTGTTCAGTATTATGTGTATGACATCATTACAAATTATTGGTCCGAAGGTGGTACTGGGAAAATACATAGTGCAGCCAAACCTAATCGTTACATGATAGAAATTCCAAGCCGTGCCTGGATGGTCGCACTGGATGGTTTCTTCGAGCGGTCTATGCTTCGCGCCGAGAAGAAGAATATTGCCAATCCGAGAAGCGAAGAATATGTCATTCTAAACTGCATCTATCTTAAAACCTTCACTGCCATGGATCAGCTTTCTATTGACCGTTTTGATGTCGAGCATATCGCACCGAAGGAGCAGATGAGAAAACTGATAGAGGCTTGTGATGGTGATGGTCTGCCAATCAGCTGCATCGCTAATCTTTGCTATTTGCCAGAATATGTGAACCGTAGTAAAGGTGCAAAGAACTTCTATCAGGACAAGAAATACTTGCAACACATTGACCTTTCAGAGGTTGAGAGCAAGTACAGTTTTACAGAGAGTGACGATCTCGAATGGATGGATATGCCATACGAAAAGCCGGAAGACTTTGCTGTCCTACGAGAATACTATACCGATTACTGTGCGAAGAGATTTGATAAGCTGAAACATCTTCTGTGCGATTCTTTGGAAATCAAATATGAAGAAATCGAGCCACAAGAAACAGAAGTAGTTCAGAAGGTGGTTGTAGCAAAGAAATCGGATGATAAGCCGAGCAAACAGGTTCGTTTTGCGGACAAGTGCATCGTTCGTTTAGCAAAAGTACTGAACACCGATTTAGTGAAAGTTGGCCGAAGCAGCTATAGGTCTACTGATGGGAAAAGAGGTTATGTGATTACAACCTCAAAAATGTATACACAGGGTAAACGTGAGAAGTATTGGTTTGCATACCGAACGAGTCCTTTTGACGAATTGTCTGACTGTGAAGAAAAGTATGTCGTATATGGCTGTAAGGATGAAAACACTTTGGTTGTACTACCCGTTCCAGTAATTGAAGAGCAATTGGATCGCGTGAATGTTTCGTATGACGAAGATGAAAACATTTCGCATTGGCACATGGTGTTCTTCCGTGATACAGCAGGAAAAATGACATGGATGCTTTCACGACCGAATATTGAAGAGATAGAAATAAATAGTTTCCTTGTGTAAATTTGTTGGAGACTTTCTGCCACTGGGTGGAAGGTCCCCTTTTTGTTGGTAGAAAATAAAGGTGAATTGGTGATCGTCTTGCAACAATGAGAATGCGGATAAACAGCCGTGCAAGCGAAATTAGTTTTGCGTTCGCAAACTTTTATAGACTTTTGCGTATTTTTGCGATATAATGTTTAACATAGGTCATTGGCACTTCGGAATAAAGGTGTATAAGTATTCGGTGGTGCAAAGAAGAACAGAAAAGCATACAAAGTGTGGAGGTAAAGCGGATGCGTTTTAGCTACAATAAATTGTGGAAATTATTAATAGACCGTGGAATAAATAAAAAGACATTGCGTGAAATGAGTGGGATTAGTGCCACATCGGTTGCCAAACTTGGAAAAGGTGGCAACGTCAACACTGATGTGCTTCTTAGAATATGCAATGCTCTCAATTGTGATATTGGAGACATCATGGAATTTGTTAGAGAAGAAAATTTTGAAGAACAGGAACGAAAGGATGCATTTCCTAATGTGTAAAACTAATACGTCCTTGGCAAGGGTTGAAAAATATAGTGCTGTAGATGAGGCATTGAACCTTATCTATTTATATATACAAGAAGTTTATTCGCCGAAGGAAGTAGAACTGATTTGCGGTGAGTTAAAAAGCATTGCAAGAAGAGACGATTTTCAGTGTGTTGAGGTAGCTTCATCTAAGCGAACATATACTCAAGTTCAAGATGCTCTTTCCAAGATTAATGAGAAACAGAGCATAAGAAAAAGCAAAGGGGTATATTACACCCCAAATGATGTTGTCCGGTTTATCCTCACGAATAGTATTAAAGCCTCATTCGGAAAGCTTACAGCATCCAATGTTAGTGATTTGAACATGGATAACATACCATACCGTTCATTTTGCTGTAGGAAGACTGTGTTTGACCCAACGTGTGGAGCTGGAGAATATCTGCTTGCAGCACTTGAAATTAAAATTGATTTGTTGAAGAAAAATGCAAAGATTACCAATCGTCTTATACAAGAGGTAGTTTCTACGATTTATGGCAATGATGTGAATGTTGAATCCATTATTATTGCAGAATTGAGATTGCTACTGTTCATTATAGAATCTTGTGGCGTTGATTATTGTATCGGACTCGGAAATGTAATGAACAGACGATTCACATCCTTTGATTTTATTGCAGACGAGGTCTCTTTTGAGGATAAGTATCATATCGTGATAGGTAATCCACCTTATGTTGAGGATTTCAAATCCGGTCTTGAACTTAGTGATAAATATGGGAACATTTATGCTAATATCCTCTTAAATGCGGCAAGGAAACTTGAAAAGAACGGTTCTATCGGATTTATAATTCCTCTTTCATATGTGTCTACACCGAGGATGAAAAAACTTCGAGAGGAATTAGGAGACCTGGTTCCTGAACAATATATTTTAAGTTACGCAGATAGACCGGATTGTTTATTTGATTCGGTACATCAAAAATTATGTATTCTAATCGGTAAAGACCGAAAGGTGGAAAAAACTGTTTTCACCGGAAACTATCAGTATTGGTATAAGCAAGAACGCAGTACGCTTTTTACTGATATCCAAATGGTAAGGAATAGATATGAGAATGCAGATTTTATTCCTAAGTTAGGCACACAACGGGATATTGATATCTACAAGAAAATAACTGATACACGAAAAATGCAATCAGTATATGCTATATCGAGAGCTGGCACTGAATCGGTTTTCTTAAATCGTCGAGAGGCGTTTTGGATGAAGGCTTATAGAGAAAAGGTAGATGCCCCTGAATATAAGGTTTTCAGTTTTCATACCTCGTTAGAAGCTGATTTTTGCTATTGCCTGATCAACTCTACCCTTTTCTGGTGGTATTGGATTAGCGTGTCTGATTGTTGGCACGTTAGTAAAGATTTAAACGGATTCATGATGCCTCTACAGGTTGATATGACTGGTGCCACGGAATTGGCTAACAACTTAAGAGAGCGATTGGAAAAAACGAAAGTATATGTAGGCACAAAACAAACGCAGTATGAATATAAACATCGAGAGTGCTTGTCAGAAATTTGGGCTATAGATGATTTTGTAAATGCTGCGTATGGATTAACTGAAGCCGAAAGCAAATATATTAAGAATTTTGCTATTAGGTACAGGACAAGTGGAGGAATTGACGCAGATGAAAATAATTGATTTATTTGCAGGATGCGGTGGCTTATCCCTTGGCTTTATCCAAGCAGGATTCAGCGTGGAAAAGGCAGTAGAGTATGACCCCGTTATAGCGAACACATATCAGCGTAACCATCCGGAAGTTGATGTGATTGTTGATGACATAAAAAATATAGACACCTCTGATATGTTTGCAGGAACGACGGCAGATGTCATTATAGGAGGACCACCTTGCCAAGGTTTTTCTATGGCAGGTGCGAGAATTAGACAGGGATTTATTGACGACCCTCGAAATTACCTTTTCAAGCACTACTTTAATGTTGTAAAAACGGTTAGGCCTAAGGTTTTCGTTATGGAAAATGTAAAAGGCATATCTACTATGCAGGGGGGGAAAATTTTTGAAGAAATCAAAAGAATTTTTCAGGACCCCGAAGCACTTAATGGAAAACCATACCACATATACCACAGGGTAATCAACGCTGCAGATTTTGGAGTGCCCCAACGAAGAGAAAGAATGATTATTATAGGGACTCTTGTAGACGAAGTGGACATTGATACCTTATGGGAAAAAACTTTAAACGAGATAAAAAGCGAGTACCCTACCTATTTTGATGAGGTAACGGTTCTGGATGCGATAGGAAATCTTTCGATGACAAGCGAAGATGGAGTGATTGATAATCCATCGCCGGAAACTGATTATGAAAAGTATTTGTCCTGCGATGCAAAAACGCTAACAAACCATTCGCGGTCACGCCATTCAAAGGTTGCAGTGGAAAGAATGAGTAAAATAAAAAACGGAGAAAATTATACGGCTCTGAATGAACAGATTAATTCTGTTCATAGTGGTTCGTATGGTAGACTTTGTTGGAACGAGCAGGCGTCGACAATCACCACAAGATTTGACACTCCTGCAGGTGGTCGATTTATCCATCCAGATGAAGACCGTACATTAACACCGAGAGAGGCAGCACGAATTCAAAGTTTCCCTGATAGTTATGTTTTTTATGGAGATAAGCGTTCGATAAGTCGTCAGATTGGTAATGCTGTCCCGCCGAAAGTATCGTACTTTCTTGCAAGATTGGTAAGGAACATATTGGATGTAGAAAATAGCGAAAACATTGGAGATTGATTTATATGAAGAACTTATTGTTCACAGGTAATCCGGCGACTGGTAAGACTTTTCTTGCCAGGGCTGCTGCGTACTACCTGTGCTATGAAAAATTAAATATAGATTCCCTCCAATCAAAGGACATCTATAAGGATTGGGATAAAATTGAGGATTTCATTTGCAGTGAGAGATGTGAGTTTATTCAAGTTCATCCGAGCATGACCTATGAGGACATTGTATACGGGATTGATATTAAAGCAACCGGAACAATGACGGTCGATTATGTGGAAAAGAGAATAAAAAAACTGTGTGACAGAGCAGGAACCACGGAAGAACTTTGTGCGGTAATATTTGACGATATTTCAAGAGTAGATGCCGGGGCGTTGCTTGGAAATTTGATTTATGCTATGGAGTTCAGAAATGAATCTGTTCCCTTGTCAGATGGTTCTACTTTATGCATCCCGGATAATGTCATCATAATTTTAACCGAGTGTAGAAATTTTCATGCAGGACACCTTGACTACGCATTGAGAAGAAGAATGGACTATGTTGCCGAACTGAAATCAGATCGGGATGTGCTTGAAAAATATTATGATACCGTAAATGCAAATGCAGGGCGAATCATAATTGATATATTTGATAGCATAAAAGATTTTATTACTACGAATGCTGCTCCTGGAATCCCTGATGTTGCAGATAAGTATATGTTTGGGCATGGTATGTTCATGGTAGAACGCACAGGAACTGCTTATTTTGTACTGGATAAATTTAAGCAAAAAATGATGTATCAGATTTTCCCGTTCATCAATAATCTTTCATCCTTGGGGATTTTACGCGGGAATATCGAGGTATATGAGAAGGCACTTGAATCCAAACTTAATACGGGAATATCCAGCTTGAATCGTATATCTGACATTCGCAAGGTTATGGTTAATTCAGGCGAGCGTGTTGAACCATATTCGTTAGAAGATACCATAAGCTACTATGAAACCGAGATTATCGCTAACCGTTGTTCCGATTATAAAGGTCTTTTGGAGAGTGTTATAGATGCGATTGTATTGAATGGTGTTTTTCCGTGTGATATCGCAACCGATTCATTGTTATTCAACATTGAGGTTGCATCTGTTCCGAGTAAATCTGTTCCGGTAGCATACGCCTCATATTTGGTAAAAATGAATGATGCACCAAGTTTTTACTATGAGACGGCAGTCAAGGGCAAAGACAGGAGAAATCCCCATGCGTATTATTCAACTCGCCCCGGAAATGTAGGAAGATGGGCAGAACGTACAGATGTGGCAGCCTATGAAATTTCATACACAGACGGTTCTCCGAGCGATACATACCTTCCTTTGAACGGTTTGCGACTGCATACCTTTACAGTCAACAATGTTTGCAAGGATAATAACCCCGCAGAAATCTATGGTGCCGTATACCGATTGTTGCTATATTATTTGAAACTTTACGAGATGAATATTTCCTTAGTTAAAGGTCATAGCAAAGTATATGGTGACTTGAATGCATTAATACATTTGGAAATAAAGTATCTCGAAGCTTTACACGCAGAATTAAGAAATGTTACTGCATCAACACAAACCGAACGAGAAAAAGCGCGAATTGATTATTTCGGTACAAAAATGAGAAATTTGCGTACATTATGGACCCAGTGCGGAACTCAAATTCGAGTCGATAAAGAAAAATTCGATGATTTAGTTCTGGGCGTATCAGCGTTCAGTACTGACGCATATGAGGATATTTTCAATGTAACGAATGATACGGAAAAAATCATAGAGATAAAAGGAGTTGTAAAAATGACTGATTTAAAAGATTATCAACAAATTATGGAGAATATTGGTGTCCGTCAGATGGTATTCCAAGGTCCTCCTGGCACTTCAAAAACTTTTGAAAGCAAGAAGTTTGTGCTAAAACAATTAAATCCGGAATCCGATGCGTTGGCAGCTCGTTTTGTTAGCCAGGAATCTATTTCTGCTGCATTGGATGAATATAAACTGAACGAAAGTGATTATGCTGACCCTTCATCCTCTTCCAAGTTATTGACTGGTGGATGGGATTTGGTTCAGTTTCATCCGTCATACGGTTACGAAGATTTTATCCGAGGTATTGAAGTAAAAGCTGATGGAGGTCTCCCTTCCTACAATAGCGTAAACAGAATTTTGGGTAAAATTGCTGAGTTTGCTACAATTGCAGAAAAAGCTAATCCTGATGAACCTCCAAAATTTTACCTTGTCATTGATGAGATAAACAGAGCTAATATTGCCACTGTTTTTGGTGAGTTGATTTATGGTTTGGAATATCGTGACAGCAAAGTTTCTACTCCTTATGAAGTAGAAGACAAAGTAAGCACTCCGGTATCAAGAACAAAGGATATTGTTCTTGGAAAGAATCTGTTTATTATCGGCACCATGAACACTGCTGACAAATCTATTGACTCGATTGATTATGCTATCCGCAGACGTTTTCTCTTCGTTGATAGCCCAGCAGACAGAAATGTAGTTATTAACTGTTATCAGAACGCCTCTGAAAATGACGATGAGAATTCTATCGAATTATTGGTATTCGATGCAGTACAGGCTATATTTGATAACGAAAGTTACTTTAATGATGAGTATCAGAAAAGTGATGTGCGCCTTGGACATACATATTTCCTTCGTAAGCGCAAAGAGGGTTATGAAGAAGATTTTGTGGAACGTTTCGTTTTTCAGATTATTCCTATCCTCAGAGAATATGTGAAAGATGGCATCTTGGATACTATTGAGGATTTGATAGCAATTGAACACACTCCTTCTGAAATTAGAGATGCCACTGACCGCAGTGAGAGAGTACGCTTCATCAGTGATAATATCATGTTGTATGCGAAGGAATTCGGAAACACGACTCGTGCAGGAAAGCGTATTGACAATGAATATGTTGGAACTTTTGTTGAAGAAGTGAGGACGAAGATAGGATATTGATTAGGAAGGTGATGTTATGGCACGAGATGTAATAATACACCAAATAAATGACTGGTCTGTACTGAATAGCAGAGATGAGGTATGGTCTAAAGTTGACCTGTCGACTCCAGAACTTAACTTTGGCATTCATAAATTTCAAGGTCGACTTTGGAGCAGTGGTTATGTCGGTGTTGGAAGGCTTTATGACAAGAATGGACGCTATCTACAATCATCCGGCAAAGAACACATTGTTGTAGTAAACTCGCAGTATGGTATGGAACCTTGGCATATGCTTGAGACCGTGATGACTGATGATGAATACGATGATTATATTGCCGAAATGGATGCGGATGGGAGGTCTTTGTTCCAAGTGTTCTATGACCAGCCTCTTATTAAGCTTTCTCAAGACATAGAACAAGATGGAGAACTTTTATACGCATTAAGTTTTGTTACGTCCTGTTATGGTTTGTGCAAAAAGGGTTTGAAAAAAACAATGTTCCATCAAGAAGAAAATTATTCTTCAAAGGTCAGAGGGAAAATTGAAATCCAAAAAAATATACGCATGAACACTTGTAAGGGAAGAAATGACAGGTTCTATTGTAAATATATTGATTTTACCGAAGACAATATCGAGAACAGGATTCTAAAGGCTACTTTGATAAAATGCAAGGAAATTATAGGTAGACGTTTTCCTGCTACATTAGAAGTGTCAAAACGAGTGGCTTACTGCATGAATTCATTCCGACGGGTTAAGACCGTTCGTATCAAGACCAGTGATTTTAATGGTGCGGATGCATCAGGGCTGTATATGTATTACAAACCTTTGCTGCAACAGGCAAGATGCATATATGGTCAAAAATACTACGCTTATAAAACCGAAGAAGGTCAATCGATTGCGAAAAGTGTTTTTACAATCCCATATATGATTAATATGGAGGCTTTGTTTGAGTTTTATACTCGTATTGTTCTTAAGAGAGCAATTGACTCAAATAAATATTCGTTAGACCGCTATTCGAAAAGGCTTTTTATTCAAAAGGGAGTTGCAGATATTTCAGAAGTTGAACGAGGCATACATTTGATGCCATATTGTATTCCTGACATTATTATTCGTGATAATGACACGCAGAATCCAGTTGCTGTTATAGATGCAAAATACAAGCCGAATACCAGAAGCACCAGAGCAGATACACATCAGCTGCTTTCATATGTACTTCTAACAGGTGTAAAGAAATGTGGTTTTGCATTTCCAGGTGCAGAAAGTAAAGCAAAGATTATGCGTTCAACAGAAACAGCGGCACTTCCTTTAGCAGTTGATTCGATAGATTATTACGAATTGATTTTTGGTAATGATTCCGACAATGTGGCTGAAGCATTGCGGCCAATACTACCATGAGAGGAATTGCGATGAAATACTATACTGTATATCGTGAAGATACCGAAGAGATAATTGCGTTTGGTAATGCCGTTCAGTGTGCAGAGATTCTTGGGCTAAAGGATGCACGGCAGTTTCATGCCTTTGTTTCAAAAACTCGCTCTGGATTGAGAAAACGATATAAAGTGGTAATAGAGGAAGATGACGAGGAATGAAAAAGGCCGTTTAAAGTGAGAACCTTTTAAGGAGGGTAGATTATGGCAGCACATCGTTCATTTGCTGAATATGTAAAAAAGAAATTTGATAATAATTTCTGGGCGGCTGCCGAAAGCTACCTGGAGGCAAACCTTGATTCCTTGGGAATTGAATGAAGAAGAATTCATCGTGCCGGAGAAACGGAGATTTCAGATGTCAAGGTAGAACACATGTGGGTTGAAGACAAACCAGGCATGGAGGTGCATTTCGATGTGGCCATTTCCATTTGGTTTGAAACCCATGAGGGAGATTACCATTACGACGATTATGATGAAAATATCGTGTGGATGATGGCTCATTGCCGTGGTGATCTGGATAAGAACCTGGATGATTTTGAAATCCTGCGAGTCTCAAAATACAATGGTAAAAGCCGTGTTAAAGACCCGATGGATGATTCTCTTGTGCCGATTATCCCATATGAAAAGTTGGATGATGTGGCAACAGCATTCTTGCAGGAATATTATCCGGTGGCACTTCGCATTCCAATGCGTGGTCAAGCCCCTGTATGGGTTGACCCGAAAGAACTTGCAAAGAACATGGGGTTAACCGTCAAAAATCAGCGTATCCGTGAAGATGGTTCTGTATTTGGACAGATTTAAAAAGGAGATGAACCAATGTCAAAAGGTGTAATTTACATATTAACAAATCCATCTTTTCCTGAATATGTGAAGATTGGATATGCAAAAGATTTGGAAAAACGAATGAATCAATTGAATAGAAGCGAGACGATTCCATTTGCATTTCGGGCGTATGCAGTATATGAGGTGGAGTCAAATCTTACAGATTTAGTTTTGCATGATTTAATTGATAAGTTGAATCCGGATCTACGGTCAATAGAGAATTTTGATGGAAAAGAGCGTAAGAGAGAGTTTTATGCAATGAGTCCGGAAGATGCATATAGCTTGTTAGAATGTATCGCAAAAATAAGTGGCACAGAGGATAGATTGAAGAAAATGGTGCCGGAAGGACATGAAATTTTGGATGAAGAAACTGCGGTGGAGGTTGCGAAGGAGGCTAAAAGAGGACGTTTTAAATTTAGTAAGTATGATATTCCGATCGGGGCTTTTATTCAATATGTCAATGATCCATCAATTGAAGCCACTGTAGTTGATGATAGCCATATTTCGTATAAAGGAGTAACTACGTCCACATCGGCATTAGCAAAGGAGCTCTTAGAAAGTGAATACCCGGTTCAAGGAACAGCATATTTTACATATGAAGGAGAAAGATTAACTGAAAGACACAATAGAATGGAAGAAGAAAATGGTAGGAGGTGATTTATTTGGAAAATAACAATTGGATATTCTCTGATGAATACAGGAAGATGATCAAGAATATGAATCAAATCACCAAGAATTTATCACCTAAATTTGATGCATTGTGCAGGAATAATTTACAGTTAAGATCCATATTAAAAACAAATATTAATCAAGAAATGCTAAGTGCAATTGCAGGATTTAAGAAGCAGATGGTAGATTTTACCAGATTTTCAAAACAACTTTCAGAGGTATTTCCTTCTTTTCAACTGTCTGAAAAAGTTAGGGAATTTATACGTGAAACAAAAGAAAGTGAGAGCTTATCGGAGGAGGAGTTTGAGAAAAAATATGGAGGAGAATTTGAAATATGTAAGACATTAGGAGAGCATGGGTGGGTTGTCTCTGAGCATAGTAATCCTAAATACATAAAGAATTGGTATAAAGCACTTATAGAAGATGAACCAGAGAAAATCACAGAATTTTTTGAAGCGGACGAATGTTGTGTCATAAAAAATATTGTTAGCACATTGGATACAAAGTATGATGATCCGGTGAATAAAAATTACTATTCAAGGGGAATCAAGGCATTTAGGAATAAGGATTATATGACATCCGCAATGTACTTAGTTGGTTTGATTGAGACGAGAGTAAATGCGTTGGTTCAATTTCCGGATAGGGCAAAGTATAAAGAAAAATTTTCAAATAAAGGTTTTGCAGAGATGAAAAAGGAACAATTTGAGGGGTCTAACTCTTTTTTTGTCAAAAGATATCATTTCTTGAATGTATACCCATCTTTGATAGCTTTTTTGAATCGTTTATTTGTAGATGGAGAGTACACGTTTAAAAGAGGTGTGGAACCACCATATATAAATAGAAACTGGTTATTACATGGAAAATGTTGTAGAGAGATAGAACGTTTTGAATGTATACAATTATTAAATGCACTTGAAACCATAGAAAATGTTTTGGGTAATAAAAAAGAAATCATGGACTAGGAATAAAAAGTTGAGGTGGTCTTAATGACGAACAATATGGAGAGAATGAGGTTTGAGGTCGCTAAGGCCATCATAACATGTTGTGAAAGGAATGTTAAATGAGCGAATATTTTGAGGATCAATTAAATAAGCTGATAGTTTATCAGCAATTAAAATGTAAATGTGAAAATAATAACCATCATGAAGTATTAGCTCTTGTAGCGGAAGTTGGTACTTTTGCGGTTGAACGCCTAAAGACTGTGATAAAAAATATGCCGGAGTTTACTTTGCATGATGATACGCATATTTTTAATATGCTTACTATTATTGGTAAGATTATTCCCCAAGAGAATATGAAAGCATTATCTGCACCAGATTTATTTATGTTGATTATTTCTGCGTTTTTGCACGATATTGGTATGGCTCCTGATGAAAAATATATATTAGCCTGGAAAAATCAGCTCCCAGAGGAAGAATATGATGAGGAATTAAAAGAGGAAAGAGAAAAATTTTCTCGTTTTCGATTAACATATACACATCAATTGGCTGATATTGAACGACTAATAGCGGAGAAAGAGTTTTCAAAGGCGCAGTTACTGGAAGATTATATTGTCACTGAATATATAAGAACGACACATTCAATTCGAGCAAGAGAAATTATTGCAACATATTGGGCAGGAAAAATAGTATATCAAGATACGGATTTAACGGAAGAGTTAGCAACAATTTGTTATAGTCACAATGAAAGTTATACATATTTATTGCAAATGGAATCTTTCAGAGTTTGTGGGCAAGATGAATATTTATGTATCCCATTTGTGGCAACAATATTAAGGTTAGCTGATATAATTGACTTTGACCCAAAGAGGACACCGTCTGTGCTGTTTTCGCATTTGGCTGTAAAAAATCCTGTATCGTTGAACGAATGGAAAAAACATCAAAGTATTAATGCATGGACTATATCACCAAAAAGAATCTTGTTTTCAGCACAGTGTGAACATCCGGCAATTGAAGCAACCATTCTTGCTTTTTGTAATCAAATTGATGAAGAGTTGAGAAATGGAACAGTTATTTTATCTAATCTATCAGATGATGGAATGGGGATTAATATGGAAACATATAAAATTCCATTGCCGCCTCAGGTAGACAGGAGGAAAATACAGGCAAAAAAAGATATAATATCAGGCAAGCCGATTTATCGTTATCATGATACAAAATTTTCGTTAAGTAAGAAGCAAATAATTGATTTGTTAATGGGAACTAAGTTGTATGGTAAGCCAGAAGTTGCGTTACGTGAATTGTTACAAAATTCTATTGACGCTTGCTTGCTAAGACAAAAACTTTCTGAATTATGGGGGATAGAATACACACCTAAAGTTAAGGTATCATTATATACTAAAAATAATGTTGATTACTTGCAAGTAAGTGACAATGGCGTTGGAATGAATCAACATATAATTGATAACTATTACACGAATATTGGATGTTCATATTATTCTTCTAGGGAATTTAGCGATTTGATGGTTTCTTTTAAATCATCGTTCACTCCGATATCTCGATTTGGTATAGGTATTCTATCATGTTTTATGGTATGTGATTCTATGGAAGTAACAACTAGAAGAATTAGGGAAAGATTTGAGTGTGATGAGGCATTACATGTATCCATTGAAGGATACGAAAGTCTTTTTGTTATTTCGGATTCGGACAAGAAAGACCCTGGAACTGACACAATACTAACTTTACGCCCAGTACATCCGTGGGATAGAATGGATGAAGATGAGTTTGTACAATGTATAAAAGGTATTGTGCCAAATCCGGCTGTACAAATCGAAATTGAAACAGATAAAAGAAGTGAATCATATTCAAGCGACTATTTTGACGATTTAGATTTATCACCTTTACTGGATTATTCGTGGAATAATACGAAAAACATCCGAAAAATTGATATTGATTTGACTTGTGAAGAGTATGGATTTAAAGGTAGAGGATGTATAGGATTACTTATAAAAAATGATATGCCAGTAGAGGAAATTGAAATATTATCAAAAGATGTTGAGATTGATGGCGAGATATACACGTTGTCTTCAAGTGTAAAATATAAAAATAATTGCATTACAGAAACTTCAACTAGCATTTCGGTTGATGAAGATGGTGAAATTGATACCAATACATCTTGGTCGGAAAGGTTTAAATCCAAATCATCATTGTCCATACATGGAATAGAAGTTCCGTATAATTTGTTTCCTAACTATTCCAATAAAATGTCGAAAGCCGTTCTTAATATACCATTTCCTTTTTCGTTTAGATTGGATATTGGTGTGAATAGTGATTTGAATTTAAATTCAGCAAGAGATCAGATCATATATGACGAGAAGTGGTTGACATTTGAAGAAAATTTGTATCAAGTTATTTGTAAAAGACTTAAAGAGCAACTTTCGCTATCTGATTGGGAAAGATTGAATGAAATAATTCAGAAAAATGGAAAAAATATATTTAGTCGGGTTGCTAATAATATTGAGTAAAAATTAAAGGCTACATTGATATGAAGTCCATGTAACCATTAGTAAACCCATGCATAGAGGAGAAAAAAATTTCCGTAAATTAGGATTTTTACACCCTCGGTTGCTATAAAATGCCATAGAAAGCAATGCTGTTAAACGAATTTTAGTGGAAATAACTATGTTTTAAAGAGCCTCCGGCCACACCGTAATAATCACAAAGCACCTAAAACAAAGGATTTCTACGAATTCACCCGATGTAGCCAAAAATCAACTTCTTCATACAATCACACTCCTTTACTCAATTCGCACTTCGACACCCTCGACTTCGACATAGAAGGTTATATCCTCATCAGTGTCATTGTTCATAGATATACCGATTTTGAACCAAGCACCTTTTTCAACGTAAGTGCAAAATATTGCTACGTCACTCGTAAATTACGCTTGCACCAAAATGATAGATGCAAGCGTTTTACTTTATTTTAGTTTTGACAGTTCGCTTTCGCAGTCTCGCTCCATGGAGCAAGCTGTTCCAACTGTTCATCTGACATTTTATCGTTTGGCCGTTGTGATAAGAGATATGTCAGATATTTATAGGTATTCAGATCATTCGCTTTTGCCATCTCAACCATTGTATACACAATAGCACTAGCAGTGGCTCCTTTAGGACTGGCGCTAAACAGCCAGTTCTTCCGGTTATGTTCTACAGAGCATAACCGGAATTATGCTGTGAGCGGAATTATGTTCTGCAGTGCCACATAATCCTTCGTATTCACTACACGGCACTGTTTTTACAGAACATAATTAATGTCTCTACCCAGTGATTACTGATATTATGTATTTACCAAATAAAAGGCACTTTCAGCCGGAAAGGTACGAGTGATTGGTGTATCGAATTTCTTACAACAGGACATTGAAAGTCTTTTGGAAACTGCTAATGTAAAGCCTATGGTAAATCAGGTGCTTTGCCATATTTCCAACACTCCTCTTTCATTGATTGATTACTGCCAGAGTCGGGGTATTGCAGTAGAAGCATATTCCCCCATTGCACACGGAGAAGCCCTGAAAATTGCAAAAATAGATGAAATGGCAAAGAAATACGGTGTTACCGTTCCGCAGCTTTGTATTAGATATGACATCCAGCTTGGTACAATCGTGATTCCGAAAACTGCGAATCCGGAACATATTATTCAGAAGCGGGCTTCACAGCATATTGGTTCTTCCAATTGCGTGGTGACAGATTATAGACATTCTTAAATGCTCTGGAAAAGTGCAATGGATTATCGTATCCTACAGCTTTGCTAATGTCGCTAATAGATAAATCTGTAAGACGTAATAACTCAGTGGCTTTTATCATTCTATAATTCATCAAAAATTCCTGAGGAGTTTGTCCAATATTTTTCTTGAAGATTTTTCCAAAATAACTTCTATTTATTCCACATACATTTGCAATATCAACAATGGAAATATCGTTTTGAAAGTTTCGTTCAATAAATGTTATGGCTTCTTTAATATAAAAGTCTTGTAATTTGGAACCGCCAACTGGCGTAGCAGATGAGGTGGATCGTATAAAGTAATCCATCGCAAGGTATAGGTGTCCGATTAAATGAAAGGGGCTTTCATTTGAATGAGTGGCAAGATAGATCAGTTCTTCTGACATTAACTGGGCACTATCTTTGTGTTTTGGTTTATAAATTGGATTATCCAAAGAAAAGCCACATATATCTAATACTTCTTTTGTACGAAGTCCGTCAAATTCAATCCAGGTATATTCCCAGGGTAGTTTTTCGTCAGCAATATATGTTGTGATTTGACCGGGAAAAATGATAAAGCCTTGTCCACTTTTTACATGATATGTTTCGGTATGTCCTTTGCTATTATCGGCATATAGTGTTCCTGTTCCGGAAAGAACATAATGAAGCAGATAGTGATTACGCGTGGCAGGTCCATAGGAGTGAGCAGGAGCACAGTGTTCTAATCCAAATTGATATAAGCCTAAATCTATAAATCTTTCATTGGGAAATATATGAAAAAGTAGTTCATTCATGTTTAAATTCCTTTCTGAATACAAGTGGTAGTGATATTGTTTCTAAAACAAATTATATACTAAAACATACCATAATGCTATATTGATTCGCGAATGATGAAAAAATATAGCAAAAAGATATAAAACTCGAGATATCACGCTATATCATATCGCAAAATGAAATGATATAATTTGATTAACAATTATTAAGAACGCAAATATCGGTGTTAGCAAACAAAATATATCAAAAAGACCAGCTAGTTATAGTCAATACCTAAAAGACAAAAAATAGATATTTTTCTTT
>OBJO01000063.1_pt1 | contig 50048 bp, 38 predicted proteins | sample 1481741 | NCBI WGS metagenome assembly OBJO01 (sample SAMN06140803, study PRJEB22556) | human gut metagenome | host: Homo sapiens | place: China: Beijing | collected 2014 | reverse complement strand
AAAAATGGCGCAAATAATCGGATCTGTAGTTAGCTCAGTACTTGGGACGATGTGGATGGCAAATGATGCAACCGTTACACAAATAACCGTATAGATGACAAACTTGCGATTAATTTTGAACCATGCAAGCATAAACATTGGAACATTCAGGAGATAATATATAACTGAAATAGGGACTTCAATATGGCTTTTAGCAAGACCAGTCGCAATGATTTGTGCGATCCCAGTTAAGCCGCCGGCATAAATATTCCCTGGCTGCCAAAAAAGATTCAGCGCCAAGGAATATAAAAAGGCATAAATAAGAATCACTGTTAATTTTGTAACCACCTCTTGCCAGATATCTATTCTTTTAAAACGTGACATAATCCTCTTTCCTTTTCTTTAAATAAAAGGAAGACATCTCTTCCTCTGATATCGGTCAATCGGCACAAATCAGGTCATACCTTTAAAACTGCAGATCCAATGTCACTTGTTTCTCAATTTCTTTTAAGAAATCTCTATCTTCTAAAACGGTAGTTGCTTTGTTTAATTCATCATACATTTCGATGTCTTTATCATGCTCAATAAAGTTTACTTGTCGACGAAATGCAAGATAAGCTGCTTTTGTGCCTTTGCCAAGTCCTGACTGATATCCTTTGATGTCTAGTGCTTGGCAAGCCGCCATGATTTCAGTTGCAACGACCCGCCGAGAATTTTTGACGATTTCTAGAGCTGTTCGGGCAGCAGTTGTACCCATGCTAACAAAGTCTTCTTGATTTTCACAGGATGGTATTGAATCTACACTAGCTGGGTGTGCCAAGATTTTATTTTCTGAAACCAGAGATGCACATGCATATTGTGTGATCATAAAACCAGAGTTCAACCCCGGATGTTTCACCAAGAACGAAGGCAGATTACTTAATTGGTGATTCACCAATCGTTCTACTCTTCGTTCAGATACATTGCCAATCTCAGCGGCAGCAATACCCAAAAAATCAAATGGTTGCGCCAAAGGTTCTCCATGAAAATTCCCTCCGGAAATCACTTCACCATTTCTAGAAATGATTGGATTATCAGTAACTGAATTAATCTCAATTTCTACTTTTTCTTTTACATATGCAATCGAATCTTTACTAGCACCATGAATTTGCGGCATACAACGTAATGTGTAAGGATCTTGAACATGATCTGGTGTCGCTTCCGTAATATATTTACTATCTTCAATTAAACGACGAATATTACGAGCGGTTGCTAATTGCCCACTTTGCGGGCGAATCGTATGAAGGTCTTCTTTAAAAGGACTAGAAATTCCGTCATGAACTTCCAATGAGAGTGCTCCTGCAACATCTGAAAGTTTTAATAACTGAATAGCATCATACGTTGCCAATGCCCCAACCGCGTTCAAAACTGTTGTCCCATTGATAAAAGCTAATCCTTCTTTGGCACTTAATTGAATCATTTTCAATCCTGCTTTTTCCATTGCTTCTTTCCCAGAATACAACGTGCCCTTATAATAAGCCTTACCTAAACCTAGTAATGGTAAAACCATATGAGCTAATGGGGCTAGATCACCGGATGCTCCTAATGAGCCTTTCTCTGGAATGTAGGGATGGACACCTACGTTCAACATCGCTAACAATGCTTCTACAGTGCTTAAACGAATACCAGAATAGCCTTTAATCAACGAATTAATTCGAATCAGCATAATAGCTCGTACAATATCTTCCGAAAATGGCTCGCCGTAACCAGCAGAATGAGTACGAATCAAATTTTCTTGTAATTGCACAGTGTCTTCTTTTGAAATACTGACATTACAAAGAGAACCAAATCCCGTATTGACTCCATAAACAACACGACGTTCCTCTACAATTTTATCAACAATCCTGCGCGACTCTTTCACTGCTTCTTTGGCACTTTCGGCTATTACACATTGACGATGGTTGCGTGCTACAGCCACTACGTCTTCTAAAGTTAGGCTAGCACCATCCAAAATAATCATTTCTTGACTAGGAATGGTATTCTGAGCTTCTTCTTTTATCAACATTTTCATCGTTTTATTCCCCACTTTTCTAATAAATTCCTTCCAAGTATCAGTTTCCACAAGTTTTCTAATTTACTTGCTTCGATTTATTATTGTTTAAGAGTAGATACAAGATGCTTGCTACTATAACTCCAATAACTCCAGCTATTAAATTGATCGGATTGGCCGCAGCGACCATCCAAATACTAACAACTATGGAGATAATTGGAATGACTGGACCAAACGGCAGCCGGAAAGCAGGCACATTTTCCATGTCTTTTTTTCTCAACCAAATAACTGCCAATGCAGTCGGAATGTACTGGAAGAAACGAAAGACTACGGACAGTTCCGCTAATTGTTCAAATGATCCGCTTAGTAGAAAAGCTATGGTTAGTAAACCAGAAAAAATAATAGCAACGATAGGTGCATTTTTATTATTTTTTTTAGCAATCACCTTAGGTAACAATCCTTCATCCGCGATTGAAGCTCCATATCGCGGAATCATCAGAGAATCTCCCATATTCAAGCCAGCAATTGAAATCAAGGCCCCGATTGAAATAATCCATTTCCCAGCTGGTCCAATCATTTCAACAAAAGCATCTTGAACTGGCGCATTGCTTTGTAAAATTCCCGTTCCAAGCATGGCAATCGTTCCCGCAATAATCATAAAATAAAGCAGCGAAACAATACTTATGGATCCAATAATCGCTTTTGGCACATTTTTTTTGGCATTCCGCATTTCTCCAGCTACTACAGGTAAAGCTTCAAAACCAATAAAAGCATAAAAGACAGTGAGTGACGTTGAGGCCATGGCTTTAGATAAAGTCATGTCAGGATTCAATTGTAGAAACGGTGTAAAGTTTCCTTGATTGATTCCATTTTTGATGAAAAAAACTGCAATCAGTGTGAAGGCAATAATTGGAATCAATTTAGCTATTGTAATAACAATCGTAAAAATTTTTGAAGTCTTAATCCCCATACTATTAATCACAGATAAGAAAATAACCAAACAAATGCTAATCAATGTATTCTGTCCTTCTAACGCTGGAAAAGTTTGGATCAGAAGTTTCGCAAAACCTGCAGCCATTGCAGCCCACGCAATAATCGTCACAAACCACCCCAGAACACCAACATTAAATCCAATAAAATCGCCAAATGCTGTTTTCGAATATTGGAAAGCTCCGCCATTCTTATTGAAGTAACCCGCAACTTCGGCGAAGCAAACGGCCAACATCAAAACCAAAACCGCATCTAAAACCATTGCAACAAGAGAAGCAGGACCTAAATCTTGGTAAATGGTTCGGGGCAAAAGAAAAATTCCTGAACCAATTACTGCATTGATTCCGTATAGCGTCGCACCACCAAAGCTAAATTTTGCATTCTCATTTTTCGCTAGCTCTGCGGAGTCAATGTCTTTAATATCCGTTATCTCTGAAACCTCGACATCTTTTTGCATACTATTTCACCTCTTCTTTTTTTATTGTAAAACGTTTTCAATTACATGTTTTATTCTAGTAAGCAGTTCATGTTAGCTATTTTACAAAGAGAGTTCCCTCCACCTCCTTGTAAAATAGCTCTAAACTGCTAGAATAATCCGGTTATATTTCCTTTTTCATCAATATCAATTCTTTCAGCTGCTGGAGATTTTGGTAATCCCGGCATCGTCATAACAGCTCCTGTCAACGCAACAATAAATCCTGCCCCGGCAGATACTTTGAGATTACGGATCATCACAGTAAAATCTTTTGGCGCTCCAAGTAGTGACGCATCATCTGAAAATGAGTATTGGGTTTTTGCCATACAAATTGGATAATTACCAAATCCAAGACGTTCCAATTCCTTTAATTCTTTTTTCGCACTTGGTGCCAATTCTACGCCTGCCCCACCGTATACTTTTTGGACGATTTTATTTAGTTTTTCTTCAATTGAATCATCCAAATCATAGACATAGCTAAAATGATTTGGCTCTTCTGCTAGTGCAACTACTTTTTCCGCCAGCTCTTTACCGCCAGCACTTCCTTTCCCCCAAACATCAGATAGAACAACTGCAACGTCCATTTCTTTACAAGCTTTCTCTACCGCAGCTAATTCTGCATCTGTATCTGTTGGAAATTTGTTAATAGCTACAACAACTGGCATCCCGTATACTTCTTTAATATTCTCTAAGTGTTTAGACAAGTTAGGTATTCCAGCAAATACTGCATCGACATTTTCTATTCCTAAATCGCTTTTCTTCACGCCACCGTGCATTTTTAACGCACGAATCGTTGCTACCAAAACAACCGCATCTGGTCGTAGATTAGCTAAACGACATTTGATATCTATAAATTTCTCAGCTCCCAAGTCAGCGCCAAAGCCGGCCTCTGTCACTGCATAATCGGCATACTTTAGCGCAAGTTTCGTTGCCAATACGCTGTTGCATCCATGTGCGATATTTGCAAATGGACCTCCGTGAATAAAAGCAGGGGCATGCTCCAATGTCTGTACAATATTTGGCTGAATTGCCTCTTTTAATAGGGCGGCCATTGCCCCTTCTGCTTTCAAATCCCCAGCAGTTACCGGCTCCCCATCGTAATTATATGCAACGATGATTTTTCTCAGCTTATTTTTTAAGTCAGCAATATCGTTAGCTAAGCATAGAATGGCCATAATTTCTGATGCAACTGTAATGTCATACCCATCCTCACGTGGCACGCCATTTACTCGTCCTTGAAGACCATTTACAATGTGACGCAATTGGCGATCATTCATATCTACCACACGTTTCCAAGTAATTCTGCGAGAATCAATTTGGAGAAGGTTCCCCTGATGAATATGATTATCTAATAGTGCCGCTAATAAATTATTGGCGGCACTAATTGCATGAAAATCACCGGTAAAATGTAAGTTGATGTCCTCCATTGGGACTACTTGAGCATGTCCACCACCAGCAGCACCACCTTTCACACCAAATACAGGACCTAATGAAGGCTCGCGTAATGCAATCACTGCTTTTTTCCCAATGGCTGTCAATGCATCGACGAGACCTACTGAAGTAGTGGTTTTTCCTTCTCCAGCAGGTGTAGGCGTAATTGCGGTCACTAGAATGAGCTTGCCATCCTCGTTGTCATCCAATGACTCAATATTATTGATCTTTGCTTTATATTTTCCATAAAGAGACAGATTTTCTTTAGCAATACCAATTGATTCAGCAATTTCTTCAATCGGCTTCATCACAACAGAATTTGCAATTTCAATATCTGATAAGACCATGTCCATAAACTTCCTTTCTATCTACCAATCTAAATGATTACAGCGATTCAAGTATTTGTTGATAGGTTGCATCAGCAATTTTGCTGCCTTCCTCAACTAGCGATTCCCCGGCTTTGCGGTATTGGCGAACAAACATTTCGTCTTTGATGCTTGCAAGGTTAATCAATACATTCAACCACGCACCTTGTAAAGCTGCCTTTAAATTCAAAGCAGCTACTCCCAAATCACTAGCAGCATTGGTATTTGATTTGCCAACCGCAGCCTGTGTGACTTTTAACGCATCCACAATTTTTTCCATCATAGAAAAAGGTGTAACAGCTGCTCCTTTTAAAGCACTCTGCATTGCTTCTCGGCGGGCTTTTTTTTCTTCTTCGGTTGTTTTTGGGAGTCCAAAAACAGCTGACACTTGATTAAAAGCTTCTGTATCTTCATCAATTGCCCTGAGTAAACCCTCTTGCAAAGATTTAGCTTTTTTTTGCAGTAATTCAATTTCGTCTTCGAACTCTGCATATTTTTTTTTGCCAATCGTGAGTTCTGTCACCATCTTTGTCAAAGCAATTCCTTGTGCGGCAGCTAATGCTGAAGCAGATCCCCCACCTGGTGCCGGTGTATCCGAACCTAAAACAGCAATGAAATCGTTTATTTGCATCTCAACGAGTTTCATGACAATCCCCCTATCAATTCAATAAATGATTTTCGAAAACTTGCTTATTATAATTGAACTCTTCAATCTGTAAATAATATTCAGCACAATCAATCAAGGCTTTTGCTGGCGTTAATCCGATTACTTCACTGCCAATAACCGACACACCATAACGTTTTGCTTCAAAGCGAATCGTTTCAAACACACGATACAGCGGTGTTTTCTCGAAGTTCACCATATTCATAGATACTTGAGCAATATTACGATCTTCAAGCATGACACCAATACCCTTGCAGTATTTCCATCCTCCAGAGGATCCGCGAACAATTTTAGCGATTTTATTGGCAATCTCAATATTATCTGTATCCAAATTCACATTGAATGCAACTAAAGGCATTCTGGCACCCACTGCTGTGACACCAGCGGTTGGATGAATTTTGCGTTCGCCATAATCTGGTTGCCATTCTTCTTCCAAAAGTTTTTCTGGCATTTTCTCAAATTGTCCTTTGCGGATCTTCGCTAAATTTTTACGTACGGGTGTAGTGGCTGAATCTTCATATAGAAAAATGGGAATCTGTAATTCTTCATTGATTCGTTGAGCTACTTTCTTAGAAATAGCAATGCACTCTTCCATGGTGACATCTTTGATCGGCACAAAAGGAACCACATCTGTTGCCCCCATACGAGGATGTTCTCCTTGATGCTTCGTCATATCAATATTCTCACTTGCAAACTTCACTAATTGAAATACTACTTCTTGGATTCCTTCTTCATCACCAACGAGTGTAAAAACACTACGATTATGAGATGTGTCAGAAGAATGATCCAACAATGTGACACCTTTAACATTCTTAGCGATCTCCACCAACCCATCAATAACCTTTTGATTTCTTCCATCACTGAAGTTCGGAATACATTCAATTAATTTTGTCATGGTCTATTGCTCCTTGTTTTTATTTTGAACTTTAGGTACGGCATAAATTTGTTCTTACTACATTAAAAAAAATCTATGAATAGCGTTATTTTTATTTCAACACCTCCTAATATCCCAATTTATTTGTTACCGCTTTCATTCACCGAAATCAGCTTATCACTCTTTCAAATCGGTTGCAAACTCCGTAAAAAAAAGCTTTTCATAATTTTTTCATAATTAAAATTCTGTTTTTTTTTGGAAAATTCTCCTAATTGTCTTCCGCATTTTTTTGTCTTTTATTTTATTTGACCTTTTTTTGACTTTCTTTTTTAAACTGAAGGTAACCTATCGTTGCGCATTGAATAAAAAACAAGACAGACTTTATTTAATCTTTTTGATTTCTTTTACAAAGTACTTTTTTTGCTTGAATAGGTACACTCATAAACAAAAATTTGTAATCAACACATAAAAAATCTTCAAGTTTTATTTTTGACGTTTAATAGTCGGTGCCCTTCGTTTTTTATACATAAACATTAGAAAAAAATAATTATTATGCCGATAATTCTTTTGAACTTTTGGAAAATTATCAGCAAATAAAGAGGTGGAAACATGAAGAAAATTGTTTTGTTGATTGATTTTGGCAGCACATATACAAAATTAACTCTGGTCGATCCTAGCGCCATGGAAGTCCTTCATACAGCTCAGATTCCCACAAGTAGTCAAGACGGGTTACAGTTGTGCTATACAGAAGGGAAAAAAGCATTACTTCAAACGTTAAAATTTTCTGATCAAGTAAAGATAGAAGAATATTTCTGTTCTTCCGCATGGGGAGGCTTTAAAATGATTGCCATTGGTTTAACTGAGAGTTTGACATTAGAAGCGGCGAAAAGAGCGGCTCTGGGGGCAGGCAGTCGTATTCTTCAAACTTTTTGTTATCGTTTGACACTGGACCAGCTTGAGGAAATAGAACAACAAAAGCCAGATGTTGTTTTGTTGACAGGAGGGTGTAATGGTGGAAATCAAGAAATCATCCGTCACAATGCCCGTCTTCTTACTCAGCTTTCTACAGAGATTGCATTGATTGTAGCTGGCAACGAAGACAGCTATGGAGAATTATCTAAGCTCTTGCAAGATCGAAATAATACTTACTTTACCGAAAACGTGATGCCTGATGTTAATAAGCTGAATCCTATTCCGGTTAGAAAAATTGCCCAAAAAGTTTTCTTAGAAAAAATTGTTCATTCAAAAGGGATTCATCAAGTTGCAGCTCACGCAAGTGCCCCCATCATCCCCACCCCTAAAGCTGTATTAGCTGCAGCCAAGCTATTAAAAGAAGGGACACAAGCTTCGAAAGGTTTTGGGAATTTAGTCGTTGTTGACATTGGGGGAGCGACAACAGATATTCATTCTGTTGGAGATGGTTTACCCCAAGCAGAAAATGTTTACTTTGAAGGATTGGAAGAACCCTATTTGAAACGTACCGTAGAAGGTGATCTCGGTATGCGTTCTTCTGCAGTAAGCTTGCTAAGGTGCATTGTAGAAGATTCCAATCGAATCAGGGCATTGTCTTCTTGGAAATTTACGACTCTTCAAGCTGCTTGCTATTATAGATGTAGTCATCCAACATATGTACCAAAGACACGAGAAGAATGCCTAATTGATCAATTTTTAGCTCAATCGGCAACGGCTATCGCTTTAGAGAGACATGCTGGAAAGATAAGAAAAGAATATACGCCAAATCGTACAATCTACTACCAGCATGGAAAAGATCTTCGAAATTTCCAAACAATCATTGGTACTGGTGGCGTTATCATTCATAGTCAATCTCCTAAAAAAATAGTTAAACCTGACATCAAGGGCATGTCTAATACTTTGCTACCAGTAGATCCGCAAATTCTTATTGACCAAGACTACCTTTTATCTGCAATGGGACTTTTAAGTCAAAACTATCCCGAAGCAGCATTGAACATTCTAAAGAAGAAACTTTATCGACTCAACCCTTAGTTGTGAAAAGAAGCTGTGACAAAAGTTTTGTCACAGCTTCTTCTGAATAAGCGGTTAGTAATAGCTTTTTCGGAATTTTCTTCTCATTTCTTGAAACTGATCACATCTGTCACAGCCTCAGATATCAATCTTATAGATTTACATGAAAGAATTCTTTTAAAACTTGCAACTCATAGCGGTCTCGATATTGACTAAGGTTGTCCATTGCTTTTGTCAAATAGTACGATAAATCTTCTTTAACCAAATGATTTAATTGTAGATTTGCATGCCTCTCATTTAGACACTTTTCTTTTACCAGTGCTTTGATAAAATAAACGAGACCACTATCACGCGGATTAGCTAGTTGATTTTGGTAACAGCTTGTCTTTTCAATAAACTCTATCACTTTTCCATAATCTTTTTTGTGAAGGTAAATTAATGTTAAATAAGCATTTAACTGAACCCTTTTCCATAATGAAGTAGTAACTTCAAAATATTCATTTGCCTTGAGAAAATAGGTTTCCGCTTGATCATAATCTTTTTTTGCATACAGTGTAATTCCCATATCAACATAAAAAATAGCCAAGCTCGTCACCAAATTATTTCCTTCACACAAATTGATGGCTTTTTGTTGCAGTTTGATAGACTGCTCATAGTTAGACCGCAAACGCTGGATTTCTGCTAGATAATCATACGCGGCAGCAATATTGCTGTTATACTTTTCGTCAAAACGGTTGGCAATATTAAAAATTGTAATCGATTCTTGGATGTACGATTCTGCTTGATCCAAATCACCGATCATCAGATGATACAAACCTTTCAATCGCAATAAAATACCGATAGATTCGTTGTTATTGGCAGTAATTGCTACATCCATTGCCAAATCGATATAATGTGCCATGTCCGTCGCATTATCAGTTTGAATATAGTAATAAATCATTTGACGATACCCGCGCAATAAATAGGTTGTTAGATGAAAGTCTTTCGCTTTTACGATTACTCGCTGAATGTTTTCAATTCCTCGATTATAGTCCCCGGAATTGATGAAAAAGCGACCTTCTAGATAAAGAAATCTGACGAGCAACAACTGATAAGTACTATCTTCTGCATACTGTCCTTCAATTTCTTTAAGTCTTGCACCTATCTCTTTGAATTTTTCTAATTCATTTGGGGCTTCTCTTCTGACCAATTCACGTGATGCCAAATGTTCTTGATGATAGATTGGAAAGAGTTCATGTTGAATACGTAAAAATAATTGATGATGAGAAAGTTCATAATCTAAGGACTTAAGTTCTTGATGCGCCTGACGATAGTGATACCCGATTGCTGCCAATAATTCGCTATCGTTTTTTGCTTCATTTAACTTTTGCTCTAATAAAACAGCAATTTTTTCATGTATCACACGTAATTTCATATCTGATTGTTGTGCATAAATAAATTGTTTCATCTTATTATGTTTAAAACTAAAGCATACTTCATCGAGATAAATATTCTCATTGATCAATCCTTGCTTGATTAAATTATCGAGCGCTTTATAAACCTCTGCTTTTTGACCATCGACTAACTCAATTAGTACACTCATAAATGCTAATTTCTGAAAGAAAGAAATCAAGTCAATCAATTCCACTTCTACAGGCAATAAGTTTACAAACTGTAGACTAAGCTTATCCTTTATGTTTTGCGTTAATCTTTCCAATGTGTTGCTCTCTTCCAATTGATTTAAGTACTCACTAATGTACAGAGGAACACCTTCTGATTCTCTCATAATAAAATCTATTGTAGATGTTTGGAACGTATGATTAGGCAATTGTTTCTCACAAAAAGCCCTGACCTCAAAATCTTGAAATGGAAGTAATTTCAATGTGATAATTTTTTCATAGCGGCGAACGCTTACGATAAAGTCTTGTATTTCCTTGCGAAAGCTTGATTGCAATGTCATGATAAAAATGATATCCCGATGGGGGTTATGCAGAATTAAACTCGTTAATAGCCTAATACTGGTTCGATCCATCCATTGTAAGTTTTCAATAAAAATGACAACAGGAGTTATTTTCCCCAACTGTTGCAAAGCTTCCGATATGCATTGTGCTAAAAAATTTAACTCAACAGAATCAATGGACCGAAGTACGCGTTGTGCTATTAAATCATTAAAAAATGGAAATTGTTGACTAAATGTTTGTTGCCATTGACTAACTTCAGCTAGCTTTTCTCTTTGCAATAAATGGATGATCTGTTGCAGTAGTTCACGCCATGGACGCAAGCAATGCTCTTGTTCCGTTTTATAACAAGTCACTTTGAATAGCTCATAAGGATATTGAATATTTTCTATGACTAATTGACACAATGAAGACTTTCCCACACCTAAATCTCCAGTAACTAAGACCGATTGAAATGGCTTTTTTTGTTTTAAATTCGCCAAATTCAACTCCAAGCGCTCCACTTCATTGGATCGACCATAAAAGTGATTCGCGCGTTTTTTTTGACTTACTCGCTGTTTTTGATTGGCAATCTGTAATGTTCTTTGATAGAGCTGTTTTGTTTCTTCACTTGGTTCAATTCCTAATTCATCTCTAAGTGTCTCTACCAATTCATAATAGGTTTCAATTGCTTTCCCATTGCGATGATTTTCAATATAAAATTGCATCAATAATTGATAATTGCGCTCATCAAATTCATCAATTGCAATTAATTTTCTGATATTTTTTTCTACATCGGCTACGGCATGAAATGAAATGTCTTCTGCAACCTTTTGATAGCAGCATTCAATAAATTGATGTTCATAGAGATTACGCATCTTAGTCAACCATGCATCAAACAGATCGGAATCTTTCAAATAAAATCCTTTTAAAAATTCATCCCGATAGTCTTCCAGATGAGCATAAGCATCCTTTTCAAAACGATACGTATCACTCTCAATGATTAAATCAGAATTAAACGTCAAAATAGATTTATTCGGTGAAACAATAAATTCCCCTCCCAACGAGCGATTTGCTTGATAAATTGTATTTCGCAAATTCTTCTTGGCACTTTTTTCATCTTTACTAGGCCATAAAATACCTGCTATTTCATCCCGACTAATTTGTTTGTTGATCACCATGTAATACAGCAAAGCATTGATTTTTGAAAAAGAAAAAATTTTTATGTTCCCATCCACTTTTATTGTTGGTGTTCCTAATAATTTAAACGACAATGTATGCTCCATCACTGCTCCTTCTTTCAGTTTTACTAATCTTTATTTTAAAACAACCAACCTAATAAAGATACCGCTTACAACACTGTCCATTATAACCTTCTAAACCTTCTAAACCTTTTATAAGAAAAACTCTCTAACTCTATCACTAGAATTGGAGAGTTCTCTGCAAAAAGATTTCTAACTATGCTGACGTTGCGAGACGACAAGATCTCCAGCCTTATATACATGTGTAACCAAATTAGTCGCAAAAAAATACAATGGAAAATCGATATTCGGTGCATCAAAAATAGTAATATCTGCCGATTTTCCTTTGTCTAGGCTTCCTACGCTCTTTGATCGACAAATAGAATACGCAGCATTAATCGTAACCGCATTAAAGACTTGAATTGGAGTAAGCTTTTGCATAAAGCAACCTAACTGCATAATAAACTGTAAATTTGCTGTTGGACAACTTCCAGGGTTACTATCTGTCGTTAATGTAATTGCCATACCCTTGTCGATCATTTTTCTTGCTGGTGCATACGTGTCTTCCATTAAGCTAAAGGTGGTTCCAGGCAGCAAATTCCCGATAACTTTGGCTTCGCTCAACTTTCTGATTCCTTCGTCAGTTATCATCATTAAGTGTTCAGCACTAACTGCACCTAACTGTGCAGCAATATCTACTCCCCCAATCGATGCAATCTCGTCCGCGTGTATACGTAATTTAAATCCCATTTCTTTTGCGGCTTTTAACAATCGATAAGATTCTTCGGCAGAGAAAACCCCTTCTTCACAAAACACATCACAAAATTCTGCTAGTTTTTCTGCTTTTACTTTTGGGAGCATTTCATCAATGATTAAATCAATAAACTCATTAGAACGTCCCTGATACTCTGCTGGAATCGCATGAGCTCCCATAAAAGTAGAAACAATATCGATTGCATGTTCGTTATTCAATTTTTTTGCAACTTCCAATTGTTTTTTTTCTGTTTCCCAATTCAATCCATAGCCGCTTTTAGCCTCTACTGTTGTCACACCATGCATCAGCATTTTATCCAGCAGATCTGCAGATTTATTATACAGCGTGTCAAATGAAGCTTGTCTAGTCGCATTCATTGTACTTAAAATCCCACCACCATCAGCTAAAATCTCTAAGTAAGGCACACCATTTAATTTCTTGGCAAACTCATGCTCTCGGCTACCACCATATACGAGGTGTGTGTGACAATCAATTAATCCAGGTGTCGCTAGTTTCCCTGTGTAATCAATAATTTCCGTATGTTTATCAACCAAATCATTGTTTGGCTGTCCTTCCCCTACGTGCAAAATCTTTCCATCCTTGATAGCGATATAGCCTCCGTTGATGATTATCGCTTCACTCATCTGCTTTCCTCTCAATGGTGCACCCTGATCAATCGGACAAAAAATTTGACTAAAATTGTTTAAAATTTTTTCTGCTTTCATTATTCTTACTCCTCTACAAATTATTCATATTCTGAGTATAAAAAATCATAGTCTAACAGAAGTCAAACGATGCGTCTCAACCATTTATAAAATTGGAATAAAATTATTTGTGCGGATAGACGTTTCGTTGACACCGCTTATATATACTGAGAATCGTAAGCCGATTAAGAATATTTTATTCATTCACCATTATTATACACTTGAGGAGGAAATATTAATGATTCAATTACAAGACATCGAACAAGCGATGACAGTTAAGTTAGATGACTTTTTACCTGAAAAAACTATTTTTCAAGAAGGCATTCGCCGCGCACCTGATCGCGGATTCCGTTTAACAAAAGACCAGACAGAACTCGCATTAAAAAATGCATTGCGTTACATTCATCCAAAATATCATGAAATCGTGATTCCAGAATTTATAGAAGAGTTAAAGACACGTGGGCGTATTTACGGTTATCGGTGGTATCCTAAGGAAAGAATCTATGGCAAACCAATTGATGCATATAAAGGTAAATGTACTGCCGCAAAAGCAATGCAGGTAATGATTGATAATAACCTTGATTTTGCTGTGGCGCTTTATCCCTACGAACTTGTAACTTATGGAGAAACTGGTCAGGTTTGTTCCAACTGGATGCAGTATCACTTGATTAAAAAATATCTCGAAATCATGACAGAGGAACAAACATTGGTGATTGAATCAGGTCACCCTTTGGGCCTTTTCAAATCAAAAAAAGACGCTCCCCGTGTGATTATCACGAATGGATTATTAGTTGGGGAATACGATAATATTGATGACTGGGAAATTGCCGAAGAAATGGGAGTAACCAATTATGGACAAATGACCGCTGGCGGCTGGATGTACATTGGTCCTCAAGGAATCGTTCATGGCACGTTCAATACCCTTTTGAATGCTGGTCGTTTGAAACTTGGAATTAAAGATGATGGCGATTTAGCTGGAAAACTGTTTGTTTCCTCTGGACTTGGTGGGATGTCTGGCGCTCAGGGTAAGGCTGGAGAAATCGCCAATGCAGTGGCAATTATTGCTGAAGTGGATAAGTCACGAATCGATACAAGATTAGAACAAGGATGGATTTCTAATCTTGCGGAAACTCCAGAAGAAGCAATAAACATTGCTACAAGCTATCTAAATAAAAATGAAAAGACTTCAATTGCCTATCACGGCAATATTGTCGATTTATTGGAATACATTGACCAAAATGATGTACCAGTTGATTTACTATCTGATCAAACCTCTTGTCATAATGTGTACAATGGAGGATACTGCCCTGCTGGCATTACGTTTGAAGAAAGAACAAAACTATTAGCCACAAATAGTGAAAAATTCCATCAGCTAGTGGATGAAACATTGAAACGCCATTACCATGTAATCAAGTCGCTTGTTGCAAAAGGCACCTATTTCTTTGACTATGGTAACTCTTTCATGAAAGCAATCTATGATTCTGGCATTAAAGAAATCTCAAAAAATGGGATTGATGATAAGGATGGCTTCATTTGGCCATCTTATGTTGAAGATATCATGGGACCAATGCTTTTCGATTATGGCTACGGTCCATTTCGTTGGGTGTGCTTAAGCGGTAAACACGAAGACTTGGTCGCAACAGATCATGCTGCAATGGAAGTGATTGATCCGACTCGCCGTTATCAAGACCGAGACAATTACAACTGGATTCGTGATGCAGAAAAAAATCAATTAGTCGTTGGTACACAAGCTCGAATCTTATACCAAGACTGTATGGGGCGAGTGAATATTGCACTTAAATTTAATGAATTGGTTCGAGAAGGTAAAATTGGTCCTGTTATGCTAGGACGTGATCACCATGATGTTTCTGGAACAGATTCTCCATTCCGTGAAACATCAAATATTAAAGATGGAAGTAATGTTTGTGCCGATATGGCTACACAATGCTACGCCGGAAATGCAGCTAGGGGGATGTCTTTGATTGCACTGCATAACGGTGGTGGTGTCGGAATTGGCAAATCAATCAATGGCGGTTTTGGACTTGTACTAGATGGTTCAGAACAAGTGGACGAGATCATCAAGTCAGCGATTGCCTGGGATACGATGGGCGGAGTGGCACGTAGAAGCTGGGCTCGAAATGATCACGCAATTGAAACGTCCATTGAATATAACAAAATGAATCAAGGGACTGATCATATCACTATCCCTTATCTTGCAGAACAAAGCAGCATCGATGCCGCAATCAATGCGCTTTTTGATTAAATCAAACACGGATTATTTTTTCCCAGGAACTGTGATATAAGTACTTTTTAATAAACTAAACATCTGAACTGCATGATACCATTTACGGTGAAGTCGGTCTTCAGCACAATCATAAGAGAAAGACAATTCATCATTATAGAGAACGGATACCTTTTGGCTAGTTTATACTTCTGTCACACTTCCTTTTTTAAGTGATCTACTGAAAGGAAGCGAACCATGTACGCACCAGAAGAAATTGTTGAAATAGCAATCAAAAACGGGGCAAACAAAACAAAAAAAACACTAATAGCAAAATGTTTGTTAGGCTTTATTGGCGGTGCTATGATTTCTTTGGGATATTTAGCTTATATCCGAGTATCCGCCCCCATACCATCAAACTTTTCCGGATTAGGGACATTGTTAGGATCAGCAATTTTTCCTATTGGATTAATCGTCATTTTACTAGCTGGCGGGGAATTAATCACTGGAAACATGATGGCTGTAACAATTGCCTTTTACGATCACCGGATTTCTTATCAGAAGCTTGTAGGCAACTGGGTATTGATTACAATCACAAACATGATTGGAGCAATTTTTGTTGCCTATTTTTTTGGTTACTTTGTTGGACTGACGCATACTGATGTCTTTAGAGAACAGGTCATAAAAATAGCGCAGCACAAGCTAAACACTTCTTTTTCACAAGCCTTCATTTCCGGTATTGGCTGTAACTGGTTTGTTGGACTCGCATTATGGTTATGCTACGGTGCAAAAGATGCGGCAGGAAAGATTCTATCTATCTGGTTTCCAGTCATGATTTTCGTGGCAATTGGATTCCAGCATAGTGTCGCTAACTGCTTTGTTATTCCCGCAGCAATCTTTGAAGGAGAAGCTACTTGGAAAGCGTTTGTTTTAAATTTTATCCCTGTCTATCTAGGAAATATAGTAGGTGGTGCAGTTCTCGTATCTGGATTTTATTATCTTAGTTATTCAGCAAAAAATGCTACTACCAAAGATAACTAGCACAGAATAAAAGAAGATGAACATATGTATCCTCAATACGTATGTTTATCTTCTTTTTAAGACGTATACCTATTCGTTATTTTCCACTATAAAATAGTTCAGCACCTACTTCGCAAATGCATCTTGCCCTCCATACTTATTCTGGTGGATGATCTCACTGATCAAGTACTCGTAGATGGAACGCGGAATCTGTACACCATCTTGCTTTGCTTTCTCAAACTGTAGTTGACTGATCTCGCCTGGATAATAGACCGTTGATTGTCCTTCTACAGGCGGAATTTCATGTAATTCATTTACCATTTGATCCATCTGTTCTTTAAATGCCGAAAGATCCGTAAAGCGTTTGGGATCAATGACTAGAAACATTTGTCCTAGGCGTCTTTTTTCAGTGAGATCGGCATACATAGAAGATACATGTTTCCCGAAAGGCAGTCCTAACAGTGAACCGGCTAAAATATCCACCATCATCATCAAGCCATAGCCCTTGGCGCCAGCGATCGGTAATAATCCTTTAACGTCCGTAGGATCTGTGGTTGGTTGTCCTGTATCGTCCACTGCCCAATTTTCTGGGATCGGCTGATTTTTGGCTCGGGCATCGAGTATTTTGCCCCACGCTTGAACGGTGGTAGCCATATCAAAAACAATGGGTTCATGTCCCGCTCGTGGCGCAGCAAATGCAATTGGGTTCGTGCCAAAGTAATTGCGGGTACCGCCAAAGGGAACTGCCATTGGATCTGATTGACACATCGCTAATGCGATCAACTCTTCTTCTGCCGCTTTTTTGACATAATAAGCCATGGTACCACTATGACTGGTTTGTTCGACACCGACATAGGCAATTCCAGCTTCTTTGGCAAGATGGATCGCAATCTTCATCGCTTCATTACAGACGTATTGTCCCATGCCATTGTCGCCATGAAAAATCCCTGTAGCAGGGCCGGTTTTCTCAAAAGATAATTTAGGCGCCAATGTGATTCCGCCTTTAGCGATCCGTTCGGCATAATAGTCCATGCGTACAGCACCGTGGGAATGGACACCTGTTGCATCTGCAATAGCTAAATGTTTCGCCGTTTCGCTGGCAGCTTCTTGAGGCAACCCAGCAGCAATCAGTTTTTTCTTCATCAATTCTTCCAATTGAGTAATAGAAAGAGTGACTAGTTCTTCCATCGTGAATCCTCCTTTAACAATAAAGGAGAAGTACCTGATAGTGACAACAGCGACTTCTCCTTTCTCTTATTGATTAAATATCTGATAGTCCAATTCATCCGCAGATTTCGCAATGATCATCGCAGAATAAACATCTGAATTGACATTCAAAATCGTTCGCAGCATACCGACAAACCATTCTACACCAGCAAAAATCGCGATACTCTCGATTGGGAGTCCTAATTGAGGGACGACAATCGCCAGTGAAACGAGGCCAGCTCCCGGAACAACTGCATTCGCCAAGGACACGAATGTTGCAGTGACAGCCACTGTAATCATTTGGATCAAATCAAAAGGCATTTGATACATCTGGGCAATCGTCATCACTGTGATCGCCATATGCATCGCAGAACCATTACTATTTAAAGACATTCCTAGTGGTAAGACTAGATTTGTGATACGGCTGCTTAATCCCAGCTTATGTTGGGCTTCTTCCATAGCGACCGGTAATGTGATGGCGGACGAGGTAGTCGCTAATGCCATAATGGTCATATTTTTCATATTTTGGATCAAGCGCCATGGATTCACGCGGCAATAGATCATCAAAGCAACAATCCATAAGGCAAGAAACGTCAGTGTGGCTAACCCATAGATTAGAAGATACTTTCCTAGAGGTAAAATGATCTGTAACCCCAAAGAACTGATCGTTGAAGCAATCAGCGCAAAGATCCCGATGGGCGCTAAAATCATGACATAGCGGATGATCGTCAGCACGACTTCATTCAAGTCAACAATGATTGTTAATAATTGCGACTGCGGATTCTTTTGCAAAAAACGATTTAAAGCAATCCCAAAAAACAGGGCAAAAACGATGATCTGAATAATCGATCCTTTTGACAAGGCATCGAAAATATTGGTAGGAATAAAATTGATCAGCGTCTCCGATGGTGAGATTTCTTGCGCTTGGACAGTGTCAGCAGCCGTTTGTGAAAAATCGATCCCTTTACCAGGGGTAAAGAAAACTGCCATTGCGACACCCCAAGCCGCAGCAAGTAAGGAGGAAATCCCGAAGACCGCGATTGTTTTCCCACCTAACCGTGTCAATTCTTTGGGGGCAATGCCCCCAACAGCCTGAATGATTTGCCCTAAGATCAATACCGGTATTGCCATTTGCATGAGCCGTAGAAAAATATCGCCAACGATTTTTAAGTGAACGCCCGCTTGTGAAAACAGCAATCCAAAAACGATCCCCAACAAAACAGCAATAACGATTTGTGTGACCATTGGTATTTTTTTTATTTTCACCTTGATCCCCTCTTTATTTGCGGAGTATAGTCCCTACCTGTTGATCAAGTACAGCTAAATTTTCAATTGAAGTAATGATCGCTGTCCTTGACGCATCCTCGTTTACAAAGCCGATGGCTGCCTGGATCTTCGGTAACATACTGCCAGCAGCAAAGTGTCCTTCTTCAATATACTGTTCTGCTTGCTCGACAGTGATTTCTTTGAGAGCTTGTTGGTCTGGTTGATTGTAGTTAATGTAGATATTATCAACACCCGTTAAAATAATCAGACGATCTGCTTGGACATTGTCTGCCAAAACCTTGGCTGCAAAATCTTTGTCATTGACTGCTTCCACGCCAACATAGTGCTGATTTTCTTGATAAACAGGTACCCCACCACCTCCAGCACAAATCGTGATTACCCCGGCATCGACTAGGGTCTTGATCACGTCTTTTTCGACGATTTCTTGTGGCATCGGAGAAGGAACCACTTTTCGGTAGCCCCGTCCGGCATCTTCTTGATAGACACCCCCGGTTTTAGCCATCGCTGCTTCCGCTTCTTCTTTATCATAAAAAGGACCAATCGGTTTCGATGGTTTCTGGAAAGAAGGATCGTTTTTATCCACTCTGACTTGTGTGATTAAAGAAATCACGGATTGCGGCACATCCCGTTGGGCAAATTCATTGGTTAGTGCATGTTGCAACCAATAGCCGATACTTCCTTGTGTCATCGCAACACAGGTATCCAATTTCAGCTGTGGATTTTTTTCGCTTTCAGCAGCTTTTTGCTGAAGCAGCAAATTACCGACTTGTGGGCCATTTCCATGACACAAAATCACTTGTTCGCCTTTTTCAACAAAATCAGCAATATATTTGGCTGCTTGAGCAACTACCGCTTTTTGTCCACTATCACTAGGGTCTTTATCCAAAATGGCATTTCCGCCTAGTGCGATCACATTTAAACTCATTTTACTGTCTCCTTCTCATTTTCCTTCGCTAATACGGCAAATATTCCTAATCCGATCAGCAGCAACACACACGATAAGTAAAAACCGACTTGCATTGATCCTAATGAATCTGCTAAAAATCCTGTGACATATGGCGCGAGGATCGAACCAGACATTCCGATGAAGTTGTAGGCACTAAGCGTCGTGCCTAACGCTCCGGCTGGTGCATTTTTCGTTACAAATGTCACCACGATTGGATCAAGAGCAAGCTTGCCCGTCAATCCATACAAAATCAACACGGCGATCAATATCGTGCGGTCTGTAACAAAGGCAATCGCAAAAACTGAAAGTGTCGCAAGGGGTACCAAGAAATACACCAGTTTTTTCGTTGCTCCTGTTTTGTCGTTCAACCGAGCAAAAATCAAGGCACCAGGAATCGAAGCCCATGGGACGAGAGAAGCAATAAATCCAACACTTGCTCCTTCAAATCCACGTTCTGCGATCAAAAATTGTGGTAACCATGTAATGATAACAAAATTTGCATAAATGCTAGTAAAACATAAGATAAAGGCAGCCACTAAATTACGATTAGAAAAAATTTGTTTAAGAGAGATTTTTTCTTTTGGTCCTTCTTCTTTAACCACTTTTTCTTCATCTTCAGGACGGATGACTTTCTCTTTCAATACCGTGTAAAACAAGATACCGAGAATCAATGTTGGGATCGCCATGATAAAGAATGGTTTGCTCCAATGATCGCCATTATCCAAAACAAGTTTACTTGACAATAGATACCCGCCAGAAGTCCCAAAAGCCATTCCGCTGTTGATAATCGCATTCCCAACGGTTCGTTTGTTATCTGGAATCGCTTCTGTTGATAACGCGTATTGAGGCCCATAATACGCACCTTGACCGATACCGGCAACTGCGCGAATGACTAAGAACAAGACAAAACTCGTAGCTAATCCACTGAAATACGTGGTCACGGCCAGCAGTACAAAACCAATGGCAATGACTAGCTTTCGACCGATTTTGTCCCCAACGATCCCAAAAGGAATTTGGGCGATGGCATAGGTCAAGAAGAAGATACTATTTGCTAGACCTAGTTGCGTATTGCTTAAATTGAATTGTTCTCCGATCACACCCATGATTGGATTAAAGATCGTCCTTGTGGCATACATTAAGATCCAACCCACAAAGAAAATGGCAACAACTTTTTTCCAATAATTGTTACTTACTTTTTCAGCTGGTCGCTGGTTGATAGATTCCATGATTTCTCCTCTTTTCTATTCTAAAGTGATTGATTCCAATGCTAGCAGCATGCCAAAACACAAATCAATGCCCGATGAATGGCCGATTTTCATGACATCCTTTACATCTTTTTCGATCAGCTGCTGATCTTGGCTTTTCAAATCAGTCAATAATCGATAGATCAATGAATTGACATAACCTTTGATAGAGGCGGAAATATAGGCTTTACTGACATCAGTAGTAGACAAAGGAACCGCTAGAGCAGTTGCTAACTTCTCCGCTGGTTGGTCAAAGGCATAAAACATTGCTTGGTAAGCAACCAATAGATCATCTCCGCTAGGTGTCAATCCCTTCCCTCGGCCAATTAGATAAGCAGTCACTTGCTGCCAATCTGGCTCGGGATGCCGCAACACTTCAAAAATTTCTAAGGCTCGTTTTTCTAAAGGAAGTCCAATTTTTTCTACTAAATTTTGCTGGGTCAGTATTTCTTTTAAGCTGTTTCGCTCCGCTGCAGTGAAGGTAAGGTCCTTCACTTGCAGCGAAACAAAAGCAACATCTGTCAAAGGCAAAACAATCGTTCCTTTGGTACTATAAAATGTCAAACTATGATTACGTATCTTGACTAAATTTCCCGGCTCCACATAAGGCATGATTGCCCGAAACTGTTCTTCAGGTAAATACATCCCAAATCCTGCCAGATAGCTGCGGTAATTATTGATGTTGATCAACTGTTCATTGACTTGAATATTAAATGAACGATCAAATACACTATGGATTTTCCCCATTCCTCCAAATTGCTGGATCGGAGACAGGTAATCACTCGCAATGATTTTTTCAGTCAACGTCGATCCCTAGTTTCTTCGCATAAGCTGTTAGAGCATTTTCAAAACAGCCTAGAGGTGCTCTAACCGTTCCCGCACCAACTTGTCCTACTCCAGCTTCTTTGTGGGCGATTCCAGTATTGATCACTGGTGTGATCCCTGTTTCGACTACTTTTCGAATGTCAATTCCTAAACATGTTCCTTGGAAGTCCCATGTTGGGATCGAAAATGTCGAATTGTGTCCCAGACAAATTTTTGCCATTTCATTCGATGTTTCCAAGGCATCTTCAAAACCGCCGGCACCGACAAAACGCGTCACGCCTGGTGCAGCAACCATGGCCATTGCCCCAACACCGACGGTTTCCGTAATGGCGCTGTCTCCGATATCAGGATTACCGTCTGCTTCAGTAAAGCCGGTAAAGTACAGACCTTTTGGCGTATTGACCGGGGCAATGTGCCATTCGTCCTCTGTTTCTGCGATACGAATCCCAAAATTGACACCGTTACGGGTCATCGTTGTCACCACTGTCCCTTTTGTTTCTGAACGAGCACCGTCAACGATGGCCTTACCGGTAGCCATCATGATATTCAAGAAGAATTGATCAGTATCTGCTAAGAACTTGATAACTTCGTACTTTTGATCTTCCGGAATATCTGTTTGAATGATTAGTGGCGAAATTTCTTTCAAGAAGTTCAATGAGGCCGCAATGTTTCGTTGGTGGAATTCATCCCCCATCGTGATCGAACGCGCGATCAAGACATTCAAATTGATGCCTTCTTCTGTCAACTGCAATGCTTTAGCGATCGTCGGTCCTAAAACATCTTTGATCCAATCCAAGCGATCAATGACTTCTTGGGAATAAGCACCAAAACGTAACACTTTACCGATACCCTCGTTCAAAATACAGTAAGCACGATTTCCTGTCAGACGATTTTCAACCACAAAGACAGGCATGTTTGCAGAAGTGATCCCTCCCATCGGGCCAACAGCTTGTACATGATGACAAGGCATGAAACGAACTTCTCCGCTTTCCAACAATCGGCGTGCTTCTTCTTCATTCGTTGCCCACCGTTCAAATAACGCCGCGCCAATACAAGAACCTTGCATCGGTCCAGTCATTTCTGACCACTCAATTGGAGGTCCAGCATGTAATAACGTTTTTTGCTGCTCATTTAGTTCAGCAATGACTGTTTTAGCAGGTACCACATCGATCAAGAAAGGTTGCGCATTCTTGATTTTGTCTGTCACTTCTTGGTTGTCCGCTGTAATTTGATCCTCAAAATCTTCCAGTGCATCCAGAATGCGAATCATTTTTTTATTGCCGCTCGCTCTAGGACGCCAGTTAAATTGCTCCGTTTGTCCACCATATTGCAAGATTGATTCATTAAAACTTTGTAAGCCGACATTGATGATTCGCGGTTTTGTTGTCAATAATTCCATCACTTGCTCACTAACCGTTGGTACATCAATCGTTGTCCCCGTGTAGTCTTCCACCGCTTTATCTGCTTCTGACATTTCGACACCTTTTAACAAGAGTGCTAATTGAACAGCTTTCGCGTTGCTTTCTGCTACATAAACCCCCGCTGCTTTCAAGCGATCGACTGCATCTTGATAATTTTGCGGATCTTTCGTGGTTCCGCAGACTGTAGCCACGAAGTAAAGATCACCCCCAGCTGTTTTAGCTTTTGTTTGTGCTGCTTCGATGGCAGGTAGCAATGCTCCGACCATATCTTCATGTGCACCGTAACCTAAAACCACATCGAACAAAATAATTCCTGTTTGTTCATCCTCTGCATACTCTTCGATTTTTTGAATCCGTACCTCTGGATCGATCATTGGATGAGGTTTTCCTTGCGTATAAATATCATCGCCTAAATCGATCACATCGTAGCCGTGAGAATGCAAAATATATCCTTCTTGCTTGACTAAACCTTCTAAGTTCAACGCTTCCGAAATCAACATGCCCGCTTCAGCAGCTAGTGTGCCGCCAGAATAAAGGCCTTTAACAACTTTGTCTTTGTCTAAAGTGGATACGTTTGGTTTGTCCAATTTTGTAAAATAATTCCGTTTGACAGCTTCTTCATTTGCTAAATCAACAGCGATTTGTGCAGTTTCTTCCAATGTGTGTGCCAAGTAAACTTTTCCTTCATGGGCTTCAGGTTTTTCTCCTAAGAAAATAGCAACGACTGGCTTGCTGATGCTTTGCAGCAATTGAACGACTTCATCCCGCACTTCTTTTGCAGGTGGCTTCGAGATGACACAAATCACATCGGTTGGTTCATGATTTTCCAGAGCGACGATCGCATCTTTCACAGTGATGGCTCCCACCTTATCACTGAGATCACGTCCACCAGTTCCGATTGCATGTACTACCCCGCCACCTAGACGATCGATGATCGTTGTGACTTCTTGGATCCCTGTCCCTGATGCACCAACTACACCAATATTTCCAGGTGAAACCACATTGGTGAAGGCAATCGGGATACTAGAGATGATCCCTGTTCCGCAATCTGGTCCCATCATTAATAGTCCTTTTTCATGTGCTAATTTCTTTAAGCGAACTTCATCTTCAATAGCTACATTGTCCGTAAAAGAAAAAACATGCAGACCATTCTTCAAAGCCTTTTCCATCTCGGCTGCGCCATATTCTCCCGGAATACTGAACAACGCCACATTGGCATCCGGCAAAGCAGTCAGTGCTTCTTGCCAAGAAGCTGCAGCAGGTTTCTCTTTGTCGTCACCTTTAGCGGAAAGATCAGCTAGAAAGGTATCGATCGCCGGTAAAACTTCCTCCATGATTTGCTCGTCTTCACTGTCGACAACGATCATCATGTCATTCGGGGAAGCAGCTTCTGCTTCAGGCGTCAGCAAGCCAGTGTTATTTAAAATATCTTTGTTTGCATCTGTCCCCATCATGATCTGACTCATTGTCACGCCATCAAGATCATTGATCGTATTCGTCAACAACATGAGATTGATCGAATCTTGATAGTTGTTCTTTAAGATCACTGTGTTTAACATTTGTTCTCCTCCTTTTCTTATATTTTTATTCTAACGCGACTTGTTTGCGTTTTCATTGGATAAAAGTCTAAAAAAATGCTATACTTTTTATCCAAAAGGGGAAAAAGGAGAATCTTATGCAATTAAAAGAATTGATTGAGCTGCCGCTTTTCAAAAATAGCAAGACACTGACTGGCACGATTGGTTTAACAAATCCAGTGGCCTCTGTCATGGTGCTTGAAGCCATCGATATTGAAAAATGGAGTAAGAAAGATCAGTTGATCTTGACTTCATTCTATGCCTTCACGGATCTTTCTATGGATCAGTTGCGTGTTTTTTTTGAAAAGATGCAGCAGATTGGGGTCAGTGGGTTAGTCGTCAAAGTCGATCGCCTGATTCCAATGATTCCTGAATGGATCATTGGTCTTAGTTTTGATTATCAGATCCCATTGATCAAAGTACAGCAAGATGTTAGTTACGAAGCAATCATGTTGGCGGTTTATGAACCGCTTTTGAATCACCAAACACATCTCTTGCGAACCTACTATGAGGTCCGTCAGCGTTTCATGAAGGTTGAACGCAACCATTCGTCCTTTGAGCAGATCATGCAAGAGTTTTATCAGTTGATCGAAAAACCTTGTTCATTACGGATCCCCCATTTGGATGTTCAAGTTGCGATCGGTCAATCCTTTAAGAATTATGTAGTCACAAAGAGTGAACCAATGAAAACCATCGAATTCACAAAAAATCATTATGAATATCTAGAGCTTTTTTCTCATGAGAACAATCAGTATGTCACTGCAATCAAAGTGGATATCATCAACCCATTCAATGACTTATGTACATTGATCGTTTATCAAAAAGATTCTCAGATCCCCGAAGCAAAGGTCATGATTATCGAGAATGTCGTAGACGTTATTTACGAACGGCTGCAAATGGAATATCTTCTAAAAAAAGAGCGCTATAATCGGATGAATAATCTGGCCGAAGCCATTTTGCAAAGTACACCGAATAATTCCGAAGAATTAGCTGCATTGCTGCAAGAGGCACAATTAGATCGTTATGATTACTACCAAGGAATTGCTTTTGCCTCCAATACCTTTAAAGATAAGCAAAGAAAAATAGCTGTCCTGCACAAATTACGGGCATTGAAAACTGCCCATGTGTTTTTTGAGCATCATAATTATTTAGTCGTCCTGTATAATTTTCAGCAGCTAGCCCAAGAAATCAGTAAAAAGAACTTGGAAAAACAATTTGAAGTCTCTCTCTTATCAGAAGAATCTGCTTGCTTAGCAGTCAGCGAAGTCTTCACTAAAGAACATATCAAGGAAATCTTGCCCCAATGTCTCGATGCCATTCGCTTCAACCGCCAGTTCTATCTAGGACCGATCTTAACTTACAGTGATTTAGGAATCTTTAGCTCCTTTATCAAAGAAAATCAGCTGGAACGACTGCAGCAAAGCATTCCCCCAAAGTTGTACCAAATGTCAGAAGAAGACGAGGAATTATTCACTACTTTCTATACTTTTTTTATCAGCAACCGCAATTACAAGAAAACTGCCGAGGCTCTTTTTCTGCATTCGAAAACGATTCGCTATCGTCTCAACAAAATCGAGCAGTTGCTGGAGATTGATTTGACAAATCCTATCCAATTGGTCAATTATGAAATCGGTACGTATTTATTAGAATTGAAGAAAAGGAGTCGTTTATAAATGAAAACAGACTTTTTATTATCTACCGGTGCCTCAGTTAGTCTTTATCCTGCTGATTCCATTGAGCAAGAGAGCTATCTGATTTACTTGCATGGCGGTGGATTCGTTTACGGCAGTCGGCAGGATATTCCCAAACCATTGATCGAATTGTTTCATGAACACAACTATACGATCCTATCTATGGACTATTTGTTGGCACCAAACAGTTCACTTTCTGAAATTATTGCCGCTACCTGGGAGAATTTCTTGGAATTAAAAGCGAAAGTAATCAAGGAGCACCCTTATCGAATCTGCGGTCGTTCAGCGGGAGGGTATTTGATGATGGCATTGACGAAAAAAATTTTTGCTGAAAAACTGCCAATGCCCGAAAGCCTAATTAACTTTTATGGCTATACAGACTTAGCTTTCATTGAAACTTCTCGTCAGACGACTCAACCACCATTGTCTGAGTCCCTTCTGCCAAAAATCGAGTTAACAGAGAAAGTATGGGATGATCCCCAGTTTCAGCGTTATCTCTTTTATATTTATGCACTTCAGCAACAAAAATTGACTGAGGTATATGGCATTTCCTCCAATCAGTTGACGGATTATGCGCTCCCAGCGGAAGAGCTACAACTCTTTCCTCCTGTTTTTAGTACAGCCAGCAGTACCGATGAAGAAGTCCCATTTCGCTATAGTAAGGCATTAAAGAAAATTCCAGATAGTAAATTTATAGCTGTTTATGACCTGCCGCATGACTTCCTGAAAGAAACAGATGATGACCAAGTCCAAATGGTTTTTTCCCGTTTAAATACCTGGTTAAATGACCACTGACAAAAAAACTAAAACAAAATCATTTTTGACAGGCAGCAGAGTGTTATAAAAAGAACCCTCTGCTGACTTTGATCAATTTTTCTTCTCTTTCAACTTGAAAATCAGCAAATAATGCTTACTTACACCAAGATTGCTGGTTACATGCTATACTAAAAATGATTATTTGAAAGAAAGAAGGATGAATTTAATGGAATTTGTGGGTATCTTATGCCTAATCCTCCTCACAACAACTCTTTTCTCTCATATAGCAAGACGGATTGGCGTCCCTGCTGTAATTGGGCAATTGTTGGCTGGTGTTTTATTAGGAGGTGCAGGACTTAATTGGGTACATCCAGACATTTTAGTACACGATTTTTCTGAGATCGGTGTTATTTTGCTAATGTTTTTAGCTGGTTTAGAAAGTGATATTTCTTTACTGAAACGCTATTTTCGCCCTGGAATGTTTGTAGCGATCTTGGGGATCCTCTTCCCGATGTTATTCGGCTATCTCACAGGTATCGGATTTCAAAGCAGCGGAACGGAAGCCTTCTTTTTTGGTATTGTTCTAGCAGCAACTTCTGTCAGTATCTCTGTCGAGGTACTCAAAGAACTAAATGTTGTTAATACCAAAGAGGGTTCGACGATTCTAGGCGCCTCAGTTGTCGACGATATTTTGGTCGTTTTGGTATTGAGCCTCAGCCTTTCCTTTTTGGGAGGTTCTGGTACGCAAAGCACCCCTTTGCCTGTCACACTATTTGTAGAACTTATTTATTTTGTTTTGATCTTCTTACTTGTTAAATGGATTGCGCCGTTCTTACTTTCTTTAGCAGAAAAGCTCTTTGCCAATGCCTCAGTCATCATCATGTCTCTGATCATCTGTTTAGGTATGGCTTATCTTGCTGACTTAGTCGGTTTGAGCTCTGTGATTGGTGCTTTCTTTGCCGGGATCGCTGTTAGCCAAACAAAAGTCAAAGAAGAAGTGGAACACAGTGTAGAAGCATTGGGATATGCCGTGTTTATTCCAGTATTCTTTGTTAGTGTCGGCTTAGAAGTAGACTTTTCTTTGTTGAATGAGCAATTACTCTTTATCTTAGCCTTTACGGTAGTAGCTATTTTGACTAAACTTGTCGGAGGTTTTGCTGGCGGAAAAATCGCTCAGTTCTCCAACAATAGTGCTTGGATGGTTGGTGCAGGGATGATATCTCGCGGCGAAATGGCTCTGATCATTTTACAAATCGGACAACAAAATAACTTGATCACACCTGCTCTTTATTCACCCTTAGTAATTGTGGTTTTATTGAGCACACTGATCTCCCCACTGATTTTGAAATATTTTACAAAAAAAATCTATTGATGCATCGTAAAAGGCAAAACACCTTCTCAATTCAGTTGAGAAGGTGTTTTATTGTATTTAAAGCAAAAAAACATTACAATAAAGCTATATAGGATCAAAAGGCCGACAACACACCGTGAAAGGGCGTATTCTCATGAAAATCATCAAGAACTCCATTGAAAATCACCAAAAGAAAAAAGAGCAAAAAAAACTGATTTTAAGAAAAAAGAACTTTGAATTACGTGAAAGAGGAAAAGATCCTCATAAAGGGTGGCACCCCATGGTCGATACCGGATCCGGCGGTGCAAATGGTGCACTCGTTAAAATCAATAGAGGCACCATCGATATTACCGGAAACAATGACGAAACATTCAACTATTTTTTAGAAGAACAAAGACGAGTTGTTGATCATTCAAAAAGGCAGAACTAACTCTTGTTTAGAATGACTGGCAAGAGCACTTTTCAACTGCTTCTACGATAAATACTATTCAATCCAGACGGTCTCAATCAGTAAATATAATAGTCATCGCTTCCTGCTTGATAGATCTCGATCACTAATTTATGAGGCAAACAGATACTGGTTTGTCCATTTTGAGAGATCCAGCCCGTTTTAACAGCAATCTGATCTGGACTATTGTCTTCTTTCACGCGAATGTTCCCGTTATTTATTTCGATAATATTATATTGTTTTCTAGACGGAACATACGTTTTTGTCAATGATTCTATTTTTTCGAGGTTGAATCGATCAACCTCCTGCCCGTTGATTCGAACAATGGCGTAACGATCACCTGTATGTTCCGTAGCTTGGGCAGAGAAAAAGACTGGCAGAAAAGATCCTACAATCAATGCAGCAAAGAGGAGGTAATCAAAGGGTTTTAATAAACGAATAAAAGAATCTAGCAGCCTCATTCGTATCACCTCTTTCTTTTTTTACTGTTTTTTCTTTAAAACAGCTAGTCGTCTAGTTATGTCCTTTGCTGATTTCAATAATTGAATAAAAAGGCATTGGCAAAAATCACCTGATTTTGCCAATGCCTTTTTATTGAATACAATTAAAATCATAAATGATTGGTTGTGCTCATTATGCGTTTCAATGGATGCTTCCTGTTTTTGCATCATTGTCAGCTGTGGCTACTTAAATCGTTTCTTTTTTTATGGTTTCAATCATTTGATCGATTGCTTGTTTGATTTCATCTTCTGTATCGGGTAATTTGCTTGGTACCCCATCATGCTTACCACTGTCGACTTCTCCGGAAAAACTTACTTCATCCCCTGAAACATTGATTTGGTCTTGATACCCTTTTACAGCGATATAGGCTTTGGCAAGCACCTCAGTTTCTTTCACATCTTCAATTTTTTTCATTGTACTTCCCCTCCTGAATCTTATTGTAGCAACTTCTATTTAAAAACCAAATTGATTTGCTTTGTTTTTCCCAGTTTTAATATCTCCAAAAGAAAAACGAAAGTAGGAAGGGCTATTTTTCGGATGGAAAACAACACCGTTTTTTTGTTAAAGTATTTGCATATCTTCTATTGAAAAAAGCTTTTTTCAATTGATCTTTCTATTCGATAGTTGGTTCTGATAATCTACGGTCTTCAAAATAAGCCGATAAATCAATCAATTCATCCTCTGTAAACTGATTCATTTCTACTTCACCTAAAATCCTTTCTTGCAGTGTTCGATCCATTTCCCAGAAATGGTCGATCTTTTTGAAATGGTCAGCCGAAAACCTGGCAAATACTGGATAAAGAATCAAGAAGTCAGTGTATGTCAGGTCCATGGACTCTGTATAATCCTTTACGTAACCTGAATCTAATGCTTCTTTGGTTGGTTCACCCTTTGGCCCAATCAATCCTTTGTGATATAACAGCTGAAAAATTTCTGCTTTAGTGACTGTCGGATCAACTTTCTTTTTGTAGCAATAAGCCTCTTCAACCAATGATGGATATTGGATCATCATTATTCTCTACTTCCTTTCAGTCATTTGCTTTCGTTATGATCGGTTTCTTCAAAAGATATTCCTTTAATGACACATGGTGACTTCGTGTATAATTCCCACTGGTACTGTCAAAATGGATGGCTGGCTTCTTCAATTGTTGATTTCTCCGCCGCCGGTTTTTCTTTGCCTTTGAAGTTTTTCTAGCTGGTACTGCCATTTTTTAATCCTTTCTTGGAAAAATAGTTTCGTTAGCTAATTTTTTTCTTGTTCCGCTTGTATTCATGGATAATTTTTAGCGCACGCTTGCGAGTCTTGATATTTGGACTTTTCAAGCGGCGATAAGCACTTGCCAGATCTGTTTTTTCCAATCATTTTTCCTCCTTTATCGTCCTACTTCTCTCTTTAAGATTCATCTGTATTCTTTACTCACTTCTTTATTTCACGAAAAATTGCTTTTCGCCGTAGTTTTGGTGAATATTTTTTTAATTCCAATCGATAGGGTGTGTTGCGCTGATTTTTGCTAGTCAGATAAAGTCGTTCTCCGGTTTCTACACATTCCAATATAATATTATTTTGCATCCTCAAACTCCTTCCAAAAATCTCTTCAAAAACAAAACATAACGATTACGTTTTAAACCTTATCATAGAAGAGTAGAAGATTCAAGAAGTTTTTTATATTTTTGTTATTTTATAAATGAAAGATGTTTCATATGAGTCGTTGATCGTTTCTGAAAAAAATTCTATTTAATAAAATACCAGAAATAAAAATAGCTGTTTCTCGCTTTAAAAACTTTGATTTAACAAAAAAATAAGATACCCGCAAGCTGGTATTTTAGAACAACTTCTTAAAAATTGTTCTAGTAATTATCCAATACTTTACTGGTATCTTGTTTTTTATTATTCGTGTGTCTTCATCCATTCCGTGATAGCCGATAAGCGTTCAAGACGTAGATTGGGCAACCCGCTGCGAGAAAGGCCATGACTAGAATGCGGAAAGAGGATCAATTTCGTGTCAATGTCATTCCGTTTTAATGCCGTATAAAATTGTTGCCCCTGTTCTTGCGGACAACGCAGATCATTTTCGCCATGTAAAACAAGCGTTGGTGTGCTGACATGATCTGCATACGCTAATGGTGACATTTCCCAGAGTATCTTAGACTCATCTAGGTCATGCAGCAACTGATATTTTACGAAAAATGGTCCAATGTCGCTGGTTCCATAGAAACTGATCCAATTGGAGATCGACCGCTGTGTGACGGCAGAGCAAAAACGATCCGTGTGCCCTACGATCCAATTGGTCATAAAGCCCCCATAACTACCGCCAACGACATGAATTTTTTGGGGATCGATCTCTGGATGATGATTAAGCACGTCATCCACACCTAAGAGCAAGTCTTGGTAATCTTTATTGCCATAATCTCCTAGGATCGAGCGAACAAACTCCTGACCATAGCCTTGCCCACCGCGAGGATTCAGCAAAATCACTCCGTAACCATTGGCTGCATGAACTTGCATTTCGTAAAAGAACGTCTCCCCATAGCAAACTTGCGGTCCACCGTGAATATATAAAATCGCAGGGTGCTCTTGACTGGTCTCGATCGGTGGTAGATACCATCCTTGGATTTGCCAACCATCTGCTCCCTCATACCAAAAACGCTGCGGTTCACTGATCGACAGGTCATTCATCAGAGCTTCATTCGGATCAGCTACTAGTTCTAGCTCGCCACTAGTTAAGTCAAGTACCGCTAGTCGACTTGGGATCGTTGGTGTCGAATAAGTGATTGCTAAGTGGGTCTCATCAATCTTTGCTGCATCAGTGATATCCATTAATTGGTCAAATAGTAATGTCCATTGTCCTTTCGTATCGACACGGTACAATTGCAATTTTCCATGAGTAGTCACTGGTACAATAAACTGTTGTTTGTTGATCCAGGTTACTGAAACACCACGATTTTTTTGTTGAAAATCACCGATGATCGTATTGCCGATGGCAAGGTCTTGTTCATTTGAGAGGTTGACTACTTCCTTTGTTTCAAGGTCCATGAGATAAAGATCTTCCTGGGTAACAAATCCATAGGTTAGGTCATTCCCCAAAAGCAGCAATTGGTTGCCAGATAAAGCAGCAAAAGAATAAGTCCCTTCAGGCAGATCAGATTCAAATGAGTGATGCTGATTCGTTGTCAGATCATACGCATACAGCATACTTCCATAATGCCATTCTCGTTCGGGTTTCGTCTCTGCGGTATAGAGTAGACCTTGCTCTTTTTCCATGATTGCTTCAAGATGGATTTCCAGATCTGTTTCAAAAATAGTTGCTGATTCTTTCGTCGTTAATAAGACTTTCTTTACGCGCGTGATTTTCTCAGATAAAAAGCCCGCACCATCTGCTTGATAGCCTAATTTGGTCGTCATTTTTATTTTAGGAAAATCGTTTTCAGCAGCTTTTTCTTTTGACGTATCGTATTTTTTCTCAGAGTCATCCACTCGTTCTTTTGATTTATCTGCTGAGACTTGATAATAGACCGCTGTAGCATCGTCTGTCCAAAAATAATTGCTGATTCCCTGCTCTGCTACTAAGACAGAAGCTCGTCCACCGTTTAACGGCATAATCATTAGTTGATTTTTTTCTGTTTCTTTCTCTGTCGACAGAAAGCTCAGCCATTTTTCATCGGGAGAAACTTTTAGCTCGGTACTATTTTTTAATTGGTTGCCCCATACCTGCCTTTCTTTTGTCTCTCGATCAACACTGAAAATTTCTGATTGATAGCAGTTCTTTTCTTCGTTAACCGTATTCTCAAGATAAAAGATACGGTTCCCAGCCGCTACTGGCTGTGCCACACTCTTCAACTCAAACAACGACTCTTTTTTTATTTTCATTTACCCGCCTCCAAAATTAGGATAATTCCATTATAGCAAAATCCGCTGACGTGATGTCAGCGGATTTACTCTTTATTCTTAATAGGTATATCCACGAACGATGCCGGATTCTTCAAAACCGGCAGAGAAACCCGTTTGTCGGAAAATCGTCCGACCATTTTCTATCAACGTCAGCAAAATCTCCGTACTGGCACTTTCCCGAATAATTCGATTCATCACACCATCCGTTGGTGCCATCAAGGAATGGCCCTCTTTTTCTGCAACTTCAATCGTTAGTTCAAGCCCTTTTTGCCTAACAATAATCACTAATTGACCTTGTTTGCGAGTCACAGAATCTAAGCGGGCACCATAATACGTTGCCAAGCGATATTCTTTATCCCCTATTTGTAAGACTGAAATAATCCCTAAAAAAGCCGTTCCTAAAAAAGGAATGTCTGCTGCTGAGAAAAAGAAACGGACATCAGGTGCCTCAAATCGATTGCATTGTACCCATAGATAGGCAGCAGGAAACGAGGTTCCCCAGTCTTTTTCGAGATACCCGATTCCTTCAGAGAAATCAAGTGACTGCTCATTCCATAGCAAAGTTCCCGAGAGGCTATGAGCCATACTTAAAATACCATGGTAGCATTCCATAAATGAAAGGTAGGAAAAAGGCCCCATAATACTTGGGGCATAGCGACTCCGAGATATTGGATGAAAGGCACCGTAGGTCAATGTGCCTTTAACTGATAATTCAGTACTCTCTAATGATAGCGAAATTCCTTGTTCACTAAAGTAATTCTCCCCGATCTTAATTAATAACTGGTCTTCAGCAGCTGAAAATTCCGCTTCACTAAAGGGGAAATAATGGGATCCTTCATGGCTGATCACTTGAATAAATGGCTGTTTTCTTCCATCCGATTCAATCGATAGCCCTGGAATAAATGCATACACCTCATCCCCAATTTGATGTTTGAAATACCATCCTTCAAAAAATGCAGCTTTCTTCGTATTGCCATGAAAAAAAAGATCTGTTGTAATCGCCATACGTTCCCTCCATTCAGCTACAACTAGTGTAGCATGAATGGCACAAAAGATGGGTTATGACGTTTTCACCAATCCAGGATTGTAAGATCTACGATTTTTCTGTTCGTATTCTCGATCACGGCTTACTTATCTTTTGCAGAACGTCTGGTCCAAAGGATATAAACAGCAAAAGCTGCCACAAGCAATGCAATCAACAGCCCTTTAAACCGATTATCATTTGTCAAATTCTCTTTGGAGGCCCATCGTTGAAGGATTCCAAGTATAACGAAAATCGTTAGCATAAAGGCGACGGGATAAAAGTCTTTTTCCTTGCGCAAGAAAATCAAGGCGCAGGCAGCGACTAATAGCACCAACATTAGCACCATATCCATTGGATAAGATAACGTCACCACAAAAAGGTTAGGGGTATATAGATTCAGTAAAACCAAACCACCAATCCAGACCATCGCTATCACCCACAAAACCAAAAATTTCTTTAACTTACTCTGAAAAAAACCTTGCTTTAAATAAATCGTTTTTTGCACCCCAAAGAAAAAAAGGATGACCAAAACGACTGAAAAAACAGCAGTTGTCACATAAGAATAAAGATTTAACTGCAAGACACTATCAGAAGAAAAGTCATTAAACAGTTTGACCAGCCATGAGACGCCGACCATAATATAAATCAAATTCAACTGATCGATCAAACGGCTTTTAGGTGTGTTACGCAACAGCTCATCTGCCATTTCTTTAGGATTTTTCCCAAAATATTCTTCTGCTGTTTCACCATGATTTTGGGCTTCAAGTAAATCATTGGCTATCTCATAGACTTGAGCAACCACAGCATATTCATCTTGAAACAGGCTAGAAAAAAATAAGTACTCCCTCAAATCTTCAAAATATTTCTGATTGCTTGCTGACAGTTGTTTTGAAATCTCATTTGTTTTGTCTCGGTAATAAGCTAGTTGTTTTTTCTTATTCATGTTCTCACTCCTCAATAATTCGTTCTACTTTACTCACTAGGTTTTCCCACTGTTGTTTAAAGCTGTTTAGGTACTCTTCTCCAGCTTCTGTCAATGAAAAATATTTCCTGTCTGGTCCATCTGGTGATTTTTTCAGTTCAGCTTTGATCAAACGTTGTTTCTCCAGTTTCTGAAGTAAGGGGTAAATCGTACCGCCAACGATCGTTTCAAAACCATATCCTCTCAATTCTTGTACAAGCTCGTACCCATAAATTTCTTTTTTTGAAATAATCTGCAAGACACATCCATCTAAGACGCCCTTTAACAGTTGCGTTTCTCTCACGACATTCACCTCCACGAATCATCTCCTACTAGTATGTTTTACCTATTAGTTGATTTGAGTATATCAAAAAGCATCTAGTATGTAAAGCATACTAGCTAAAAAAATAAAAACACAGTACGTGTAAACATACTGTGTTTTCGGTTATCTTTTGATTCCTCGCCCATAGGAATCATTATAAGGTTGAAATGAGCGATCGCGGAGCTGGGTAGCGGCATCTGCCAACCAGTGAATATTTCTAATCAACGCTCGTCCTTGTAAAATTAAATCCGCTTGCTTGGTTTGCAGAATGTGTTCACATAAATTAGGGTTATCCAGCATCCCAACGGTAGCCACTGGGATCTTAACAGCTGCTTTCATAGCTGTTGCAAAAGGTGTTTGATACCCTTCATAAACCGGGATCGTTGGCTTTCTATCTAACAAACCGCCCGTAGAGATATCTAAACAATCAATCCCATCTGCTTCAAGCCACTGTCCAATTTGTTGCCATTCTGTGATTGAATTTTGTTTATCCTCTGTTTCATAATCGGTTAACGACAACCGCATCCAAAGTGACCCATCAAAGACAGCTCGAACCGCTTGAACAATTTCTTTGACGAAACGATAGCGGCTTGCTAATGATCCGCCATATTCATCTGTCCGCTGATTCACGATTGGTGAGAGAAATTGATCAATCAAATATCCGTGAGCTCCGTGCAATTCAATCATGTCTACGCCAGCAGCTTGCGCACGTTTGGCTGCTGCCACAAAGGATTCTTGGACACGATTGATTTCAGCAAGCGTCATTTCGTGAGGAACAGCATAGCTTTCGTTAAAGCGAACGGCGCTAGGTGCTATTGGGTAACCTGCATCCGCTGCTTTGCGCCCAGCATGGTTCAACTGAAGCCCCACTTTGCTACCGAAACCATGAAGCAATGCAACGAGTTTTGATAACTCAACTTGTTGCGCTTCATTCCATAAACCAAGATCATTCTTGGTGATTCGTCCATCTGCTTCCACAGCAGTTGACTCAATGATCAGCAAGCCAACTTTACTTAATGCACGAGCACCATAGTGAACAAAGTGAAATGGCGTGGCAATCCCATCCTCTTTTTTCACTTCATACATGCACATTGGTGAAAGGACAACACGATTCTCTAACGATAACCCCGCCAGTTCAACTGGCGATAATAGTAATGACATACTGACATTCCTCCGCTACTCATTAAATTGCATTTTCTGCTTGTTATCAGTATAGTTGTTACACATAGAAATACAAGCAGAAAGAGTTTGTTTTTTTGAACATGAATCAAAGAACAGTAGGCGAATAGACCAAAAGTCAATTTACTTTGCTGAAAACTACAGTCTCCCGTTAGCTAAGTATGGAGTTAGCCTTTATTATTTTTAAAAACAAAAAAGAATTGCTGATTAATAATTCTATCAGCAATTCTTTTCCCTATAGTTATTATACAGGAAAAAACGAGTAAAAAACAGACTAGTATTTTTGCCGCCACCTCGTATAATGAAACATACTCTGGGAAATGGATGTGAAAACAGATGGAAAAGCAACGCATATTAGAGAAACGTCATTTATCTTTTGTTTATCAAATATTGGTCACTCGAAAAAAAGCCCTACGCTCTTTTCTGGATAAAGGCTACGCAAGCCATTTGCAAGACCTCCAAACAATTGGCACGGATATTCGACTCAATTTTGATAACTTGTCAGACAGTCTGGAAACTTATGCTGCCATTGAGAGCAAAAATCGTGAAATTGACCAAATGAATCTGAGTTTGCAAACAGCCGAAAAAGAACTGGTAGCCGTAGAACGTTTGCTCCAGTCACCCTATTTCGGGAAAATAGTCGTTGACTTTCTTGATGGTGAATCCGCTGAATCCTTTTATATTGGCATCAACGGCTTTGCAGTTGAAGATAGTCATAACTTAGTCTATGTTTGGCGCTCTCCAATCGCTGAGCTTTTTTATAACAATACGTTAGGGGATTCTTCTTACCAAGTCAATGAACATGAAATTGCTGTATCTATTAAAAATAGACGGCAATTAATTGTCGCTCATGATAAACTGATCCGCTTTTTCGATACTTCTGTCGCGATCCAAGATGATGTCTTATTGACCGCACTAGAAAAGAACGACGGCAAAAAAATGCGCGACATCACAACATCCATCCAAAGAGAGCAGAATGCAGTCATTCGTGACCAATCAAGTCAAACCTTATTGGTCAATGGAGTAGCCGGTAGTGGAAAAACCTCAGTTATTATGCAACGGGTCGCTTATTTATTGTATCAATACCGTAGTCAGATCACATCTGACAATGTACTGATCCTTTCACCCAATCAAGATTTTATCCACTATATCTCAGATGTCTTGCCTTCATTAGGTGAAAAGAATCCTTTAAATCAGACGATTCGTCAATTTTGCTCGTATTTGCTGCAAGAAGCAAATACAGTTCCTTTAGAAAATGAGGAAGCCTATTTTTTCCGTTTACAAGAACCTACTTCTTTTCAAACAGAAACGCTCCGCAGCAATGAGTTTGTGGCCTTTCTGCAAGAATCAGCCAGCAAGACAGCCCTGATCGAACCTTCGTTTCACTCAATCCTTCGAAAGGGTAAAGTCGTTATAGCCAAAGAAAAGATTCAGTCAATCTATCAATCTACACCACAACTCCCTATGATCGAGCGATTGCAAGCAACCAAGAAACGATTAATAAATGAGTGGTAGTCACAATTGATCAGAAATGCCAAAAAGAACCACTTGCAAGATCAAGTATTAGCACTTTCTGAACAGCAGCAGCAACGATACTTTGGTCATTTGATCGAAGACGACTCTCCCTCCAGTATTCAAAAGTATACTGAACAATTATTGCGAACGAGGTATCAAGTCGTTGATGAACAATTGAAACAGAATAGCTGGATCGATGAGGATCAATTTTTAGAACACTATTATACGGCGTTCACCCAACAGCATTATCTGAAACATTCTACTATCACGTTAGATGAAGCAGTAATTCGTTTATTCAACCGACACCTATTTATCGAGAAACTTCCTGTAGCCTCGCTGGCTTTTTTGCTGATCGATGAAATCCAAGATTATACACCCGCTCAGTGTACGCTGTTATTGACACTATTTCCCCGAGCAGCCTTCACCATGGTTGGGGATGAAAATCAAGCAATTTTTAATTCTGCGATTGATTTTAGAGAGATTCAAGAAATCTTTGAGGCTAACAATCAATCAGTCACACGCTATGACTTACGAACTAGCTACCGTTCCAGTGGTGAAATTACTAAATTGTTTGCAAAGCTTGCCAACCATACAACTATGTCGATCATGCCTGTTCGCCCGGCCGGAGAGCCTCCCCGATTTATTCGTTTTGAAAACGAGTTGGAATGGCTGGCAACTATCACACCTTTCATAAAAAAGGGAAGGCAATATACGATACTGACAAAGAGCCATAAGGAGGCTGCTTTTTTGGAAGAATATCTCAAAGGACAGACAAATCAACTCCCCTTTCCTGTTTATTCGATTGACATCGCTAAAGGAAGAGAATTTGATCATGTCATTCTTTATGACGTTTCAAACGAACAATTCTATACAACACAAGACAAGCGAATATTGTATACACTGCTGTCCCGTGGCATGGAAAGTATGCTGGTTACTTATAAAAAAGAACTTAGTGCCTTTTTCTAATCCGAAAACCATTGATTCTTGAATAAAGCCCAGAATCAAACTAATGCCAGATCCAGCACTTAACAACTAAGTTTTTTTAGAAAAAAGTACCTTTTTGTCTATTTGAGCAAATGCATCTGCCCAGGCTTAGGATAAATGAAGTTTCACTTTATTTACCCTAAGCCTTTTTGACTTGTCCCTTCAACCTCCGACTCTTCTTCGTTGATCCGCATCCCTTTGTGATAATCTTACTTGTCTTCTTCTATGATCTTAAAAACGTAGATGCAAAGATTTCCCATGGGATGAGAACTAGACGGAATAATTTCGTCACAACATTTGTCCAATAATTGAAATTGCAGCGGTCGTCAACCCTGGAAGCTCGTGTCAGTTGCTCCAATTCAATTGTTTTATTCAAGCGCGGAAGGCTTTTTTACATAAATTTTCACAACAGTAGAGCATTGAAGCCCAACTGTCAGTTGGAATAGTTGGAGCAGCGTCCGCTATTTGCAGATACAAAAAAACCACTAATGACGAATCATTAGTGGTTAAATCTATTGATTAACGATGAATGTAAGTATAACCAGATGCATTCATTGTTGCTATGTTTGGTCCTGTAGGTGAAGGGAAGCCCATTCCACCTTGAGAGATCGTAATGGTGTTGCTTGCAGGATCATAAGATTCTACATAGGCTACGTGTCCATACGTACCATCTGCTGTCCACTCTCCGCCAACGGATTGGCCTGCGGCAAAGACAACAACTGCTCCAGCGGCTGGTGTTCCATTCACTGTGTATCCATCAGCTGCTGCTGAGGCACCCCATTGGGCACCATTTCCCCAGTAAGTACCAACCCATGGTGCGCGATTTTTAACATACCATGTACATTGTCCTACTGCATACATGTTACCTGATGATGAGTGGTCTTTACCACTACCACCGGTATTGACTGTAGAATTATTGCTGTTATTTGTATTTGATGAAGAACTGTTTGATGAATTTGAACTATTACTTGATGAACTTGAGCTGCTTGATGATCCAGCAGTTGCTGTTTCAACAACAGAAGTATCTGAAGAACTTTCTGTCTTCGTTGTACTTGTTTGAACATCTTCTGTAACAGCTGCTTTTTCTTGTGCTTCTTTCAATGCTGCTGCCTGTTTTGCTTCTTCTGCTTTTTTAGCAGCCGCTGCTTCTTGTTGAGCTTTCAAGACACGTGCTTTTTCAGCTTCCGCTTCTTGTTTTTTCTTGTTCAACGCATCTTTGTCTTTTTCAGCTGTTGCTTGTTCAGCAGCTAAATTAGCTTTCAACACATTCAAGTCTGCTTGTTTTGTAGCCAATGCATCTTTTTGATTTTGCAGCTCAGCTTGAGTTGCTGCTACTTCTTGAATTTTGCTTTCATTTTCTTTTACTTTTTGTTCAACATCTTCTTTGTCGCGTTTTTGCTGCTCAACTAGATCATTGTTGGCATTTACGATTGTTGTCATGGCTTGTACTCGACCAATAACATCCGTCAAAGAATCTGCTTCTAGAACTGCATCGATAAAGTTTGTGCTTTGACCATTTACTTGCACATCGCGTGCTTGTTTTTTGATGGCTTCTTCACGTTTTGCGATACGTAATTTTAAAGTGGCAATTTTATCTTGTAATTTTTCTGCTTCTTTACCTAGTGCAACTTGTTTAGCTTCTAAGTCACTGACTTTTGCACTCACTGAATCAATTTCTGCTTCTAGAGAATCGATTTGTGATTGAGCATCTGCTTGTTGTCCTTTTAGGGAATCGATTTTTTGATTTTGTTGTTCGATTTGATCATCAATGGAATCTGCTGATACTAATCCTGGTCCTGCAACTGCTGTTAATGTTAGAGAACACACCATTAATGCTGATAACAAACTTTTCTTCACTCGTTTTTCCTCCGACTAGCGCTTTTTGTGTAAATTAGTTGTCTTAATAAAAAATTTACTTAATATAAGAAAATTTAAAGTTCGATTTAACGACAAATGAATTCTAACATAAGCATATGACATACAGATAAAAGAAATGTTACAAAAATGTTTCAAAGACAATTCTCATCAGAAATATTCTTCTATGCTAGCTATAAAGCTTGATAAAACAGCATTTTTAAAATGTTTTTCAAAAAAAGAAATCGATAAAAAAGCGCTTTTTTATTTTTCAGGTAGTCCAAAAACTCCTGAAAAAACCAAAAAATTTGCTTTTTTACAGTGTGAATCCCCTTTTTTCTCTCTTTTGGCCCTCTCTTTATCCGTTTCTTTTTTCATTAAAGAAGATACCGTGTAAGCAAAATACTTGATCCTTTCTAAGTGACAAGCAAGTTTTCTCTTCCTATAATAGGAAGAATACCGCTCGAAAGGAGGAAGCATCATTTCCAAAAGAAAAATAATTATCTGGATCAGTAGCATTTTGGTTTGCGGCTTACTTTTGCTTGCTCTTTGGACGACCAAAAAAGCGAACAGTGTGTTGCAGCAAGATTCAGAAAGCGAATTTTGGCTGCTAAGCGATGTTCATTTCCTGTCGTCAGCACTTCACGATAATAGTATAGCCTTCAACCAGTTTGCTGAAGGTGCCGCTGGTAAAGAAATGCGCTATCAGGCAGAAAGTTTGGAAGCTTTTGTTGCTGAAGCCCTAGAAAAACGACCAACAGGAGTGATCTTGACAGGGGACATGACATTGAATGGAGAGAAAGCAAGTGCAGAATCTCTTGCCGAGTTATTGGCACCATTACAAGAAGCTTCGATCATGGTACTGAGTTTGCCCGGCAATCATGAGATTTACAATGGTTGGGCCAGAATTTTTGATGGGGATAAGGAATTTTATGCCGATCAAATCAGCCCGCAAGATTTCAAAGATATTTTTTCCGAAGGCTACGAGAAAGCTGACAGTGTTGATCGGACCTCATTAAGCTATAGCATCAATCTCAATGATCAGTATCGCTTAGTATTACTTGATTCATGTATTTATGAAGAACAAGTGAATTGGAACCAGCCAACTACGAATGGCCGCTTGAAAGAAAGCACCTTAGAATGGCTGAAGGATCAACTAGAAGCAGCTAAACAACAGCAGCAGACACCGCTTCTCTTCATGCACCATAATCTTCTGGAACATAATTCATTGTTGAAAGAAGGTTATATTTTAGATAACTCGGCGCAATTGCAGCAATTACTAACTGCTTATCAGGTACCAGCGATTTTTTCTGGACACATCCATATCCAAGATATTACAGAAGGACCCTCTGGTATTCAGGAAATTGTCACCGGCTCTTATTCCACACAAGAACTTGGCTATGGGGTCGTAACACTTACTGATGAAACGATCAACTACGAAAAAAAGGTGATTGATTTGGACCAATGGGCTGCTAAGAACAAGCGGAAAGATCCTCACCTTTTGCAGTATAGCAACTATCAAGCAACCATCTTTCAACAAGATACAACTAAAATGGTGCGCCAACAGCTCGCATCTGTTACTGAATTGACAGAAGAACAAATCAACACATTATATACATTTATTGCAAAGATGAATGCAGCGTTATTTACTGGTGACGACGTTTATTCGCAAGAAGAAAAAGAAACGATTCGACATTCTGAAGAATACCAGCTGCTGGCAACATATTCTTATTTTCTAAAACAATATGTTGACTCGCTATTGGAAGATAAGAGTCCAGATAATGCGCTGACGCTTCCCATAAAATGAACGATAGCCTTCCTGTCATAAGACGGGAAGGCTATCTAACGATGCAATATTTATTCTTTGAAAGTTGAAGCAGACTATTACTACTATTATTTATTTCTCATTTAAACGATGCAATCCCTAACCTCTACTGCATCCTTGTAACTCTGAAGTTACGCCAGTTTTGAATAAATTTCCTAAAAACAAGATAACGTTGGTACAAAAATATTTCTCGTATTCAATCAGTATAACACATTTTGGCAAAAATGTCGTCAACAGACTTCCTCTCTCCATTCTTGTGTAGATTTAGCTTGGTATTCTTTCCTTAACAGGCAACATCACTTCAAAAATCTGCTGTTCTTTTTGATCCGTGGATACATCATCTTGCCACATCAGTTCCCAGATATCTCCATCTATCTGTAAATTAGCTGATTCCAGATAGGCTTTGAATCGTTTTGTAAAATCTTTTAAATGATGTATCTCCCCTCTGACGAATCCCGACACATAATTTCCTGCTGGTCTACAAATAATTGCTTGATCCGAGTAAAGAGGCAGTCGTTCTTTGGGAATCATCACTAATGCACGGTAAGGCGCTTCATGGATCGACTCTTGATCGAATGCAGATCCTTCTACTAAATAACCGATGGGGTAGCCACTAAATAAATCCTTGTAATCTAAATAAGGATAAAAACGTGAAAAAGCCTGAAAGACCGAAGTCTCATCATACTCATTGATTTCTTCAGAAACAGCAAAATATACTTCTGACCGATAACTATAAGTCATATTGGTAAAATCGGCTGTCTGTACTTTTTCAAATCGCGAAATGAACCGATCCAAAACGGCTTTATGTTCCTCTAGTTCCGTTATTTTCTGATCTACTTCTTTACGACGGATGATCAACTCTTTTTGCATCGTCTCAGGATTGCGGTTTCTTAGAAATGTTTGGATTTCCTCTAAGGACATATCCAATGCTCGCAAGACCAAAATCACATCTAATTCCGCACACTGTTCAAATCCGTAATAACGATACCCGTTTTCACCGATCTGTTTAGGTTTAAACAGCCCGATTTGATCATAATAAAGCAGTGTACGACGACTAACACCGCCATAAGCCGCAAGTTCACTGATGGTCAAAAATTTTTTCAAAAAAAATGCCTCCCTCCTATTGACTGTTACGTTACGTTACAGTTTATTCTAGCACAGAACGACGTAATTGGAGGGAATTTTTATGAAACAATTAAAACAATTTTTTTTCACCGAAAAACGCCTATTTCTAGGTACTTTTTTATTTATGCTGATCCATTCTTTCGGGACACTTTTTCTTCCCTATTTTGTAGCCAAGATCATTGATGATGGCATTTTAAAACAAGATCAATCAGCTATCATCCGCTATGGGGGCTGGATGCTGGCTGTTGCACTAGGAACTGGTGTGATTGCTGTCAGTGCTAGTTATTTTTCTGCCCATCTAGCAGGGAAATTCGGACATCATCTTCGGATCAAACTATTCAACAAAATACAGGAGCTTGCGATCTCTAGTTTTGAAAAATATGGTACACCAACCTTGCTTGCAAGAACAACGAATGACATCAATAACATTCAACAAATCTTGATGATGGCTTTACAAATGATTCTTCCCGCTCCACTGATCATTTTGGCTTCGATTATTTTAACAGGTAGTGTATCTTGGCGAATGGTGTGGATCCCTATTGCAGCGATTGCTTGTTTCTCGATCGTCGCACTTTTCGTCATTTATCAAGCAATCCCTTTGGCAAAGAAAACGCAGAAAAAAGTAGATACTATGATGCGGATTTTGCGTGAAACCTATACAGGCGTACGGGTGATTCGCGCCTTTGACAAAGCTAGTTTCGAAAAAAAGCGGACAGACCAAACCTTTGAAGGGTACGCAAAAGTGATGATCCAAGTCAATCGTTTATTCGCTGTTTTGAATCCAGCCGTACACTTTTTCATGGGGCTGTCCATTCTAAGCATTTTGGGATTCGGCGGTTTCCAAAGTCTCTCAGGAAACCTGCCCATCGGCAGTATCACTGCGATCATCGAATATACCGTTTTGAGCCTTTGGTTTTTGACCATGGCAGCAATGGTGATCGTCATGATCCCAAAAGGATTGACATCCTTGCAGCGGATTGAAGAAGTTTTGTCTGAAGAAGAAACGATGACAGACGGTCCACAGCCAATCTTGCCAAAAGAAAGCTCATTAGTAGCTGCCTTTCATCATGTCTCCTTCACCTATGCTGGGGCAGAGGAACCCGTACTGGAAGATATTGATTTTGAGATCCATCGCGGACAGACCACTGCGATTGTTGGCGGCACCGGATCAGGAAAAAGTACGATCGCCAAAGCACTTTTGCGGTTAAAAGACGTTTCTAACGGCTCAATCACATTATATGATCGTGATATTCGAGAAGTCTCACAGGTCGCACTACGATCATTTATCAGCTATGTTCCTCAAAAAGCATTGTTGATCAGTGGATCGATCTGGGACACATTGACTTTCGGGATTGTCAATCCCGATCCGCAACAAGTAGCACAGGCCGTCAAAATCGCGCAAGCAGAGTCGTTTATCAAAAGTCTACCCGATGGGATCGACAGTCACGTTGCTCAAAAGGGCAGCAATTTTTCTGGCGGCCAAAAACAACGCTTGAGTATAGCGCGCGCATTAGTGAAGCCCGCTCACATTTACTTTTTTGATGACAGTTTTTCGGCGCTTGACTATCAAACAGATGCAAATTTACGGCGAGCATTAAAATCTTATGTCCGTGATTCAGCCGTAGTAATCGTGGCTCAGCGTGTTGCAACTGTCATGGATGCTGATCAAATCATCGTTCTTGATGAAGGAAAAATCGTCGGAAAAGGGACCCATTCAGAACTGATGGAAACCTGTAGCACCTATCAAGAATTTGCGGCTTCGCAAGGAATAGGAGGAGAAAAAAATGAGCAAAAAAATAACTGATGCACCAAAAAATTTAAAACATACGAGCATGCGGCTCTTACAATTATTATTCCAGCAAAAAAGCCGCTTCGGACTGATTTTGATTTCTGCTCTCTGCTACGCGACACTTATGACAATCGCACCATTACTGTTGGGTCAAGGATTGGATAATCTCATCACTTTGCTTCAGCAAGGAGGCTGGCAACCAAGTGAATTCTTGCAAGTCATCAAATGGCCACTGCTCCTTCTAGGGATCTCCTGGCTGATGATTAGTCTATTTTCATTTTTACAAGAATACACAATGGCAAGTGTCAGCGAAACATTGACCTTAACCCTCAGAAAAGAATTGACGCACAAGTTTAATCGGTTGCCGGTACGATTTTACGATACGCATCAGACAGGCGATATTTTAAGCCGAGCAATTCTAGACCTGGATAAAGTCTCTGAAGTCCTTCAAGTCGGATTGATGCAACTCATTACAGCCACTCTCAGTATCTTATTTGGTCTTGGTGTGATGTTTTGGCTCAGTCCATTATTAACTGTAGGGATTATCATTATCCTACTGATAAGTGCTTTCGCTACCCATCGACTGGCTCAGCGAAATTTGGTTTACTTTTCAGAAAATCAGACAACATTGGGAGCAGTCGGTAGCCGGGCAGAAGAGTTTTATACTGCCCATTTATTGATCAAATCCTACAATCAGCAATCTGCTGTCGCTTCAGAAATGCACGAATTAAGTGAAAAGCAATTTCATGCTTTTCGTAAAGCACAATTTGCTAGCTATGCGATCAATCCGTTCATTCGCTTTATCAACCAAATCGGGTTTGTCGTAAGTGCTGTGATTGGTGGAATGATGGTAATCAATGGACAGTTATCCATCGGGTTGATCCAAGCCTACTTGCAATATACCAATCAAGTTTCCGAACCGATCACACAAGCTTCTTATATTATTAATACGTTACAAAGTGCATTAGCGTCATTGGAACGGATCTTTGAGATTTTGGATTATCCAGAAGAAAAAGAAACCCAACACCCTCTTGCAGTCCCAGAAGAATTGTCGGGGAGAATCGATTTTGAAGATGTTTCTTTCGGTTATTCTCCAGATAAATTATTGATGCAACATGTGAACCTACAAGTTGCACCTAGACAGACAGTAGCCATCGTGGGGCCTACTGGGGCCGGCAAGACAACTTTGATCAACTTGCTGATGCGCTTCTATCCACTGAATGGAGGCAAGATCCGGATCGATCGCTACAATATGACGGATTTTTCAGCCACAGACATTCGCAAAAAATTTGGGATGGTTTTACAAGACACATGGTTGTTTGAAGGAACGATTGCAGAGAATATTGCTTACGGCAAAAAAGATGCAACGAAAGAGGCAATCATTGCCGCCGCAAAAGCAGCACAATGCGATCATTTTATTCGGACACTGCCGAAGGGCTACGAGACGATCATAGGATCCGAAACCGAACTATCACAAGGTCAGCAACAACTTTTGACGATTGCTCGTGCAATTTTGGCAGATCCAGCTATTTTGATTCTGGACGAAGCGACTTCCAGTGTTGATACCCGAACCGAACAAATGATCCAAACAGCAATGGACACATTGACGAAAAATCGAACAAGCTTTGTCATTGCCCATCGCCTCTCCACGATCAAGAATGCTGATTTGATCCTTGTGATGGAAGCAGGACAAATCATTGAGCAAGGCAAACATGAGGAACTGTTAGCAAAACCTTCATTATACGCCCAACTCTACAATAGTCAGTTTGCCAGAAATTGATTAGAATTTTTGTCACGTTTCGTCTAGAGATCAAAAAGCAAAGGCCATCGCCAACAAAAAAGACTGCGTCTAGTATACAGACGCAGTCTTTTTTTGAGATTCATTGACTCATTCCTTCATTTTTCCTTGGAGATCACCAGGTCAAGAAAGTAATTTCCGGAAATGAATTTTTTACTTTAAAGCAAAAAAAGGGTTCTATAATATTTTGTGTTGGTGGAAAATCGAAGGCGATTTTCTACTAACACTTTTTCTTCGTTTCAACTCAAAAAGAGACTCACTTTTGGTAAAATTTAGTCGACCAAAACGTCATCCTACCAAAGGAGTCTCTCAATGGATAATCATACTAGAAAATTACTCGGATTAACAGATAAACATTTATTTTTTGATGAAGAATGGCTGATTGAAAAAGAATATAAAGGCGTTCAAGCGCAGTTTATTAAAGGAAAATTGGATGACTCTCCTTCCTATTGTGAACACTGTCGATCGGTTCGTATTATCCGCAACGGTTCCTATACGACACGCACTCAGATGTTGAAAGTCAAAGAAAAGTTAACTATTTTAGAATTAAAACGTACCCGTTTTCTCTGCCATGATTGTGGAAGGACCTTTTCTGCGAAAACGGACTTAGTTGATGAACATCATCAACTAACAAAGGAACTGAAGCAGGCAATTCTCATGGAACTGTACGAAAATCAATCACGTAAACTAATCGCTAAGAAGTACTTCGTCTCGGATGGGACGGTGACACGGATCTTGCGTGAAGCAACGAAGCATTACCAGCCACGTATGAACTTCCTTCCGACGGTGTTGTGTATGGATGAGTTCAAATCAATGAAGTCTGTTTCTGGTTCCATGAGTTTTATTTGTGTTGATGGGACAACCAATCAGCTATTTACGATCCTTGAAGATCGCAGACTTTACAAACTAACTCAATACTTCCTGCACTTTCCTAGAAAAGCCCGTTTAAAGGTCAAGTACCTAGTGATGGACATGAATGCCAGCTATTGTCAGTTGCTTAAAACAGTCTTTCCAAATGCGGAGATCGTAACTGACCGCTTTCATATTGTCCAACACATCAATCGCAGCTTCAATCAATTACGTGTCCAGATCATGAATCGTTTTCGAACCTCACACTCTGAAAATCAGAAGAAGTACCGTCGGCTCAAGCGATATTGGAAACTCTTACTCAAAGATTCCACGACATTGGAGCCACTCAAACGGCATTATCATCGACTGTTTAAACGACCAATTAGTCAAACAGAAATCGTTGATGAGCTGTTAAGCTACAACGAAGAATTGCGAACTGCGTATCATTTTTGTCAATTATTACGCTATTATTTCGTTAAACGAGGTACGGAAGGCTTTCAAGAAACCCTTAAAACAATTTCATCTACGTTACCTCAGTCGTTTAAAAAGAAATTCACGATCTTCCATCGCTACCAATCGGGTATTTCAAATGCCTTTAAGGTGTCCCACTCAAACGGCGTCACTGAGGGGCTGAATAACAAGATCAAGCTGATTAAACGAATTGCGTTTGGTTATCGCAACTTTTATAACTTTCGGGCACGGATCTATTTACAACAAGGTCTGATCTTTGAAAACTAAAAAATATGCGGCGCACAGAACGCGCCGCATATCGGACTAAGTTTTATTCAAATTTGTCTTCACCAACACGATTTGACGAAGAGCCAAAAAAAGAAGACCATTGCCGGTCTTCTTTTAAAAGTTGTTATTATGCTTTAACGATGTTTGTTGCTTGTAAGCCACGTTGGCCTTCTTCAACGTCGAAAGTCACTGCTTGACCTTCATCTAAAGTTTTGAAGCCGTCGCCTTGGATAGCTGAAAAGTGTGCAAATACATCATTGCCATCTTCACCTGTAATAAATCCAAAACCTTTGTCTG
>OBJO01000062.1_pt1 | contig 51814 bp, 56 predicted proteins | sample 1481741 | NCBI WGS metagenome assembly OBJO01 (sample SAMN06140803, study PRJEB22556) | human gut metagenome | host: Homo sapiens | place: China: Beijing | collected 2014 | reverse complement strand
AAGGCTGGGTCAGTGGTGCGTATGTGACGGAAGTAGGGTCCAACAATAACAGCAATAATTCAGAACAAACGATCAACAAGCAATTCAAAACCACGGCAGCGCTGAATATTCGTTCAGATGCTTCAACCAGTGCCAGTGTCGTAGGTTCATTAGCCAACAATACGACCTTCAAAGCAGTGGCCCAAAAACAAGGAACCAGTGTTAATGGCAATAGTACCTGGTACCGGGTGGAAGGCAAAGGCTGGGTTAGTGGTGCCTATGTGAAAGAAGTCAGCAGTACCTCTAGTTCTAAGACATATACCGTAAAATCAGGAGATACCTTATGGGGAATTGCACAGAGCTATGGGGTCTCAATCAATCAGCTGATGCAATGGAACAATATCAGCGGCTCATTGATTTTTGTGGGACAACGATTGATCGTCAGCAAATGACCCTAATAATAGGCACTAGATAGAAACATTAAGATGAAAGTACAATGATGAAGGCACAAGAGGGCAATACTCGAATAGCTGCCAGATAAAAGAAATATGAGAAAAAAATCAGATGTAAATAATTTCCAAACGAAGGAAGGAGACCGCACAATTTTTGTGTTGATCTCCTTCTTTCGTTTGAGTTTAAAGCAACGGCTGTTCTGCATTCATGCCTTTATTGAGGGAGCTCTTGGAAACTATCCATGATCTTTGTTAGTTCATCTTTTGAGGAATCAAAAAGACTTGCTAAGGTCCAACCATACAATTGAACATAATTATTATCGGTTTCTGTTACATAATATAAGTAATGTATGTTCAACCCTTCTACAGTTGCAGCAAAATCAACCATTTGGGTTTGAGTACCAGGAACCGGTAAAAATGTCGCGTTGGTACCAAAATTCGATGCTAAACTGTCTTGAACCAATGCACGATAACTGTCGAAATCTGCAAAGTCTTGTTTAGACTCCACAACAGCCGCCAGAAATTTTGTTTGTAACGAATCAGAAAGCATAAAATCATTATCTGGATTTAGTGACTCAAAATCGGCTACAGTTTGCCAATTTGTCGGCAGTTCCAGCGAATAGGAATAACCGCTTACACCAGTGATCGTCTGCTTCTCAACAGGAATCACATTTTCTGAAGTGCCAGTGCTGGCTGTTTCAGAAGATCCTACAGTGGAAGAAAGTTGTGTACGTTCTTTTTCTTTTGTGGAAGAATCAACCGATCCCGATGGTTTTTCTGTACATCCTGCTAAAAATAACCCAAACCCAACTAAACCTAAAACCATGTGCTTTTTCATTTTTTTACTCCTTCTAGTTTTTTTAAAAAACTTATTTTATTTATCCTATAATAAGCTCGTAAATAAGGCAATAGAAGAATCTTTCTAAATGAGCACTATTGAAAGTAGTTTATCGAATTTTAAAAATTCAAGTTTCGTTTATCTGCTGGCTAAGTCTGGATAGTATAGGAGATTGTACACATTTTTCCTTACATGATGCAAAAATTGATTATAAAACCCACAAATCATTTGCTATGCTATATAAAAAGTGAATGCATCCCTCGCTGCTCAGGATGATTATTGTCGGAAAGGTACACTTGTGCTGTCATTGGCAATCAGAACTTTTTGTTAGCTGTCGATTATCCATTGATAGTCTCCTAAGCAGGGAAATGCTAGAAAACAGAGGTGAGTGGATGTTTTATCCAGATGTCAAAGAGTATTTGCGAAAGATGCGTGGGAATATTGATTTTGCAGTGATGAAGGAACGTCTGCCATTGGTCCATAGTTACTGGCAAGTGACGGAAGCAGAAGTAGAAAGAATTGTTCGCGAAGAATCTGAGGAAGATTTCTGGACAAGTGTACAACAAATCATCTTACTCGATGCCAAATTGGTCCTTTTGCGAAGCTATATCAGCGAATTTGATTTCCAAGGTTTTTCAGAGGAAGAAATCATCGAGAATATCGAACTAGATCATAGCACCTATACAAAAGAATTGTGCGGTTACAATTTAACAGATACAGGACATCCCTCGATCCTTTTTGGAAAGGGCAGATGACTCGATCAGATTAACGCAAATCTTTTCTTTAACGACAAACGAAGCGTATACTGGAATAAGAAAGAAAAGTTTTCTACTATTATATTGCTCTTTTATAATGCTTTTCCAAAAAAGTTATTTACCATTCGTTAGGAGAGATTTCCATGACTGAATTTACTCAGATCGTTTTGCTGTTTTTCTTGTATTCTTTTGTGGGGTGGCTGTGGGAAACGGTTTACTGCTCGATAAAAGCCAGACATTTTGTTTATCGAGGATTTTTGGTAGGACCGATCACTCCTATTTATGGCTTTGGAATTTTAGGTGTCTTGTATTTACTGCGACCGTTACATAACCAACTGCTGCTGCTCTTTTTTGCAGCAGCTGTTTTAGTGACCTTATTAGAGTACGTGACGAGCTTTTTATTAGAAAAACTGTTTCATGCTTCATGGTGGGATTACCACAATGTTTTTTTGAATATCAATGGTCGCGTGGCTGTCCCAATTTCAATCTTTTGGGGCATTTGCTGTGTCTTGATCGTCCGCATTGTTCATCCGCAAATGTTGATCATTGTCCAAATGTTGGCTGAAAGATTCAGTTTTTATCTACCTGTTGGATTGTTGATGGCGATGTCGTTGGATATGGGCTATACATTGGCTAATCTTGCTGCTTTTCAACGAACGGTTCAACGACTGGACCGTGCTATTGAACAGCAGAAAGCCACTTTATCAGAAAGTTTGGAACAAAAGAAAAACAATTGGCAGGAACGTATTTCTGAACTGCCAATCGATTGGCAGCAATTGCGCGAAACGTTACCGAAGCTGAATTTTCATCAGCGAAGACTTTTAAAAAACTTTCAAAAACTGCAAATCAATGAGATTACCAATGTTCAAGACTTAAGGCGGTTTGTGGAAGAATTACGTAAGAAGAGAGAGTAATATTACAAAAGTATTACAATAAAAAAGCCTTTTCAAGGCTCTGATTTCCCACTTTCACGTGAATTATTTTTTTAATAGACTCTTATTTCTCCCACTTTGGCTAAAAATTGTAATAAATTGTAAAAGAGTTGCAATATATCTTGCCCCCAGAATTTGTATAATAATAAGCGTTGGAAACCTTAGTGAGAAGTGAGGGAATTTTTTTGAAGGCAAAGAAATTACGTACCATGGTCGTCGCAGTCTTTGCGGCAGGTATCGTTTCGCCGATCTTTGCGCAGGCTGAATCTCTGGAATCATTGAAAGAGAAAGAAAGTGCCGTTATGCAGCAAAGTCAGCAAATCAGTACAGAAGTACAAATCGCTTTGACCGATGTCAATAATAAATACAGCGAGGTTGAAGCATTAAAAGCACAAATTGCTAACAATGAAGAAACGTTGGCACAAACCAAAGAAGAAATAAAGGCAACTCAAGAAACGATTGAAAAACGTGAAGCTGTAGTTGCAGAACGAATGAAAGACATTCAGGTCAACGGTGGAGTAACTAGAGATTGGACAGTCTTGTTGGAATCTTCCAATATCCAAGATTTCATCAACCGGGCTTACGCCATGACAATGCTCCAAAATCTAGAAAAAGAAAAAATCGACTCGTTGACATCTGAAAAAGAAAAATTAGAGTCTCTGCAAGAAAAAGCCGAGTCTACCAAAGAATCCTTACAGCAGGATCAATCCTCTTTGGAAGCACAGGCGCAAGAGTTGGATAGTAAGATCGCCAACTTGCAGACACAGTTGAAAGAAAACGAATCGACCTTAGCAAAGATTGCTTCCAGCAAAGAAGCAGAAGAAGCTCGGATAGCTGCTGAAAAAGCAGCCAAAGAAAGAGCAGCCAAAGAAGCGGCCGAACAAGAAGCTAAAGAACAAGAAGCGAAGGCAGCGGCAAAAGCAGCGAGTGAAAGCTCAAGTCAAGAGTCGTCATCTTCAAGTGAGAGCGCGCAATCAAACAGCAGTTCAAGCAGCAATTCAGCTTCAAGCAATACGAGCAGCAGTTCGACGAATAATAGTTCAAACAACTCGAATAACAGCTCCAACAATTCGGGTAGCAGCACACCTTCCAGCGGCAAGACAATGATCATGGAATCAACCGCATATTCTTATGCAGAGAAAGGTGCTAGCCACCTGACTGCCAGCGGAACAGATCTTCGCAGCAATCCAATGGCGGTCGCAGTCGATCCAAGTGTGATCCCATTAGGTACCTTGGTGAATGTTGAAGGATATGGCGTGGCGCTAGCGCTAGATACAGGAGGCGCGATCAAAGGAAATATCATTGATGTCCACTTTGATAATGTAGCCAAATGTCTGCAATGGGGCCGACGTCAAGTAAAAGTAACGATTCTAGACTAATAAACGAAAAAGCGTATCTTGTAATCCTACCATCATTCATGATTGATGGTGGACAAGATACGCTTTTTTATTTAGTGGGTAAAAGCATCATCTAGAAAAGCTCGTTTCATTCCTGCAGCTGTGCCTGCATCGTTTTCAATGTTTGGATGGAATCGTACATTTGTTGTTGCTCGGACTCATTGAGAGGCATTTCAATAATTTCGCGAATGCCTTGACTATTGACGATTGCAGGGGAACTAATACAGACATCGGTTGCTTGATATTGTCCCTCTAAGTGTACAGAAACCGGCAGTACTGCATGTTCATCTTTTAAAATACTGCGGGTGATCCTAGCCAGCGAGATTGCTATCCCATAATGTGTCGAACCTTTGGCAGCAATGATGTCATAAGCGGCATTTTTCACTTTTTCTGCAATCAGGCCGAGATCTTGCTCCGAAAAACTTGGGTGTTTTTCCAGCCACTCGTGAACACTTAAGCCATCAATATTGCTATGGGACCAGACTGGAAATTGGGTGTCACCATGTTCCCCTAAGACGTAAATCTGAATATCCCGTGGATCAATGGTCAACTGCTCGCCAATCGCATTACGCAAGCGCGCACTATCGAGAGAAGTTCCAGAATCAATCACTTTGTGAGCGGGAAAGCCAGTGATTTTTTTTGACATAGTGAGTCAAAACATCTACTGGATTGCTAGCAATCAAGAAGATCCCTTGAAAACCGCTAGCAATAACAGATTTCACGATCTTTTTCATGATCTGAGCATTCTTTTTCGTTAAATCCAGTCGTGTTTCATGGGGCAGCTGTGCTGCACCAGCGGTGATCACTACAAGATCTGCATCTCGACAATCCTCATAATCAGCAACGTATAGTGTTTTTGGACCAACATATGCCAAGCCATGATTTAAATCCTGAATGTCACCCGCTGCTTTTGCCTTATCTAAATCAATAATACCAATTTCATTGCCAATCCCTTGAGCGACTAATGCAAAACTGTAACTCGAACCTACATCCCCATTTCCGATCAGAATGATTTTCTCCATGAAAGATCCTCCCAAATTTGATTCGACTTAAATACACCTAAACTGTATCAAAGAACCAGAAAAAAGAGTATTGATACGTTCTCAGGGGCGTTGCTGTCTTATAATTAGGGAAGCAATAGACGCTTAAGAGCACTTCCCCTGTCATAATCGGAAGTGCTCTTAAGCATTCATATGAGGATTGAGACATTTGGCTAGCTTATTCCAGTCATTTTTGTCAGGGAAAGTTTTAAAAATCAAACAATCAATGTCATTAGCATAATCGGAAACATATTCTGTGTAATTTGTTACCACGAGATCAATGTGATTCATCATTAAATAATCAGGTGACAATTCATTTGAATCAGGAAAGAAAAAGTTTTTTGAGCTATGCAAGTAATGCATCGATTTGCTTTTTAAATACTGACAGAGAATATATGAGCCTTCAAATAAGAAAGCAACATTTTTTTTGGTATGCCAATAAAGCGATTTGATAGATTCCAAATAGATCGTCAGACTGGCACTTAAATGGGATAAACTCTTTTTATTCCACGTAGCAACAGCTAATGGATTTTCTGTGAGAAAATTCCGACATTTTTGATAAGACTCAGGAAACAAGCGCTGGGCGTAAAGATTGACATCGGCAATATTATGATTCAACAAAGGGGAGAGCAACTGTTTGATTTTGGCTACGGTAAAAAAAGATTCGATCAAGATATGATCGCGGGAGGAATTTTTGGTTTCAGGAATACAGGTAGCTACAAAATCACTGGCCAGCTGAGTGATTTCTGCCCACTGATTGTATTTTTGGCAGAAGACTTCCTCACCAGTAACGTCATTAATCGAACGCCGGCTCCAAACCAACAGAAAGAGATAGAGAATCTCTTCTTGGGGAAGTCTTTGTTGGCAGTGTTCAAAGATATGCTGATTGATTTCCGCAAATTCTTTGAAATCTTCTTTAGTTGAAAACAGTTTGCTGATTTTTTTTGGTAGTTTCACTGTGTGTCCCCCGCAATAGCGCTCAAGGGTTATGTACAAATAATAATTGAGCTCTCCAAATGAGCAGGCTTGCTTGTTGGTTCGCTGGCAGTCAGAAAAAGCTTTGACGGTGATGTCGTGAATCGCAATAGGGGGAAAGATCGTGTGTGCCGTGATTTCTGATTCATAATAAAAATCATGAAAAAATTTACGGATATCCATTTCATCGCCAATGAATGTGATTGGGTTATAATCTAGCTGCAAGTGGTAGTCGCGAAGAACAGGTTGTACTTTTCTCAAGTAACGAAGAACCGTACTCTCAGAGATATGATACCTTTCTGCCCATTCTGAAGAACGCATTTCTTCATGCTGAAAAATGCTCTCGACAATATGGAAAAGAATCTCGTCAGTAATCAGTGCTCGTTTCGCTGCGAGGTACTTCGCCGGGTTCAATACGGTGAAAATATAACCCTTGTGGGACGAATCGATATGGAGCGCATCCTTGAAATGGGACTTCATGTCTGTGATATCAGTCACAATCGTTCGCGTCGTACTTGAGGAAGCCTTTGCCAGTGAACGAGTAGAGCAAAGCGGCTCTAACTCAAATAAGTCGAGAATGCGCATCCAACGGATCGTTGCAGTATTCGTAACGAATTTCATCTGAAGCTCTCTCACTGGTTTGCTCCTTTCATTTTCCAATTAAAGAATTGAATCTGTCTATAGCTATCTTAATGAAGTTAGAATCGCAATAACAAATCACGTATTTCATCAAACGGTGAAAAAATTGACATGAATTGCCAATAAACCATTCTTTTGCAGTCACTTATTGGCAAAAAACCAGATGAAAAAGAACAAACACCTTCCCATTTCAAAGAATAGAATATTGAAAAATAAGGTGGTTTATAAAAACAGATCAAAGCGAGCACTTAAAAATAGAAAATTAAATGAGTAAAAAATGGTTTTTTCAACTATTTAAATTATTTAATTACTAGATTGAAAAAAGACTCAAAAATAATTGCAAACATCCAAGAATCCTTTAAGAAACAAAATCGTGATTTTTCTCGCTGTTCATGATGCTAGTTTTATTACAAGGGATACACCTTAACGAATGCCTAAATAAAGATGAAAAAGAGAATGAAATTCTTTTAATGAAAAAATTGATCGTCAGAAATTAAATAACAAAATATATAGTTTTTAGTGTTTTTTTATATAAAAGAAATCGCTGTTTTATTCAAGTTAAATCACAATTTTTGCAAAAACATTGTTCTTAATGATGTAAAAACTTGGTAAATTACCTTTATTTAATTTCAATTTTCTCTTATAATTAACTAGAATTGAGCAAATTTGCTTTTCTTGATTGAAAAGATAAATTTATAAAGCACAAATAATTTAGGGAGTGTGTTCATGGGAAAGCCGTTACTTAAGACTTTGACCGTTGTGGCAGTCGGTGTTGGATCCGTTGCCATCTGTTTGGTTGGATATCGCCAGAACAATCAGCGACAATACCAGCAGCGGGTAGAATATGCGCAAACTGCGATCGCCAGTGAGACCGACAGTATTGCATCATTGAAGAAGGAGGTCGCAAGCCTTTATCTCAATGAGGATCGAACATTCTTAAAAGCGGGCATCACCGCTGATGATATCAGCCAGCTCGTCGGAAAGTTGTCCATGATCAAAGTATCTGGTGAAGAATACGGCATCGAAGAGAATGCATTGCCGGCAGATGCAAAAAAGATCCAAAAGCAGAAACAAGCCATTGACGATGAATTGAAGGATATCGAAGCAAAGCAAAAAATCCAAGAAGCAACCGATAAGCTCTTCACGAAAGGCGTCTCCAACTGGCAGAAAGCCGAAAATGACGTCATCATCAAAAAAGATCTGAAAGAGACTGACGTTGGCAGCATTCGTGAAAATTTGAATTTTTTTGAGGATGACAAATGGACAGCGTTAGTGAAAGAATACCTTGGTTTTGCAGATGCTCAACTTGATCGCGTGACAAAACTGCAAAAAGAATTTGACCGTATGCTGAAAGACGATAAAGTGACGGATGCAGTGACCTACGAGAACTACTTATCAGCCGTTGACAGCATTAGCAAAATTCGCAATAAAGACTTGAAAGAAAAATATACCAAGCTTGCAGAAACTGTTGCTTCACAAATGGGCTATGTTGGTTACTACAGCAATACAACAGATACGGCAATGACTGATGATGGCTATTCAGATACTATGACGGATAGTTCAGAGACAGATTCAGAATCCTATTATTAATAGGAAGAGCCAACTGGAGGAATAATTATGTCAAAAGGAAAAAAGATTTTTTTGATTATTTTTGGAATCGTTGCAGTGCTCGTGATCGGTGTGGTAGGAATCGGTGCCAAGCTGTACATGGATCTATCCGGTTCGATCCAAAAGACCTATGAATCGGTGGAGCGTTCACAAGACGAAAAGAAACGGGAAAATCCCGTTGATTTAAAAAAACAAGAATCCTTCTCAGTTCTATTGATGGGAATCGATACTGGAGATTTGGGCCGTGTCGATCAAGGCCGTTCGGATACGATGATGGTAGCGACGGTAAGTCCAGAAGATCAACAGACGACGATCGTTAGTATCGCTCGGGATACGTATGTGGATATTGTCGGGCATGGTACGAAAGACAAAATTAATCACGCCTATGCATTTGGTGGTCCTGCAATGTCGATGGATACCGTGCAAAAGTATTTAGATATTCCCGTTGATCATTACATCTCGATCAACATGGCCGGTTTGAAAGAACTGGTAGATGCCGTGGGAGGCATTGAGGTCAATAACGACCTGACTTTTAGCCAAGACAATTATGACTTCACGATTGGAAAGATCACTCTAGATGGCGATCAAGCATTGGCCTATTCCCGAATGCGGCATGAAGATCCCAATGGCGATTATGGTCGTCAAGAACGACAACGCAAAATCGTTGAGGGAATTGCCAAGAAAGTGTTGAGCTTTGATGGCGTCAGCAAATACCAAGATATCTTGAGGGCTGTTGAAAGCAACATGAAGACAGATATGAGTTTTGATAATATGCGGACGATTGCATTGGATTATCGGGATGCTTTCAAAACGATCAAACAAGATCAACTTAAAGGGGAAGGCTTCATGCAAGATGGCATTTCCTACCAACGGGTCAGTGGAGAAGAGTTGAATCGAGTTCAAACTGAACTGAAAGAACAATTAAATCTAGAGAATGAATAAGAAAGTGGAGAAAAAATGGAAGAAACAATTAGCTTAAAAGAGATATTTGAAGTCTTGCGAAAACACTTGGCTTCAATCATAATTGCCATGTTTGCCGGCTTGGCACTTGCAGGAATCGCAACGTTCTTTGTGATCACACCAAAGTATAGTTCACAAGCTCAATTGATCGTGACACTGCCGCAATCGGAAACAGCGAATGTCAACGACGTCAATACCAATCTGCAAATGATCAATACGTATAAAGACATGATCGTCAGTGACTTAGTATTGAACGAAGTCAAAGATCGTCTGGAATCAGAAAGCAATGTCAAAATGACGGCTGGAGAAATCAAAGATGCGATTGCCGTCAATCAATCTCAAAATTCCCAAATGTTTTCGATTCAAGCAACCAATCCGAATGCTGTGACCGCACAAAAAATTGCCAACACCACAGCACTAGTCTTTCAGGAAAATGCCAAAGACGTCATGAATGTGGACAAAATTTCCATCATTTCAAGTGCTGTTGCCAGCACATCACCGGTATCGCCAAATAATAAATTAAATTTGGCTATTGGATTAGTGCTGGGGCTGATGGTCGGTGTCGGACTTGCTTTCTTATTTGAATTATTAGATCGTACCGTAAAAGACGACAAATTTGTTACCGATACGATTGGCTATACGATTTTAGGGACTGTACCTCAAATGTCGCAAAAAGAATTAAATGCGACGATCCAAAAGAAACCAACAAGACCAACTTTGAAGAAACCAACGAATGACAAAACGACGGAATCTCGTCGCAGCCGTTCGAGAGTATAGGAGGAAGAGACATGGCTAAACAACAAGAACGTAAAGGGACCCAAACCCATGCAGTAAGTCTGATCACTTTAGTGGATCCTTCTTCTCCTATTTCAGAACAATATCGGACGATTCGAACCAATATTCAATTTGCGTCTTCAGCGGATCAACAAATAAAAACATTAGTCGTCACTTCTTCGGGACCAGGCGAAGGCAAATCGACCACATCTGCGAACTTAGCAGTAGTTTTTGCAAAATCAGGACAACGAGTATTGTTAGTGGATGCAGATATGCGGAAACCCACCGTCCACAAAACGTTTAATTTACTGAATAATGTGGGCGTTAGTACAGTTTTGAGCACTTCAACGAATCTAGCTGAGGCAGCCCAACAAACAGTGATCGACAATCTCTCCATTTTACCAAGTGGTCCTAAACCACCAAACCCTTCGGAATTATTGGGATCATCTAGAATGAACCAAGTGATGGCGGAAGCAAAGAAACTCTATGACATCGTGATTTTTGATATGCCGCCAGTAGTGGCAGTAACGGACGCCCAGATCATGGCGTCCAAAGCAGATGGGACGATTCTCGTTGTGCGCGAAAATGTTTCCCGCAAAGAGCCATTAACAAAGGCAAAGGAATTATTGAATATGGTGCAAGCTCGCGTATTAGGGGTAGTCTACAACGGGGCAGAAAACAGCAAAGATTCAGGCTATTACTATTATTACGGGAATTAATGAATTAGGAGACGAACGAAATGATTGATTTACATTGTCATATTTTACCTGGTATCGATGATGGTGCCGAAACGATGGAAGCAAGTATTGCGATGGCAGAAAAAGCCATTAGTCAAGGAATCACTCACATCCTGTGTACGCCACATCACAACAACGGGAAATATCACAATCCAAAATCTGACGTTATTTCGTTGGTCTCTTCTTTGCAATCAGAATTAGACCAGCGAAATTTGCCGTTGACCGTATTAGAAGGACAAGAGGTACGGATAACAGGAGATTTAATTGAGGATATTCGTAATGATGAGATTTTATTTACGGATCTGGACGATACGTATATTTTGATAGAATTTCCTACAATGGAAGTACCAACTTATTCCGAACAAGTCTTTTTTGAGTTGAAGAGTCTTGGAAAGACACCAGTTATCGTGCATCCAGAGCGAAATGCCTATTTTAGAAAAGATCCAAATAATTTGCTTCCATTCCTAGAAATGGGGTGCTTAGCACAATTGACGGCTCCAAGCTATATGGGAGTCTTTGGAAAAGACATACAAAAAACGGCCAAATTAATGGTTGAATACAATTTGGTTCAGATGGTAGCTTCAGATGCTCACGGAGTCAAGAAACGGACTTTTTATATGAAAGAGGCTTATGAGCAAATCGCCAAAGATTTTGATCCAAATAAAGTGGCTTTAATGAAACAAGTGGCGAAAGATTTGATAAATGGGGATCAAATCGATTATCCAGAATACACAATGATAAAAAAGAAAAAGTTTGGGTTATTTTAGGGGGCTTTTGGGTTGTTTGAATTAACAAGAAGAAGAAAAATAGCCACGTTGATTCTAGTGGACAGCATCTTATTGGTTTTTGCCAATATTGCTTCGTATTATTTTATGAAACCATTTGTTAGTATTCCAATGGATTTCATGCAAATTTCAATTGTCCTTTCAATTGTCTTATACTGGCTATTTGGCTGGATTTTTCGTGTCTTTTCCAGAATCAATCGTTACACGAATCTGCGAGAAATGATCGCTATCTTTTTAGCGTTGACATTAAGTTCATTTGCAACGATCATTATTCTTTTTTTTAGTAAAGAAAATTATAGTATGCGACTAGTAGTCTCAACATACTTTCTTTCGATGTTCTTTATTATTGCTAGCCGATTAGTTTGGCGCTTGTACATTGAGAAGAAAAACAGCCGCTGCATAACGAGTGAAGAAGTAAAGAATACCTTGATTCTAGGAGCTGGCGAGGGTGGTCGAATTCTCTATAATAGTTTGTTAGGATCAAAGACTGCCGGGGATATCAATGTCGTTGGGTTCATTGATGATGATCCCAATAAAAGACACACCTATCTTTCTGGCAAGAAAGTACTTGGCTCTATCAAAGACTTATCTGAACTAGTTGAAAAATATGAAATTGCTATGATAACTATCGCGATTCCTTCTCTTTCCCGCAAAAAGCTGCGTGAGATCTTTGAATTGATTGAGCCATTGCATGTGAAAGTAAACAGTATGCCATCTATGGAGGAAGTCGCTTCAGGGAAAATCAATCTTTCTCGCTTAAAAGAAATCGATGTGGTTGATCTATTAGGACGAGATGAAGTTCAGTTGGATATTGATGCCATCAAAGACCAAATCACGGGAAAAACGATTCTAGTGACAGGTGCCGGGGGATCAATCGGTTCAGAGATTTGTCGTCAAGTAATCCGCTTCAACCCTCGTAGGCTATTGTTACTGGGTCACGGAGAAAACTCAATCTATTTAATTGATCGCGAATTAAGAAACAACTACTCAGAGTGTGTTACGGAAATCGTTCCTATCATTGCAGACATCCAAGACCGTAAGAAAATCTTTGCAATCATGGAAGATTATCAACCAGAAATTGTTTATCATGCTGCGGCCCACAAACATGTGCCATTGATGGAATACAATCCAAGAGAAGCCGTTAAAAACAACGTCTACGGAACTAAAAATGTGGCAGAAGCTGCTAAAGCAGCCAAAGTAAAAAACTTCGTTATGGTTTCTACAGACAAAGCAAATAATCCTCCGAATGTCATGGGAGCGACGAAACGAATCGCCGAAATGATCGTTACCGGATTAAATGAAGCAGGATGTACGAAATTTTCGGCTGTCCGCTTTGGGAATGTGTTAGGTTCTAGAGGAAGTGTGATTCCCGTGTTTAGGGAACAAATCGCAAATGGCGGACCAATTACCATCACGGATTTTCGCATGACGCGCTATTTTATGACGATTCCGGAAGCCAGCCGATTAGTGATTCAATCAGGAGCTTTAGCTAAAGGTGGAGAAATCTTTATTCTAGATATGAGTGAGCCAGTCAAAATCATTGATTTAGCAAAAAATATGATTCGATTGAGTGGCTATAGTGAAGATGAGATAGAAATTATTGAGACCGGGATTCGTCCTGGGGAAAAACTCTATGAAGAACTGCTATTAGATAAAGAACGAAACGATGAAGCTGTGTTTGAGAAAATTTTTGTTGGCAATATCACTGGCTATTCAATAGCAGAAGTCATGGAATTTGTTGAACAATTATCTGATGATGACAAACAGCTAGCAAAAGATGTTGTTGCTTTTGCCAATGCTTCAAATAAATGAGGTGATTACAGTGGATTTAGTTATTGTTGGGGCAGGTGGCTTAGCAAAAGAAATAATTTTTATGGTAGAGCGAAATGATGAGTACGATATTGAAGGAATAGTTGACGATAATTGTTGTAATCTTCCTGAAAGAATACTTGGATACCCGATTTTGGGCGGCTTGGATTATTTATATCAGAGTTCAAAGAGTACAGCGGTGGTAATAGGAATTGCGTCTCCTGAAACAAAAAAAACTATATATACCAGCCTTAAAGAAAATAAAAATTTATTTTTTCCCAATATCATTGATAACACAGCACTAATTGGAAAAAGTGTTATTTTTGGCATTGGAAATATAATAATGCCTTATACAACGTTCACCTCAAGTATAACTATTGGTGATTTTAATATGATTAACATACATGCGACAATTGGGCACGATGTTAAAATAAAAGATTATAACTCTTTTTATCCAAGTGTAAATATTTCTGGAAATACAGTCATTGAGTCACTCAATGAATTTGGAGTAGGAGCGAAGGTAATTCAGAACCTCCAAATTGGTGATGGAAATATTATCGGGGCCGGTGCTGTAGTAATTCGTAGTGTCGGAATTAAGTCAAAACTAGTAGGAGTACCTGCAAAAATTATAGAAAGCTGGGATTAAGATGGTAGAAAAACGAATATTACTTTCTTCACCTCACATGAGTGAACAAGGCTTTGAGCAAGAATATGTTAAAAAAGCTTTTGATACAAATTGGATTGCTCCGTTGGGAGAGAACGTTGATGGTTTTGAAAATGAGTTAGCAAGTTATGTAGGAATAGATTATGCGGCGGTTCTATCATCGGGAACTGCTGCAATCCATTTAGCACTAAAAGCTGCTGGAGTTGGAAAAGATGATGTTGTAATATGTCAGTCCTTAACTTTCTCTGCTACAGCTAATCCAATTATTTATCAAGGAGCGATTCCTGTTTTTGTCGATAGTGATTTCGAAACTTGGAACATGAGCCCTACACATTTGAGAACTGCATTAGAAAAATATCCTGATACAAAAGCTGTTATTGTTGTGCATCTTTATGGCTTATCTGCCAATTTAGAAGAAATTATGAAAGTTTGCCAAGAATATGGAGTTACTCTTATTGAGGATGCAGCCGAGTCTCTCGGAACTACTTATAAAGGCAAACACACAGGAACTTTTGGTAAATATGGTATATACTCTTTCAACGGAAATAAAATAATTACGACATCTGGTGGTGGAATACTTGTTTCTAAGGATAAAGAAAGGATTGATAAAGCTCGTTTTTGGGCGACACAATCCCGAGATGATGCAAGACACTACCAACATAGTGAAGTTGGATTTAATTATAGAATGAGCAATATAGTGGCTGGCATTGGAAGAGGACAATTGAAAGTTCTAAATGATAGAATTGCCAAGAAAAGATATATCTTTAACTTCTACAAAAATCATTTATCAGATTTAGATGATATTAATTTTATGCCTGAAAATAGTTGGAATCAGCCTAATTTCTGGTTAAGTGCTATTACTTTAAATAATATCAATCCGAATCAGCTAATAGATGTATTACAAGAAGAAAATATTGAAGCAAGACCCATCTGGAAACCAATGCATCTTCAACCTTTTTTTGAGAAATATGATTATATTGGTGGCGAAGTTTCAGAAAATCTCTTTAATACAGGCATTTGTCTCCCTTCGGATACAAAAATGACTGAAGAAGATTTAAATAGAGTTGTGAAAAATATAAGAAAAGTGGTTACTGATGCAAACTAAAAGTTTATATGAAAGATATTTTAAAAGATTATTAGATATTATTTGTTCACTACTAGCAATTTTTGTTTTCTCTCCTTTAATAATCATTTTAGCAATTTTAATAAGATGTAAATTAGGAAGTCCAATATTTTTTGTGCAAAAAAGACCAGGAAAAAATGAAGAGATATTTTCTATGTATAAATTTAGGACTATGTCAAATAAGTTAGATAAGCACGGAAAACTCCTTCCCGATAATGAAAGGTTGACAAAATTCGGAAAAGTTCTCCGTTCGACAAGTATGGATGAATTACCTGAATTATGGAATATTTTGATGGGGCATATGTCTTTTGTCGGTCCAAGGCCGTTACTTGTTGAATATTTAGAATTATATAATGAACAGCAAAAAAAAAGACATTTAGTTAGACCTGGGCTGACAGGTTTAGCTCAAGTTAATGGAAGAAATGCAATTAGTTGGGAAAAAAAGTTTTTCTATGATATTAGATACGTAGAAAATATTACATTTATTGGAGACTTATTAATTATTTTTAAAACTATGGTAAATGTTTTCAAGCGAGAAGGCATTACAGACGAAAATCAAGCCACGGTCGAAAAGTTTAAGGGCACAAAAAATTAACGAAAAAAGGAGTTTAATTATGGGAAATCTTTTTTGGATTTCAGTATTGTTAATTTTCTATACAATGGTTGGATATCCTATTTTACTAATTTTGCTAAATAAAATACTACCTCATAAGAAAATAAAAATAGATGAATCATTTAGTCCAAATGTGACCGTTATAATTGCTGCACACAATGAAGAAAACGTTATAGAAAATAAGATTATTAACTTATTGAATGTTGATTACGAGAAAAATAAATATGAAATACTTGTTGCATCAGATTTTAGTACGGATAATACAAATACGATAGTTGAAAGATATTCAAAAGAATTTCCAGAAAATATAAAATTAGTTAAGGTTGCAAAAAGACAAGGAAAAACTAATGCACAAAACGAAGCAGTAACTAAAGCTAGAGGAGATATCCTAGTTTTTACAGATGCTAATGCAATGTTCGATAAAAATTCTATTAAACAATTGGTTTCATACTTGTCAGATTCGGAAGTAGCTTATGTATGTGGAAAGTTAGTTTATAATAATGACGACACTTCCATAGCAAGTGAATCAGAAAGTTCGTATTGGAATTTGGATTTAGCTCAAAGAAAAATTGAATCAGACTTATCTTCGATAACCGCTGGAAATGGAAGCATTTATGCGGTTAGAAAAGACGATTATATATGTATAGATCCAATATATAGTCATGATAGTGTTTTTCCTCCTAAATATGTAATTTATGGTAAAAGAGCTGTATTTAACCCAAATGCTATAGCTTATGAAAAAGCTGGAGAATCTATAGGAGATGAATTTTCGCGGAAAGTTAGGATGTCAAGAAAAATAATAGGAATTAATTTTTTAGATATATCAAAGTATAATTTCGTAAAGCATCCTTTGTTTACATTATTTTATGTATCGCATCGTACTTTCAGAAATAATCTCTATTTATTTCATATGATTGCATACCTTTCCAACTTATGTTTGATTCTAAATCAGTATAATTTTATTTTTATTGTAGCTTTCATCGTACAAAACGTATCTATTCTATCTGGATTAAACATAAAAAAAATTAAAAATAAATATTTTAGATTTATGGCTTATTATGTAATAACAATATTTGCACAATTCTTAGGAGCAAAAAATGAAATCACAGGAAAATCAAAACCATTTTGGCAAAAAGCAGAAAGTACTAGGTGATTCAATGGAAGTAATTGTATCATGCATGAATAAGGACAGTAATTTGTATAAAACTATGAACTTGTCTACGAACGCTATAATTATAAATCAAGTTAAAAAGGATGCTTTTAAATATGAGAAAATAAATTTCAAGGGTTCGAACATCAAATTTTTTTCCATGCCTGAAGTAGGAGTCGGTTTAAGTCGTAATAATGGTCTGATGAGAGCTGAAGATGAAATATTAATTATTGCTGATGAGGACGAGGTTTTTGTAAATGGTTATGAAGATATAATAAAAAAAGAATATGAAAGATTAAACGATGCAGACATGATTGTCTTTAATGTGAGGATACATCAGAATAATAAGGTTAGTGAGAGAGTTAAAAAAAATGGCAGAGTGAGAAAATTTAATTCTTTAAAGTATGGAGCCGTTACATTTACTTTTAAAAGAACAGTCTTTGAAAAAAAAAGAATTTACTTTTCACAGCTTTTTGGTGGAGGTACACAATATGGTTCAGGGGAAGATTCTCTTTTTATTATGGATGCATTAAAAAGAAAATGTAAAGTATATTCTTCAACAAAAATTATTGCAGATGTATACAATGATTGTTCATCTTGGTTTACTGGATATAATCAAAAATTTTTCGAAGATAAAGGTGCTTTATATTATTCACTATTCCCTAATTTGCATTTTATTTTTTCTTACGCATTTCTTATGAGAAGAAGTTTTGTTCTCGAAAAATTTACTTTTCATGAAGCGTATAAACTAATGCTAACAGGAGCAAAAAAATTTAAGAATAACTAAAGAGGGATTAAAATGTTCAAAAATAAAATTTTGCTAATTACTGGCGGTACAGGCTCTTTTGGAAATGCTGTAATGAAGAGATTTCTAGATTCCGATATAAAAGAGATCCGTATATTTTCTCGTGACGAAAAAAAGCAAGATGATATGCGTAAGAGATACAATAATGATAAATTAAAATTTTATATTGGTGATGTAAGGGATATAAATAGCGTGAAAAACGCAATGTATAATGTTGATTATATATTCCATGCGGCTGCTTTAAAACAAGTTCCTTCATGTGAGTTTTTTCCTATGGAAGCTGTCAAAACGAATGTTATGGGGACAGACAATGTTGTGACTGCAGCTGTTGAAATGGGAGTCAAAAAGGTTATTTGCCTTTCAACAGATAAAGCGGCCTATCCTATCAACGCTATGGGAATTTCAAAAGCAATGATGGAAAAGGTTTTTGTTGCCAAAGCGAAAACTGTTTCTGACGATAATACTATGATTTGTGGTACCCGTTATGGCAATGTTATGGCATCTAGAGGTTCTGTTATTCCTTTGTTTATTGAACAAATCAAATCCGGTAAGCCATTAACTGTGACAGACCCAGGTATGACAAGATTTTTAATGAGCTTAGAAGAAGCAGTTGAACTTGTCGTATTTGCTTTTGAAAATGCAAAAGCAGGGGATATCATGGTTCAAAAATCGCCAGCTTCTACCGTTGGAGATCTAGCACAAGCAGTGAAAGAACTATTTCATGCAGATAATGAAATTCATATCATTGGTACTAGACACGGTGAAAAGCGATATGAAACTTTACTTACAAAAGAAGAATATCTTGTGGCAAAAGATATGGGCAACTTCTATCGTGTCCCTGCTGATACACGTGATTTGAACTACGATAAGTATTTTGTGGAAGGAAGTACAGAGTTAACTCAAGAAGGGGAATATAATTCAGATAATACACAACGTCTTTCAGTAGAACAAATCAAAGAAAAGCTATTAGAGCTAGAATATGTTCAAGAAGAGTTGAAAGTGTGGAGAAATCAATGAAAATTTTAGTGACAGGCGCAGATGGTTTTGTTGGTAAAAATTTAGTTGCTGAATTAGAGAATAAAGGATATTCTGAAATATTTAGTTACGATATTGATACACCAGATTATTTATTAGATGAATATTGTTTAAAGGCTGATTTCGTTTTTCATTTAGCTGGGGTCAATCGTCCGAAAAATGATTCAGAGTTTATGGACGGAAATTTTGGGTTCACGTCTCTTCTATTAGATAAGCTAAAAGAATATAACAATACTTGTCCAATAATGATTTCCTCATCTATCCAAGCTGCATTAGATAACTCTTATGGTAAGAGTAAGAAAGCAGGAGAAGAATTACTATTTTCTTATCAAGAAGAAACTGGTGCTAACGTATATGTCTATCGTTTTGCTAATTTATATGGTAAGTGGTCGAAGCCAAATTATAATACAGTTGTTGCCACGTTTTGCTATAAAATTGCTCGAAGCGAAGAAGTCATCGTAAACGATGAAACAGCTAAAATTGAATTATGTTATATTGATGATGTGGTTAAGGAATTACTTCAATGCTTGGAAGGAAATCCAAATTCAAAAGAAGGTTACTGTGTTGTTCCAGAAACTGATACAATCACTGTGGGATTATTACGTGATCTCATTTTATCTTTTAAAAACAATCGTCAGAATTTGTCTGTTCCGAATTTGAATAATCGAATTGAGAAAAATTTATATAGCACATATTTAAGCTTTTTACCTAAGGAGGACTTTTCTTATCCATTAAAAATGAATATAGATGAAAGAGGATCATTCACTGAATTTTTAAGAACAGAAGATCGTGGACAAATTTCTGTGAATATTTCTAAGCCTGGAATCACTAAAGGAAACCATTGGCATCATACCAAAAATGAGAAATTCTTAGTTGTAAGTGGTGAAGGAGTAATTCGGTTTAGAAAAATTGATTCTGAAGAAATTATTGAATATTTTGTATCCGGAGAAAAATTGGAGGTAGTGGATATTCCCGTAGGTTATACCCACAACATTGAAAATTTAGGGTCCTCAGACATGGTTACCATTATGTGGGTAAATGAGCCGTTTGATTCTAAAAAACCGGACACTTATTATTTGGAGGTTTGAATATGAAGAAATTGAAGGTAATGACAGTTGTTGGAACTCGTCCAGAGATCATCCGGTTATCGGCTGTAATCAATCGTTTAGAAAATTCTGAAGCTATCGACCATATATTGGTTCATACAGGTCAAAACTATGATTATGAGTTAAATGAAGTGTTTTTTGAAGACTTTAATTTGAAAAAGCCAGATTACTTTTTGAATGCTGCAACGGGTACTGCTATTGAAACCGTAGGGAATATTTTAATTAAAATTGATCCAATTCTTGATACAGTAAAACCAGATGCCTTTTTAGTGCTTGGGGATACGAATAGTTGTTTGTGTGCTATTGCAGCTAAAAGAAGACATATTCCTATTTTTCATATGGAAGCAGGAAATCGTTGCTTTGATCAGCGTGTCCCTGAAGAGACAAATCGTAAGATTGTTGATCATACGGCAGATATCAATTTAACTTACAGTGATATTGCTCGAGAATATTTACTAAGAGAAGGACTCCCAGCAGATCGTATCATTAAAACTGGTAGCCCAATGTTTGAAGTATTGAATTCAAGAAAAGAAGATATTGAAAACTCAATGATTTTAGATGAATTATCTCTAGTACAAGATGAATATTTTTTGGTTTCAGCACACAGGGAAGAGAATATCAGTTCAGAAGAAAACTTTTCTAATTTAGTTGAATCGTTAAATACTATTGCTGAAAAATATCAATATCCAGTAATTATCAGTACACATCCACGTACGATGAAAATGATTCAACAAAAAGGAGTTCAATTTCATTCTTTGATTCAAACGATGAAGCCAATGGGATTCAATGATTACAATAAATTACAAATGAATGCAAAAGCCGTTTTAAGTGACAGTGGAACTATCAGTGAAGAATCATCTATTCTTAATTTCAAAGCCTTGAATATTCGACAAGCCCATGAACGTCCAGAGGCTATGGAAGAAGCATCTGTAATGATGGTAGGTCTAAGTAGCGAGCGTATACTGGAAGGACTTAGTGTATTGGAAACACAAGAAAAAGATACATTGAGACAAGTTTCAGACTACTCAATGCCAAATGTATCAGAGAAAGTACTTAGGATTATATTATCATATACAGATTATGTGAATATCACAGTATGGAGAAATAAGTAATGCCAACCAAAATATTGATTATTAACGATTATTCTATTAATAATGAAGATGCTGTAGGAATAACTTTAAGAAGTTTTTTCAATAATGATTGCTTTGAAGTTAGAGATTTTTATAGAATGGATAAAAACATTGAAAAAGATAGTATTTTCATTAGTTATAAAGTACCTAATAATGTTAACCTGATAGATAGCCATCTAAGAAAAAATAGAAATAGAATTTCTAAAAACGAAATGGCCAATCTTTCTAAAACAACTTTTGTAGGTAAAATAAAGAATACAGTGAAGTTCATCTCAGAAAACTTTCTTTTCTTACCTCAAAATTCATCTTTTCTTAGAGAAATAACCGAATATAATCCAGACTATATCTATACTATTGGAGGAAGTTTATATAGCTTAAAGCTTTCTTATTTAATATCTAAGAAAATAAAAAAACCTTTAATAATTCATTATATGGACAATTGGATAGAAACTCTTTACAAAGATAATCCTATTATAAATAGGTTTTGGAAAAGGGAAGTAAAAAAAATAACACATTATGCCCATAAAGTATTAGTAATTTCACAAAAAATGAAAGTGAATTATGAAGTTTATTTTGAGAGAAAAAATATGTACACCTTATTTAATGTATCTGATGAACTTTCTATCGAGAAAAATTATCAAAAGATAAAAAATTCAATAAATATCTCCTATATTGGTGGGCTTCATCTAAATAGATATAAAAAAATTTTGGAAATCGAAAAAGTAATTAAGGATAGATTTAATAGCTACAATATTAGACTGAATATCTATACTAATAGTAATATTAATGATGATATTATTAATAAATTCGATTGTCAGATAACCCATTTTCATCCGCAATTGAGACACGACGATATCTCGGAAGCTTATTCAGATACTGATATATTACTACATGTTGAGGCTGATGATGAGGATACTATTCTTTATACAAAATATTCACTTTCGACAAAAATATCAGAATATTTGTTTTCTGGTCTTCCGATTATCTATTTTGGTCCTGCCAACTTGTCTGTTGCTGAGTTTCTTATGGAAAACAGACTAGCTAAAGTTGCCTCAAATAAAGAAGATTTTCAAAATTTTTTACAACAGTTTATTGACGATGAGGACCTACGGATTTCTTTTGGAGGTAAAGGGAAGATATTTGCTACAAAAAACTTGTCACGAAAAAAAGCAGAACAAGTATTAAACTCAGTTTTTAAAGATTAGGAGAAAAAAATGTCTTTCAAATTTAAAGATATGTTTCTATCAATAATAATTTTTATTATCTTATTTGTGAGTGATGATTCATTATTATTTGGGACTAATTCAAATAATTTGTTTATTTTTATGAAGTTTCCAATATACGCCTTGTTGGCTATTTTGTTGATGAGTTACTGTAACTTTAATAAAATAAAACTTAATATTAAAATTATTGAACTTTTTTTTATTATGTCTTCATTAATAATTTTAACTTGTTTAGTAAACTTAGATTTTAAGTTTGGTTATTTATATAGAATCTTGTCACTTTTTTTAGGAGTTCTACTAATACATTCTGTGAGGTTTGATTACTTTACACATATATTCCTTAAAATTTTTAAACTTATTTGTCTTTTTTCTCTAGGAGTATACTTAATAGAATTATTCTCCCCAGGTTTACTGAGTAAATTTCCAATACTAACGAATTCAGCAGGAAATGCTTATTTTAACTTGTTCTTGACAGTTGCTCCTGTTGAAAATTGGGGTGTTCCACGAAATTATGGGATTTTTAGAGAGCCTGGAGTATTTGTTATATTTATTGTTTTTTCTTTGATGTTGGAACTATTTTATAAAAAAAATAGTTCAATTTTAAATCAAATAATATTTTTATTAACACTTATCACAACAAAATCCACTACTGGATTTATAGTATTAATTTTTATATACTTCATGGTATTTACTTCGAAAGTTCAAAATAGAAATCAACTAGTTAAAAAATTAATTTTTCTTATTTTGGGGTTAGCTATTGGTTACTATCTGATTTATCATACCGAGTTGATTTTTTCAGAGAATCAATATAAATCTGTTTTTAATAAATTTAACAATGAAACAGACACAGTAGCAAGATATGCATCGCTAACAATAAATTTTCTTATATTTCTGAACTCTCCTTTTTTTGGTGTTGGAATTTCGAAATTGACAGAGATATTTCCTCAATTAACAGCACAATACTATGGAATATACTCTGAACATAATACCAATACAACTCTAATACAATTTTCTACTTTCGGGCTATTTTTTGGAATACTTTGGTTATTTTGTTTATACAAGACTACGAGACTATTCTCAAATAACAAAATCATTTCACTTGTAGTATTTATTGCCTTACAAGTTTTATTTGTTGGTGAGAATATATCCAATAATTTATTTTTATCGATTCTAACATTTTACGGGATATATGAGATGCTTAGTCAAAAAGATCAGTTAAATTATACTGGAGGAAATCATGAAAAAAATTATGTTGATACACCATTTTGGAGGTATAGGTGGGGCCGGAGTTAGCTTGATTGACATTGTAAAGTCTCTGAAAGAAAGTTATGATGTAACTGTTTTGTGTCCTGTGGAACCAAATAATATGATAAATTTGTTAGAAAGTATGGGTGTTAATGTAATAAGCATACCTTATTCTTCTTACATACTTGACTTTTATAGTGGTGGAGGTAGGTTCTTCTTTTCTAGAAAAGCATGTAAGCTATACTTAAACAGAAAAAAAGCGAAGCCATTATTTGAAGAATTGATTGACAACTTTGAAGGTGATGTAGTAGCAATAAATTCAATGACATTGTCTTGGTTGGGACCAGTTTTAAAAAAAAAACAGAAAAAAACAATATGCTTTCATAGAGAAACTTTCTTACCAAACTACTTTTTAGGAACTAAGCTTATAAAGCATTATTTAAGAAAATATTTTGATCGAGTAGTATTTATTTCAAAGTATGATTGTTCGAGTTTCGAAAATTATCCTAAGGAAAAAAAAGTTGTAATATATGATAGGGTTGACTCAAAAAAATTTTTTGAATCAAAATTAATATATAGTAAAGGAGAAAAAAAATATATTCTTTTCTTAGGTGGATTTTCAAAGTTGAAGGGCGCAAAAGTTTTAGTGAAATCTCTTAAGTATCTCAAAGAAAGTAAATTTGATATCAAACTAATATTTGTCGGAAATAAAGAAGCAAAAAAATCCCAGAATAAATTAGAGAAAATTAAAAGATTATTCATTAAGAATGTTGAGCGAGATGTTAATAAGATAATCAAACAAAATAAATTAGAAAATGAAATAATTTTCAGGAATATTACATCTTCTCCAGAAGAATATTTTAAAGAAGCTAGTATTATAGTTTTCCCATCGACCTTGCCTCATCAAGCTAGACCAGTTTATGAAGCTGGGTTTTCTAAAATACCAATAATAATTTCTAATTTTAAAAATACAGAAGAATTTATAAAAAATAATGTGACCGGGTTTACTTTTAAAAAAAATGATCCTAGAGATTTGGCAGCGGTTATAGAAAAAGTACTAATGATGCCTAAAGATAAATTAAATAAAATCTTAGAAAATAACTTAATAAATTCTAATAATAAACACGAATATGAAACTTTATCTTCCGAACTAATAGCATTGATAGAGAATATAGAAGGTGAAAAAAATAAGTAAGTATAAGAAGCTATATAAGGATTCTATAATTTTTGCAATTGGCAACTTTGGAAGTAAGATTTTATCATTAATTTTAGTGCCGTTGTATGTAAGATATTTAAGTACTTCTGAATATGGGACAATAGATATAATAATTACCACCACAAATATTATCCTTCCCATAATGTCATTTAGTATTTACGAAGGTGCATTAAGATTTCTGTTTGATAAATCATTAAGTAAAAAAAGAATTGTATCAACATCTTTGAATATTAGTTTTTTGGGAATAATAGTGGTATTTATAATAGGATTCTTTTTAGGTAATTTTATAGAGAAAAATTTTGTGTTTTATTCATTATTTTTAGTCTCATTTCAATCAATACAAACTTTATTTGCACAAATTGTTAGATCTTTAGGTGATACTAAGTTATATGCTATTAATGGAATTATTTATACATTTGTAATGGGACTTTTAAATATAGTCTTTTTGATGATTTTTCATTTAGGAATTTCAGGATATTTTTATGCATTGATTATTACAAATATTTGTTCAATCATATTTCTATTATCTTTTTCTAAAATAACAAGTTTTATAGATGTAAAAGTTGTCGATTTATCATTGGCAAAAGAGATGCTGATGTATAGTATTCCTTTAATACCAAATGCTTTAATGTGGTGGATTATGAATGGGGTAAGTAGATATTCGATTTTATATTTTTGGAATGCTGAGACTAATGGCTTATTTGCCGTAGCCAACAAATTACCAAGTTTAGTGACTCTAGTTACAACTATATTTTTTCAAGCGTGGCAACTTTTTGCAATTGATATGTATGAACGTAATGATGATGATGAAATATACAATACAGTATTTAATTATTTTTCTTCGTTACTTTTTTTGGTTGCATCAGTACTTCTAGGACTACTAATACCAGTAATGAAAATTTTTATCTCAAATGATTTCTTCTCGGCGTGGGTTTTTACTCCACCGCTCATATTGGCAGCAGTTTTATCAAGCTTTGCTAATTTTTTTGCGATAATATATAATACCTCAAAAAAAACTAAAGGTATATTCAAAACGTCTATGATAGCTGGCGTTGTGAATATATTGATGAGTATAACACTCATCCCTTTTTTAGGAGCTTTTGGAGCGGGTGTTTCGAGTGTAGTTGGTTTTTTTATAATGTGGATTTTAAGAATAAGGGATTCACATAATTTAATCAAGTTAAAAATAAATTGGAATTTACTGTCAAAAAATTTTATCTTAATTTTCTTTCAGATGATTTTTCTATATATTTTAGAAAAGGAAAACACATTGAATTTAGTCCAATTTATTTTTGTTTTATTAGAAATATATATTAATAGGGATTTGTTCTCTATTCTTAAGAAGAAAGGGAAAATATGAAAGTATCAGTTTTTGGCCTTGGCTACGTAGGCCTAGCAAATGCACTATTGTTGTCCCAAAATGAACAAGTAAAAGCTTATGATATTGTAGGAGAAAAAATCGAGTTGTTGAATCAAGGAATTTCTCCGTTAGAAGATAAAGAAGTACATGAGTTCTTAAAACGGGATGACTTAAATGTTGAATTCACAAAAGATTTTGAAGATGCCGTTACTTTTGGAGATTATTTGATCATCGCAACGCCAACAGACTATGATGAAAAGAAAAATTATTTCAATACATCCACTGTTGAAGATGTCATTGAAAAAGCGTTAGCAATTCGTCCAGACGCAACGTTTATTATCAAGTCAACTGTACCAGTTGGATACACATTAGATGTTAAAGCTAAATTTAATACGGAGAACATTATTTTCTCGCCCGAATTTTTAAGAGAAGGCAAAGCGTTATACGACAACTTACATCCTTCGAGAATTGTCGTTGGCGAAGTATCTGATCGAGGACAAGAAGTGGCTAATATGTTTAAAGAAAATGCATTAGACGAAGATGTAACGGTTCTTTTAACCCATTCAACGGAAGCAGAAGCGATTAAATTATTTTCAAATACTTACTTGGCTTTACGTGTGGCTTACTTTAATGAGTTAGATACTTATGCGGAATCTAGGGGATTAGATAGCCGACAAATTATTGAAGGTGTAGGATTAGATCCAAGAATTGGTTCCCATTATAATAATCCTTCATTCGGTTATGGAGGCTATTGTCTACCAAAAGATACGAAGCAGCTTCGTGCAAATTATGAAGATGTGCCAAGTAATATAATTGGGGCTATTGTTGAAGCCAATACGACTCGTAAAGATTTTATTGCGGAACAAATTCTTGCAAAAAAACCAAATGTGGTTGGTATATATAGACTGACGATGAAAGCGAACTCTGATAATTTCAGGTATTCATCGATTCAAGGAATTATGAAACGGATCAAGGCTAAAGGAATCGAAGTGGTTGTCTATGAACCGACTCTTGATGCGGATCATTTCTTTCATTCTAGGGTGATCAAAGATTTTGATGAGTTCAAAAGTGTTTCTGATATCATTGTCAGCAATCGTTTTGAAGAGATACTTAAAGATGTAGAGGAAAAAGTTTATACGAGAGATATCTTTGGTGATAATTAGATTGAAACAAGCTTTTTCTTTAAAAATACTTACTTTTGATTAAAAAATAATTTTCTCCTTTCTATTAAGAAAATACATCCCCAAAAGAAGATACTCCGTATCTTCTTTTTCTTTCCCGAAAAAATCCCCTCAAAAAACTCCACGAAAACGTATGTTCCCTCTTGCCAAAAGGTAACGCTTTCTATATGATGAAATGGAATAGAAACCAAATAAAAAAGGCACTTTCTACGGGTGTTGGCGCACCTGTAGAAAGCCCTGATCAGTCACAACGTTTACACAGCTGACCAATCAAGTTGCCATAGTTGTTTCCCGAAGGAACCAACGTGTTTATTTTACCGAAAGTTGATAGCGATTACTAGTCGCTTTGTGCAATTTTTTGAAATTTTCACGTTTTTCCTGAGGTTTATTTCGCTATGTCAAAGGCATTGGACACGCTGGTCTGATGCCTTTTTTGCTGTTTCTTGATCGAGGGGTTTTCATGGGAATGGGACGCTGTTTCGTTATTGGAAGCTGCTTTTGTTGGCGGATCAAGAAATGCTTTCATCCTAGGTAAAAAGCAAGATTTGGTTTCTATTCGCCTTTCATTTTTCACTGTTGGTATTGATAGAATTAGAAACGGAGGAAAAAATATGTCAGTGATCCAGGCGTTGATCATCTCAATTTGGGTGGCGTTAATTCAAGCCCGCTTCTTCGGGTATGCAGGCTTGAATTTGCGGTTTAGTCCGCTTATGACGAGTTTATTTGTCGGTGTCGTTCTGGGAGATGTTGCCCAAGGGGTAACGGTTGGTGCAGCTATCCAATTGATTTCTATGGGTCAGATTGCGCCAGGTGGCCAGATGGCAACAGAACCGGCTGTCTCGGGAACTGTGGCTACAGCAGTCGCTATCTTGGGTAATCTAGAGCCGACAGCGGCAGTAGCAATCGCGATTCCCGTCGGAATTCTAGGAAGTTATTTATATACATTAAAAATTATCGTGAATTCTTTTGTGACCAAATACATTGATCGGGTGGTCAATAATCTGGAGGACAAGAAATTTACTTTTGCAATCGGTCTGTTGCCAACCCTATTGACGATGCTGACTCATGTGCCGGTATTGTTTATCGCTTTATATTTCGGGGCAGATTCGATAGCTAATGTTGTGACACAATTGGAAGGCACGGTTGTCTTTCATATACTAGATGTTGTCGCCAGTGCGTTAGCAGCTGTTGGGATCGCGATTTTGATTCGGATCATTGGTCAAAAGACCGATATGTTCTTTTTCTTTTTGGCATTCTTCTTAACGATTATTTTGAAAGATTTAGGAATCACCATGGTTACTTGGGCTGTCTTGGGTATCGTGACTGCAGGCATTTACACCATGATTATGATCAATGCAAAGGAGGCAGCCTAGATGGATGCAGAGAATACTTCGACTGAAAACAATGGACTGACTAAAAAGGAACTGAACCAGATTTGGAATCGCTGGTACTGGATGAACGAGATCCCTCGCACCTATGAGCGACAAGTCGCACCAGCGTTGATGTATGCATTGACGCCTCTGCTCAAAAAAATCTATAAAGATCCTGAAGACTTGCGGGATGCCTACAATCGGCACTTGACCTTTTGGAACACTGATGCGATCTGGGGCGGCAGTACCATTTCTGGGATTACTGCATCTCTGGAAGAACAGCGGGCCAAAGAGTTGGCAGAAACAGGTTCTGAACAGACCGTTTCAACAGAATTGATCGAAGCAACGAAAGTCGGATTGATGGGGCCAATGGCAGGGATCGGGGATTCCATTAATAATGGCACGTTGCAGTATCTATTGATTGCGATTGCACTGCCTTGGGCTGCAGATGGTTTGTGGTTCGGTGCGGTTATTCCTTGGATCGTCTTTTCTGTTGTGACGTATCTCTATGGTCGTGCATTTGTCCACTTTAGTTATCGGTTAGGGAGGCAAGCGGCTCGAGAACTGATTGCCGGAACAAGAGCCAATTTAATCATGAAAGCGTTGACGATTCTTGGTATGTTCATGATGGGAGTGACGGCGGCACGGTTTGTGACGATTCAATCTTCATTATCTTTTGTCCTGTCAGAAAGAGAATTTGCTTTACAGAGTATTCTGGACTCTATCTTGCCAGGCATCTTACCACTTTCACTAGTCATGGGCTTGTACTTCTACTTTGAAAAGAAGGGTCTGAATGTACTAAAAGGGATGTTATTGCTGACTGTTATCGTTGGATTGCTGGCAGCGATCGGAATTTTATAAATCAGAAAGAGGGTGTCACAAATGGGGAAAATTACTTTTGCTCGAGTAGATAGTCGCTTGATTCATGGTCAGATCGTGACAAAGTGGGCCAAGTCTTCGGGTGCGAATACGATTTATATTATCGATGACGCGGTGCGTTCCGATGATTTTTCGATGGATATTTATATGGCTTCAGGAAAACGTTACGGTTTTCAAGTGAAGGTATACAGCATAGCGGAAGCGCTGGCAGCTTGGGAAGCCAATCAGTTCGGTGCAGATAAAGTATTTGCTTTGTTCAAAACGGTAGCAACAGCGATCAAGTGTTTGGAGTTGGGGTTACCGTTACCTTGTTTGAATCTAGGCGGCACGCCAAAAAGACAAGCGGCCGAGTTCTTCATCAAAAATGTTGCCCTAACCGAGACAGAGTTGGAACAATTGCGTCAATTATCAGCTGAAAAGGACATCAAGATTTATGCGCAAACGGTTCCTGAAGCAGCGAAGAAATCGATTTAGGGGGGATGTCGATGAAAAAAATTGCAGTAGTCAATTCAAAAAGTTTTGGTAAGTTTTTTCCGGAACATATCCAACGACTGCAAGCATTTGGTGAAGTGGACTTTCATCTGTTTGAACCAACGATTAAAGGGGCACAACTGGCTGAGGCACTCAGCGACTATCAGTGCATTATCGCTAGTGTCACGCCAACTTTCGATCGTACGTTTTTTCAGAATACACCAAATCTAGGATTGCTTTGCCGTCATGGTCTAGGGGTCGATAATGTAGACCTTAGTGCTGCAACCGAAAATCAGGTACTGGTGACCAAAGTTTTAGGACCAATCGAACGGCAAGCGGTAGCAGAACATGCGATTGCTTTGTTAATGAACGAACTTCGTAAGATCAATAAAGGGCAGCGGCTGATCAAAAATGATGAGTGGCACTTGCGGTCGAGTTGCAATAGTTTTGAACTCAAGCACGCAACGGTCGGTGTGATTGGCTATGGCAATATCGGCTCCAAGGTTGGCCAGATTCTGCATGAAGGCTTTGGTGCTGAAGTGCTAGTCTATGATCCTTATAAGTCTGCTGAAGACATTCACAAAGCAAAAGGAAAAAAAGTATCTTTGCCGGAATTATTGTCAGAAGCGGATGTCATCACACTTCACTGCAATCTTTCAGATGAAAACCAGCGGATGCTTTCTGATGCAGCTTTTGATCAAATGAAGCAGTATGTCTTGCTGATCAATACTGCACGTGGGGAATTGGTGGATGAAGCAGCTTTGATCCGTGCGTTGGCTAGAAAAGAAATTTCCGGTTATGCTGCCGATGTCTTTTGTCAGGAACCGTTAGAGCCTACGCATCCATTACTGGCTTTTGAAAATGTCACATTGACCCCTCATATCGGTGCATATACTTCTGAAAGTTTAGCCGGAATGGGAGATCATGTAGTGACGAATATTGAGCGCTTTTTTGCGCAACTAGAACCCTTTGATCTGGTGAATGAAAGGAGTTGGTCGGTATGATTGGTATGCAAATTATTTCTCATGGCGAACTCAGCCAAGGGATCGTTCATTCGTTACAAATGATCATTGGTGAGACACAGCAGATGGCGTTCGACACACTTGCTGAAAATGAAGAGGTCGACAGTTTCCGTCAAAAAATTTTAGATCAAAGTCGCAAGTTGGATAGGGGGCATGGGGTCTTGGTATTTGTCGATATGTTTGGAGCAACGCCTTACAACTGTGCTTATTATAATTCACAATTTTTTGACCCTAACCATTATCAGATCGTTGCCGGGTTCAATCTGCCGTTAGTGATTGAAGCAATCATGCAACGTGAACAGATGTCTTTGTCACAATTAGTCGCACATTTGCGTCAGGCAGCGGTCGACACGATTGTCTTTCAAGACAAATATGAGTGAAGAGAAAGTGAGGCAGTCTATGTATACGGCATTAATGATGCGTCCCGAGGACAATGTTGCCATGGTTTTGCAACCAACGCCGGCGGAATCATCCGTGAAGATTGTTAATCAAGCGACCTTAAATGAATTCCTGATTGTCCAGTCTATTGACAGCTACCATAAATTTTCTGTAAAAGATATTGAATCTGGCGAAGAGATTATCAAATATGGCGAAGTGATAGGGATTGCTACAGCAGCGATTACCAAAGGTGAACATGTGCATACACATAATGTGAGGAGCATCAGAGTCTAATGAAACCAATAATGGGTTATAAACGATCCGATGGGCAATATGGGATCCGCAACAAAATTTTAGTCATTGCGACAGTGGGCTGTGCCAATGAAACTGCACGCCGTCTGGCTGAACGAATTGCCGGCACGGTCTTTATCCCAGCTGGAAAAGGCTGTGGCCAAATTGGAGATGCAGTAGAAATCACCAAACGAACGTTGACGGGATTTGTCTTAAATCCCAATGTCTATGGGGCAGTCTTTGTCGGGTTAGGCTGTGAGACGATTCAGCCTCACGAAATGGTGGCTCGGGTTCAGAAGGTATCAGACAAACCGGTCTACTCTTTTAGCATCCAGGAAGAAGGCGGGACAACAAAAACAATCGCGACAGTCGTTCCTTTATTAGAAAGACTGGTAGGCGCGGCTGCCCGGATTGTGAGGGAACCCGTTGAACTATCTGCTCTTACTTTAGCGACCAATTGTGGCGGCAGTGATGCAACCAGTGGGTTATCCGTCAATCCTGCTTTGGGAGTTGCGACAGAACTTTTGGTAGCTGCAGGCGGTCGATCGATCCTAGGAGAAACGACAGAATTGATCGGTACAGAGCATATCTTGATCCGTCGTGCCAAAAACCAACAAGTCAAACGGGATATTCAGACTATCATTGGCGGTCTCGAAAAACAATTTGAACGTCTCCAAGTAGATATTCGAGGAGCAAATCCTTCACCTGGTAATCAAAAAGGTGGTTTGACGACACTTGAAGAAAAATCGTTAGGCGCAATCATGAAAGCAGGACACGCCACGATCAATCAAGTCGTCAAATATGGAGAGATCGCCACTGAAAAAGGGTTGATCATCATGGACACTCCAGGATATGATATTGAATCTGTAATGGGGATGGTGGCTGGTGGCGCCCAGATCTGTGTCTTTACAACGGGGAGAGGCACGCCCATTGGAAATCCCATCGTACCAATGATCAAGATTACCGGTAATCATGAGACGTATCAACGAATGACCGAACATATGGATCTTGAGTTATCTGCAATCATTACCGGCGAAATGTCCATCAAGGAAGGTGGCGAAAGAATCCTTTCTGAGATGATCGCAGTGGCAAATGGAAAACGAACTGCAGCGGAGAAATTAGGCTTTCAGGAGCTAGCGATTTATCGCAACAATGAAGTCTGGGGCTGTGATTTATAAAACAGCCCCAACTAAATACTGCTAAACATCCTATCTAGGTGATTTAGCAGTTGCTATTAAGCCGATCGTACTTTTGAAAAACTGTCACTTTTAACAATCGTCATTACTGCAATAAAAAAGAAATATTAAGAAAGTACAATCAAGAAAGAACTGTTATCGAAAAACGATGTAGCGCCCTCCAGAAGTTAGCTGTTTCAGCTATCCTATAGAGGGCGCTCTCTTACGAATAGATTCTTGAAGAAACGTGTGAGAGTGCCTTTTCGGATAGAGGACGGATTTCTTCGTGAAAAAATTGTCTAGAGAGACGACCCAAATGAGTCTATCTTCTTTGAAGCAATAAATGGGTTAGGATTTTAGTATAAACCGGTATATTTTAGTATCATTTAAGCCCTAAACTTTTTATAATTGGATGAAGCGGTTACAAACAAGCTTTGATGTCATTGATCAAAAAGAAAGATTCCACGTTGATAATAGGAGGAACAACATGTTAGCTAACAGTGAGCCATTACAGCAATTGATGGATTTAATTGAAATCCCCGTTTTAGTCCAAGAGAAAGTGAACGCAGCCTTAGAGGAGCTTCAAGAACAAGAGATGATTACTAGTGTACATAAGCTCGATCCAGTAACAGCTTCAGCAGAAGCCAAGTGGTTATCCCAACTGTACAAAGAGGAGTCGATGAAGGAATTGGCGATCCATTTGTATGCAGCGACCATCAGCTGGAAACATATTTATCAACCGCTGCAAATTCCTCATGAGATTTATTTGGCTACGATGAGGGCATTTACTCGATTCTTAAAAGAAACGAAACAAGCCGGTAATCAGGATGTGTTTGATCGTGGATTTTGGACATGGCGGTATTTGTGCGGATTAGAATTTAGGATCGATCAGCTAGAATTTGAAATGATCGCCGCTGATCATAAGAGCAAAGTACCACAACTTGAAGGTCAAGCCTATCTTTCTCTTCACATCCCTTCAGATGCGAAACTGGTTCATGAGCAAGTCCAAGAAAATTATCAGTCAGCCAGAATGTTTTTTGAAACCTACTTTCCTGCATACGCTTCAGCACCAATTGTGACGGATACTTGGCTGCTTTCGCCCAAGTTGAAAGAATGGCTGCCAGCAACTTCCAACCTCGTTTTGTTTGGAAATGACTACGAACTGCTGTTGACAGAACCAGAAAAAAATGACGGCGTACTCTGGCTCTTCAATACTATTTCTAACGATGTCAGCAAGTATCCCGAAAACACTACCTTACAAAAAGCAGCGAAGGCATGGCTGTTAGCAGGGAATGCGATTGGATCGGCTGTAGGACGATTGAAATAGTTTTTTCGAAGCAGAAAGACGGCGATTATCGCTAAAGTGGATGCGAGTGTTACAGGGAAACTGAGTATGATCGTGTTCGTTTGATAGTTGCAGTGAAAGAAGAGACATAACAGGAGTCTCCTGAAGAACTAAAAAAGCAAAGACCTGGAAATCAGAAAGAGATTCCAGGTCTTTTCTGCTAAGTAAAGGTATACCAGACACATTTATTCTGTGTCGGAATGGCGTCATTAGAAGGCTATCTTTTAAAAAAAATAATTATTCAGTATAATAGAACCGAAGTACGTAGCACTAATGCGTAAGGAAAAGGGAAAGCCAATGAGAATAAAGAAAAAAATCAGAGAATATCATACACCGTTCGCAAGAGTCGCCGATAAAAGACTGGAATTAACGCTATCATCAGAGACGATTGCAGAAAAGAAAAATTTTTATAATGTATTGTTTAACGACGACCGTATCGGCGACGTTATGCAGCGGGAGTTTCTTTTGCAAGAAGGCAAGAAACCTGTTGCTTTGCTGAAATCGTGGATACCAGTCGATTATTTGGTAGAAAGAAAAAATGCTGATGTAGAATTATTAGTAGACCAGTCAAAAGGGGTATCTAGTATTAGAAAAGAGATTGCCCTGTCATGGCCGAATGAAATCGAGGCACAGCAACTGCAGATCATTGGAGACAGTCAAGTGCTGATTGAAAAAACCTTTTTTTTGGATCAAGATAAAACGATCATCCGCTACGAAGAAGAAATCTCTGATCCAGATGCGTATTTGTTTGAGGAGTGAGACAATGGGAAAGTTTTTGTACTTAGAAGCCAAAAGAAAAATTGTTGAGATGATTCAAGGCGGCGACTTTGGTTCAAATGATAAGATCCTGAGTGAGCGTGAATTGGCAGATATCTTAGGGTATAGTCGGATGACAGTTAAAAAAGCCATTGGTTCCCTGGTAGAAGATGGCGTTCTTTATAAAAAGCGGGGCGCGGGAACTTTTCTGTCCAATGAGGGACATTCCAATCGTTTTGAGGTTGGAGACGAGTCGCCGCTATCTTTGACACAGGGGATTCGAATCAAAGGAATGGAGTCTAGCAGTTTTGTTGAATCCTTCAAACTGGTTTACGATGATCCAGAGTTGATGGCTGTCTTTCCAGAATACTTTGAGTTTTTTGAATTGATCCGGGTGCGGGAGGCTAATGAAGACAAAGTATCCTTGCAAATTGCCTATTTCCCTTTTCGTTTATTTAAAGATGCTCATCGCTATGATTTTGGTAGTTTTTCACTCTATGACTATATGGAATACAAAAAATAAACGACCTGTCAAATTCAAGAAACAGTTTTATGCTAGCCGAGTGGAAGACGAAAAACAGTTCAGCAAAATCAATATGCGGCCTGGAGGATACGTCTTATGTATTGAATATTATGGCTATACTGATCAGAATGAGTTGGTGGAATATACAAAATCTTTTTTTAATCCAGAAAAAATAACCTTCAATGTAGAGACCGACTATTAAGTGGTTCTAAAATTGGTTGCTAAAAAAGACCTATTCAAGAAATTGGTCTTTTTTTTGTTGTTTTTCTATCGAAGGGGTTCTATTATCTAGTTGTAAGTAATTGGGAAACGATTACAGATGAAAGGAGAAGACACATGAAAATTGTTTTGGCGAGTCATTCTAATTTAGCGCAAGGCATGAAAGATACGGCTGAATTTATTATGGGGAAGCAAGAAAATCTATCTGCGATCACCGCCTATGTTGATGAGAAGGTTGACTTTTCGGCACAGCTTACAGCGTTGATCTCAGAAATGGCAGAGGAACCAATCATATTTATCAGTGATATGCTTGGAGGGAGCGTCAACCGTGTGATCACTGAAACAATTGCAGGAAAAGAGAACCAATTTCTAATTGCAGGGATGAATTTGCCATTGGTATTAGAAATTGTTTCAATGAGTTTTTCTGCAGAACCAGCAAAGATTAAGGAACAACTCCAGCAAGTGATTGTAACCGCTACAAGTGGTGTCAAATTGATTGAAGTAAATCCAGATCAACCAGATGAAGACGAATTTTAAGGGAGAGAGTCAACATGATCAAAATGACAAGAATTGATTACCGTTTATTACATGGACAAGTAGCATTTGCGTGGACAAAAAATTTGTCTGCCAATGCGATTTTGATTGCAAATGACAACGTAGTGAACGACTCATTTAGAAAGCAAACATTGAATTTGGCAAAACCTAATGATACGAAATTGATATTTAAAAGCATTGACGATTCAATTGCTGCGATTAAAAGCGGTGTCACAGATAAATACAATGTGTTCATTGTTGTAGAAAATGTTCATGATGCCTACCGATTGGCAAAAGGAACTCCGGAAATCAACAAAATCAATTTAGGATTATCCGCAAAGCGTGACGATAGCAAGAACATTGCGAAAGCAGTCTATGTCACAGATGAGGAAATCAAAGAACTAACGGAACTGGAAAATTCTGGCATCGAAATCTTAGTTAAACAAGCACCAAATGATGCCAATATAGAATTCAGATCGTTAGTTTAGCCGAAGGGAGTAAGGATGATGATTGTTCAAACAATTGGTATTTTTATTATTGCACTAATAGCAAATATGCAGGATTTTCTAGGTTCTTCCTTCATTGGTCGTCCCTTAGTCACAGGATTATTTGTTGGGTTATTATTTGGGGACGTGACCCAAGGCTTGATCATGGGCGCAACCTTAGAATTGGCCTTTCTAGGTTTGATGGGGGTCGGCGCCACTGTGCCGCCGGATGAAATCATCGGCGGAATCTTGGCTACCGCACTTGTTTTAAAAAATGGCTATGGTGTCGATGTGGCATTGACACTTGTCTTGCCGATCGCAGCTTTAGGATTAGCCATCAAAAACATTTTATATGTTGTGATCTTTCCGGCAATGACTCATAAAGCCGATCACTTGATTGAAGAAGGCAAGATCAAAGAAGCGGCCAATATGCATTTATGGGCATCTTTCACTCGGATTGGATTGATGACAGTCGTGACTACTGTTGCCTATGTAATCGGCAGCGGCACAGTCGATAAAATTTTGAAATTAATACCACAAGCTTTTATTGATGGGATGAATATTGCAACCAATATTCTGCCTGCTGTCGGATTTGCTATGTTGATCAATATGACTTTCTCTAAAAAAGTGGCACCCTTCTTTTTCTTAGGTTTCGTTTGTGCCGCGTACTTGAAATTAGATATGATCGCAACTGCAATGATTGGCGCTATTTTTGCAGGCATCATGTACATCATTTTTGATGCGATCCAAAAAAACAAAGGGCAAGTGATGACGGATGGGGAGGAACAATATGATGACTTCTAAAAAAATCGCAAAGAAAGATTTGATGGGCGTCTTTTGGCGATCAATGCCGATGGAAGCTTCATTCAACTATGAACGGATGATGAGTTTAGCGTTTGCCTATACGATGGGCGGCGTGATTCAAAAACTTTATCCAGACAAAGATGATCAGAAAAAAGCAATGAAAAGACACATGGAATTCTTTAACTGTACATCAGCGACTTCTCCATTCATTGCAGGTGTTGCAGCTTCAATGGAAGAAAAGAAAGCAAATGATCCTTCTTTTGATGAATCTTCTATCAATGCCATGAAAGCTGGATTAATGGGCCCTATCTCAGGTATCGGTGATTCGATCTTCTGGGGAAGTTTGCGGATCATTGCCAGCGGTATCGGGATTTCATTAGCGAAACAAGGAAGTATTCTTGGTCCGATTTTGTTTCTGCTCGTATTTAACATCCCGAATGTTCTCGTTCGTTATTTCGGTACCATGTGGGGCTATAAAGCCGGGGTTTCTTTTATTGACAAGATGTCAAGCGGATTGATGGATAATATCACTTATGCAATCAATATTCTGGGAAATACCGTAATCGGTGGGATGGTCGCTTCAATGGTGATCATCAATATCCCAGTGAAATTGACCAGCGGTAAAGATGCGCAAACGATCCAAGGATTGTTAGACTCGATGATGCCAGCCTTATTGCCGTTACTGATCACATTCCTATTCTGCCGTTTGTTGAAAAAGGATGTCAAAGTCTTCTATATCTTATTGGCAATTCTAGCTGTAAGTATTTTAGGGGCGGTATTCGGATTTTTAGCGGTATAAAAAAGGAGAGAAACTCATGCCATTTGTAAAAGAACAATTTATTAGCAACTATTCTCAAGTGATCGATCAATTAGATGCGGTGAAAGAAACAGCTGACGAAATGAAGCAGCAGAAATTTACTAAGATCTTCTTGATGGGTTGTGGGGGAACATTCACCAAATTTGTCGGATTAAGACCACTATTGTTTGAAAAATTATCTGTGCCATTTTTGATTGTCAGCCCGGAAGAGTTGCTAAGCCTTTATTTTGATCAAATCGATGATCAAACATTGATTATTGCTGGTACAAAGACGGGTTCTACGCAAGAGATTCTTGATACACTTGGGAAAGTGCATCAAGTTTATCCTGAAACAACGATTTATGGGTTTATCGGTGATGATGACACACTTTTGGATGGAGCGGATATTCTTGATTACCGGACGAGCTCTGTTGATACAGATGTTCATTTGGTTCTGTTCGGCTGGTTCATTGAGTGCTATACTCAAATGGATCAAGACAAACTGGTTAAGATGCGAAAAGAAATTCTCCAACTTGGCACATTTGTCGGAGAAGCCATCGCTGGGGCCAAAGAGTTCGCGCAACAACTGATTGCGACTGTCGATGTGACGAAACCGCAAATGTGGGTGACATCTGGACGTTTATGGGGAGAAGTTTGTTGCTTCTGTAACTATATTTTGGAAGAGATTCAATGGATCCAAGCACAGCCGATCCATTCTTCTGAATTTTTCCATGGTCCATTCGAAATGGTGGCCGAGGATTACCAAGTCAACTTGATTATGAACGCTGATTCTAATCGTGACCAAGATCAACGGGTGGAACGCTTTATTGCTTCTCACTCTGCGCAAGCTAAAACGGTTGATTTAAATGAGTTTGGGTTGGATCGTTTTTCAAAAGAAACACAGAAATTTTTGATGCCGTGGTTTTTGAATCACTTCTTTGATCTATTATTGACTGTCTATACAGAAAAAACTGGAAAGAGTGCTAAAACACGCAGATATTATCGGAAAGTAGCGTATTAAAAATGAAACAAGAACTGTTCGAATTTCTTTGCTTGTATTTTCCTCGGATTTTTACTCAGAAGCAGAAAAAAGCTTTTCGGCAATGGCTCGATAAGTATTTAACTGAAGCTACAAATTGTCAGCAATCAGAAGACTACTTCTTCAGAGAAAATGCTACTTACACATTGATCATTGATATCTCGACACCAGAATGGTTTCCTTGGGGGAAAGACCATCTGACAAGAGAAAGTCGGTTACGCTATATCAAAGTTTTGGGGATGATAAAAATAGCTTTGATTTTAGCCGGGGCTCTAGGTATCTTTGCGGTCACAAAAATGATTGGTGAGCAGCAGTGGTTATGGTCCAGTGCGATGGCATTGGTAGTAGGCGGAGTATTGCTTTTAGGATTTGGCCTGCCGCACCGTTATAATTTTTCTAAATTAGCGACGCTAGCAACGGTGATCAATCAATTCATTCAAGACGAGCATTCCAATTTATTCATTGTCGATTCAGAGATTCAGCTGTATGCTTCAGTATCATCACAAATAACGACAAAGACGATCAGTTCAGTAGATGATTTATACATTGGGGAACAATCTGGATACCATCAAGAGGCTACCGGGCAAAAACACTATTTTAGTTTTACGAAAGTAGCTGGAACGACTTTTATCCCTAACAAGCAGCGGCAAAAGTCGGATGTACCCCCCAAGACGTTCTATGAAGATTTCGCTGCGTTTCGGGAAGTAGATTGAAATGAAACCTAAGATCCAATTCTAAAAGATTCAATGGGGGAGCACATGGTAAAGGGAATTATTTTTGATTTTGATGGTACACTTGTGGATACCGAGGAAGTTGCTTATCAAGCAGTAAAGCAATACCTTCGTGACACCTACCAGGTAACCTATACAAGGAGAGATTACCAAAAAAGTATTGGTTCAGCAGACGGGGTGTTTTATCAACACTTAGAAAAAATCTCTAGGGAAGCCCGTCGATGTAGAAGCCATTGAAGCATGTTTTACTCAAGCACAGAAAACGAAGTATCCTGAGGTACCATTGCGGGAAGGCATTGCAGAAGTTATCCAGTATGGCAAAAAGAACCAGTTGAAGCTAGCGATCGTCTCTAATTCAAGGAAAGCAGAATTGATGCATTTCTTTGCTCATCATCAAGAGTTGATGTCTGTTTTTGATCTTATCCTCACCCGGGATGATGTGAAGGAAGGCAAGCCAGCTCCTGAGGGATATCAGAAATGTCTTGCACAGTTGGCATTGTCAGAAGAAGAAGTTATTGCACTGGAGGATAGTCCAACCGGGGTGACGGCCGCTTTAAGTGCGGGCTTGAAAGTATTGGCTTATCCCAATGCTTTTACCGCCGAGATGGTTTTTCCTGAAGAAGCGATGGTAGTAGCTGCAGCTGATTTGGCAGCTAGGCGATTCATCTGATTTTGTCGAACGTCAAATGAAACTCCAACGAAGGTAGATGAATGTTCAATGATTGAGCATTCATCTACCTTTTTTTTGCAAAAAATTCTTATCTGTTTTTTCCTCATGAAAAGAATCAAAAAGCAATTTACGATTCATGCTGGAATCTAACAAGTTGATTGCAACGAGATGTCAGAATTTTGCAACCAGATGTTTTTCCTGTGTTTCTGCCCAAAAGCAGCAAAATATTCGGTATGCTAGTAGAAATGAAAAGTAGGATTCAAAAGGAGATAACATGAAAAAACTGGAAAAATTGATAGTCGCAAGCTCGTTGATGTTGATAGGTTTTCCATTGGTTGCAAACGCAGAGGATGTCGATCGTCAAATTCAACAACAAACCCAGCGAATCAATGAAATCAAAGGGGAATCTGCTTCAATAGAAGCGTTCAAACAAAAGACGGAAGCGGAGATCCAACAACTTGAATCTGAAATGGATTCGATTTTGGCGTCAAAGGCCAGCACAGAGCAAAAGGTCAACAAAATCGCGGTTGAAATCAAGGAATTGGAGGAAAAAATCGCCAAACGGAAAGAAACACTGGCGAATCAAGCAAGAGATATTCAAGTTTCAGAACCTTCGAATGCCATGATGACGACATTGCTTGATGCTGACTCACTAGGTGAAGCAATTCAACGAGCCATTGCTTCTGTCACCATCATGAATGCCAGCAATAGTATCGTTGAGCAACAGCAAAAAGACATCGAGACAAGTATCAAGCTCGAAAAAGAACTAGAAGAAAAACTATCCGAAATTGAAACTCATGCGAGCGAGCTGCAACAAAAGCAAGAAGAGCTTGCAGATGTACGATTGAATCAGGATGTGGCATTGGCCGACTTACGATTGTCTCTGAATCAAGAAGAGAGCAAAAAGTCTGATTTGGAAGCAGAAAAAGCGGCTGCTAAAAAGAAACGGGAAGAAACACTGAAACAATTAGCAGCAGAAAAAGCGTTAGCTGCAGAAGCTAAGAAACAGGCACAAGCTGAGGCAAAAAAAACTCAGGAACAAGCGAAAAAACAAGTAGCCGCTGAAGCAGCGGTCTCTCAAGAAAAAGAGTCGGCAAAAGAAACCGGCACAGAAGCAACGACATACGCTAATGCTTCTACACCAATCAATGAAGAGACCAACATTGAAGAAACAAGTAAAAAAGAAACCAATCAAGATACTGACCAAGAAACACCGGAGCTTGCTAGTGGAAATCAAACAAGCGGTTGGTCTTTACCGGTCGATTCTGTCCATATCTCGAGTCGTTTTGGATACCGTACAGATCCAACGGGCTCTTCCGGCAACCAGCACAATGGGATCGACTTTACCGGCAGCAGTGGAACACCGATTTATGCGATTCAAGGTGGGAAAGTGGTAGAAGCCGGTTATGGTCCGTCCACAGGAAATTATGTGATCATAAAGCATCCGAATGGCATCTATAGTTATTACATGCACTTCAATGCATTGCCTGCTGTTAGTAGCGGTCAAAGTGTCACAGCACGTCAATACCTTGGTGGAATGGGAACAACTGGAAATTCGACTGGTGTCCATCTACATTTGGGAATGGCGACAGGACTATGGTCAGGCTTCTTTGACCCTGCGTCTGAATTAGGCCTCTAAATAAAAAAAGCAGCGGCTGCTTGCAGTGATCCGAAAAGTTGGACCAAAAGTCAACTTTTCGGACACACTTCATTTTTGCCGCTGCTTTTTATTATGGTCATTGCTTGCTGTTCTCTTTTGAGAAAAGAAAGGCATTTCAGGCATTGCATCAGCCAACTGCCAATGGGTTCAGCTGACTTGCGGTTTCGCTTGCGGATCTTGCTTCGAAGATCAGTTGCTCTACTCGGCTAAACCTTCTAACAACGCTAGCCATCGCTCAGCGAGCTGCTCACTGCTGCAAGTAACTGTAAATGATTCTTTCCCTGTCATTTCGACATAGATCTCTGTCTCTGAAATTTTAACAATACGCATACTAGTTTTCCTCCTTCGCAGCATTCCGCCACTATTTTCTTAAAGTAATTTTTTCTTAAAGCACTACTTTCTTAAAGCACTATCTTCTTAGAGCACTATTTTCTTAAACTAGTACCTTTTTGTTTCTCAAAAATAAAATACGCGAAAAGATCAAAAAATTTTTTTCTTTTGCATTTTCTTTTAAATTAATTGCAATTGCCCCTTTTTGGATCAAATGCGTTGGTAAGAGTAAAATTTGGCCAAATGCACTCATTTTTGGCGCATTTTTTGTTGGCTTTCTTCTGCATAGAGATCTTGATAAATCAGACTAAAACTTCCTCGTTTGCCGGGGAGATCGTGAAAATGAAGCTCCCCTAGTAAATGATTGGTGAGAGGAGAAAAAGAAAGGTCCAGAAATTCAGTGAGGCTAGTATTCGCCCGAGGCAGTTGATAGCTATGTTCCCGTTTGATAATGCCATGAGCAAGGAAACTGATCAGCATGGTTTGCTTTAGACGACGGGATTCAACCGAGCTGGGAAAAGAGAACTGATTGTGCAGTTCAATGAACAGCTGCGGTCCAGAAGCGGACAACGTCATGATTTTTCCAGGATTGACCCAAATGGTGTCTTTTTTGGTGGCGTTTGTTAGTGGTAGCAAGCTATATTCACTAGTCGCACAAGGAATCTTGTATTGACGTTTGATATTCGACTGGCTGAATAAATGGTACAGTGTATCTTTGAAAAGCGCGTACTCATAAAAATGGAAATGGAGAAGAATCTGTTTGATGATAGGAAATGGCGGCTGTGGAAGAAGTGAACAATAGTCTTGATAAATGATCAAAGAATGCGTGCGATCATCACGAACAAAAGGCAGAATGGCAAAAATTTCTTTCTCGAAGTCAATTGTCATGGTTGGACGGATCAAAGCAGCAAGTTCCTGGCAAGTGGCCTGATCACTAGAATTGAGGAATCGTTTACATTTTGGCTCAAAGGACAGACGATAAGGATCAAGTTTATTCGAACTTATAGGGGAGTAGCATCTCTTCATAGAAAAACTCCTTCATTTTAGATACTTCAACTATAAAATTATCTGACTATTTTTGCAATAAAAAGTGCATAATTCAAATGATTTATTGATTTTTGATAAAAATAGTCACTTCCTCTTTTTGCTATGGTTAATGTACCCGCGGGAACACCAAGCAAAAGGAGGAATACAATGAAAGAATGGCATACACTGATGGCTTCTTATGAGCGCCTCTTTTACAAAGTGCTGATTCGTGCGGGCATCTTCCCCAGTCATCCAGATTTTGAAGATTATTTGCAAGAGTTGCGACTCATGCTCTTTAAGCGCGCACGAAGGTATCCTGATGAAGGGATCTTTCGCAACGAAAATGAAGTGAATTATCTATTTGGCTTTTTGCTATGGCGAGTGATTGATTTACAACGAAAAAGTAATCGTCAAAAACAACTGATTCAAGCAATCGCATCAGAGCAGGAAGAAACGATTGATCTGAAAGAAGACATCGACAATCATCTATTGCTGATGCAATTCTGGGCATTTCTGAAACCGAAAGAACGACAAATGTGGCTTGATTGGGTCAATCAAGAGGGATCAAAACAGTCTCGCTATTATTATCGTCAGAAGTTGAGAGCCCGTTGGCAGCAATTTATTCACGAGGAGACGACAAGCAGCAAAAAATAGGTGTTCTATTTAGTCAGAATAAAAGTGAAGGACCCAGACAGGAGCTTTCTTACTCGTTCCTCTTGTATCGTGCAGCTTCTTTTTGTAAACTGAAATCAAGGAACAAAAGGCACCTTTTGTCTAAACTGTTTTCGCATTATCGACAGGTAATGACAGTTTTTCTTGGTACTTGATAAACTCCTTTTATGTTGACCATGATTTGGTGCCTTAAGTTCTAATTGAATGAGAAGCGTCATTTTTCCAAATCATATTAACAGCAATCGTCGAATAAAGCGGTCTTCGAATGGAAGAGGCCGCTTTTTTTCGTCAATTCGCGACTTAAAAAGGCGCTTTTTTTGGTCAGACTATTTCTAGAATACGGTGGATATTTTGGTAGTCAAAAACACCAACATAGGCTATACTTTGGCTATCATCATACGATACGTATGGCAAAGACCGAGGGCCTTGACTGATCACTTGCAAAACGGGAGTATCAAAAAGCAAGTGGGCAAACCAGCAAACGATTTGCTAGTGAATAGACGTTGGTCAATAGGAGGAATGAATGATGGGGAAAATTGATATTTCCAATCTGACACGAGATTATGGCAATGGCAAAGGAATTTTTGACCTGTCATTTTCTGTGGAAGCAGGAGCGTTTGGTTTTCTGGGTCCTAATGGCGCTGGGAAGACCACAACGATCCGTCATCTAATGGGGTTCATCAAACCTCAAAGCGGCAACTGTTTGATCAATGGGATGAATTGCTGGCAGCAACGAGAACAAATCCAAAGAAATTTAGGCTACATCCCTGGCGAAATGACTTTTTTTGATGATATGACCGGAAGCGAATTTATTAAATTTATCGCAAAGTATCGGGGAAATGCTGAAAATGGACGGGCCAAAGAATTACTTGATCGATTTGAGTTAGATCCGAACGGCAAGATCAAGAAAATGAGTAAAGGGATGAAACAAAAAATTGGCATCGTTGTGGCTTTCATGCACGACCCAGAGATCTTGATTTTAGATGAGCCTACTAGTGGCTTAGATCCCTTGATGCAGTCACGTTTTATTGATTTAATTACTGAAGAAAAAAAGCGCGGCAAAACCATCCTCATGTCTAGCCACATGTTTGAAGAAGTTGAGCGGACCTGTGATCGAATTGGCATCATTCGTGCCGGAAAATTAGTTGCGTTGGATTCCACCGACACATTAAGAGAAAAACATCTGCGTAGTTATACCGTCACTTTGCCAAATGAACAACTGGCGGCAGCCTTTGCAGCAGATTTCAATGGAGAAATCGATCCGGCACAACCTAGTCAAGTTCAAGTCAGTACGAGTCAAACATTGGAACAGATTTTTATGGATTATTATGGAGGTGAACAGAAATGATCAATTTCACCCTTTACAAACGAGAATTGCGCCGCAGCATCCTGACGCTTGTGATTTTTGGTGCCGTCATGACCCTCTACATCTCAATCATTGTCAGTATGTACAATCCAGAAATGATGCAGTCTCTTGAAGAAATGCGCAAGATGCTGCCAGAATTGATGTCGGCAGTCGGCATGAAAGCCGGCGCTAACTCATTATTGGGTTTCATGTCTTCTTACCTCTATGGTTTTATTTTGATCATTTTTCCAATGGTATTCTCGATTCTTCGAGGGAATGCATTGATTGCCAAATATGTGGACAGCAACGCGATGGTGGCCCTTCTGGCAGCACCCATCAAGCGGAGAACGATTGTCATGACGCAGATGTCGGTTCTTTTAACGGGTATTTTCTTTTTGATCATCTATGGCACTGCATTAGAGATCCTTTGCGGATTACAATTTAAAGGAGAACTCGAGATTCCCAAACTGTTGCTGCTGAATGGTGGGTTGCTTTGTTTGCAGTTGTTTATCGCAGGAATCTCTTTCTTAGCTTCTTGTGTTTTTAATGATTCAAAATACAGTATTGCTGTCGGCGGTGGGATACCTGCATTAATGTACGTCTTACAGATGCTTGCCAACACCGGCGGAAATGCAGAAAAAGTAAAGTATTTTACTTTCTTTACATTGTTTGATCCAGATGCTTTGATCGCAGGAGATCGTAGTGGTCTCATCGGAATCTTTGTCCTATTGATTGGAGCGTGTATCCTGTTCGTGGCATCAGGCATGGTCTTTTGTAAGAAAGATCTTCATATTTAGTGAACAAGCAAAAAACAATCACTCCAATCCTGTATTTGGAGTGATTGTTTGTTTTACCCTTGTGCAGCTTTGCCTGTATAAGAATAATAATTAATTGTTTTTCTCCGCGACAAAAGCATCGACTTCCGCTAGATACAACTTCTTCTCTTCTTCTGGTAACCAAGCAATCTCAAAGGCATTTCTGACCAATTGAATGATTTGGTCCTCTGTTAGCTGATAATTTTTGCTCAATGCATAAAGGTCGTCAGAAATATAGCTTTGGAAATAAGCTGGGTCATCTGAATTGATCGTCACTTTGACGCCTTTTGCCAATAACTCGATGATTTCTTTTTCTTTCATATCATCCACGACGAAACTGTTGGAGACAGGGCAACACGTCAATCCGATTTGGTGCGTCCGCACATAATCGACTAACCGTTCATCTTCTACGATATTTGTTCCATGATCGATTCGTTCCACTTGGATTTCTTCAATGACTTGGCGAATGTGTTCGATCGAATCTTCCTGATCAATGTCGCAGTGCATCGTCAAATGAAATCCAGCGGCTTTTGCTTTTTCAAAGACTTTTTTGAACTTCAGTGGTGGATTGCCTTTTTCATCCGAATCAAGCCCGATCCCCAAAATCTTATCTTTAAAAGGTAGTGCTTGTTCTAAGGTTTCTGCTGCTGATTCAGCAGAAAAATCCCGTAAGAAGCACATAATTAGGGCACTTCGTACACCAATTTGTTCACTTTCTTGTGTCGCTCGATAATAGCCGTTGATGACGGTTTCAAAAGAAATACCGCGAGAGGTATGGGCTTGCGGATCAAAAAAAACTTCAGCATAAGTGACGTGATGTTCGGCAGCTTTCTTGAAGTAAGCCATTGCCAATTCATAAAAATCTTCTTCTGTTTGGAGGACATTCATCGCTGTATAATAAATGTTCAAAAAAGAAGGCAAGGAGTCGAACTGATAACTTGCTTCCACCTCTTCGATTGTTGATTGACCAATATCAATTTGATTTTTTTGTGCCAATCGTAATTTCAAATCAGGCTCCAATGTTCCTTCTAAATGCAGATGGAGTTCAGCTTTGGGAATTTCTTTGATAAATTCGTAGGTTACTTCTTTTGCCATAATTTTCGTTTTTCTCCTTTTAAAGTAAGTATTTTACACCAAAAACCTTTTTTTATAACTTGAAAAGCGAACATCTTGTTGAATCAACATTCCTTTTATTCATTTTTAACATAAAATCCCCGTTTTCACAAGAGCAAAACTTTGCTAGAAGATACCTGAATAGTCCTTAAAAAGTTGTGCGAATATAGACGATTTTCTTCAGGAGTTTATTTTTTACAACCAAATATCAAAAAGTAATCGCTTGCATGATTTTTGATTTATGCTAAAATTAACTTGTTCGAACAAGTTTGGTTGTTATTCGCGATAAAAATGTTGAGAGAGAGGAGTGGATCATAACTATGAGAGGACAAAATCAGTCGTCCGGTGCCAATGCGTACGCACAAAAAAATATGCGATTTAACCGCTATCTGATTTTTCGCTATATGACAGCAATTTTTTTCTTTATCAATCTTTATTGGGCGTTGCTTAGTCTAGCAAATTGGACAGTGATGGGTCTGGTACCGGTGTTCTTGCTTTTGGTCGATGGCGCCATCATCTTTGAGCAGACACAAAAATATTGGCAGACATCAAATCGATTGCACTTGACTAAAGTTGGTTATTGGATTCAAACAGGGGTCAACATTACTGGTATCCTTTTTATCCTGTTAGGGTGGCAAGACGGATTTTTCCCATTTTTGAATCTTGCGGCCAGACCGATTTTACTGGTTAGTCTGACTCTGGGATTGATTTGTTGTTTATATATCGAACGAAAAGCATGGTTGATCGAAAAAGATCGGGATAGTTACTTGAACTATCTGCGGACATTTGAGAATAAAGGAGGAAAAATAGATGAACACAGAAAATAGTAAAATGTTTACCTTTCTGGATAAGTACTTAATGGGACCAATGGGGCGAATCTCGCAATTTCGAATCGTCCGTGGGGTGATGGCGGCCGGGATGGCTTCGATTCCGTTTACGATCGTTGGTTCAATGTTCCTGATTATTAGTGTCTTACCTCAAAGTTTTCCAGCTTTAGCATCGATTTGGGCGGCTTCTTTTGATAAGATCCAAAGTTTATATATGCTAGGAAATACTGCAACAATGGGGATCTTGGCCTTATATTTCTGTATTGTTTTTGGTTATGAATATACCAAGATCCAAGCGCAGGAAGAAAAAATTTCGTTAAGTCCTGTAAACGGGGCTTTGTTGTCAATGATGGCATTCTTCATGTGTCTACCTCAATTAGTATTTGAAGGCGGAGTAGCGACTCTTGTGACCCTTATTTCCGATGATCAAAAAATCATTGATGGTTGGGAAATGGCGGGTGGTGTGACACGTTTAGGAACGACTGGTATTTTTACTGCAATTATTATGGCTATTATTGCAGTGAAAATTTACGCGTTTTGTGTCAAGAGAAATATCTACATCAAAATGCCTGATACTGTACCAACTGGTGTTTCAAGTTCATTTACTGCATTGATTCCGACTGCGTTGATTGCTTTAGTCGTGATCGTGATCAACGGTGCTTTAGTAGCTTTAGGGACCGATATCTTCAAAGTCATTGCGATTCCCTTTAGTTTTGTTTCGCAATTGACGAGTACGTGGGTTGGGTTGTTAGTCATCTATTTCTTGATGCATGCATTGTGGATCGTCGGAATCCACGGAGCAACGATCGTGACCTCATTCTTGACGCCCATCGTTCTTTCCAACATGGTTGAAAACCAAAGCGGTGCAAATATTGCTTTTGCCGGTGAATTCAATAATAGTTTCGTGACCATTGGCGGTTCAGGAGCGACACTGGGCATGGTGATCTTCATCGCCTTCTTTGCTAAATCGGCACAACTAAATGCATTAGGTAAAGCCGCGATCGTCCCATCATTCTTTAACATTAATGAACCAATTTTGTTTGGGATGCCTGTTGTGTATAACCCCTATACGGCAATTCCTTTCTTTTTGGCACCAATGGCTTCTATGTCGGTGGCATATTTTGCAATCAATTTAGGGTTTGTCAAACCACCGATTGCTCAAGTCGCTTGGCCAACCCCAATTGGTCTTTCAGGGTTTATCGGTTCAGGTGGCGATTGGCGCGCATTTGTCCTTGCGCTAATTTGCGCCTTGGTTGCTTTTCTTATTTGGTTCCCATTCATCAAAATGTATGATGGCAAACTATTTGCAGAAGAACAAGGAAAAGCTTGACCGAAAGTGTAAGTTTGAATCAGCAGAACCCAGCTAAACATGTCTTAGCTGGGTTTTCTTTTGTCTTCATGATATTAAAGAAATAAAGATTCCCACTAAGGCAATAGCTTTTGCGGTAAAATAGGAGTAGTACAACATTGGGGGAGAAGTGAAATGACAAAACAATGGACGATCGATTTATTAGTTGCAGATTTAATCGCACGAATCGAAAAAAAGGATTTAGCTGATCGCAACGGAAAGTTGCCTAGCGAGAAAGAATTGATGGAACACTATCAAGTCTCTCGGTATTCCTTAAGGCAAGCACTAAGCAGATTGAGTAAACGCGGCTATATTTACCAAATTCAAGGCAGAGGCTCCTATGTCCATGATCAATTGACGCAAGAGCAGAAAGCAGTCCAAAGTGATCTTGGGTTTACCGAAGATCTTGCTAGAGAAGGAAAACTGATTCAAACCGTTCAAGCAACACAGCGTTTGGTCTCGTACGCTGAGATCGATTTTTCACCAAGCCACCAGCGATTTTCTGATAATCAGCTTTTTATTGAAGTTGAACGATTTCGCACACTGGATGATCAGCCGTATTTGATTGAGAAATCCTATTATCTGGCAGATATCGTTGGTCAGATCCCAGAATCTGCTATGTACGGTTCCATGTTTGAATATTTTGCACAAGAAAAGGGAGTGACTGTCAGTTTCATCGATAAATTTATCCGCTGTGAATTACTGACTGCTAAACAAGCTGCTTTTTTTGGCATGAACGCGGGGAGCCCTAGTTTGGTTGTTCGAGACGACAGTTACTTGCGAGAAGGTGATTTGATGGCCTTCTCAAAAATCTTCTATGACTATCGAGAAACAACGTTGTTTATGCATAAGAAATTACAAGATTGATCCTTTAGAAGTAGCTCATAAAATGGTCTAAGCCACCAGAAATCATTCACGATTTCTGGTGGCTTATTTGTTTGAAAATTGTTTTAAAAAGGAGAAAGCGGTGAAAATCGCCTTTTTTAAGGAGTTTTTTTCTGTTTTTTTTAAAAGATTTAAAAAAAACAGAATACTGTTCAGAAAATAATTCTTATTTCACTTTTTTACAAAATAAATATTAGAAGAAAAGATGGAAGCGTATTCTGATAACATTAAAAAGTTTCTAATTTTTGTTAATAAAAAGGAGTAAAATCAAAAAAATCTCTTTTTAATGATTTTTTTGCGTAAAGAGGAGCACAGGTAATAAATAATTAACGATGGCGATAAAAGTAAAAGATTTTTGTTATTTTATTTCCAATAAAATTTTTTAATTTTTCATGGTGTTAATAATTTGTTGTATAAAAATAAAAATGTTAGAATTTGCTTAAATAAATGAATATTTTAGTTATTTAATCACAAAAAAAGCACGGAAATCGTTCTGGTATGTTGAAAAATGTAATTGAGATTTTTTCGAGTATTTGAATGGGTGTTTTTTTTATTTTGTAAACGTTTTTTGTTTGTGATCTCTTTCTCCGAATATGTGATCATAGCGAACATCAAAAGACGAATGCCAAAGTTGGTTGGTCACTTTTGTTGGTTGTATTTATTTGAATAGGAGGAGTAAGAATGAAGGGCAATGACTATAAAAAAATAATGAATTCAAGGAGAAAAAGTACCTGCAAATCGAGCTTCGTATGGATTCGACGGATTCGTCACACC